>ENA-ORNG01000873-ORNG01000873.1-human-gut-metagenome-genome-assembly--contig:-NODE-873-length-23982-cov-6.498809_pt1 | contig 23982 bp, 17 predicted proteins | sample MGYA00242113_ERZ509018 | MGnify/ENA primary metagenome ERZ509018 (study PRJEB26280, sample SAMEA2338711) | human gut metagenome | biome: human gut; feature: human-associated habitat; material: faeces... | reverse complement strand
ATGATGCGTACAGCCCTCAGAAATAAGAATCGGATCTCCGTCCTGTATCATTTCCAGCGCTTTGGCGCCCTCCGCTGCCTGTTTCAGATCCCCCTTATACCGCGCAAACAAAATGGAAAAGGAAGTCAGACGCACCTGCGGCGGCGTCAGCCGGGCTACCAGCGGAAATACCTGGCTGTCCGTGATTACCAATGCCGGAGCTTCTTTCAATTTTGCAAACGTCTCCGAAAGTTCACTTTCCCGGCAGACAAACGGCATCGCACCGATGTCCAGCAGATCCCGGATGACCTGCTGCTGCGGCAGAATCAGCCGCCCCTTCGGCGCCGCCTTGTCAATCGGAACAACCAGAATTACCGTATCAAACGGTTTTACTAGATCAGCAGCCAGCCGTTTTTCATCCGTCTCCTGTGACGTAAGACGTGCCATTTGCTCTTTTAACTGCTGGATTCCTTCTCTCGTCCGGGCACTCACATAGGCGGTATGTTCCACAGCCGGTTCCTGTTCCGATTTTCCCGTCAGCAAATCCATCTTATTGTAAACCACCAGATACGGGATTTCCTTCTTCTCAAACAGCCGGATCATCTCTTCTTCCCAGCTGCTGATTCCTTCCACCGCATCCACCACCAGGACTGCCAGATCCGCCTTATTTAAGACTTGACGAGTCTTGCCAACTCTCTTTAAGCCCAGCTCGCCCTCATCGTCGATTCCAGGCGTGTCGATGATAACCACCGGACCGAGCGGCAGAAGCTCCATCGATTTATAGACCGGATCGGTCGTCGTCCCCCGGATGTCCGACACGATCGCCAGCTCCTGCCCGGTCACCGCATTGACCAGACTCGATTTTCCCGCATTTCTCCGTCCAAAAAACGCGATATGTACCCGCTCGCCGGACGGCGTCTCATTCATTCCCATTTTGATCCTCCTGATTTAGTTAAAACCTGAAATCCCGCTGCCCCTTTTCAATTTCAACCAGATTTTTTCTCACGATCTCCTGCACTTTTTCTTTCGGAATCGAACCGATCTCCGCCTGAATCAGCTTCTCTCCAATCTCTTTCGTCCCCGGCGCCGCATAATCCTCCAGATACTCCTTGAGCGTCATCAGCGCATTCGGATGGCAGCAGTTCTGGATCTGCCCGCTCTTGCAGAGGCTCATAAAGCGGTCGCCCGTCCGTCCTTCCCGGTAGCACGCCGTACAGAAGCTTGGGATATAGCCTAATTCCATCAGCCAGCGGACCACCTGATCGAGTGTCCGGTTGTCGCTCACATCGAACTGCGCCGAATTTTCCTCCTCCGGCTCTTCCTCTGTTTTCTCGTCATCGTCATCCTGCTGTGCATCCAGCGCCCCGCCGGGCATCCACAGCCTTGTCGCCGCCTTGTTATAGACCGTGTTCTCCACGATTTTTGCCATCTCCGGCGTCATCGCGGGCGTTTCCGGCTCAGGCGCGGGGCCCGGCCCGGCCGCCTCGCTTCTCTCGGCCGCAGGAGCCAAAGCCTCCTCCCGCGGCGCTGCGGGCTGCTCTTTAGCCGCCTGTCGATGCATGTACCGACAGGCGGCCTTGTGGCTGATTTTTCAGAAGGAACAATATCTGTAGCTGGCGGCGGCAGGTACGCAGCACTGGTCTATGCTGTGCCTAGCTCTGCATTAGGCAAGGGTGTCTACACCCAAAACCTGTGTTTTCTTCGATTGAGGGGGGGCGGGTCCCCCCTAAAACTGATCTTTTTACCACTCAGGGGGGGGATGCTTTCCCCCTTATTTCTTTAAATCAATGATTCCAGGGGGAATAAAGAAAGGGAGTGAGGTCCATTTTTTGTCGGATTTTTGCCATTTTGACAATTTAACTTGTCAAAATGAACCCGTTAAAGCTACCCTCACTCCCCCTAAAATCGCCTTAAAGCAATACTTGGGTGTAGTCCGTCCCCCTGAATCCGTTTTTTTCTCACTTTCAGGTGTAGTTCATCTCAGTTTAGCCTGCATTTTCTTGATCAGTTCCAGATATGTATGACTCCGGACGGGCTACCTTGCCTTCCACCGCCGTTTTCTCCAGAGGGCTGCCTTGCCTGCCATCGCCGTTTTCTCCAGATGATGGCCTTGCCTGCCACCGCCGCTTCCAACGGCGGACGGCCCTGCTCCTGGGAACAGCCATGGCGGCTGTCTATTTTTTAGCCAGCTCTGCGTATCTCTTGATCTTCATGGTGCTGGTCTTTTCAAATTCGTCGGTCTTGATCTCCAGTTTTTTGATCGTCTTGTAGTTGCTTAGCTTGCGGTTGACCTTTTTTATCTGCTCCCAGATCACCTTGTAGACCTCATCTTCGCTGAGATCTGCGCTGTGGAGTTCCTCTATCCTCTCATAGTCCGGGATGACCCTTGCGGTTATTATGAGTTCCTTTTCCCCGGCCACTTCCTTGCCGTAGACCATGCATTCTTTTATCTCTTCCACTTTGGAAAGAAGAGTCTCGATCTCTTCCGGATAAATGTTCTTTCCGTTCTGGGTTACTATGACATTTTTGCTCCTGCCGGTTATATAGATGAAACCGTCCTCATCCATATAGCCTATATCTCCGGAATTGAACCATCCGTCCTCATCTATTGCGGCGGCGGTAGCTTCTGCATCCTCGTAATATCCCAGCATGACCGTCTTTCCTCTGATGAGTATCTCGCCTTCTCCGTTTTCATTTGGATCCTTGATCTTTATTTCATCACATACCACGGATTTTCCTGCGGAACCCACCCTTGTATCATAATCCGGTGTCAGAGCTGCGATAGGAGCAGTTTCCGTAAGGCCATATCCCTGAAGGAATATCACGCCGATGTCCTCAAGCCACTTGCCGACTTTGGCATCTATAGGAGCAGCGGCAGATACTACGATCCTGAGCCTGCCGCCGAGATTGGCGTATATGTCCTTAAACACCTTGCGTTTGATGTCAACACCCAGATTCTTGAGGCCATTGGTCAGGGTTATCATATATTTTACCATCTGAGCCTTGCCGCTCTTTTCTATGCCCTGGTTGATCTTTTTGTACAGCGCCTCTATGAGCAGAGGCACGGCAATTATGGCCGTAGGCTCGGTCTCTTTCATATCACTGGCTATATGTTTGAGTCCCTGGCAAACTGCTATGGAAGCGCCTATTGCCATAGGCAGCAGGAATCCGATGGTCGACTCATAGGTATGATGGAGCGGCAGCACAGAAAACAGCCTGTCATCCGGAGTCAGATGTACATAAGGGGTCACGGCATTTACATTGTAAGCCAGGTTCGTATTGGAGATCATTACCCCTTTGGATGCGGAAGTGGTCCCGCTGGTGAATATGAGCAGGGCAAAAGCATCCGGGTCTATCTCTATGTCCATGTACTCTTCATAACCCATGCCTCTGAGGAATTTTCCTTCTTCCATCACATAGTCAAGGCCCACGAACCTGCCATTAAGTTTTTCATCAGAATACATTTCCATGAAAAATCTGACACCTGGGCAGTGATTGGCCACCTTTTTTATCTGGTCTCTCTTTCTGGGTGAGTAGATTATGGCAGCAGCATCCGAACGTTTGATGATATTTTCCAGCTCGTTATCCGGCAGTTCCTTGTCCGTCGGCACCGCTATACCTGCTCCGCAGAGCATTGCCATGTACGATACATACCATTCATAGGTTGTCTCGCCTATTATCATCACCTTTTCGCCTCTCAGCTTGAAGGTCCTGATAAGGCCTGTGCCGAGATTTTTCACATCCTCGCCGAAACGGCCGTATGTCCTTTCCTCAAAGGCGCCTTTCCGATTGAACTTTTCCAGCACAAATGGCCTGTCTTTGTACTTTTCTATATTCCTTACAAATATTTCCTTGATCGTCCTGTAATCAGTTCCCGGATAACCTTCAGCCTTTTTTTCGCCTTTTTTATCGAGGTTTTTGATAAATTCATCTGTATAATCAACTTTTAATTCTTCTATCTCGTCTATATCCCTCATCTTATACTTGGGGAGTTTAAAATTAGGGACTTTTTTCAGAATCCTTGCCATATTTTCTCCTCCTAAAAAAGATAGTAGGACTATTATATCACTTTTCCGTACGGAAAAGCAATCTTTTTAGCGCTTTCCACTTAAAAGGGATCAGCGGATACAGGTAAGAATCCCCCGACAAAGTCTTTGTTGTGGCAAGGAACATGAGGGCCACGGCAGCGCCCGCCAGAAATCCCCATATGCCCAGGAGTCCGGCTCCAAGGATCATTATTATCCTGGCATACTTTATCCCGTAGCTCAGTTCGATGCTGGGCTGCGTAAAGCTGGCAAGGGCCACCACCGCCATGCACAGTATTGTCTGGGGTATGAACCATCCGGAACTGATGCTGAATTCTCCCATTATCAAGGCGCCGATGACAGAAAGGGACATGCCCAGGGATTCGGGCGTGTTGAGAGACGCAAGCTTTAGGCCGTCTATCGCAATTTCCAGCAGTATGAACTGCAGCAGGATCGGAACGGCGAAGTTTTCTTCAGGCACGAAAAACCGCAGAGTCTCAGGCGTAAATTCTTCGTACTCGATTATGAGCATGTATATGGGCGTCAGGAACAGGATGACCATGAAATTTATGGTCCTCAGCAGGCGGAAATAATTACCGGTTATCTGGGGAAAATAATAGTCGTCTATATCCTGCAGAAAATCAAATATTCCTACCGGCAGCAGCATGACCGTCGGAGAGTTGTCTACTATGATCGCGATCTTTCCCTCGGCTATGTGAGCTGAGATTATGTCAGGTCTCTGGGAGTATCTGACCTTGGGAAAAGGGTTGACCTTGCTGTAGGCTCCTACGGATTTCATCAGCCTTTCAAGAAGGCTCTGGTCTCCTACAGTAAGGTTTTCTGCGTCAAGATTTTTTAGCTGTTTTTCAAGGCGTGCCAGCAGTTCTTTGTCCACTTTGTCTTTCATATAGCTTATGGCCACATCGGTCTTGCTCATGCTCCCGATATAGTTGTGCCTGAAGATCAGGTTGTTGTCCCGTATGCGGCGCCTTATCATGCTTATGTTTTCCATCATGTTTTCTGTAAACCCGTCTTTGGCGCCCCTGAGGGATTTTTCTTTTTCCGGTTCGCTTACAGAGCGGCCCGGATACTCCCTCATATCCATTATTATGATCTTGTCGGTACCTTCGACCACAAGAGGCGTAAGGCCGGAATACATCTTTTCTTCCGCCTGAGAGCAGCAGTCCTGTATCATGGCCTGGCTCCACTCATGGGGTCTTTCCTTTTCATATTGAGAAGCGCTCTTGGGGTCCACCAGCGTACTGTCAAGAAAAGGCACATGTTCTTCCATGAGCTGCGCGCTGGTTGTTATATGCCGGGTAGCTTCCGGCCTGACCCGCATAAAATAGCTGAGGGCTATCTGGGTCTTGACCCCGTCTGTGAGCCCGTCAGTAAAAAAGATGGAAGCTTTTCTGCTGCCTATCATGAATTTCCTTTCGAGGATATCGAAACTTTCATCTATCGGCAGATCTTTTCTCAATATTTCCAAATATTTTTCGTACATGCTCGGCTCTCCTTTCGCTGTTTTTTATTCTCCCAAAATCTTGCCATTTAATACTTTTCCATATATAATAAATTAGTTGAAAACGCTATGGAGGTTTACATAAATGGACTATCGAGCTTTAGGGGAGCTTCTTTTTCCTGATGTGGAAAAGACTCCTGAGGAATATGAAAAAATGTTTCCGCCGCGCCAGCTTCCATCGCAGGCCAAAGTCACCCGTCTCGGACCCAGCCCTACAGGATTCATTCATCTGGGTAACCTTTTCGGAGCCTTTGCCGATGAAAGGCTGGCCCATCAGTCCGGAGGCATATTTTATCTGCGCATAGAGGACACGGATGACAAAAGATATGTGGATGGTGCGGTTGACATCATCATAAACTCCCTGCACTTTTTTGGCATAAATTTTGATGAAGGCGCCGGTCCTGACGGAGAAACCGGAGCTTACGGAAGCTATACCCAGAGCCGCCGCGGTCCAATATATCAGTGTTTTGCAAAAAAGCTCGTCGCAGAGGGCAAAGCCTATCCATGTTTTCTGACTGAAGATGAGATAGCTGCCATCAGGGCTGAGCAGGAAGCGCATAAACTCACACCCGGAATTTACGGAAAATGGGCACGCTCAAGAAATCTGACGCTGGACGAGATCCGGGAAAAACTCAGCAGCGGTATGCCATATGTCATAAGGCTCCGCTCGGACGGCGACATGTCCCTGCCGGAAGATCAGATAAAGAGATTTGAGATAGACGACGCCATAAGAGGCAAGATCAGTATGCCGGTCAACGATCAGGACACAGTTCTCCTCAAGGCCAACGGCATCCCTACTTATCACTTTGCCCATGTGGTGGACGACCATCTGATGAGGACGACCCATGTGGTCAGAGGCGCAGAATGGCTGCCTTCCCTGCCCATACACATCGAGCTCTTTGAAAAGCTGGGCTGGGAGCCGCCTGTTTACTGTCATACCGCTCAGCTGATGAAACTTGACGAGGAAGGCAACAAGCGCAAGCTCTCAAAGCGCAAGGACCCGGAGCTTTCTCTGGATTTTTACCGCAAGATGGGCTACCATCCGGCAGCAGTCAGGGAATATCTCATGACCATACTGAATTCCAATTTTGAGGAATGGCGCATAGCCAATCCGCAGGCCGATATAGACGAGTTTGAGTTCACCACGGAAAAGATGAGCAATTCGGGAGCCCTCTTTGACCTGAACAAATTAAATGATGTGAGCAAGGATGTATTGCTGCGCATACCGGCGACGGTCCTGTTCGATTTCCTGAAAGGCTGGTCTGACAAGTTCAGGCCTGACTTTGCGTCCGTATTCGAGGACAGGCAATATCTCGAAAGGATACTGGACATAGGCAGGAGCGGCCAAAAACCTCGTAAAGACCATGTTTATGCTGAACAGATCATTGAAAACATCAGCTATTTCTTCGATGACATGTTCAGGAGAGAAGATCATCTACCTTCAGAAGCTGAGGCTGACGCAAAAGAGATAATAAGCCGTTACCTTGCTTCATACTGCCATGAGGATGACCAGGAAACCTGGTTCGGCAAGATAAGAGAAATAGCATCAGAGCTGGGCTATGCGGCCAAGCCTAAGGATTATAAGAAACATCCGGAGGACTATAAAGGCCATGTGGGACATGTGAGCACAGTCATCAGGATAGCCCTTATGGGCCGCAGCCAGTCTCCTGATGTATGGGAGATACAGCAGATCCTCGGTGAAGCCAGGACCCGCAGCAGACTCGGACAATATGCAGATGAACTTTGATCTCCGGTAGAAAGATGGAGGCAAATCCTGCATGTCTCACATACCGGCCGATCATGTATCAGCGGCGAAAAAAAAGGATATAGCCTGTGTTAATATAACAAAGGTTATATCCTCTTTCTTTAGTCATCGTCGTCTTCGCCTCTGACTACGCCAACAGCCTGCATTCTGGTGCTGACCCCAAGTTTCCGGTATAGATTGGATGTATGTACTTTTATCGTATTTGATGACAGGAAAAGCATATCCGCTATCTCGTTATTGGTCTTGCCTTTGTACAGCAGGAATGCGATCTCCCTTTCCCTGGAACTAAGTCCTCTCTCGCTGGCAAGCCTGTCAATCCGCTCTTCCACGGTCTCAGCTCTGTTCTCGCCTGTTTTGTTTGTCTTGCAGGAAGTCCATACGAGCACCATGTTCATGGCATTGAGAGCTATCCAGAATATCACATATATCTCCTTGTCCTTGCGGAAAGGATTGAATGCTGTCCTCGAACCAACTATGCTCAGCGTTACGATTATGCACAGGACTGCCAGAAAAACAGTGCATAATGTGAGATACATGGCAACCTTCTTGTTCTCTGCTTTCGCCAATATGCTTTTCATGGACCGGAAGCAGAAATACGATACTACCGTCAGCAGGGCTGCATTGAGTGACACTATCAATACCAGATGCAGGTAGACATTGACATTTATCCTGTCAGAAGTATAAGTCATGTCCGCCCACAGTATCAGCATTGCTATCACCAGGAAAAATACCGATACCCAGTTTCTTCGCTTTTCTCCGGCATAATCTCTTTCCATGCAGACCAGCGAATAGGCAATGGCAACGCTGAGCAGATTCTCCAATATGAACATCCGCTCTATGCTGCCGTTCTCCAACTGACCGTAAAAGATCACGGTCATGAAATCCAGGAAGTTAAATAATAAGATCAGTCCTAAAAAAACCGTGGTGTTCTTGCTTTTGACCATATTGTTGTCAACGCAAAGGTTTTTTACAGATGTCATTACCTGTATACCGAAAGCTGCGGCACCGATCATCATGGCTGTCATGTACGCCATTTGTATGATCTGGAGCATTTACCTTCCTCCTTTTTCAGTTTTCATACACACTACATTTTTTTCATTATAACACATTTTACCGTTTTTTTATTTTTTAACGAAAATTCAGCACTATTTTAGCGGTTTATTAACAATTTATTAGCATATTTTTAGCGCCACTGTCCGGAAGCAATGTGTTCAAAAACTGCAGACAGGCGCCATGACAGACACAAAAAACCGGACCTTGCAGTCCGGTTTTTTGCGATTCTATTTGTCATTTCGCCTGATATTAAGGAGAATATCCAGCCTATGCTTCCATTGCCTTCATGGCTGCAGCCTTTTCGGCTTCTCTTTCGGCAAGTACTTTCTGATACTCTTCTTCCGTCATCTTCGTCATCGTTATGCCTGTGAATCCGAATATTACTGATACTATCGGATTTACCCAGTTAAGGATAGCAAATGGTATGTACGAGCTGTTTACGCCGAGGAACTGCCTCATTGTAGCTCCGCAGGTGTTCCAAGGGAAGAAGTTCGATGTTATGGTTCCGCAGTCCTCCAGACACCTTGACAGGTTCTTCGGTGCAAGTCTTCTGTCCTCGAAAGCTTCCTTGAACATTCTTCCTGGCAGTACCAGAGACAGGTACTGGTCGCAGCAAACTGCATTTACTACCAGACAGGTGATCTCTGTTGCAAGGACCAGTCCGCCGGTTCCCTTGGCCATCTTCAGCAAAGTTCCGGCCAGTGAAGCCATCATTCCTGTGGCGTCCATTACACCGCCGAAGCACATTGCGCAGATTATGATGGATATGGTCCACATGAATCCCTGCATGCCGTTGGCGGTAAGCAGTCCGGACAGCTCGTTTATTATGTCTGAAGCGCCTTCCGGTACATTACCCATGGCAATACCGTTGTTGAGGATGTAGAAAATGTTGTTGATGAGTCCGGAACCCAGAGGCAGGTCACCGGCTCTTTCCATGGCAGCTTCCACATGGGCCTGGTTGAGGAACATGAATGGTATGCCTATCAGCACGCCGCCTATGAGGCCAGGTATCGCAGGCAGTTTAAATGCTACCATCAGGATTACGAATAAAGGCGGGATAAGTGCCCATACGCTTATGTTGGTGGATCCTTCGATAAATTCTGTGATCTCCTGTACGACACTCATGTCAACTTCATTATCGGAAGCATACATGAAGCCCATTACAGCATAAGCTACCAAAGCGATTATCATTGATACGCCGGTGGTATAGATCATATGCTTGATATGATCGAAGAGTGTTGCGCCTGCCATTGCAGGGGCCAGATTGGTGGTGTCGGACAGTGGTGACATCTTGTCTCCGAAATATGCTCCGGATACTACGGCTCCGGCAGTCATCGCCGTAGGGAATCCCAGTGCGGTTCCTACTCCTATAAGGGCTACACCCATGGAACCTGCTGTGGACCAAGATGATCCTGTCGCCAGTGATACGATGGAACAGAGAATACATGCTGTTACCAGGAACACTGATGGGCTGATGACCTTAATACCATAATACATCATTGAAGGTATGGTGCCTGCTGCCATCCATGAAGCTATCAGACATCCCAGGATTCCCAGGATGAGGATCGCCTGCATGGATCTGTTGATGGATGCCAGGATACCCTGTTCAAGATATGCCCATTTCCATCCGTTGATTTTCGCTACTACAGTAGCTACTGCTGCTGCTAAGATCAGCGCGATGTGAGGTTCTCCGCCGTTATCCATCAATATGGACCACATCAGGAGACCGATCATCGCCAGCATGACAATCAGACATTGCCATAATGGTACTTTTCTACCCATAAATAAGTCCTCCTTCTTTATAAATGAAGCGTCACACTGTGAGTTTTTCCCCGGCAGGTTTTTGTGCCAGGTGTGCCTCACTTGTTAAAAAATATACTTTATTTTTCTCCTCCTGACAATTACCCGGCGGTATAGAACTGCCTAAACTTTAGTATTAAAAGGCAAATTCCGGTCTTGCCCCCATATAGCCGGAAAGCCGCCTGACTCAACGGTCAGGCGGCTTTTTGCCGTCTCTGCGGGCTTAGATTGCCGCATGCACATTAGGTATTACCGATCTTTAGTTATAGCAGTTGCAGAAAATGATGACCAGCAACAGGAAAAAGAACAGTAAACTGGTATCTACTCCGCCTTCGCCTAAAAGACCACAATTATTTGACATATGATTCACCTGCTTCTTTCAAATTTTGTATTTGTACCTTATTCGGTCGTAGTATACAATATGAATCCGGCAGGTTTTTTGTTACCGTCTTTCCAAAACTTTTATCTCGGTATGTCTCCTCCGGAAAGTTTCTCATCATATATGGCCCTCGAACCGCCGATAAATTTTGGTCTGGTCCTTGCGCAGGCAAGATGGGCTTTTCCGATATTCTTTATGGAAAGCCTTACAGGCACCGCCACTTTTTTTAGCTGCATTCCTATCAGAGTATCGCCTATATCCATGCCGGCATCAGCTTTGATCTCCTCAACGGCTACAGGGCATTTGGCCCTGTGATACATGGTGGTGGCAAATGATCCCCCGGCTTTTGGCTGAGGCACCACATTGACTATCTCGGTTCCCGGAAGCAGCGCATCTTTTTCAACGATCACAGCCCTGTTAAGATGTTCGCAGCACTGGGCAGCAAGATATATGCCCTTTGGCTCCAGAACGCCCATTATGCCCTCATAAACGGCTTCTGCCGCATTGATGTCCGAACCCTTGCCTATGCGCTGTCCCATGATCTCGCTGGAACTGCATCCTACGGCGAGGATATCTCCCTTTTTCAGCTTTGCGGTCTCCACCAGCTCCTTGCAGGCCTTTGAAGCCTGTGCTTTTATTTCTTCATAAGAGATTTCCATATGATCGCCTCCCGTAATATTTCTTTCTCTTATCTGCCTTATATCTGCCAGCTGTTCAGATAAGCTTCCTGTTCAGGGGTCAGGCTGTCTATCTCGATCCCCCATGCAGCCAGCTTTCTGCGGGCAATGATATTGTCCATTTCTCTGGACACATTTATGACTTTGTTGTCCAGTTCCTTATGGTGATCCCTTATATAGGCCGCTGACATGGCCTGCACGGCAAAGCTCAGATCCATGATCTCTGCCGGATGTCCGTCGGCTGCGGCTATATTGACAAGCCTTCCCTCGCCGATAACATTTACCCATCTGCCGTTTGGCAGTTTATAGCCCATGATGTTGTTACGCCTTTCTTTCTTTTCCACGGCAAAAGCCTCAAGGGCCTCCATGTCGATCTCACAGTTGAAATGCCCGGCGTTTGCAAGGATGGCTCCGTCTTTCATGCTCATCATATGCTCTGTTGTTATGGTCTTGCAGCAGCCTGTTGCTGTTACAAATATATCTCCAAAATGGGCGGCCTTTGCCATAGGCATTACCGAAAATCCGTCCATCTTTGCCTCAATGGCCTTGACCGGATCTATCTCCGTCACTATTACCTGTGCTCCAAGTGCATCGGCTCTCATGGCTATTCCTCTTGAGCACCATCCGTATCCCACAACCACCACTTTTTTTGCCGCAACTATGAGGTTGGTGTTCCTCATTATGCTGTCCCAGGTGGACTGGCCTGTACCATACCTGTTATCGAACAGATGCTTGCAGTCGGCGTCGTTTACGGCCACCATAGGGAATCTGAGAACCCCTTCTCTTTCCATGGCCTTGAGCCTGATTATGCCGGTCGTAGTCTCTTCGCAGCCGCCCCATACCTCTTCAGCCAGATCAGGCCGCTTTTCATGGATAAAGCTGACCAGATCGGCTCCATCGTCTATGATGATATTCGGCTTATGGGAAAGGCACATTTCTATATGCCTGTCATATTCTTCCTGAGTGGCCCCGTGATATGCAAAGACTTTCATACCGCTGTCGGCCAGAGCCGCCGCCACATCATCCTGCGTGCTGAGCACATTGCTGCCGGTCACAGACATATCCGCCCCGCCTGCGGCCAGTACCATGCAAAGATACGCCGTCTTTGCCTCCAGGTGTACCGAAAGGGAGATCTTTATCCCTTCAAAAGGCCTGGTCTTTGTGTATTCTTCTTCCAGACCTCTGAGAAGCGGCATATTGTCCCTTACCCACTGGATCTTTCTGTGTCCTGATGGTGCAAGGGCAATATCTCTTACTTGGTATTTTTCCATTTTGTCACCTCATTATCCCGGCGCCGGCATATATATGCCGGCGCCGTAATCTTGCTACTCTACTGTTACTGATTTTGCCAGATTCTTTGGCTTGTCTATATTACATCCCCGCTCTTTGGCCACATAGTAGGCGAAAAGCTGGAGCGGTACCACGCTCAGCAGAGGCGTTATCTCATCTCTGCACCAAGGTATATATATCATCTTATCGCTGTGATCCGCTATGGAAGTGTTGCCTTCCTTGGCCATGGCCATCACATAGGCGCCTCTGGCCTTGATCTCCTGGATATTTGATACCATCTTTTCATATAGAAAATCCTGGCAGGCCAGGGCTATCACCAGCGTCCCCGGTTCCATCAGGGCGATGGTCCCATGTTTAAGTTCCCCTGCGGCAATGGCGAAAGAGTTGATATACGATATTTCTTTAAGCTTGAGGGAACCCTCGTAGGACACGGCTGAATCCAGGCCTCTACCTATGAAGAACACCTGCTCCTTGTTATAAAGCTGTTTGGCAACAGCCTCAATGTCCGGCGCCTGCTTCAACAGTTCCTCCAGTTTTGACGGGATGGCTTTAAGATCTGCGATATATCCGTCATAAACCTCCCTTGTGACAGTGCCTTTTTCCAGTCCCATATAAAGGGCCAGCATGTACATGCACATTAGCTGGGTCGTATATGCCTTGGTCGAGGCCACGGCGATCTCAGGCCCCGCCCATGTATAGAATACATCATCCGATTCTCTTGCAACGGAGCTTCCCACCACATTTACCACGCTCAGTACTCTTGCGCCTTTTCTTTTGGCTTCTCTGAGCGCTGCGAGAGTGTCCAGCGTCTCTCCTGACTGGCTTATGGCAATGAACAATGTATTTTCGTCAATGAGCGGATCTCTGTATCGGAATTCAGAAGCCACATCAACTTCTACCGGTATCTTTACAAGTTTTTCTATGATATATTTGCCTACAAGGCCGGCGTGATATGCCGTACCACAGGCAACGATGTATATCTTTCTGAATTTTTCTATATCTTCTCTTGTAAGAGTGATACCTTCAAGGGTTATCTTTCCTGACGGATCAAGCCGACGGCAGAGAGTTTCGGAAAGGCCCTTTGGCTGCTCATATATCTCCTTGAGCATAAAATGCTCATATCCTTCTTTTTCTGCGGCATCTGCATCCCATGTCACATGAAAGACTTCCCTGTCCACTTTGTTCCTGTTTTCATCAAAAATAGAAACACTATCTGCAGTCACCAGAACGGTCTCGTTGTTCTCTATAAGATAGACTTCCTTCACATATTTGAGCAGGGCCGGTATATCCGATGCGATAAAATTGCTGCCGTTACCCAAGCCTACTATCATAGGGGCATCTTTTCTGACAGCTACCAGCCTGTCAGGCTCATCTTCGGCCATGGCCACTACCGCATAAGCCCCCCTCATCATATCTACTGCCTCAAATACTGATTCCAGCAAATCCTTTTTCTCCCGGTAGATAACGCCTATGAGCTGGGCGATGACTTCCGAGTCTGTTTCGGTCTTGAAACTGATCCCGTGTTTTTCTATCAGATCCTGTTTAAGTTCGTGATAGTTTTCGATTATGCCGTTATGGATTATGGCGATCTTGCCGTCCTGGCTCACATGGGGATGAGCATTGGCATCAGATGGAGCTCCATGGGTAGCCCACCTGGTATGGCCGATGCCAATATGGCTTGTCATAGGATCATCACCGATGAGTTTTTCAAGGTTGGCGATCTCTCCCACATGCTTTTTCACTTCCAGCTTGCCGTTCCTTATCACAGCTATGCCGGCAGAGTCATATCCTCTGTACTCCAGTTTTTTCAGTCCGTCTAAGATCACATCTTTAGCGTTGCCGCTTCCTACATATCCTACGATTCCACACATTTTCTTTCTCCTACATGAATTTTTCTTCTATCAAATCTGCCAGACCGCGGGCCATCTGATCCAGCACAACCTCGTCGTCTCCTTCTATCATTACCCTGACGAGAGGTTCGGTGCCTGAAGGCCTGATAAGTACACGGCCGTTTCCTTCCATCTTTTTTTCTATTTCTTCGATGGCCGCAGCTATCTGCGGGTCATTGGAATATTTCTTCTTGTTTTCGTTTTTTACTCTGGCATTGACAAGTACCTGCGGAAAGATCTGTATTTCCGATGCCATTTCTGAGATCTTCCTGCCTGAAGCAAGAACAGCTTCCATAAATTGCAGGGAAGAAAGAATACCGTCACCGGTGGTGGTATATTCCCTGAAAATAATGTGTCCTGACTGCTCTCCTCCTATGACGCAGCCGCTCTTGAGCATCTGTTCCAGCACATATCTGTCTCCCACTCCGGTCACATCCACATCTATGCCTGATTCCTCCATGGCCTTGTGGAAGCCTATGTTGCTCATGACTGTTACGGTAGCCTTGTTTTCTGCCAGCCTGCCTTGTTCTTTGAGCATGCGGGCACATATGGCGATCACCCGGTCTCCGTCGATGACATTGCCTTTTTCATCGACAACGATGAGCCTGTCTGCGTCCCCGTCAAAGGCCAGCCCCACATGGGCTCCGGTCTTACGAACCAGCTCCGCCAGCTTCTCCGGATGGGTTGAGCCGCAGCCCTCGTTGATGTTGACTCCGTTGGGCTCATTTCCCATGACGATCACCTCAGCGCCGAGGGCTTCATAAACCTTGGGAGCAATGCTGTAGGAAGCTCCATTGGCGCAGTCCAGAGCGATCTTCATACCGTCCAGCCTAAAATCTGCCGTGCTGAGCAAATGATCCGCATAAAGCCGTGCCGCATCCTCCGAAGCTTCAAGGCACCGGCCTATGAGCTCGCCAGTGATATGGCTGTTCACATCTATGCTGCTTATGATTATGTCTTCGATCTCTTCTTCTATGTCGTCGTCCAGCTTATATCCTTCTCCGTTGAAGAACTTTATGCCGTTGTATTCAAAAGTGTTGTGGGACGCGCTTATGACTATGCCTGCGTCAGCTTCGTAATACTTGGCCAGATAGGCGACCGCCGGCGTAGGTATGACCCCTGCCTTTATCACATTGCCTCCCACCGCCAGTATTCCGGCAGCAAGGGCGCTTTCAAGCATATCGCCTGAAATGCGCGTATCTTTGCCTATGACTACCACCGGTCTATGGTTATCCCTCTTGAGCACATGGGTGCCCGCTTTTCCAAGATTGAAAGCCAGCTCAGGAGTCAGCTCCTTGTTGGCCACTCCCCTGACTCCGTCAGTTCCGAACAGTCTTCCCATAAATTCCCTCCTGAAATCATTCTATCGTAATCTCAACTCTGTTTACAGATGACTCGATCGTCTGCACCTGACCGTCACATGTTACGGTAACAGAAGCGGTTACAGTGCCTGTCCCGAGGCTGGCGGCATCTACCGTCAATGTAAAATCTCCCTTTTCAAGAGCATCTATGACGCTTTGGGTGCCCGTAGCCTCAACTGTTATCTCCACCGGCGATATGGTGTATGTCAGGCTGCTGTCTCTGTTTATGATCTGTATATCGCCCTCATCAAATGTAAAGCTTGCGGAGCTCAGCGGTTTGACGGTAACTGAAGCAGACAGCCCTTCCGACTCGCTGCTTACCTGGATGCCTTCAGGAAGTACAGGGGTCAGCCTGACTTCGGTGTCCTCCGTGATCCCGGCCAGATCAACAGTCTCGCATGATATGCTGTCAACGGCCGCCAGATCCTCTTCGGTTCCTTTGATGACTATGGTCTTAGGAACATCGACAGTTCTTTCAAATCCACCTGCGTTTTGATTTGTGACCGGGACATCCAGTGCAACTGTCTTTTTGGTCATCATGACGATGGTGACATTTATCCTGGACTGGCTGAGGGCGACATTTTCAACAGTGCTGCCCTGTTCGTCCACAGGCACCAGTTCCAGTGTCAAAGTCCTCATCTCGTCTGTAACGGACCCAACATCTACAATGGCGTTTACACTGGTTATACGGTCTATCAGCGTAGCTGCGCCGGTGACCTGCACGGTATCGCTGCTGGTCTCGACCACATATGGCTCCTGATCTGCACTCACTTCTCCGCTTATCACCACTTCTATGTTCTTTTCTGCCGTTACCAGTTCATCTACGGTCACTGTTATCTTTTCTTCGCTGATCCGGTCTATGGTTACCGTATCAGGCCCTGTGACTGTCAGTCTGACCGTGCTTTCACCTTCCTGGAGGCCTTCCACATCGCAGATGACCGTAAAGTCGCCTGCTTCTACACGGTTCACATCGTTACGGTTTCCGGAAATGTGTATATTGACTGCCTGAGCGCTGGTCTGCAATATGGTCAGGCCCTCCGCTTCCAGCATGTCTTCGTTGGCAAAAGTTATGGGCACTCCCCGGACAGTGTCGCTGGTGTTGGGATTTACCTCCCCAAGCACATATGCCCACAGGGCGACAGCGGCTAAAATTGCCAATACTATGTTGAACTTTTTACTTTTTAGCATGCTTATCACCTCTGCCGAACACTTTGCCTATCTTTTCTGTAAAGATTCCCTTGGAATCTTCCTGAAGATAAAGATCTAGCAAGGTCTTCTCTATCTTTTTCGCTTCGAGGAATCTGGTCAGCTCCCCGTTCTGAGCCAGAGAGATCACGCCCGTTTCTTCGGACACGATTATGACCAGCGCATCTGAGTTTTCTGTTATGCCTATGCCTGCCCTGTGCCTGGTGCCCAGTTCCTTGCTCAGCTCCTTGTTCTGGGTCAGGGGCAGCACGCACCCGGCGGCATAAAGTCTGTCTCCACGCAAAATCAGGGCTCCGTCATGGAGCGGCGCCCCTTCATAAAAGATATTTCCTATCATTTCTGCCGAAATATATGCATCGATTACCGTGCCGGTCTCGACTATGTCGTTGAGGGTGATCTCCTTTTCTATTACCATGAGCGCGCCCGTCCGCGAAGCCGACATGCTCTCTATGGCTCTGACTATCTCGTTCACCATCCGCTTGGCTTCTTCTTTGTCTATGTCGTTCATTATGTTGGCAAATCTGCTCCTGCCCAGATGTTCAAGAGCCCGCCTGAGCTCCGGCTGGAAGATCACCACGATGGCGATCAGTCCGACTGAGACTACTCCGGAAAGCAGCCAGTGGAGCGTATAAAGCTTGAAAAAGTCTGAAAGCAGCGTGCAAATGACGAGCACAAGAAGTCCCTTTGCAAGCTGTTCCGCCCTCGTCTCCCTTATAAAGCCTAAGACCTTATATACTAGGAAAGCAACTATAGCTATGTCCAGCACATCTGTAACACCAATGCTGGACACTATATTATTAAAGAAAGTTTCCATAATAATCTTTTCCTTCTATATGTGGTTATTTTCATTATACTTTGAAAATGTGTCAGTTTCAAGTAGATATTGTATTTTGGGACATACATCGGCTCTACAATATAAGACATAAAACAACCCCGGAAGCGTTGCGCTCACTCCCGGGGCACAAATAACATGCGTTAGATTATCGTTAAACTGCCGGCAGATCTTTAATTATTTTTCTTCCTGTTATAAACGGTGCAGCCTGCTGCTCCGGTGGCAGCCAGCATCATTACGGCTATCCACAGCAATGCGCTGTTATCGTCGCCTGTCTTAGGCGTTTCTTCTCCGGTCGCAGCAATTACTTCTGTCTGTGTGTAACCGCATACTGAACATACTCTTTCGCGGCTTCCCTGTTCGGTAGCGGAGGCTTCTTTTGTTACCGCCCATTCTCCGAATTGATGTTCGCTTGTATTTCCTTTTTCACCGCATACGCATAGCTGCCAGTGGCCTGTTGCATCATTTTGCCATTCGCCTGTGTATTGATGAGGCTCAACAGTACACTCTACGCTGTTGCTTTCAACTGTTTCTGAGGTTGTAACGACATTGTCCTCAATCTTCTGTGCGGTGATCCGTACTGAATATACTCCGCTTTCGGTTACTTTAAGAACAGCAGAATCCTGTCCCTCTATAAGCTTTCCGTCTTTATACCATGCGTATGAATAAGTAACTCCCTTTTCGCTGTTAGAGACATCGGCTGTAAGTATAATGGTCTCTCCTTCGTGAACGGTGGTCTTATCTGCGCCAAGTGACGCTTCAGGAGCTGCAAGTTCAGAATCATCAACCAGTTCATAAGTCTTGCTTCCGTCTTCATTGGCCGTCTCTCTTACGATCATACCGTCAACATTGGAATTTACATCAAGGTCAACTCCCTTTGCGGTTATCAGCTTGACATATTGGCTGTTTATCGCTTCGCTGTCCACCTGGCTGTCCCCAAGTACATAAATGCTTACCGGGTTTTGCGCTGTAGCGGCGCTGGAACTTAGCGCATCGCTGACATTGGTATAATAAGAGGTCTGGCCGTTTCTGTCCACGGCGGCAATGGCTGCGTCTGATGAAACTGTAACCTCGGTCTTTGACTTGGATGTCGCAAAAGAATTGCTTTCTTCGCCCTGAATCAGCGCAGTCTCATTATCTCCTTTTGCCATTACAACCTGCACGCCTGCTCTGCCATCTGCAGCATTCAGCCGGCCTCCGGTAATGCTTACTTCAGCAGTTTGAGCTTCTATGTCCTCTGTATTATATACGGTCACTGCATTGCCCTGGATTCCTGTCAGCGTACCGCTTGTAATAGTCACAATAAGGTCAGGGCTATTGATATATTGCCCTTCGCTTGCTCCGTACATCTGAGCAGACGCCAGGATAGCTGAACCTTCTGCCTGTGCGCCGCCTCCTTCCGGCTTTCCATCAAGATATGCTCCTGTACCTGTGATTGTCGCATTGTCTTTTATGGTTATTGTACCCATCTTGGCTTCTATACCTGTGCCGCCTTCAACAACAGCGTCGCCGCCTATCGTCAGTTCGCCTTCCATAGGCCAGTAAATGCCTGTGCCTTCGTCAATGCTTCTGAGTGTGCCGCCGGTTATCTCGGCGCTGCACAGAGCCGAGCTCAAGTTATTGCCTGAAAGAGCAAAGCCGTATGTTGCTTCAATGGTTCCTCCGGTCATATTGAAATGAGCGTGAGAGGCGTCTTGGGCGTTGTCCTCAATGTCATTAAACAGCGTTACGCCAAATTTGCCTGTTATGTAGGCGTTTTCAGATATGGTCAAATCTCCGCCCATTATTTTTACAGCGATGTTTGCGCCGGTTATTTTGGCATTCCCGGTTATGTCTGTTTGGCTTTTATAAGAATATATAACATTGCCGCTTTCTGATGTATTGGACAATTCTCCGCCGGAAATATCAATCATACTATCTGTTGCCTTTATAGTATACATGTTTCCCATTATCGTTCCGGAATTAATGGTTAATTGTCCATTTCTGGTTTCTATGGCAGTAGTCGACTGTCGCGCATCAATCACGCCTTCTTCTCCGGCCTGAATCGTCAATTTTCCATTATTTTTGATTAAACCGGAAAAATCGTATGTTATCGTATAGTTGCCCAAATCAAGCGTAATATTTTTATTTGATGCAATGTTTATATTTCCGCTTACTTCTGCGTCTGCAACAAGTTCTATCGTTCCCGTAGCGTCAATAGCGTTAGCGGCGTCTTTCAGCGTATCATAATATCTGTCGCCTACCCGCGCTACCGAGTCAGCGGTTTGTTCTGTATCGCCTGACTGTGCCGCAGCAAATCCCGGCAATGTAAATATCATTGCAAGGCACAGTGCCACCGAGAATATCTTTTTCAGTTTTGTCATATTTCCCACCCTTCTTTTTAGTTTAGCTATACCTTTTCTATTATCATACCCACCCCTGGCATGATTGTCAACATGCAAAACTGATTTTTATAATAATATTTGTGCAAAATCTATATATTTTTATATGCAGAACCCTTTTAAAAAACATGACCTTTCATTTCAATATAATCAATCATGTTTCTTGGGGCCTTGAGATATTTAGCGTTTCGATGATTTGGCCATTGATAATGCCGGTGCGGCAAAACAAAACTGCCGGCTTTGCAGCCGGCAGTTTTGCGGAAATAGGTTTATTATATAATGCGGCCACGGGCCGTCTTAACGATCAATATGTGGTTTCCAGCAGCCCATAGTTATCATCCTGTCTCTTGTAGACTACATTTACGCTGTCAGTCTCAAGATTGAGGAAAACGAAAAAGTTATGCTGGAGCAGCTCCATTTGCAGGATGGCTTCATCCACTGTCATCGGGGCAAGCTGGAATTTCTTTGTCTTTACTACCTTTCCTTCCTCATGCTCTTCCTCGATCTCAGGTATCAGCTCAAATCTGACAGAATCATTGGATTTGTGTTTTTTAAGCATCTTACCTTTGTACTTGGACATCTGGCTCTGAAGTTTATCCGCCACGATATCGATACAGTCAAAAATATCTTGGGACACATCCTCAGCCCTGAAAATAGCCCCCTTGGTCGTGATGGTAGCTTCCATCTTTACTTTGGCCTTTTCCGGGTGCATCACTACGGTCGCCTTGATGTCGTCAGCAAAATACTTTCCCAGCTTCTCAAACTTTTTGTCGATAGCCGCCTGGATCTTGTCGGTCACGGATATGTTTTTGCCTGTTACGATGATCTTCATAATGTAAATTTTTCCTCCTAAAATAGCTCTATGCGAGGGACATCTTCTTGCTGCGGCAAGCCGCAACAAGAAGCATCGGATATCCATCCGATGTAAAATTCAAGCCATAAGCGGACTTATGAGCAAGCTCAACATCCGCTTATTTCTTGAATTTTGCGCCCTATAGCTTGTTCGTTAGAATTCGCGGTTATGCAGCTTGTCTACATACTTTCCGTCTAAAACGTCTTTCAGGTACTTGCCGTACTGGTTCTTCTTTAAAACTTCGTAGGTCTCTAATACCTGCTCTTTGGTGATCCAGCCGTTTAAGTATGCGATCTCTTCCAGGCACGCAATCTTTCTGTGCTGGTGGGTCTCTACCGTCTTTACAAAGTTGGTTGCTTCTACTAAGGACTCATGGGTTCCTGTATCCAGCCAGGTAAAGCCCTGTCCCAGTAAGATAACATCCAGATCGCCATTTTCCAGATAGATACGGTTCAGGTCTGTGATCTCTAACTCGCCTCTTGCAGATGGCTTTAAGTTCTTTGCATACTCTACAACGCGGTTATCGTAGAAATAAAGTCCTGTTACGCAGTAATTGGACTTCGGCTTTTCAGGCTTCTCTTCAATAGAGATCGCTTTGCCGTTTGCGTCAAATTCAACGATACCGAAACGCTCCGGATCGTCTACATAGTAACCGAATACAGTTGCGCCTTTTCCCTTATTGGCAGCAGCTTTTAATCTCTTGTTTAAGCCCTGTCCATGGAAAATATTATCACCTAATACCATGGCAACGGAGTCACCATTGATAAACTCCTCGCCAATGATTTTCCGCTTGTGCTCCGGCTCAGATACCCCGGCCAGCTTGATGAGGAAGCGCTGCTCCGCGTCCACGCGGACGAAGTTGATGTCCCACTTGGAGAAGGCGGCCTCCACCTCGTCCCCCTCGTTCTTCCGCATGAGGCCGTGGTCCACGAACACGCAGGTGAGCTGCTCGCCCACCGCCTCCGCCAGCAGAGCGGCGCACACGGAGCTGTCCACGCCGCCTGAGAGGGCCAGCAGGACCTTGCCGCTCCCCACCTTCTCCCGGATGGCGGCAATGGCGGTGCGCTTGTAGTCCTCCATGGTCCAGTCGCCCACGGCGCCGCAGACCTCGTAGAGGAAGTTGCGGATCATCCGCAGGCCGCTCTCCGTGTGGTTGACCTCCGGGTGGAACTGCACGCCGTAGAAGCCCCGGGCCTCGTCGGCGATGGCCACGTTGGGGCAGGCCTTGGAGTGGGCCATCAGGGCGAAGCCCTCGGGGACCTTCTCCATGTAGTCCCCGTGGCTCATCCAGCTCACGCCGCACTCCGGCAGGCCCTTGAAGAGCTTGCAGCCGGTGTTGTAGAAGGTCTCCGTCTTGCCGTACTCCCGGGCGGAGTCGTCCTGGGCGGCGGTGACCCGGCCCCCCAGGGTGTGGGCCATGAGCTGGCAGCCGTAGCAGATGCCCAGCACCGGCACGCCGGCCTCAAACAGGGCCGGGTCCACCTGGGGAGAGTTCTCCAGGTATACGGAGTTGGGGCCGCCGGTGAAGATGAAGCCGATGGGCTCCATGGCCATCAGGTCGGCCAGGGGGGTGGTGTAGGGCTTGACCTCGCAGTATACGCCGCACTCCCGGACCCGGCGGGCGATGAGCTGGTTGTACTGTCCGCCGAAGTCCAGGACGATCACAGTCTGATGGGACATGACATGCTCCCCTTTCTCTGAAAGTTTTCCGCTTCCGCGCCGTTTTACTCCTCGTCGTCCCGGAAGACGATGCCGTTCTCGTCGGCGCTCTCGATGACGGCCAGGGCGTGGTAGTTGACGTCCATGGCCCGCAGCCGGTCGCCGCCGCCCTGGAAGCCCTTCTCCACGGCGCAGCCGATGCCCACCAGCGTGGCGCCGGCGGCATCGACGATGTCGCACAGGCCCCGCATGGCCTCGCCGTTGGCCATGAAGTCGTCGATGATCAGCACCTTGTCGTCGGAGGAGAGCCACTCCTTGGACACCAGCAGGGTCACCTTCTTCTTATAGGTGTAGGAGAAGATGTCGCTCTGGTACAGGCCGCCCTCGATGTTGTCGCTCTTGGCCTTCTTGGCGAAGATCATGGGCTTGTGGTAATGCTGGGCCACGATGGCGGACAGGGCGATGCCGCTGGCCTCGGCGGTGAGGATCACGGTGACCTCGTCCATGTTGAAGTGCTTGCCGAACTCCTCGGCGATGTGGTCCATCAGCTCCGTGTCGATGCGGTGGTTCAGGAAGCCGTCCACCTTGATGATGTTGCCGGGCAGCACCTTGCCCTCTTTCACAATGCGGTCCTTCAGTTCCTGCATGGGTGATTCCCCCTTGATCTCTCTGTATTTTGCATGATTTTATGCCAAATTTGATCTTTTTCCTATTATCTCGAATCCTGCCGCATTTTGCAACTGTTTTTGCCCACAAAATGCGGGGCCTCTCTCCGGTGGATTTGCATAGGACGGACAAAAAGGAACAAAAGCCGCACCGTGGATGGACACAGTGCGGCCGTTGTGTTTTACTTCCCCTCCAGCTTGTCGGCGGCCTGGTCCAGCCAGCTGCCCTGGAAGGATTCGATGTCCCCGGCGTCGGTGAGAGCGGCCAGGGCCGGATCAATGGGCATCTCCGCCAGCACGGGCAGGTGATGGCGCTCCGCGGCCTGGGCGGTCTTGCCCTGGCCGAAGAGGTAGATCTTCTTCCCGCAGTCCGGGCAGGCCACATAGCTCATGTTTTCCACCAGGCCCACGATGGGGACCTCCATCATCTCCGCCATTTTGACGGCCTTCTCCACCACCATGCTCACCAGCTCCTGGGGGGAGGCCACGATGACGATGCCGTCCAGGGGGATGGACTGGAACACGCTGAGAGACACGTCGCCGGTTCCCGGCGGCATGTCCACGAACAGATAGTCGCAGTTCCACAGCACATCGGTCCAGAACTGCTGGACCACGCCGGAGATGACCGGGCCCCGCCAGATGACCG
>ENA-ORNG01000869-ORNG01000869.1-human-gut-metagenome-genome-assembly--contig:-NODE-869-length-24071-cov-6.122127_pt1 | contig 24071 bp, 22 predicted proteins | sample MGYA00242113_ERZ509018 | MGnify/ENA primary metagenome ERZ509018 (study PRJEB26280, sample SAMEA2338711) | human gut metagenome | biome: human gut; feature: human-associated habitat; material: faeces... | reverse complement strand
CCAGCCGTTATATTGTCCTGGACCGCATTGAAGACCCGGAAACAGAGGGGGAATGGATTTGATACCAAAAACACAAGGGCTTCTGAGAGAGCCAATTGAGATTGTCCAGGAACCTAGTTTGACCTATCGCCTTGATTTAAACAGCAACATCATATCGGGCATGACAGACGGGCTTGAGGCGGTAAAACAGGCAGTATATCACCGGTTGGGAATAGAAAGGTATCAATATCCCATCTATTCCTGGGAATATGGATTGCAGACCTATGATCTGTATGGACAGCCTATGCCGTATGTTATGCCAGAGCTAAAGAGAAGAATCATTGAAGCCCTACTCAAAGACAGCCGTATCACGAAAGTGGACGGCTTTTCTTTTACCCATGAAGGTCCTGTATTGCACACAACTTTCAATGTGCAAAGTGAACTGGGAAATTTTCCGGTTGGGCTGATGCTGACAGAAAGCGGGGTGATCGTGGAAAATGTTTGAAAATATCACAGTAGAAATGATACGCAACCGGATGCTGGAAAGTATGCCGGAAGGAACCGACAAAAGCGAAGGTTCCGTTAACTGGAACGCTGTTTCTGCTGCTGCACTTGAAATTAAAAACGTTCTGATTGAGATGGACGGAATCTATCAAGAGGGATTTATAGACACCGCTTCCAGACCGTTCCTGATCCGGCATGGCGAGGAACGGAAAGTCTCACCATATCCCGCAACCTATGCCATTGGCAGGGCAGTGTTTAACATGGAAATTCCAATTGGAAGCCGGTTTTCGGTGGACATGGTGAACTTTGTCGTGATTGAGCGTATGAGCCAGTACACATACAAAGTACAGTGTGAAACCGCAGGCACCGAAGGAAACCGACATCTGGGGGACATGATCCCGATTGAATACATCCAAGGGCTGACCAAAGCAGTGTTGGAAGAAATCATTGTACCGGGTGAGGATGCAGAAGACACCGAATCATACCGGGAAAGGGTGCTGGATTCCTTCAATTATCAGTCATACGCAGGAAACATTGCATACTACAAAGAAAAAGTCAAGGAAATTCCGGGTGTGGGAGCGGTTAAGGTATATCCAATCTGGAACGGTCCGGGAACGGTAAAGCTTGAGCTTCTGGATGGAGAATATGACATCCCATCAGAAGAAATGATTGAAGAGATTCAGGAAGCAGTTGACCCGCCTGGTTTCCATGGCTGGGGCATGAAGATTGCACCAATCGGGCATTATGCCACTGTTACGGGAGCAAAGAAACTGGAAATTGATGTGATCTTTGATCTGACCTATCAGGACGGTTACAACTGGGAAAAGGTGAAGCCGGATGCAGAGGAAAGCGTCAAGGCGTATCTGCTGGAACTCACCAAAGAATGGGAAGATACCGACATGATTGTTGTGAGGATATCCCAGATTGAGAGAAGAATCCTTGATCTGGAAGGCGTGCTGGATATTGCAAACACAAGGATTAACTCACAGGACGCAAACCTGCAGCTTGAATCAAGCCAGATTCCACAGTTGGGAGTGATTGCAGATGCGGGAGGTTAATATCCAAAATTACCAGCCGCCTTTGGTGAGAAAACAAAGGGAAATGGGATATATCACCAGCGCAGAAAATCCGGAATTTGAACGGATTTATGAATTGCTCGACATTGCCATGAAGGACCAGTTTGTTGTCACGGCAACCGAAATCGGAATCAGCCGCTGGGAAAAGATTCTCAAAATCAAGCCGCCGGCAGGAAGCACGCTGGAGCAGCGCAGGGCGGCTGTTCTGGCGCGTTTGCTTTCCCGTATGCCAATTAACCTTGAAGTGGTGCGGCAGGTTGTAGAGACCTATTTAGGTGTACCGGCAGACATCCACCTTTGGTGGAATGAAGACATCCGAACCTGGGAGGAAATCGAGGAGGATTTCGATACCTGGGACGCGGTGTCTTTTTTTAACTGGGAAGATTTTTATATGGAGCTGGAACCGTACACGATTCTGATTACCTACAAAAACACAATCGAAATAGCGGATGTTTCACCGCTGATCCGGATGCTGTATGAAATGATTCCCGCAAACCTCAAGGTAGTTGTTAAATTCCTGTACAAAACATGGGAAGAGGTAGAAGAAAAATATGAGACCTGGGAAGATCTTGAAGTAACAACCTGGGAAAGAATAGAACAGGGGGTAGAATAATTGGATACAACCAAACTGCTTGGATTAAAAGTAGCGGGTCCAAAGGACCGGGCAAGAATCAGTGAGGTTACTACGAACTTTGTTGCTTTGGATGAGTTTGCAGAAAACTGGAACGGCTTTTCCAACACCGGTACAGTGAAAGCAGAAGGCACTGATTTTGCAATCACACCGGCACTCAAAATTGCCACAGAGCTGTTCTCGCTGACCGTCAAAATGCCGCGGACATTTGCGGAGGATGACACAATCACAGTGGACGGGGTAGCATATAACCTCTATCAGGGCACCGACCCGGCGCTCAATGATGCGTGGAAGGCTGGCGAGGTGGTGACCATCAACTTTGACAAAACCTCCCGCCGGTGCTGGGCTTCTGCCGGCGGCGGAGCGCCAAGACCTTTGCCTGCGCAGGTGAGCAATATGCAGGCGAGCACACCAGAAGGAGAAACGCCGAGCATTGTCTTTACATGGACAAATCCATCGGACGAAAACTTTGCAGGCATGGTGCTGATTGTCAAGGAGGGCAGCGCGCCGAACAGTGTGACCGACGGTGTACAGGTCTACAAAGGCACTGGTACGACCTTTACCTACACCGAGGGTGTGCAGTGGGAGCACACCTATTTTGCCCGCGGCTTTGCATACAACAGCCAGAACAAATTCCAGCTGGATGCCACCGGCGCGATTGCAAGTGCAACGCCTTCTGATGTGCCGGATGTAGTTTCTGAATTTAGAATTGTTCCAAAACTAGGGACGGCAACACTGACGTGGACCAATCCGACCCAGCAGAGCTTACAAGAGGTGAGGATCATCCAGAAGATTGATTCTGCACCTGCAAACCCGAACGATGGAACACAGGTGTACAGCGGTACAGGGACAAGCTGTACGGTGTCCAATTTGCAGGACAGTATCCATTATTATTTTGCTGTCTATGCGATTGCCAAAAATGGAAAATACAAAGAACCAGCTGTGAAGGATTACATCCCGGAAATCTACCCGAAGTACAGCTATACCGGAAATCACACCATCGTCAAGGATGAAAACAACCATTGGCGGATTAAGTTCCTTTCCTCCGGTGTGCTCGAGTGGCTGTCGGAGGATGCGCAGATTGATGTGTTTTTGGTCGGCGGGGGAGGTAGTGGCAGCGCAGGTGGAGGTGGTGGAGGATATACGCAGACCCACAAAAAACAGATTTTAGAAAAAAATCAAAGGGTACAAGTGTATGTTGGTGCTGGTGGAGAAGATGGGAGTGGAGGAACATCCTACTATGGAAATTTGTATGCACAAGGTGGAACAAGCACACGCTCTAATGGCATTGGAGGAGATGGAGGTTCCGGTGGAGGTGGGGGAGAAAGAGGAAGCGACCCATATAATCCTAGTGGAACTGCGGGAAGGGGTGGAAGTGATGGAGGAAATGGAGAGGACTTAAGCAGCTACTCTTATGGAGGAAGAGGGCAAGGAAGGACAACCCGTGAATTTGGAGAACCAGAAGGAGCGCTTTATTCCGGTGGTGGTGGCGGTCGAGATTTATACGGAGGTGCTCCAGGTGGAGAAGGAACCCCTGTAATAGCTGCACATGGGGCAAGTGCAGGAAGTCTAAGGGGAGGCGGTCCAGGTGGCGGTTATGGAGGTGGAGGAGGTGGTTCGAGCAGTGGAAAAAGTAAAGGTGCCCAAGGCATCGTCATCATCCGCGATGCAAGAGCATAAAGGAGGGAAATCATGCGACACGCAGTAATTGATAACGACACCATCGTAAACATCATCGAAATCGACCCGCGCAATGCCTCTGATTTTGGCAATGCCGTCACCATCCCGGACGGGCTGGGTGCGGGAATCGGCGATACATACCGAGAAGGATGCTTTTACCGCACCGACCCCGAAACCCAGCAGGAGGAGGAAATCCTGCCCTTCGACCCGCTGGCAGAAACCCACAAACGTCTTGCCGAGGTGCAGGCAAAGCTCGACGAAAACATCATCGACACAGATTTTAGAATCTTAATGCTTGAAAGCCTGAGTGCTTCCAATAGGTAAAACAAAGGAGAAATGATTATGGCAACCTACGAAATGATGAAACGCACAATTATCAGACAGAAGGCATCCGGCGCTTTGAACAGGTCGGACTGGCAGTCGAAACTGGATGTCTTTATGCTCTTTGACAGGATTACACCGGAGCAGTACACCGAGCTTAAAGAGCTGATTGGGGACAGCGCAGGAATCTAGTCTGCGGGAAAAGAAAGGATGATTGCAGGGGAGCTTCCCTTCGTGGTATAATAAGAGCAGAAAATCAGAAAAGGAGAGTGTGGAGCAGAATGGCGCTGGAAAACAAGCTGCATCTGACAAACTCGGCAGAGTTGGCGAGGGAGGAAGAGCGAATCAGCAAGAAAAAAGCGATGGAGCTGTTTGAGAGCGGGTATCTGGATACCTTAAAGCCGGGAAGCGTGGAGGCGCTTTGCAAAATCCATGCGTACCTGTTTTCGGAAATCTATGATTTTGCCGGTCAGGTGCGGACGGTGAACCTTGCAAAGGGAAACTTTCGCTTTGCACCGGTGATGTATCTGGAGATTGCTTTGCAAAATGTGGAAGCAATGCCGCAGAGCACCTTTGACGAAATCGTCGAAAAATATGTAGAGATGAACATTGCACACCCGTTCCGAGAGGGAAACGGCAGAAGCACACGCATCTGGCTGGATTTGATGCTGAAAAAAGAGCTGCACCAGGTGGTGGATTGGAGCCGCGTGGACAAAAACGACTATCTGCTGGCGATGGAGCGAAGCCCAATCAAGGATATTGAAATCAAATATATCCTCAAGGCAGCGCTGACCGGTGAGGTGGACAGTCGGGACATCTACATGAAGGGCATCGACCACAGCTACTACTACGAAGGATACACCGTCTACAAAGCAGAAGAGCTGTAATAAACCGACAGAACAAAAGCTGTTCCCCGTTTGGGGAGCAGCTTTTTTGGTGGTGAAGCTCGCATAAAATTGATGTGAAATAGAAAAAACTCTTGACATATAACGCGTTACATGATATATTTATGTTACGCGTTACGCAAGGAGGTGTTTTAAATCGCGGAAAAAAGTAGAGCTGAGTATATGAAATCAAGACGTGAAAACCAGAAAACATTTAGTGCTGTCATTGAACGAAAAAAAATGGAGTCCTTTGAAAAAAGACTCCATGAAATAGGCAAAAGTAAAACAGAATGGTTAAACGAAAAAATTGACGAAGAACTCAGTAAATAAAAAAGAAACAGCCTGCCACCGTAGGAAAGTTACAGACTGTTTCTTTGCCGACAAGGAAACCCTTATCTGAAATCTATTTTACATCAGGTAAGGCTTCTTTGTCAAACGAAAAATTGACAGGAGGTCTTTTTATTATGGACAGAAAAGAAGCAATACAGATATTGGATGCTGATTTGATGGAATTACAAATTTCCTGTGAAAAAGCAAAAGTGATTGCCGGTGACTTGATGCAGGACTACTTCGGAGAAGCGAACCCCAGTGCGGAACGGCTGAAATTTTATTACCAGCATTTCAGCACATTTTCAGACATTATATTCGATTATATCTATTCTATCGAGCAGTCATTAAAAAATATGCTCAGGGAAGGAGAAAAATAATATGAATGAGTTGATTCAAGTCAATTATGACAACGACAGACCGACCGTATTGGCAAGAGATTTACATGAATTTTTGGAGGTTCAAACCCCTTACCACAAATGGTTTCCGAGAATGTGTGAATACGGTTTTTCGGAAAATATCGACTATATGATGATGGACAAAAATGTCCTTCGTTCCGATGGGACGAAAATGCCGCAAATACAGCACGACGCCCAGCTCACCATTGAGATGGCAAAAGAAATCTGTATGCTGCAACGCAACGAGCGCGGCAAACAGGCACGACAGTATTTCATTCAGCTGGAAAAGGACTGGAATAGCCCAGAACTGGTGATGGCAAGGGCGCTGAAGATGGCAAACAATCGGATCGGCAGTTTGGAGGAGAGAACCGTCCATCTGGAACAGAAGATTGAGAAGGATAAGCCGAAGGTGCTGTTTGCCGATGCGGTGAGCGTTTCGGGCAGTGCAATTCTGATTGGAGATTTGGCAAAGATTCTGCGGCAGAACGGCGTGGAGATGGGACCGAACAGATTGTTCCAGTGGCTGCGGGAAAACGGATACCTGATCAAGCAGAAAGGCAGTAGTTACAATATGCCAACCCAGAAGTCGATGGAACTGGGACTGTTTAAAATCAAGGAGACCTGTGTGACCCACAGCGACGGACACACCAGCATCAACCGCACTCCAAAGGTGACTGGAAAAGGGCAGGTATACCTGCTCAACAAGATTCTGGGAAGAAAGGTCGAACAGATCGAACTGGAAGAGAAAGCCGAATAGCATAAAACAAAGGGAAGTTGCTCTTTTTAGGGCAATTTCCCTTTTGCTTTGGAGTTTTATATGAAAGGAGGTGATTGGTAAATGAACGAGTTAAGCGAAATCTCGGTGCTGGTGAAGGAGTACGTATCGCCGGAAACGGTGTGGCTGGTGCCTTGCCTGTATGCGCTGGGCAGCATCATCAAGCGCTCCATCCGCATCGATGATACCCTGATACCGGGCATCCTGTGCCTGGTGGGGGTGCTGCTGTCGGCGCTGGTGAGTGTGGCTGCCTGCGAGCCGGTGGGCTGGATGCAGTGGGTGATTCTGGCGGCGGTGAGCATCGGACAGGGCTATGTGCTGGCTGCTGCTGCCATCTGCCTCAATCAGCTGATTAAACAGCACGGCAGGGCAGGAGCGCTGAAAAAAGGATTTGACGGAAAGGAAGAGGAAGATGAAACAGGGAATTGATGTATCCAAATGGCAGCCCAAGGTGGACTGGCAGAAGGTCAAGGCGGACGGCATCGACTTTGCCATCATCCGCGTCGGCTTCTGCTACAATAATGGTGCATTGAAGCTCGACAGTGCTTTTACTCAGCACATCAAAGGTGCGCTGGCAGCAGGACTGGATGTTGGCATCTACCTGTACAGCTATGCCACCACTGTACAGGCAGCAAGGAGAGCGGCGCAGGAGGTTGTTAAAGCGGTCAAGCCGTACAAGCTGACCTACCCAATCGCCTTTGACATTGAGTATGAGAGCATCTACACCGGCGGCAGTAAACAGACCAACACCGAGATTTGCAAAGCGTTCCTGGATGAGGTGGAGGCAGCTGGATACTATGCCATGCTGTACTGCTCCAAAGACTTTCTCGACAGCTATCTCTACCCTGCACAGCTGACCGCCTATGACAAATGGATTGCACAGTATGCAATACACACGACAATGACATTGTCCTGGTGTTTGACCTCCTTTCGGGAGATGAGCGACCTTTCATGTAAGCACAGTAAGAGGATATAAAATCAAAAAAGGACGATATGACCAAAGTCATGTCGTCCTTTTGGTATTGCAAAAATTTTGTAAGGTGAAATCTTTTGCGGAGAATCGGGCATTTTGGTTACGGCATGATGGAGTTTGCACCGTCTACAATTACGCTCTGACCGGAGAAGTAGCAGGAATCCGGTCCAGCAAGGAAAGCAACGACAGGAGCGATGTCGGTTTCGGAATCGCCAAAGCGTTTCATTGGGTTCAATTCCACCTGTTTTGCATATTCCTCCGGGAATTTTTCTGCCCAAGCTTTTGCAGCAGGAGATTCGGCGCCTGGCAGAACAACGTTGACACAGATGCCGTACTGTCCCCACTCTTTGGCTGCAATCTTGGTCAAGCCGCGCAGCGCTTCCTTGTTGGAGCCATAAGCCAGCTGACCAGCAATGCCGAACATACCGGTAGCGGAGGCGAAGTTGATGATTCTGCCTTCGTGTTGCTCTTTCATGTATGGGAAGGCTGCCTGCATATAGTTCAGAGAGCCAATCACACCGCTCTGCCATGCCTTGAGCATATTGTCGTAGCTGGTTTCTTCGACCGGTGCGGAAGGAACGATTGCCTGTCCATTGTTGACAACAACGTCGACAGTTCCATAGGCTTCTACGGTGGCTTTTACGACCTCTTCTACTCTTGCACGGTCGGCGGAGTCACAGCTCATAGCAAAGCCTTCGCCGCCGAATTCTTTGATTTCCTTGATGGTCTGTTCGATTGGCTCCAGACGGCGACCGGTGGCAACGACTTTGACACCGCGTTTGGCTAAACAAAGCGCAATTCCTTTTCCGATTCCCTGTCCGGCGCCGGTTACAATAGCAACTTTTTCAGATAATGGTTTCATTTTTAGTAATCCTCCTAGTGTGAAAATGATTCGGTCAAGATTGTTATATTATAATCTTAACATAGATATTTTCCCTTTTCAATGAAAAAACCGGCATACAATCAAAATCGTGACTTCGCTTAAGTATTAAGAGGGTTATTATCATATTTGTACAACAAATATGATGGATTTTGAAGGGAAATCAGCTTATCTCCTAAGAATGATCGTTAAGAATGACAAATTCCACCTTTTTGAATCAATAAAAAAGGCAGTCCCTGAAACGGGACTGCCGAAGGTTCAACAGGAAAAGCTACTTTAAGCATTTTGTGCCTGTTGTCCGTTGGTGCGGAGCATATGGCGATAACAGTACAGCCAGATGAATCCGAGGACGATGCTGGTGACCGTCCAGCTCAGTGGGAAGCACAGATAGATGGTGGTCAGTGTGCGATGCATTGGGAAAATGAGCAGCAGCCACAACAGGCGCACGCCACAGATTCCGACAAGCATGACGATGGTGGGTAAAGAGGAGTAGCCCATGCCGCGCAGGGAAGAAACAAAGACATCGAGGATGCCGTTGAGGAAAAGGAACATGGACACCCAGAACAGGCGAAGCATACCGGCTTCTACGACAGCAGGGTCGCTGGTGTAGAAAGCAAGCAGCGATTCGCCGAAGAACCAGACCAAAAAGCCCATCAGCATGGCGCTTAAAGTGGTCAGCACCATCGAATGATTGAAGATGCTCTTGACACGCTTGAGATTTTGTGCACCAACGTTCTGGCTTGTGAAGGTGATGCAAGCCTGTGTGAAGGCGGACATTCCGATGTAGACAAAGTTCTCGATGTTGTTGCTTGCACTGTTGCCGGCAACAATGACCGAAGAGCCAAAGGAGTTGATGCTCGACTGAACGACTACGTTGCTCAAGGAGAATGCCATGCCCTGCAAACCGGCAGGTACACCGATTCGGATAATTTCCAGTGCCATTGCGCGGTCGATGCGCAGTTTGTGCAGGTCAAGATGGGTGGCGTCTGGCTCCTTCATCAGGGTGATGCACACCAGAAGGGCAGCCAGAGCCTGCGAAATGACGGTGGCAAGTGCAACACCGGCAACGCTCATCTGAAAGACGATGACAAAGACCAGGTTCAAGACCACATTGGTCATGCCGCTGACAAACAGGAAGAACAGCGGGCGTTTGGTGTCGCCTTTGGAGCGCAGAATCGAGGAACCAAAGGTGTAGATCAGACCGAAGAAGGCGCTGACAAAATAGATACGCATATACAGCTCGCTCATATCGATGATGTCGCTTGGGGTGGACATCAGTTCCAGCATCGGTCGGGACAGGAAAAAGCCCGCGACTACCAGAAACAAGCCACAATAGATCGACATGGCAATGGAGGTGTGTACTGATTTTTCAATCTTCTCGTGGTTTCCGGCGCCGATGTAGCGGGCAATCAGAACGTTACTTCCCATACTTAACCCATTGAACAATGCAATGAGCAGGAAGCACAGGGAACCGGTTGCTCCAACAGCAGCCAGTGCCTGCTGTCCGGCAAAGCGTCCGACGACGACGGTATCTGCCGCCTGAAACAACATCTGCAGCAGGTTGGTCAGCATCAGCGGAAGAGAAAAGACCCAAATGTTCGGGAGAAGCGGTCCGTTCAACATATCCACCGAGTTTGCTCTCATTTTTTGCATAGTGTTTCCCTCACTTTCAAAAATACTGACCATATTATACTATACTTTTTGCAAGAATGAAACGCTTTTTTTACCATATTTTCGATTGTTTTGAAATAAACAAGCTTTTTTTAGCATAAAAATGCAGGATGGCAGGTCGATATACTGCGACTTTTGTCGGTTCGAGGGCTGTCCGGCAGGATAAAAAGAAAAGGAAGAAAGCATACAGTAGAAAGGGAAGAGTAATAACGAATTTTACAAAAAATAATATTTATAGTAGATTTTTCTGTTTAATTTGTTGCAAATTCCGGTGATGGTTGCTATAATAGGGGTAATTAAGCGCACAATTTTGCGCAGAACGAAATGCTTTAGAGAAAGGTGGTCTGTATGGTGTACAATTATCCGAAATTTGAAAAATCTGATTTCAGCGAGGAGTTTTTCGGGCATATTTTGCCGGATCCATACTGCGAATTAAAGCAGGCACTTAACCCGAAGGTTCTGGACTGGGTCAAACAGGAGAATGAATTTACCGACCGATGGTTTGACCAGAAGGAGCTTGCGGACAAAATTACAGAGCTGAAAAGTCAGAAACGACGTCCGTTGTACACGCAGATTGGAATGTGGAACGGAAAGCTTACTGCAACCAAACCGCAGGATGGAAATTTTAAGCTGGTTTGTCTGGACCGGCAGATGCAAAACGAGGAACTGTTGTTTGAGCGGGACACGGTTCCAAATTATACAGCAAGCAGCCTGCGCGCCTGTCCAAGCGACCAGAAGCTGCTGATGGTACATGGTCTGTACGATGGAGACCCGCGCCAGAACATTTTGCTGATTGACAGCGAGAAGAGAACAATCCTTTCCACCATTCGGGATACCTTCGGCGCCAGCTGGTCGAAGAATCGGGCAACCGTTTACTATGTGGATACCCTTTCGGATTCGCAGGCACAGACCTGCCGCTCCCGCGTTTGTGCGTATGATGTTTACACCGATACCCTTCGGGTGCTGATGGAGGACCGCGGCAATGCAATTTTAGGAAGTGTGAACGTTTCCTCCGACAAAAAGCATCTGATGGCAGAGATGATGGACGACTATTCTCACTTCCGTTATTTTGCCATTGAAGAGGAGAGCGGCAGCATCTGTGATTTGAGTCAAGGAAAAGGAATGCAGGTGGAGTACATTGACACCATCGACGACTGCCACTATTTTATTTCCAAAGAAGCCAGCACCCTCGGAGAGCTGCTCATGGTAGAAAAGGGACAGACCTTGCAGCAGGCAAAGGTCGTTCGAGCAGAGAAGACCGAGGTTTTGGACGGCGGATTCGTTCTGAACGGAAAGCTGTACCTGACGATGATGGACAATGTCAGCGCGAAAATCGTTTGCGTTGAGAAAGATGGAGAAACTGAAATCCCACTTCCTGCCAAGTTTGGAACCCTTTCTCTCTCGGGACGAACAGAAGACGCAGCTTACTTCACTTTTGAGTCCTTTGCGTTTCCGCCGGTCCTGCTGCGCTTTGATGGAGAACGCATGGAGATTGCGATGCGCTCAAGCGACGAAAGCTATCCTGATGTGGTGGTGGAGCAGCTCTTCGCACCGTCCGAAAGCGACGGCAAGATGATTCCCTATTTTATGGTCCGCCGCAAGGATGTAAAGCCGGATGGACAGACACCGACCTGGATCTACGGCTACGGCGGCTACAACATCCCGGCACTTCCCTGGGCAACCGACAAGGTGGGCGGATTGGACATTGCGCGTTGGGCGATGCAGGGTGGAATCTATGTGATGGCTACCTTACGCGGCGGCAGCGAGTATGGAACCGGCTGGCATGAGGAAGGGATGATGTTCCACAAAAAGAATTGCTACGGCGACTTTTTTGGCGTTACCCAAAAGCTGATTGCCGACGGATGGACCAATCCGAAGAAGATTGTCATCTGCGGCTGCTCCAACGGCGGTCTGCTGGTATCGACCCTTGTGACCATGCGACCGGAGTTGTTCGGCTGTGTCATCGACTCGGTACCGCACACCGATATGATTCATTTTACCGAGGATGCAAGGGGACCGATGTACATCACCGAGTACGGCAACCCGCGGGAAAGCAAGGAGATGTTTGAGTACATCCTGAGCTATTCGCCGTATCACAATGTCAAGCAGACCTCCTACCCAAGCGTCTATATCCAGACCGGAGAGTGCGACAACAACGTCCCGCCTTATCACGGCAAAAAGTTTGCTGCGCGGATGCAGGAATGTAACCGGAGCGAAAATCCGGTTCTGCTGCGTGTTCTGGCAAAGGGAAGCCATGACCGCGGAAGCGGCGAAGCTTACTGGCAGACGATTGCAGAAGCACAGTTGTTTGTGAAAAAGGCGCTGGGCTTATAAACCATAAAAATCCTGCAAAAAGAAAGAGCCTCTGTCCATCGGTTTGTTTGATGGACAGAGGCTTTTTTACAGCTGCTTTGGATGAAAAGCAAATGTTTACTTGTCAGGATGGACATACAGCGTCTGGGTCGGGAAGGCAAAGCTGAGTCCCAAATCTTCCACAATCTGCATGATGCCGTAGTTGACCTGCTCCTTGATGCGCTGGAAGTCGGAGAAGGAGGTGGGCTTGGTAAAGTACATCAGCGAGATTTCCAGGCTGCTGTCCTGAAAGCTGTTGAAGCGGATGACGGTGTCGTTGGCAAGAATCTCCTCGTTGGAGTTGACCATTTCGGTGATGCGGGCGACACATTCTTCCATCTTCTCTTTCGGGGTATCATAGGTCAATCCGATGGAGAAGGTGGCGCGGCGCTTGTTCATTCTGGACCAGTTGGTGATGGGGGAGGACACCAGCGAAGAGTTTGGTACAATCACCAGAGCGTTCGGGAAGGTGCGGATGCGGGTGGAGCGGAAGGTGATGTCCTCGACAACGCCCTCGATATTTGGAGTAGAAATCCAGTCATCGACCGCAAACGGTTTGTCCAGCAGGATGACCAAACCGCCAAAGAGGTTCTGCGCCGTATCCTGTGCTGCCAGTGCAAAGGTCAAACCTCCCAGACCAAGACCGGTGATGATGGTGGTGACATTGGTTCCGGTTTCACTGAGGATAGCAATGGCGGCAAGGACAATCAAAAGCACCTTGAGAGCCTTTTTCAAAAAGGTCATCAGCGTTTTGTTGAGGTTGACATCCAGCTGTTCGTCCAGCTTGTTGCCAAAACGGAAGAAGGAGTCAGAGGCACAGTCGCACAGTCGCAGAAGAATCCAGGTGACGATGATGATGACGCTGATGCGGTACACCTTCAGCAGGAAATGCTCCATGCCGGCAGAAGGATTCAGGTTGACCAGAGCCAGATAGATGCCGCTGGCGGCAAAAAAGCTCTTTAATGGGGTCAGCACAAAAGTCAGGGTGGAATGGTCGGCAATCTGGCGCTTGCGGTTGAGCAGCTTATCCAGCAGCTTGATAATCAGCTTGGTGACAGGAGACTTCAGCGTCCAGAACAGAATGAAAATCAAAATGGAGCCCAGTATACGGAACAGCAGGATATTGTTGGCAATGACATCGGCAATGAGTGTGAACAACGAGGAACACTTCCCTTCACATTTTTTACTTTTTTAAAAGGTGCAAAACTGATATAGAAAAGTGTACCATTTTTTGCCCTTTTTTGCAAATAAAATTATTGGAAAACAGCGCTTAAACCCCAACCAATTCGCTGGCTGGGGTTTAAAACAAACAAAATCGGTTCCAGTGGGAGATTAACGGTTGTTTTTATCAGGAGAATCCACCGGTTTGTCAGCAGATTTTGGTGGAGCAGCAGAAGGAACGGGCTCATTCTGTTGAGAACGTTTGCGGCGAATCAATCGAAGTACCCATATAATCAAGAGGATGACAACCGCCAGAAGCAGAAAGACCGGCAGATTGACCACCAGAAAGACCAGCAGGTTTTCAAAGAAGACCTTGATTCCGTACAGGGTGTTGGAAAGCCCGTTGGAGATGCGCTCGGGGATGGTGGTGGCGTTGGTCCCGCTGAGATTGCGAACCTCCTGCACATCCAGGTAGACGGTGGAGTAGTCCACCAGATTATCATAGGTGCGCAGCTGCGAGGACAGGGAATCCAGCTGTAAGCGGACCTCTGACAGCCGCGCTTCGATGGCAATGACCGTGTCGATGTTCTCCGCCTGTGCCATCAGCTCGAGCAGACGGTCATATTCGGTTTGCAGCGCCTGCTTGCGCGCTTCGGTGTCGGCGTATTCCAGCGAGATGTTTTCACTGGAAAGTTGCTGGTTGGTGATGGTGCCGCAATCGTTGAGGCGGCTGATGAAGCCGTTGAGGTCCTTGGAAGGGATGCGTGCGGTGATGGAAGCATACTGATTGATGTAGTTGCCGCTGGCATCCGAACCGCCGGAGGAGGAAGAGCTTTCGATAAAGCCGCCCAGCTCGGATACCAGGGCGGAAACCTGCTGCAAGGTCTTGTCAAACTCCAGCGTTTCCATCGAAAGATTTGCGCGCCAGATGAGCTTGAGGTTCAATCCATCCGGCATGGAAGCCTGTGAAAGCGGGTCGCTGAGCATACTGTTGGCTTTGTCGGCAGGAGCTTCGGCTGCGGTGTTTTCATAGATGACCTCCTCTGCTTCGGCATCCATTGCCGTTTCGGACGATTGACCTTTGCTGGAAGCGCCGCAAGCGGTGAAGAGCAGCGAAAGGCTGAGCGCAGTCAGCAACGCCAGCAGACGGGTAGGCAGATGTTTCGTCATAAGGATTCTCCTTTCTGTCGCAAGATGGACTTGATAGAAGCAGGATAATTTTTACGGTTCTATTAAAAAAGTGTCAAGCCAAAGGAAATTTTATGCATACGTGATACCATTTTTTACTTTTTGGTGAAGAAGGCAGAAATATCGAAGCTTCTTTGGTAAAAATATCAAAAGCTGTCGAACACCAGCAGAAAAGCGCAGTGCAGAGAAAGGAAAGTCTATACAAAAGGTCGATTTTGCGGTACAATCTATGCAGAAGAAAATGAAGTAAAGGGGGAGTTTTTATGAAACGAAGCAGCGGTGTCCTGCTGCACATCACCAGCCTTCCCGGTCGGTACGGAGTGGGGACGCTGGGAAACCATGCCAGGAGGTTTGCCGATTTTTGTCATCAGGCGGGACTGAGCTGGTGGCAGATTCTTCCGGTGGGACCGGCAGGCAATGGAAATTCCCCCTACCAGTCCGATTCGGTTTTTGCGGGGAACCCGGATTTGATCGACCTGGAGCAGCTGATCGAATGGGGTCTGCTCAAGCGCGAGGAATGTGACCGGCTGGACTGGGGAAGCCATGCGGATGAGGTATGCTTTGAAAAACTGCACCGCAATCAGCCGCAGCTGCTGCGCCTAGCCTTTGCACGGGCAAAGCAGGACAGCGCCTTGTGGGAGCAGGTACAACGGTTTGTTGCAGAGCAGGATTGGCTGGATGATTATGCACTGTATCTTGCACTCAAGCAGCAGATGGGAGGCAAGCCGTGGCAGCAGTGGGATGCTCCGCTGGCAAAGCGCGACCGACAGACATTAAAACTGTGGAAAGAACGATTGCAGGAGGAGATGGAGTACCACTGCTGGGTGCAATACCTGTTTTTTGAGCAGTGGGCGAAGCTCAAGGAATACTGCAATCGAAAAGGCGTGCGTCTGATTGGGGACATTCCGATTTATGTGGCGCCGGACAGCTGTGACACCTGGATCAACAGTCGTCTGTTTGAGTATGATGAAGATTTTCACCCGCTGCGGGTGGCAGGCTGTCCGCCCGACTACTTTTCCAAAACCGGTCAGCTGTGGGGAAATCCGCTGTACCGTTGGGATGTGATGGAGAAAGAGGGCTTTGGCTGGTGGATTGCCCGCATCCGGACGATGAGCCGCCTGTTCGACCTGACCCGCATCGACCATTTTCGCGGGTTTGCAGGCTATTATGCCATCGACGCAGACGCACCCACCGCAGAAAACGGAAGATGGGAGAAGGGTCCGGGCGAGAAGTTTTTCGATACCTTGTTTCAACAACTGCCCGATACGGCGCTGATTGCCGAGGATTTAGGCATCATCACCAGGGATGTGGAGCAGCTGCGCGACCACTACCGTCTGCCGGGCATGAAGATTTTGCAGTTTGCTTTTTCTGTGCAGGAGCAAAGCAGCTATCTGCCGCACAACTGTCCCAAGCGGGCAGTCATCTATACCGGTACCCATGACAACGACACCACCCGGGGATGGGCAGCTGCCCTCGACAAGCAGCAGCGCAGGATGGCGTCTGCCTATCTGGGAGTCAAAAAAGAGGCAGACTTTTCCTGGGCAATGATTCGGGCAGCGTGGAACAGCTGCTGCGAGCTGGCAATCGCGCCGATGCAGGACTTTTTGAACCTGCCATCGACCGCAAGGATGAATACACCGTCCACCGTCGGGGACAACTGGAGCTGGCGGATGCTGGAAGGTCAGGCGGACAAAAAGCTGGCAAAACAGATCAGGCGGCTGAATCAGGCAAGCTGGCGGATGCCGCAGTACAAGACGGGCATCCGGGCAAAACAGAAGGAAAAGCAGGAGATAAAGAAGGGTTGACAGATGAAAGAATATATCGAGCGTTTTTTAGAGCGGCATTTTCAAACCGACTGGAAGAGTTGCACCGATGAGCAGCTGTATCAGGCGCTGTTGTCGATGACACAGGAAAAAACGCAGCAGCTGCCAAAACGGGATGAAAAGGGAAGAAAACTGTATTATCTTTCGGCGGAGTTTTTGGTGGGCAGGCTGCTGGGAAACAATCTGCTCAATTTAGGGCTCTATGAGCAGGTGGACAACCTGCTGCAAAGCCAGGGTCGTTCGCTGGCTGCCATCGAGGAACTGGAAGCAGAGCCTTCGCTGGGCAACGGCGGACTGGGCAGGCTGGCAGCCTGCTTTTTGGACTCGATTGCAACCTTGGGACTGTATGGAGAGGGCGTCGGACTGGCGTACCACTTTGGGCTGTTTCGTCAGCGGTTTGAGCAAAATCAGCAGAAGGAGTACCCGGACCGCTGGAGAAAGCCCGGCGATTGGATGCGCCGCACCGATGTATGCTATCCGGTGCAGATTGGGGAGCAGCAGGTAACGGCGCGGATGTACGAGGTCGATGTGACCGGTTATCAGGCGCCGGAACGGACGGTCCTCAAGCTGTTCGATTTGGAACAGACCGAGGAAGAGCTGGTCGAGCAGGGCATCGACTTTGATAAGACCGACGTCTGCCGCAACCTGACCCTTTTTCTCTACCCGGACGACAGCGACCGCGAGGGCAGGCTGCTTCGGGTGTACCAGCAGTATTTTCTGGTCAGTGCAGCAGCCCAGATGATTCTGGAGGAGACGCAGGCGCGCGGCTATTCCTTAGAAGAGCTGGACCGGGCGGCGGTCATCCAGATCAACGATACTCACCCGACCATGATTATCCCGGAGCTGATTCGACTGCTGGTGCAGCGAGGAATGGATTTTGACCGGGCGGTGCGCATCGTCAGCCGTACCTGTGCCTATACCAACCACACGATTCTGGCAGAGGCGCTGGAAACCTGGCCGCTGGATTATCTGGAGCAGGCGGTTCCGCAGCTGGTGCCTATCATCGAACATCTGGACAAACGGGCAAAAGCGTTGTGCAGCGACCCAAAGACTGCCATCATCGACCAGGAGCATCGGGTTCACATGGCGCACATCGACCTGCATTATGGCTTTTCGGTCAACGGTGTGGCAAAGCTGCACACCGAGATTTTAAAGGAAAGCGAATTGAAAGCTTTCTACCAACTTTACCCGGAGCATTTTCACAATGAAACCAACGGCATTACGCCGCGGCGCTGGCTGATGCTCTGCAACCGGGAATTGAGCGACACCATCAGCTCGCTGATTGGGGAAGGGTGGAAGAAGGATGCCCAACAGCTGCAAAAGCTGCTGGAATATACACAGGAAGAAGAGGTGCTGCAAAAGCTGCTGCAAATCAAGCAGAACAACAAGCACCGTCTGGCACAGGAGTTTGCTGCACAGGGGATTTTGGTGGATGAAAACTCCATCTACGACATCCAGATCAAACGCCTGCACGAGTATAAACGCCAGCAGATGAATGCACTGTACGCCATCTGGAAATATTTTGAGATTTTGGACGGGCATTTGCCCAAGCGTCCTATCACCATCATCTTTGGAGCGAAGGCAGCGCCGGCATACACCATTGCAAAGGACATCATCCACCTCATCCTCTGCTTGCAGCAGCTGTTCAAGTCGGATGAGCGGGTGCGTCCGTATCTGAAGATTGTGATGGTGGAAAACTACAACGTCAGCTGGGCGCAGAAGCTGATTCCCGCCTGCGATATTTCTGAGCAGATTTCGCTTGCCTCCAAGGAAGCCAGCGGCACCGGCAATATGAAGCTGATGCTCAACGGTGCCATTACCTTAGGTACGATGGACGGAGCCAATGTGGAAATCCACGACCTGGTCGGAGAGGAGAACATCTGCATCTTCGGCAAAAGCAGCGACGAGGTCATCAAGCTGTATGCCGAGGGGGGATATTGCTCGCAGACCTTGTATGACAGCGATGAAGAGATTCAAAAGCTGGTGGATTTTATCATCGACAAAAAGATGATTCGCATCGGCAACCCGCTGCCGCTGTGCAGGTTGTACAAGGAGCTGTTGAGCAAGGACTACTTTATGACCCTGTTGGATTTAAAGGAATATATTTGTGCCAAGGAAAAGCTGCTGGATTCTTATGAGGACCGGATGGAGTGGGCAAAGAAGATGCTGGTCAACATTGCCAATGCCGGCTATTTTTCTTCCGACCGCACCATTGCCCAATATGAAAAAGAAATCTGGAAGCTCAGTGAAGGCAGATAATCAACCATCATAGAGGAGAAAGAAGAAAATGGATACCAAAAGCTACTATGCCATGACCTTTTACAACACGACCGATACCATGCAGACCGAAAAGAAAGCCAAGGCACTGTTCCCGATTCGGGTTATGCCAACCCCGCGGGCTGTATCGGTCAGCTGCGGACTTGCCATCCGGTTTGAGGGAGAGGACGAAGCGGCATACACAGAATTTGCAAAAAACCTGACCGTTCCGGTCGGACTGTACCACATCGAGCCGGATGAAGGCGGAGAGATGCGTTCCCGCGCTATCTTTGTCAGAGAACCGTAGAAGGAGGACTCCAAGGTTTTGACAAATAGGGTGAGTGATTCCAATAGTTTTTTGTATTTTTTGTCAAAATCCTCTTGACATGGTTCGTACAAGGGAGTATACTAATAGCGGTTTCAGGTATATAATCGAAGAAAAATCAATCACTAAAGGAGGCGAATGGCATGACAATGATCGTAAGAATGGAACGGAACAGACAATGCAATAATCAGGGTATGCTTTCGCCGAAGGTGAGCGAGTGCTGTTGATTGCGTTTCGGTCGCAAAATGGGTCGACCGATAGCTTTGTATAGGACCACACAGGTGGTCTGCGGTATTTTTGCGTAAAAGCATCCCTGTTTTTATCAGCAGGGGTGCTTTTTTATTTTTTGTTTTAGCAGATAAGACCGAACGCGGGGGAAGGAGTGTTCGTTGTCTGTCTGCGACAACAGAAAAGGAGGAAGAGAGAAAAAGGCTTGTAAAGGAGAAAATGAGTTATCAAAAGGAGAGTGATTTGTTTGCAGAAGAATGAACGAAAAGATGCGGTACAGCTGATGCTTCGCTTTGTACGTGGCAGTTTGGGGCTGTTTGCATTGGGACTGATTTGCTCGATGCTCAATACCGCGTGTAACTCGCTGACCCCACAGATTATCCGCATGACCGTAGACTCGGTTATCGGCAGCGGGGAGATGCCGGGATGGTTTCAAACTTTGGGTTTGGACCGTCTGATGCAGAGCGATGTCAAAAGTGTCCTGCTGCTTGCAGCTGCCGCAGTGTTGGTGACAGCGGTGCTGTCCGGTGTATTCAGCTTTTTTGCCCGCCTCAACACCGCTAAAGCCTCCGAGCGCGCGATCAAGTCGCTGCGTGATGAGCTGTTCGGGCATATCCAGAAGCTGCCGTTTTCCTGGCATACCGCGCATCAGACCGGCGAGATTATCCAGCGCTGCACCTCCGACGTTGAGGTCGTCCGCAACTTTGTCAGCGCACAGATGGTAGAAGTATTTCGTATCGTCTTTTTGATCGTGATGACTATGTGCATCATGTTTTCGATGAATGTAAAGATTTCTCTGGTTGCGGTGGTTTTTATCCCGATCATCGTTTTTTACTCCTTCTATTTTCAGGGGAAGATCTCCCACCGCTTTATGGACGCCGACATCGCCGAAGGAAAACTGTCTTCGACGGTACAGGAAAACCTGACCGGTGTGCGGGTGGTCCGTGCATTTGGACGGGAGAATTTTGAAATCGAACGCTTTGACGAAAAGAACAATGCCTTTTCGGAGCTTTGGATTCGCCTGGGACATATGATGACCGCCTACTGGAGCACCGGTGACCTGATTACCGCTTTGCAGGTGCTGACGGTCATTGCAGTCGGAACCGTCAGCGCAGTCAACGGCGAAATCACGCTGGGTGAATTTCTGGCGTTTGTTTCTTATAATGCAACCCTCAACTGGCCGGTGCGTGCGCTGGGAAAAATTTTGGCAGAGATGAGCAAAACCGGCGTTTCCATCAGCCGTATCAGCTATATCCTGCACGCTCAGCCGGAGCAGGACCCGCCGGAGGCGTTGACTCCTCCGATGGACCGTGACATCTGCTTTGAGCATGTGACCTTCGGCTATGAAAACCAGAAGCCGGTGCTGGACGATGTTTCCTTCACCATTCCGGCAGGCAAGACCTTTGCCATTCTGGGAGGAACCGGCAGCGGAAAAACGACGCTGATGCATCTGCTCAATCGTCTGTACGATTTAGAGGAGGGCGGCGGCAGAATCACCATCGGCGGCGTGGACATCAATCAAATCAGCCGCGCACATCTGCGCAAAAATGTGTCCATCGTTTTGCAGGAGCCATTCCTGTTTTCCAGAACGATACGGGAAAATATCGGCATTGCCTGCCCGGAAAAGGACAGCGAGCGGATGATGGAATATGTGCGCAAAGCGGCTCGCTCCGCCTGCGTGGATGAAGCCATCGAAAGCTTTACCAATGGGTATGAAACGGTGGTCGGCGAGCGGGGTGTCACCCTCTCCGGCGGTCAGAAGCAGCGTGTTGCCATCGCGCGGATGCTGACCCAGAATGCGCCGGTGATGATCTTTGATGACTCGCTTTCGGCGGTGGATGCAGAAACCGATGCGAAGATTCGACAGGAGCTCAAGGAGAAGATGGGCAGTGCGACCATCATCCTGATTTCCCACCGCATCACCACCCTGATGCAGGCAGACCAGATTCTGGTGCTTGACCAAGGAAAGGTAGCGGACATCGGAACTCATGAGCAGCTGATTTCCCACAAGGGAATCTATCAGGATATTTATCAGATTCAGATGAACAACGCAGACAGGGAGCTGCTGCGTCAGGTGTCTGAGGAACAGCCGACAGAAAGCAGGTGATTGAATTGGCAAATCCAAATCGTGACGATACTGTGCAGAACAACAAATCCTTTCAGCTTTCCACCTGGAAACGTCTGCTCCCTTTTCTCAAGCCATATCGCTGGCTGATGCTGCTGCTGATTCTGACCAATATCATCATTTCGGTGGTGGATGTTCTGCTGCCGCTTTTCCAGCGGTATGCGGTGGACCACTTTATTGAGCAGCGGTCGCTGGCAGGCTTTCAAACGTTTATCGCAGGGTATGTTGTAGTGATTGTTTTGCAGGTGCTCAGCTTTGTTTTTTACACTTTGAGCGCGATGAAGATGGAGATGCACATGGGACGCGACCTGAAGAAGGCGTGCTTTGTCCATCTGCAAACCCTCTCCTTTTCTTACTACAATGTGACACCGGTGGGATATATTTTGGCGCGTGTGATGAGCGATACCAACAAGATTTCCGCCATCACCGCATGGGATATGGTGGATATTCTGTGGGCGTTGACCTATGTGCTGTCCGCCTTTATCTCAATGGCGATTCTGGACCTGCGGCTGGCGCTGCTGGTTATGATTATCGTTCCAATCATTGCCGTGCTGACCACCTATTTCCAGAAGAAGATTCTGTTCTGGAACCGCAAGGTGCGCGCGATCAACTCCAGGCTGACCGGCGCATACAACGAGGGCATTATGGGAGCCAAGACCTCCAAGACACTGGTCATCGAGGACAAAAATACCGAGGAATTTTCTGAGCTGACTGAAGAGATGCGCTCGGCATCGGTGCGTGCAGCAGGGCTGAATGCCCTGTACATCCCGCTGGTCATGCTGGCAAGCTCGGCAGCGACCGCCATTGTGCTGGTGCGCGGCGGCGACATGGTGCTGGAGCATGGGATGCTGATTGGTACCCTGTCGGCATTCACCACCTATGCAGTGTCCATCTTCGAGCCGATTCAGCAGATGGCGAGGGTGCTGGCAAACATCATTTCGGTGCAGCCGAACATTGAACGTGTCATGGGACTGCTGGATCAGAAGCCGAATATTGTGGACAGTCCGGCGGTCATTGAAAAGTACGGGGACAGCTTCCACCCGAAAAAAGAAAACTGGGAAGAAATCCGCGGCGACATCGAGTTTGATGACGTTTCCTTCCGCTATCCCGATGGGGAAGAGGAGGTACTCAGCCACTTTAGCCTGAAGATACCGGCAGGAACCACCGTTGCTATCGTCGGAGAAACCGGCGCAGGCAAGTCCACCCTGGTCAACCTGGCGTGCCGCTTCTTTGAACCGACCAGCGGACGAATCCTGATCGACGGAGTGGACTACCGGGAACGAAGCCAGTTGTGGCTGCATAGTCGCCTAGGATATGTCCTGCAAAATCCACACCTGTTTTCGGGAACGGTCATGGAAAACATCCGTTACGGCAGACTGGATGCCACCGATGAAGAGGTGCGTGCAGCAGCGAAGGCAGTTTCTGCCGATACCGTTGTGGAGCATCTGGAAAACGGCTACGACAGTGATGTCGGCGAGGGCGGCGACAAGCTCTCCACCGGCGAAAAACAGCTGGTTTCCTTTGCAAGAGCGGTCCTTGCCGACCCGGCTATCTTTGTTTTGGATGAGGCGACCAGCTCGATCGACACCCAGACCGAGCAGCTGATTCAAAACGCTACCCTCAACCTGCTCAAGGGCAGGACCTCCTTCCTGATTGCACACCGTCTTTCCACCATCCGTCAGGCAGACCTGATTCTGGTGGTCAAGGACGGCAAGATTGTGGAGCAGGGCAAACATGAGGAGCTGCTGAAAAAAGGCGGATATTATCACGACCTTTACTCCAAACAGTTCCAGCAGGAAGAGATGCACAGCCGACTGAACGCATAAAAACAAAAGGCTGCGGGGTACAGCTATAGAAAAGGAAGGAGGAAGAATTTTGCTTATCAGACAGGAAAAGGCAGAAGATTACGAGGCTGTATATCACGTTGTACAAGAAGCATTTCGAAATGCCGAGTATACAGATGGCAACGAGCAAAATCTGGTGGTTGCGCTTCGGAAAAGCAAGGCGTTTATCCCGCAGCTGTCGCTTGTTGCGGTAGAGGACCAAAGGGTCGTAGGATATATCCTTTTCACCAAAGCGGTTGTGAATGGTGTGCAAGTCCTTGCTTTAGCGCCGCTTGCGGTACTGCCGGAGTATCAAAACCGCGGGATTGGGCTGGATTTGATTGCAGAAGGGCATCGGGCAGCGCGTAGCTTAGGTTATGGATATTCGGTTGTATTGGGGCACCCGCAATATTATCCGAAAGCCGGTTATCTTCCGGCAAGCCGGTATGGAATCCGAGCGCCGTTCCCCGTTGCGGATGAAAACTTCATGGTGATATGCTTAAATGCAGAGCCAAAGCCGCTGGATGGCATCATGGAATATGACCCGGCTTTTGGCATATAACGTCGATTGCAGCGCCGGTAACCAAACAGAAAACCGCACCGAGCGATGGAAAACCCATCGCTCGGTGCGGTTTTCTGATGTTGAAACAGCAGGATGATTTTTAATAGGTATCCAGCGGCGGCTGTACCG
>ENA-ORNG01000868-ORNG01000868.1-human-gut-metagenome-genome-assembly--contig:-NODE-868-length-24077-cov-4.448755_pt1 | contig 24077 bp, 13 predicted proteins | sample MGYA00242113_ERZ509018 | MGnify/ENA primary metagenome ERZ509018 (study PRJEB26280, sample SAMEA2338711) | human gut metagenome | biome: human gut; feature: human-associated habitat; material: faeces... | reverse complement strand
AGGAAAAGGTATATTGTAGTGACCGCTAGATGAGTCTTTTACAATATACCAGGAGGAATAGCATGTATGACGCATTATTGATCAAAAGCGACGCAGACAGCGCCATGAAGATCAAAAGCATGCTGGACACACGATTTTCCAATATCTCGATGATCCTTCAGGCAGACAGTCTGTCTCAGACCATCCTGTTATGCAGGCAACATGCTCCGATCTTGATCTTTCTGGATACGGCACAGCTCAGTGCGGAAGAAGTCAGCAGCTGGTCAGCACAGCTTCATGCCCTTTGTCCGGATGCATGGGTATTGTTGATGGTCATGCCTGACAAATTGCCGCAAGCACTTGAACGATGTGTGGAAATGACCGTGATGAAGCCGATCGATGTGGATGCATTAGCAGACTGTATCGAACGCATCATCCAAAAAACAGAAATTCAGATCAGGACCAAGCAGCTTCTCATCGATCTGGAGCGAAAACACGACGATCTTCGCCCACAGATCATCGGCGCGCTCATTCGTGACATCGCTGTCAGCGCTTCAGAAACAGCCATCTGCGATAAGCTGGATGCGCTGAACATTTCTTTTCAAGGCGGATTCCTCGCTGCGATACAGGGCAATGCCGCAAAAGAGAAAAAAGCGATGATTCATTCGCTGTTTGAGAAAAACGGGTTTATCGTGCTTTCCAGCGATTTTTTCAGTTACTCTTTTTTCCTCATGCTCAAAAGCCCTCTTCATCCATCAGAAACACATATGGATATCCGCAGCCAGCTCAAACGCATAGACTGCTATGTCGGTGTCGGTACTTTCTGCACGCATCCAAGCGAGCTTCATCTCAGCTATGCAAAAGCGCTCCAGGAACTGTTGTCCTTAGGCCATGTCATCATCAACAAAGAGACTGTTTCCCCGCTGAGCGAAACGATCATACACAATCTAAACTGGTTGGCACGGATCATCTTTTCTTACTTCCTGATGATGAATGAGAGTCAGGTGAGATCCAGACTTCGTGCCGTGGCAAACGCATTGTCTGGCAATGATGCACAGACCATATACAGTGTGATCTTCTGGCTGTATGAAAAGCTGGATGCACTGTTCAGCTCCTCTTTTCATTCTGCTCAGAAAAACACAATGACGGATATCAGCGAGCATCACAGCGCAGACGAACTCTATACGCTTCTTTTCCGCATGTATCAAACGCTGTCCTCCCCTCATGAAATGCAGCGAAATGACACCGCGCATCAACAGATGCGAGCGATCCTGTATCACATCCTGAACAATCATACCAACAGCCACCTCAGCCTGCATGATGTTTCCGAAACGCTTGACCTCAGTGAGTATTACATCTGCAAGTTGTTCCACAGCTGTACAGATTTTTCTTTCATTGAATTTCTGAATATGTGCAGGATCGAACATGCCAAAAATCTTCTCGTTGCCAATCATAAGATCAAAGAGACCGCAATCGAAGTAGGATTTCACAATTCCTCTTATTTTGGAAGAGTATTCAAAGCATACACTGGCACGACACCGCGGGAATATCGGGCATCTTATGGCACTTCTACTTATTGAGAACAGGAGACGAAAGAGGATATCCTCCCACAGACGGCGATATGTCTTTTTGCGCTCCTGAGCAGACGATGGGCAATGCCAAAAACCTCCCTGTCTGAAGGAGGGATGTCCGTTCAAACAGAGAGGTCTGAGGAGGCAATCTTCATGCAGCCTGTCATCGGGATGCTCTTCTGCGTATGTGAACGCAGGTCATCACCAGCACATATCTTCTCGGCTCAGCCTCCATGCCGCGCGTTCACTGCCATCGTCCTGTACATCTTACGCAGCTGAATGATCATCAGCAGAAGATGAACGGCAAACACGATCAGCACCAGCTGGGTCAGATAAGGAAACATCGGCAAAAATAGCAGTACGACGGCATACAAGAATAATTTGCGAAACAGGATCGGCAGCATGGCCGCGATCCGCCACAGACGCACGCAGCGCGATGGGAGGAGATGCTGAAGGATGCGGCAATAGATGTCCTTGGTCTGATCGGGACGAAGCCGCAGCAAGGCATACAGCTCTCTGCGCTGTTTCAGAAAGACCGTCAGCAGCATCGCATTCTGCACCTTCTTCCGGATACGCACAGGGCCAAAGACAACGGCGGCGATGAACGTGATCAGCCAGACGATCAAGAAGGCTGGCAGCGCGTGGGTGCCGAACTCTTCCCATTGCCGTATGTTGACCGCCATCTGAAACAAGAAGGCCAGCGTGCAGAAAGAAGCGACATTCACCCTAGCTGTCGACGCTCCCAAATAGCCATCCGGAACGATGAACTGTTCGAGCAGCATGCCGATAGATCCGGCAAGCGCCAGGCTGAGCAGGATCTGCAGCTGTACGCCGGCATGCGGAATGAGCAAAGGCAAGGTCAGCACGATCCACCATCTGGCATCGCGCAGACAATCGCTCAGGATCATGGGGCGCAGCTTGATCGGGTATGCGAGCATCGGGATGAAGAACTGCTCCTTACGTTTCAGCGAGAACAGCAATGCCGCCTGCAGCAAGGCCAAGATCAGCGCATCGATGCCCAGCGTATGGAACGGAAGCAGCATCCACAGCCACCCGAACGCAGCGCACAGCGGCAAGACATGGCGGCGAAGCGTCGGACTCATCGGATCTCCTCCAGCAGCGAGACGACCTCTTCCTGTCCGCTGACATCTGCGCGCAAGCCGCCTTTCTCCATCAGCAGCAAGCGATCCGCGATCTGCGGGATGATGTCTGTCTGATGGGTGGTGATCAGAAACAGCCGCTGCTTTTTCAGCCGCTGGATCAATGCGATCAGCTCATGCACGCTGTAATAATCGACCGCGTGAAACGGTTCATCCAGGATGATCATGTCCGCATCGCTGAGAAGCAGGCAGGCCAGGGCTGCCTTCTGTTTCTGACCGCTGGAGCAGGCCGCAAGACGCTGCTGCAAAAAATCGATGGACAAAGCATCCATGATCCATGCCGTATCTGCATCAGCGGCGCTGAAATTCTTCTGTCGGAAGACCCGGCTGAAAAACTGCAGATTGGCAAGCACGGTCTCATCCTCCATCAGCGGATTATCATAAGGCAGATAGGCGATGTGAAAATCATCTCGGATGATCTCTCCTTCATAGGGAAATAATCCGCAGATCAGATTGAGCAGCGTAGACTTCCCGGCGCCGTTTCGGCCGTACAGCACGACACAGCCTTCATCGCTGCGCAGCTTCAGGTTCAGATCCTCGATCAGCGGTTCCTCCGTATATGAAAAACAAACATGGTTCAGTTCTAATACTTTCATTATTTCCTCCAGTAACAGCATTTCGCTGTAGTCGTTCGACTTGAGTATAGCACAACTTCAGCAAAAACGTTCCAATAAAGAGATAGTTACAAAAAAGTGCCTACTTGTCATCAGCAGCATACACGCTACAATAAAGTCAAATACGAGGAGGAAAGCGATGAATAATCTAGCCAGATTGAATATCGACGATCAGCGCTGCATCGGCTGCGGAGCATGTACCCGCGTATGTCCGGGCAGCTTGCTGTATCTGAATGCGCAGCATAAAGCCGAGCATCATGAGATCAGCGAGTTCGGATGGAACGGATGCTGGAAATGCCAGCATTGTCTGGCAGTCTGTCCCACCGGCGCCATTTCCGTCCTGGGCCTTCGGCCTGAAGACAGCCTGACCCCGCCTGATCCGCAAGAGGCCGCTCAGGTCCTGGACCGTCTCATCGCCTGCCGGCGTTCTCACCGCCGTTATCTTCGGAAGAATGTAGATTACGGCACGATCCATCACATACTTGGGATCCTGCAAAACGCACCGAACGGCGGCAACAAGCAGCTGGTGGAATACACGCTCATCGATGATGTGGACCAGATGGACCATCTGCGTCAGATCGTTCGCTCACGCTTAGACAAGCTCATCGACCAAGGCATATATCCACGAAGCTATGACGCGCGTTCGATCCAGGATCTGATCAATGCGGAAAAGACCGTACGTCCGGACATGATCTTCTGTCAGGCTCCGCATCTGTTGATCCCGCATGCGCCAAGAGGAAAAGGATGCTGGCAGCAGGATATCGACATCGCCTGTACATACGCTGAACTGCTCTTTGCCGCCCATGGGCTGGGCGCCGTCATGATGAGCTTCTGCCTCGACGTGCTGGATCTGATGCCGGACATCAAGGAGATTCTGCAGATCCCAAAGGATCATGATTATCACATGGCTATCGGTTTCGGCTATCCAGAGATCCGATATGCCCGCGGGACCCAAAAAGAAAATGACCTGAACGTGAATGTGCTGAAATTCATCTGACTCATCCTCAGCGCATCATGCGTATTTTCTTGAAAATAGATAAAAGCCATGCCTGTAATCATGCAGACATGGCTTTTATCCGCTTTCCTTAGTCACCGTTTTGTCCTTGCGCATCAGCTGTCTATGATCTGATATACGCGCTTACGGTTTCTATGAGAATGTTGAGCGTTAAGCGGTATAAACAAAAAGAGAAGAATAAAGAAGTCTTGGACAATTATTATCCTGTCCATGTTTTATTATATGTGGCCACACTCTCAATATCTTGTAAAATGTCGTACAATCTTGTCATTTCACATTTTCCATCTCCATACAAATAAACAGAGACAAGGTTTTCCCCTCATCTCTGTTTGTTCTCTGCTCAGCTTCTCTTTCTGCGATAAGCTGCAATTGACGCTGCGCCGGCTGCGATCATCAGCGCGAACACTGCGTTCGTCGTGTTCACCGCCGACGTATTCGTCGGATCTTCAGCGTTTGTGCTGTCGTTGACCTCGACCAGCTCATCTACCGATACCTGCAGTTCCTTGACCATATCGTCCACTTCTTCCTGGGTGATCTCCGGATCGTTGATCATCTGTTCTGCACGTGCGAGGGTCTGGATAACGGCCTGTGCGCTGTCTGTCGTGTATCCACTCAAGTCAAGGCTCTTCGCATAAGCGATCACCTTTTCCAGGGCGCTCACATCGGCCTTAGTACGCGCGTTCAGGCGTGCTTCTCTCAGCATCTTCACCGCTTCGTCGATCTCTGCCTGGCTCGTTGCAATATCCAGCACGTTCTGCGCGTCAGCCAGCTTGTCTGCCAGTCCTTCTACGCTGCTTGGCACATAGTTATCGATATTGGCGAGCATCTCATTCACGAGCTCGATCTCATGGACGAGCGCGCTCGTATCCAATGTGATGACCTCCAGTCCGGCGATCGCGTTTGCCAGGTTTGTGATGGCTTCGGTTACCTCAGCAGTTGTCGCGTTTTCATTGGCTGCTACGGCCTGTGCAGATTCGATCGCTGTCTGCAGCGCCTCGAGGCTGTCTGCCGTGTAGTCGCCGTCAAGATATCCGTTAGCGGCTTCGATCAATGCGTTCAGCTCTGTCTTGGAGACGATCTCCCACAGCTCCTGTGCCGCTTTGGTCATCGCTCTGTTCGCTGCCTTCAGCTCATCTACAGTTGCATCTTCACTGGCAAGCAGTTCTTCTGATGCGGCCACTGCGTCTTTCAGTGCCTGCAACTTGCCCGGACGCAATCCTTCTACGTTATTCAGGATATTCTCGTTGATGAAGTCGATCGTCGCCTGCACATCTGCTCTCAAGGCATCCGTGCTTTCATCGATATTCAGCGCCTGCATCGCTTCGCTCAGATCGAGCAGTGCGCTCACGACTTCCGTTGCAGTCGGTGTTTCCTTGGCGAGCACGGCCTGTGCATTGGCGATGGCTTCATTCAGCGCTTCATCCTCAGCGCCCAGCGTGATGGCCTTGTCGACCATGTCGCGCAATGCCTGAACAGCGGCATCGCCAGCTGGTTCGCTTACTTTCTCCAATGCGCCGATGGCGGATGTCAATGCTTGCTCTGCTGCATCGACAGCGTCCTGATCGGCCTGTGCATCGGCTGCGACCGTCTTGGCCGCATTCAATGCTTCCTGCATCGCCGCCCAGCTTTCCGCAGTATATGCCTTTTCATCCAATGCCTCTGCTCGTTCGATCGCCGCATTCAGCGCTTCCTTATCTGCGTGCTCCTTCTCATCGGTGAGCGTGATGTTCTCCAGCCAGTATCGTCCGGCTTCCTGATCATTATTGAACAGATAGATCTTGCCGATGTCGTCCGGCTGCTGGGCCGTAGAACGGAAAGCAAAATCCTCCGCCGTTTCTCCCTGCGGCGTCGTCACCTGCACGCTGTATGTCTGTGCAGCGCGATCGATCCGCACGCAGAGATGATAGCGTTCATTCGCCGTAAACGCCAGGTCGCTCTGCACATATCCGCTGCCGTCATATGCGCCGAAATATCCGTCATTGAACATCCGGATGATAATCGGCACTTGTCCGTATGCGCCATATGCGGAATCAGATGAGCCGACGATGGCGTTGGTCTGCATGGGATCAAGCAGCGTGACCATATCAAAGTCCACCTGCACATCATCCTGTGTGCAAGGGCCGATCTCACGACTCGCCGATATCGCGCCGGAAGTGCTGGAGCCCACAGAGACAAGCGCATCCTCGCCTGGTTTCAGCCGTTCTCCGAAGAAGATATCCTCCAGCCAGTATTTGCCCGCCGCCTGATCATTGTTGAACAGATAGATCTTGCCGATGTCATCCGGCTGCTGCGCCGTAGAACGGAAGGCAAAGTCATCCGCGATCTGTGTCTGCGCACCATCAGGAGAGGTGACAACGACATCATACGTTCCGGCATGCAGATCGATCCTGACCTCCAGCCGGTATTTTTCATTCTGCGCAAACTTTACCGATGACTGCACATATCCATTTCCGTCATAGGCGCCGAAGCAGTCATCTTTATACATGCGGATGATGATCGGCACCTGTGAATATGCGGTATATGCCGAATCTGAAGAACCGATGCCGACGATGGCGTTGGTCTGATTCGGCGAAAGCACGCTGATCATATCGAACGACAATGTCACTTCTTCATCCGTTGAAGGACCGATCTCACGGCTGGCCGAAACCGCGCCGGAAGTGCTGGATCCTACGCTGATCAGCGCATCATCCGCCGGCTTCGGTGTCTGTGCAGGCGGGGTATAATCAAAACGAATCTCATACTCCGGCCGCTCTGGATAACGCCCATCGCTCAGCCCCTGATCAAGCAGCGCGGTCAGCTTGGCATCGATCACCGGATCGAACAGCTGCTCCTTGTAACTGACGATCGCGATGCCATCTTTTATCGAAGAGAGGATGCGGTTTTCCTGGCCGCATACGTCGTTCAGCGCCGCATATTCCTCTCCTTCATGCAAGATGATATCGCTCAGCCCATCTGCGCGCTCTTCTCCATATATGGCACTGAGGAAGGACAGCGGCACATAAGTCTTTCCATCCTGCGCGATCGCGGTCATCGTCCCCGTTTCATCCAGCGTCGTCACGCGGGAATTGACCACAGCGTATGGCGAGCCTTCCTTCACGGCGACAGCGCCGATCATCCGTTTGTTCAGCGCAGGCTCCACATCATCACGCACATAGCCCTGGCTTTCCAGCTTAGACAGCTCCGAAAGGAACAGCACTGCCGCGGCCGGCGCATAGCTTTGCGAAGAGCCGATGCCCAGCGAACAATTCGGATTCGGATAAGCGCTGATCAGTTCTGAGCGGCCGACCAGACCATCCGGACGGAACGCATTCGCGTTCAATCCCAGGAACGCTTTCCGCACTGCCGGATAATAGGTTTCCTTATCCAGCAGACCATGGTTGATGCCCCATGTCAATCCATAAGCAAAGAATACCGTTCCGCTGGTCTCCGGCCGGATATCATGTGCATGATCATCCAGGTTCATGCGCCAGAAGCCATCTTCCCCCTGTACCTGGATAAGCGTTTCTGCCATTTTCTTGAACGTTGTCTCGTATTCCAAACGATCCTCTTCTCGGTCATCCGGCAAATCTTCCAGCACTCGGGCCAAAGAGGCCATTGCCCAGCCATTGCCTCGTGCCCAGAGCACCTTTTTCCCATTCGGGCTGACCTTCTGATTATTGCCGCTGCTGGCCGGGTCATATACTGCATCCGGATCATAAATATAGTTGCGGTCACGATAGAACAGACCGCTCTCTTCATCATACAGCTCTTGCTTGCGGTCATCATATAATTCCCGCTGCTTGTCCAGATATCCTTCATCTCCGGTCAACAGATACATCTTGGTCCAGTTCGGCAGTTCCATATAGAAGAAATCGATCCGATCCCAATAACCATACCGGTTTTTCAGGTCGCTGACGCTCATCTCCTTCATCTCTTCCATGATCGGCACCACGTTTGCGATCTTTTCATCGCTTGGATCAAAATCGCCCTCTGCCGTGATCGAATACATATCCAGATAAGTCTGGAAGCTGGTGTGGTTATCCGGGAAATACTTGCCGATCCGGCTGGAATTGGCATTGGTATTCCAGGCACTGCCATCATAGAGATTATTGCTGCCCCAGCGATTCGCATAATCGGTATAATTCTCATCACCGGTCAGATAATACGCCTCCATATTGCCTGTATAAAATACCGAAGGTGCCCAGAACTCACTGCTCACAGAATGACCGTGATTGTAATTCGCAGCATCTGAGCCAGTGTTTCCTCCAGTGCGGATCCAATAGTCATTGATCTTCTGTGCCAGAGAAACGATCTGTTCGCCATCAGGCATCTGCGCTTCATCATAACTGGCTTCAGTTCCCCATACCTTGAACTCAGTCAGCGCCGAAAACTTCTTCCTGCCATCTACCGGAATCGTTTCTTCACTCACCGGCAGATTTTTCATCCTCACCCAGGAAACGACCTTTTTCTCTGGCAGCTTGAACGTCTGCGGAGAAGCAAGTTTCTCCAGTTTTCTCTCCCCCTTTCCCTTGGCCGGAAAATAAAATATCTTCATACTCATTATACTGTTCAACTGCTTGTAATTTTTTGCACTTTGATGTAATATTTCCCCCTCATCGCTCGATCATCCCCTTTACACGACACTTCCAGATGATCGACGAGCGCTCCATCGTTACTATTCACTTCAGTTTTTTGTATTTTTTTCATTTTTCCTGTTGACATTCATCCTTTCCATTGGTATTATATACGAGCAAACAGCGATGGACCCTTAGCTCAGCTGGCAGAGCAACTGACTCTTAATCAGTGGGTCTAGGGTTCGAATCCCTAAGGGTCCACCATTTGAACAAGAAAGCTTGAGAAATCAAGCTTTTTTTCTGTTTTATAAGCATATAGCAGTCATACTGATCTTTTTTACAAAACAAGAGGTAAACTGAATGATCAGTGGGACCGACAATCAGACATACAAAAAAGAGCACGATCCCTCAGGATGGCTCTTCTTGCAATGATTCACGAAGCGCTGTGATCCATCGATCGAACAGCGCTTCTTCTTTTATGGTCCGATTGGCATTGCTCGTGCTGGGCAGATAGATCTGACGCAGCGGAAGCTGCGAGAAATGCTTCTGATAGAGTCCCTCGCTCTTTTTGCCGTTGCAGATGACCGTATGCAGCGTCGGATATTCGCTGACCAGCCGATCGATCGGATTGACGATCTCCTTGCGGATGCTGGAATCCAGAGACCCTTCCCGCTCACAGGCATGAATGACATCCCACAGGATCAGATGATGACTTAGGATGATCTGCTGCTTCTGGGCGTAATGATCTATTGGCATCTGAAAACATGCGCTCATGATCTTCCAGAACCGATTATGGCGATATCCATAATACTCATGCTTTTCCAAGGAAGCCACGCTGGGCATGGACCCCAGGATCAGCACATAGGGCGTTTCCGCAATGATGGGATCAAAACCGATCAGCACACTTCTTCACCGATCACATCGTGCGGAAGCACCTGCGTGACCTTGACCTTGACGAAGCTGCCCATCTCGATCGGTCTGTCACTGGTGAAGATGACCATGCCGTCCACGCCATCCGGCGCATCCCATTCGCTGCGGCCGCGGTACTTTCCGGTCAATCCTTCCTGATCCTCGACCAGGACCTCGATCACCCGGCCGATCTTCTTCTGCTGATTTTCCAGTGCGATCTGTTCCTGCAGCTTCATCAGCTCATCTAGATAGCGTTCCTTCACTTCATCCGGGCATACCGGCTTCATGCTGAAGCCAGGAGTGTCTTCCTCCGGAGAATAGGTGAAAGCGCCCATGTGATCCCAGCGCACATCGCGGACGAACTGCAGCAGTTCGTCCATGGTCTGGCGATCCTCACCAGGGAATCCCACGATGAATGTCGTCCGCAGGGTAGGCGAGGCAAAGGTATCTCTGATCTTCTCGATCAGGCGCAGCACCTCTTCTTTTGTCCCCCGGCGGTTCATCCGGACCAGCATCTCATCATTCGCATGCTGCATCGGGATATCGAAATAAGGGAGCACCTTAGGCAGCTTCGCCATCCCCTCGATCAGCTCATCATCGATCTCATCTGGATACATATAGAGGATGCGGATCCAGTGGAAACCATCGATCTCATGAAGACGCTGCAGCAGTTCCAGCAGCTTTCTGGAACCATAAAGATCCACGCCGTATTTGGTCGTATCCTGCGCGTTGAGCACTAGTTCCTTCACGCCCCTCTCGGCCAGACCTCTGGCTTCCTCGACCAGACGTTCCATCGGCACGGAGACATTGTCGCCGCGGATCAGCGGGATCGCACAATATGTGCAATGATTGGAACAGCCTTCTGCGATCTTGAGGTATGCGGTCCATGGCTTGCTGCTCAACAGCCGCTCCGCATCCGCAAAACGCACCTTTCCTTCATCGTGCAGCTCTTCTGCGAGCACCTCATGCAGATGGTCATAGTCACTGATGCGCACGACGGCATCCAGCTCCGGGATCTCTTCTTCGAGCTGCTCCTTGTAGCGCTGAGCCAGACAGCCGACGGCGATCAGCTTCTTCAGCCCATGTTCCTTGTATCGCGCCATCTCAAAGATCGTAGAGATCGCTTCTTCCTTGGCGCTGGTGATGAATCCGCAAGTGTTGATGATGATTGCCTCTGCTTCTGAAGGGCTGTGGACCAGCGTATGTCCGTTGGCCTGCAGCATGCCCATGATCTTTTCGCTGTCCACAAGATTCTTGCTGCAGCCCAGTGAAATAAACCCGACTTTCATTGATCTGATCTTCCTTTCCGCGTCAATCGCTTTGATAAAAAAGCTGCAGGCATCTGTATCCCGCAGCGCTTTTCTTACTCTTCTCCCTGAACAGGAAGCTTCTTGAGGATCACGCCGATACCGTAAAGGATGCAGCCGAATCCAAAATAAGGAGCAATGGATGACACGATAGAATAGATCATGGAGCTCATCACATCCGTCATGGCCACGCCATAGCTTTCAGCGGTCTGTGCCAGTGACATGTAGCTGGAAATGCCGGCGTAGATGCCCAGCAGCAGGAAAATGACCGCCATGATATAGAAGGCAAGACTGCCGTTTCCTGCCTTGAACCTTCTCTTTTTCGTTTCTTTATCTTTTTTCATGATACTCTTCCTCTCTTTTCTGCGTATGTTTTTATTTTACTATCAAAGGGACGAAGTTGCAATTAAAAATCATCGCTTGATGATGTTTTCATGCACAATTCAGAAAAAGGCCCATCTCCCATTGGGAAATGAGCCTTGTGCGCACCGTTTACTGCGGACGCTTGCGGATGCTCAGGCGAAGCTCTCTCATCGCTTTCACCATCTGATCCACTTCATCCTGTCCGGACGCTTCCTCTCGCAGTGCCTCTGCTTCTGCCAGCACCTCGCGCACTGCGTCCATATCGCTTTCGTAGTACTCCCCTTCGTTCTCCAGCATGCTCTTCGCATACTCGATCTCGAAGTCCAGTCCGCTGTAGTCGGTCTGTGCCTCACGCTCCAGTTCGCTGTATGCACGGATCAGCGCTTCCGCTGCCGCGTCTACATCTTCCTGGACCGCTTCATCATCGTCCAGCACCGCTGCCGCTTCCTCCAGCGCTGCGGCGAACGCTTCATAGCTCTCTGCCGTATATCCTTCGGATCCGGTTCCCTTCACCGCGTCATAGAACAGCTGCAGGAAGCTCTTGTCTGCTGCTTCCGGCTCCTGCACCTTCAGCTCGCTGATCGCCTGGCGTACGCTGTCCGCCGCATCATTCAGCGTCTCGATGTCTTCCGTTCCGCTATCCAGCACGGCCTGTGCCGCGCTCACTGCGTTTCTCAGCGCTTCCACGCCTGCTGGTTCATAAATGCTCACATCTCCGCTCAGGATCTCCTGTGCGTCCGTGATGGCTTCTGCCAACGCTTTCTGCGCATCCAGCACCTTCAGTCCGTTTCCAGCTTCTTCCAGGGCGCTGATCGCTGCTGTCGCTTCCGCTTCGCTCACTTCTGCCGCATCCTTCTCCAACAGCGTTTCCGCCGTCTCGATCGCTGCCTTCATCTCGGCAAACTCTTCCTCGCTGTAGCTTCCTTCCAGCTCGCTGCCTGCCGCTGCCAGCTCTGCCAATCGTTCCATCGTCGCGCTGTCTGCTCTCACGATCAGTCCTGCGATGGCGCTCTCCAGCTTCTGCTGCGCCGCATCCACATCTGCCTGCAGCGCTTCTTCGTCCGCTGCCGTTGCTCTTGCTTCTTCTAATGCCTGCGTGAATGCCGCATAGCTGCTTGCCGTGTAGCTTTCTTCATCATCCAGCTGTTCTGCTCTGGCGATCGTATCATTCAGCGCATCCAGCGATACCTCGAACACATGCACCACGCATTCTGCGCGCTTGCCGTTCACCGTCGTCACGCTGATCACTGCGTCGCCTTCTGCCACCGCGCGGACCACGCCGTCTTCTACCGTCGCCACTTCCGCGTTCGATGTGCTCCAGCTCAGCTCCTTGCTCATCGTCGTATCCACAGGATTGATCGTCGCATTCAGCGTCGTCTCACGTCCTGCCTTCATCGTCAGCTCGCTGTGATCCAGGCTCACGCTGATGATCTCGATCTCTCTTGGCTCTACGGTCACGATGCAGCTGTCGCTCTTGCCATTGCTCGTCGTTACCGTGATCGTCGCTGTGCCTGGTGCGATGGCAGTGATCTCGCCTTCATTGACCACCGCGACTTCCGGCGCATCGCTGCTCCAGGTAAGCGTGCGGTCATCCGTCGTATCGCCCGGGATGATCGTCGCATTCAGCGTGCCGCTCTCTCCTTCGGTGAGCGTCATGCTCTCCTGATCCAGGCTCACGCCTGTGATCGGCACTTCCTGGGTCTCGACCACTTCTACTCGACATGTCGTACTGATTCCATTGACCGTTTCTACCCGAATAATTGCATATCCTTCACGCAATGCGGTCACGTTGCCTTCCTGGTCTACTGTGGCAACAGAAGGTACCGTCGACATCCACGTCAGCGTCGTATCATCGGTCGTATCGACCGGCTCGATCATCGCGCGCAGCTGCTGGCTCGTTCCTGCCTCCAGCGTCATCCGCGTCTGGCTCAGACGGACCGAGGTGATCGGGCTGTTGACCGTCACTTCACATGACGCGCTCACGCCGTTCTCGGCACGCACCGTGATCGTCGTCGTGCCCGGACCCTTCGCCGTCACATTGCCGGTCGCGCTCACGAGCGCGATCGTCGGATCCTCGCTCTCCCAGCTCAGGATCTTGCTGTCCGTCGTATTGCTTGGTACGATCGTCGCTTTTAATCCTTTACGTGTATTGACATCCATTTCCAGCTCGGTCTCGTTCAGCTCGACTGCAGTGATCGGCAACTTTCGATCATCTACATGTACCGTAACCTTAGCCTGCGCGCCGTCAGGAAGCTCTGCGGTAATGACCGCCTCGCCACCGCTCTTCGCCGTGATCACGCCGTTTTCGACAGAAGCCACCTCATCATCAGTCGAAGTCCATGTCAAACTAGCATTATTGACCACCGCATAACTTCTTCTCATGACCGTCATCTCGCGATTTTCTCCGACCTGCATCGTGATCTCATCTGCTTCCATCGTGATCTCATCGCTCAGTACCACATACGCTAATCGTGAGTTTACTGCATAGGAATATGCTCCCGATCCATTCACCACATACAGCACCACGTTCGGTGAATTATAAAATACTGTGGAGCCAAATTTGTCTCGTGCGATCGAGCTGGGCAAGAACACCGTTTCTAACGATGGGCAATCTGCGAACGCGTTGTTGCCGACCTCGCTGACCCCTGTCGGTACGATCACTTTCTTCAAATTGTCACAATACCGAAACGCCTCGCTGGGAATCATCTCAAGATCTTCTGGAAGCTCCACGCTCACCAGGCTGTCGCAATCGTTGAAGATGCCGCTGCCGATCGTCGTCACGCTTTCCGGCAGCTCGATGTCGCTCAGCGCGATGCATGCCGCGAACGCGGATGCCCCTACCGAAGTGATGCTCTCCGGCAGCTCGATATGCTGCAGGGAGCTGCACGCGCTGAACGCTGAGTCCGGGATCGACTGCAGGTTGGAAGGCAGGTTCACCTCGCTCAATGAGCTGCATCCGGAGAATACCGAATACCCCAGGTTCGTGATCGATTCAGGCAGCGTGATCTCCTGCAGGCCGATGCAGTTGAGGAATGCGCTCTGACCGATCTGCCGCAGCGTTTCCGGGAACGCGATGCTTCCTAACGCGTAACATTCCGCGAATGCATTGTTGCCGATCGTCGTGATCCGATCTGATAATTTGATCTGTTCCAGGTTCACGCAGGAACGGAATGATGCGCTGCCGATCGATGTCACGTTTTCCGGCAGCGTGATCTGTGTCAGTCCGCTGCAGCCGCTGAACGCGCTGTCCCCGATCGAACGGATGCTCTGCGGGATCGTGATCTCACTGAGGCTCGTGCAGCCTGCGAACATCTCCTGTGCCACCGTCGTCAGCGAGGCCGGGATGTTCACATCCTCCAACAGGATGCAGTTCTTGAAGATGCCCCTGCCCAGGGACACGATGCTCTCCGGAAGTTCGATGCTGCTCAGGCTCGTGCACTGCGAGAACGCATAGTCCTGCAGCCTCATCACCGTCTCCGGCACGATCACGCTCTCCAGGCTCCGGCATTCCGCGAATGCAGCGTATCCGATCGCACTGACCGTCTTCCCGTCCAGCTCCTCCGGGATCGTCAGATCTCTTTCTGATCCGCCATAGTTGGTGATCGTCACCGTCCCATCGCTGTTATCGGTGTAGGTATAGTCTCCCACCGTCCGCGCGATGACCGGCGTAGCCGTCATGCTCGTCGTTACCGTGATCCCCGAAAGGATGACGAGCAGACTCAACATGATCTTAAATATTCTTTTCATACTATTTCTCCTGCTCATTCATGAAGCATGTCCATGTCAGTGGATATCGCTCACGCTGCACCCATAGTTCTGTTCTTCGTAGTAGTCCTTCGCCATGTCCTGCGAATAATATCCGCGGTTCTTGTCGATGAACTCTCCCTGCAGCTCGTCCACATACGGGATCTCCTCGATATCGATCTTCGTGTAGTCCCATGTCTCCTCGCTGCCAAACCCGGTGTCGGTCCGATTCAGCTCTATGCTCACCCCATCGGTCTCAGAGAGCGCGCTCGCTCTTACTGCCATGTCCGTCAGCACGGTGTTGCTCGCCTCATCTTTCGGATAGCCTTCATACTGATGCGTGATCTCTCCGGTGAGCATCTGTCCGGTTTCTCCTACATAGGTGAAATCCGCGGAGCTCGTATAGGTCATCGCATCGATCGTCTGCTCATAGGTGCAGTGCATCATCATGTCCGCTTTCGGCGTATTGCTGCATCCGCCCAGCGTAGACACGAACAGCACCGGCGCAAGCAGTACCGACAGTTTCCTGTATCTCATCTCATTCATCCTCCTCGATGATGTGGTTCTCCTGCAGCCATGTCTGATAGCTTTCCAGGGTCACTTCCTCTTCGCTGGACAACAGGGTGTCCTGCGTCTCTCCTTCGCCGATGTAATACAGCGACGGCGTAGAGCTGAAGTCCCCGAAGTTATCATGGACGAGCGTCAGGTTCTGTTCCTCGCTGTACTCTTCCTTATCCAGCGTCACGCACCACAAGGTGATCCCTGCTTCCTGCGTATACGCATCCGACTCTGCGAAAAAGTTCATGCAATATCCGCAATACGTCTGCGTGATGATGAGCAGGAAGTTCTCGCCATCATCTTTCTTGGCGATTGCATCATCCAAAGAGATGCTCTTCACCTCGCCATTGCCCGGATCAAGTGTGATCTGCGGATATGTCCGGCTTTCGCTGCATCCGCTCACCAGCAGCAGGAACAGGCTCATGCATACTGCCATCATTCGTTTCATAAACATTGCTCCAATCATGTCATTGTAATGAAAGGGTGACTTGCGTCACCCTTTGGTCGTGATCTTCTGGTTACGCGTTTAGCGGTCCTTCTTCAGCGTGTTTCTCTTCTTGAATGCTGCTGCCAATGCGCCCAGTGCAACAACAGACATCGCCGCGAATCCGGCCGTGCTGTTCTCAGCCGCGGTACCAGATCCATTCGTCTGGGTTCCGCTGTTGCCAGCTCCAGTGCCGCTCTCGCCATTGTTGTCTGTATCAGTGTTTCCATCATCCGGCGTCGTGCTCGGTTCATCCGTGCTTCCGCCAGGTGTGGTCGTGACATCCTGCAGGTTGTCGATCGCGCTCAACAGAGCGTTGGTCATGCCATCGACCGTATCCTGATCTGCTTCAGGATCTGCCAGCAGTGCCTTTGCGTTAGCCAACGCATTCTTCACTGCCTGTGCGCTTGCCGGTGTGTACTTGCTCAGATCAAGCGCTTCTGCCTGTGCGATCGCTGCCGCCAGCGCCTCGACATCGGCCTTCGTGCGGGCATTCAGCGCTGCTTCCATCAGCGTCTGTGCTGCCTCATCGATCTCTTCCTGCGTCGTGGCATTGGCCAGAACATCCTTCGCGTCATTCAGCTTGTCTTCCAGACCAACTACGGTAGACGGACGATAGTCATCGATGTTCGCTACCATCTGTTCTACTGTTTCGATCCAGTTCTCCAGTACGGAAGTGTTCAGACCTTCACGTACCAGTCCGGCGATCGCATCCAGGACGGAAGTGATCGCGTTGGTCACTTCGCTGGTCGTCGCGTCATCATTTGCCGCTACTTCCTTCGCTGCGGCGATGGCGTTCTGCAGGTTGTTGTAGCTGTCTTCCGTATATCCATCTGCAGTGATTGCTTCTGCTTCTGTGATCACGGCGTTCAGCTCATCCTTGCTGACGATGTCCCACAGTTCATGAACGGCCTTCGTGATGTTCGTGATGGCTTCCTTATAATCGTCTGCCGTCGCGTTCTCATCAGCCAGCACGCTCTCGCCTGCTGCGATCGCTGCCTCAGCGGCTTCGATCTTGCCAGGACGTGCGTTGACTGCTTCTTCTACCTGTACCTTCGCATAAGCGATGGTCTCTTCCAGGTCTTTCTTCAGTGCTTCTGCAGACTGAGATGCGTTCAGCTGCTGTACCGCTTCCGCGATGTTCAGCGTTGCGGCAACGACTTCTGCGGAAGAAGCGTCTGCCGGTTCAGCGATCAGCGCGTTGGCTGCCTGAATCGCTGCATCGACATCGGCGAATGCCTCGCTCGTGTACTGATCTCTCAGTGCTTCAGCGTTAGCGACCGTCGCTGCCAGTGCATCGATGGATGCCTGAGAAGCTCTTGCTTCCAGGGCTGCCTGTGCTGCGCTCAGGCTGGCGATCGCATTGCTGATCTGCTCAGCGCTGCTTTCCTCAGTCAGTTCCTTCGCTGCGTTCAGCACCGTTTCGAATGCTGCCCAGCTGGAAGTCGTGTAATCTTCTGCATCCAGAGCATCTGCTTCAGCGATCGCATCCTGCAGATCAGAGAAGTCTGCTCCAGGAACAGATACCTGCGTGCCATAGAAGTTCATCTCGGCGCAAGATGCATATGCGTTCTGTCTGTCACCAAGAGACTCGATGGCGATGAAGCGTACATAACGTGCTTCGGTTGCGTCGAATTTGATTTCTTTAAATTTCGTCGGATCTTTCAGGGAGTTTCCGTCGGTTTCAAGATAACCTTCAACGATCGGTGTGAAGGTCTCGCCATCCAGACTGGTCTCGATGCGATAATGCGTGACCATACCGTTGTGGCTGCCACCCTGACGCGGCAGATAATCTACCTGCTCCAGGTTGTATGTGCCGCCCAGATCGATCGTGAACCACTGCGGCAGAGTGTATCCGCTGTTATAGTTCGAATGCCAGATCGTGTTCGTGTTGTCATCCAGGACATTGGATGCATGTTCCTGTTCAACTGCACTGCAGCTGGACTCATCGAACATGCTCATGCCATCATGAGAGATCAGATTCTCGCTGGACGGCTGATCCTCATTGGATCCCTTGAATTCCAGCGCGTCAACTGCGCTCATGATCGCGATCGTCGCATTGTCAATGTCGGCCTTTGTCGTATTCGGATCACCGATCAGTGCCTGCGCAGCAGCTACTGCTTCTTCCACTGCGGCCCAGCTGTCTTCGGTATACAGATTCTCATACAGGCTGTTGACCTTTTCGATTTCCTCCATCAGACGATCTGTATTCAGTTCGTCCGTGACATTGATCTGCCATGTCGCAGTATGCTTGCCATCTTCAGTTGTTGCAGTCAGCGTAGCAGTTCCTACGCCAGTGCCCTGAACGAGATAAGTGTAGTGATCACCCATCGGAATTTCTGTCACAGTAGCAACTTCATCATTGTCGCTGGTGATGTGATAGAACGGGTTCGTTGCGTTAGACGGTGTGACCGTTGCGAATACTTCACCGAAGTCACCGACAGACAGCGTGCTTACGCTTGTTTCATCAAAGGTAATGCCAGTTGCCGGAACAGCTGCGTCCTCTTCGATCTCGATCTCAAACAGAGAAAGCATGCGGTTTTCTACTGAACCAGTCGTAGATCCGGTAGCTCTTCCATCAGAAGTCAGCGGTGTCCATACGATGCGGTCTACGTCGGCATTGATCTCAAATACCGGAGTGGATCCCTCTACTACATCAGACTCATAAACAACTTCATCGCCGTTGTAAGCGACCAGCTGGCTGGTACGCAGCGTACCATTGCCACTCGTTCTACCATATACGGTGAAGTTCGTGATATGTCTTGTGCCATCCAGATCGATGTTGAAGTCTGTCGGCAGCATGACTTCCTCGCTGATGTTGTCATTTCCATAATACCACTTGAACTCAGCCATACTTCCGCTCGTAGCGCCATCGAACAGCAACGTCTGCCAGTTGCTCTGCTCCCACAGCTCGCTGCCATCAGAGTTTGTCAGATGTTCGTTGTCAAACGCGATGGATTCGATGCCATTGCCCGGAGTCAGGATGCTGCTTGTTTCCGGTGCTTCCGGCTTATCGGTCAGATCGATGATCGCATCAACGGTGCTCAGATCCTGTCCGACCAGCGTTGCGCTGCTTGCTACACGATCATTGCCCCAGGTAAAGTCAGTATTTGCCTGAATCGTGATCGTTGCAATCGTTCCTGTGCCATTGATCAGATCCTGGAATCCGAGGTTAGTGAATACGGTGTAGTTGTCAATACCCTCCGAAGCAGATGTATGCGTGCGTAATTTAGAGAAGTTTCTCATGAACGCAGTGCTTACAGATGCAGAACCCGGATTTGTCACCGTAAACAGTGAATCATCTTGATGGAACTCTACAGAGAATGCATTGACATTCTTCAGTCCGATACCGAAAATACTGATATTCACTGTGTCACCAGCTTTGATATCCGTCTTATCCGGAACAAGCATGATCTTTCCATCGACGCCGTCAGCCGGATTAGAGATTCCACCGTTGAGCTGTGTAGCGACATAAGAAAGGTCGTATGCGTCGATGATATCGTTACCATCGATATCTCCGCCAGAATCCTTAATGTACTCAAAGTCAGAATCACTTGGAATCAGCCCAATATAGTTTTCATAGAAGGTCAGGTCATTTTCATCCAGAGAACCTGAATGGTTAACATCACCGACGATCGATCCATTTTTACCATCTACTTTGTAGACAAGGATCTCGCTTGCAGAGAAGAAGTTACCAACGCTGGCACGCGGGATGAAACGGACATAACGTGCGGTTACGCCATCCATTTCTACGGTCTTCGTCGTGTTGTCACGAGCAAACGTGTAAACCTGTCCTTCGCTCCAGTGAATGCCATCGATACTGGTCGCGATCTCCATCTGCGTCACGGTGCCGTTTCCAGCATCATCACGCGGATAGTACTCGATCTTATCCAGCTGGTAAGCCATACCATAATCTACGGTCAAAGCTTTACCGATATCTCCGCCGCCGGAATGGAATCCGCCGTCTCCGATCTGGAATGTATGGTCAAATGCCCGATCTGCAGTACGGTTGCTGTAGATGGTGCCTTCCCAATCAATATCGGTCGGATACGGAGTGTTGCGGAACGGATCATCATCTGTCATCAGCATGATCGGTTCAGACCAGTTAGAATAATGACCATCTGCGCTTACAGAACGTACACGATAAGTGTGCTCCGTAGAGAACATCAGATCATCCTGCGTGTAAGTCGTTGCTTCGATGTTGTTGAATACAGTGCCATCGACTTCGATGTCATAAGCATTGATTCCATCAACAGCGTCCCATCCTACCGTGATATAATCATCAGACTTGTCGACCTCACGCAGATTTGCCGGTACGGTCAAAGCCTCATCCAGTTCATTTGCCGGCAGCGTCTGCTCATTGGCAAAGCCTTCGACAACGACCTGGAAATCATACTCACTGATGTTGGTCTTCGCGCCAGACTTGACATACAGCTTCGGCGTAGAAGTCGCATCAAGATCCGCGATAGATGATCCTTCATCCGCGAACTGCGTCACATATACGCTCGGGGAAGGATCATAGAAGTACACATTGCCTTCAGCCTCTTCCAATGCTTTCATGGAATCGACCTTAGTGAATGTGACATCCTGTCCAGCAACAGAACCAGTAACAGCTGTCGGTTCCTGAGATACATTCACGATGAACTCAGTAGAACGCTCATGCGTCATATCCGTATACTGACCAATGGTCTTGTTCGCTGTCAGCGTTGCGGTATCACCATCAACAACTGAAGTATATAAAGTCGTTGCGCTTGCACCGCCTAAAGTCTTACCATCATCTTCATATGCTTCAAATTCGGTGCTTCCTGCAGGCCAGAACTCAACGATGCGCTGAGAATCATCCAGACCATTCGGATTCGTTTCTGTAATGGCTTCCGGGTTGTTGTTTTCCGGATACATCGGAACGATGGATCCGTTCTTGACAAACAACGGCAGCTTCCAGATCGGTGCGTCAAAGTAGTTCAGGATCTGTCCGCCGCGATACTGTTCACCAGTGAAGTAGTCGATCCATACATCGCTCGTGCTCGGCAGATAGATATCGTTACGGATATCATTGCCATCTTCATCAGCTGCCGTATCCTGATAGATCGGGGCAACGAGGAAGTTGTCACCAAACATGTACTGATACTGCGTTGCCGTACCAAGTGTGTATTCGTTTTCCTCTTCGAGGAACATCGCGCGGATCATCGGCAGGCCGCCTGCTGCGGTTCCTTCATGGGAAATCGTATTGATGTACGGCATCAGCTGTGCCTTCAGCTTCAGATATGCGCGGTTGATGGAAGTTCCATCCTGTCCCATTGCCCATGGGCTCTTCTGGTTGCTTCCCCAGCCATCCATGTCAAGCATGTATGTCGTGAAGGTCTTCCACTGGAAGTCACGCGTCCAGATGGTCGGATCGCCTCCGCCGAAGATACCGTCCATGTCAGAACCGATATTCGGCTGACCGGACAGAGATGTACCGATGTATGTCGGGATATGGAAGCGGATGTATTCCCACTGTCCTCCAGACTGGTCACCGGTCCAGATACCACCGTAACGCTGCGTACCGGCCCAACCGTCCAGCGTAACGATCGTCGGCTTCATGCCGGATCTGGAAGTAATGGCATCATATGCGACAGAAATGCCGTTCAATGCCATGGAGTAACCTGCGCCTACCCACGCAACGTCGGTCTTGACGGCGTGTACACCAGCATCTACTTCAGCGTAGATATAGCGTTCACCCTTTTGCGGGTTATCCTGATCGGCCGGCCACAGATTAGACTGTGTCCACAGACCGGTCTGCACGCCCTTGGAAATCGCATAATCCGCAAATGCTTGCAAGTTATCGATATCTCCCTGGAAAGAATCAGTCTGGCCATAACCACAGCCATAACCATCATTCGGCAGGAACCAGCCAAACGGCATATCGTAATCTTCATATTCATCAATGATGGCACGTGCGCTGATGTTGTCATCGTTATTTAATGTTTCACGCTCGCCGCCATTATCGGTCTGTGATTCTTTATACCATTTGTCACCCAGTTTGACCGCACCGCCCGTGCCTTCATCGACCTCCAGCCAATAGTCACGGTTGTAGCAGTTCAAGTGACCAAGATACCATGCATATTCTGGAAGTTCGACCGGATTTCCAGTCAGTTCATAGTAATCTTTGAGGATACCTGCAGCGCTGTCATCCACAAAGAAGTATGCGTCGAAACGCTCTTCATTGTGTGTCGTTGTGATCGTTTCATCGCTCGTGAAGTCATAAGCACCCGGCTTCCACGTATTGCGGACAACACCGTATCCATTAGTTGACCAATAGAACGGGTTCGGGCTGGCTACGCCGCCATCTACCCAGTTGTTGCTGTTAGTGATGTTGATGACTTCACCCTTGTGTGAGAAGCGTCCGTTCTGCGTACCGCCGCCATAGAAGTATTCATCCGGGCTGGTTGCCAGCGTCTGGATGGTGCTTCCATTGCGATACTGGATCGGCGCTGCTTCCTTGATCACGGTCTCTCCCTGTGCATTTGTGACCGTCATCATTGCGGATGCCTTATCTACCGTGATCGTGATGCCGCCTTCTGCGATCATCGTTACAGTAGAATCATCTTCGATAAGCTGCGGTTCTACCTTATAATCCGTATAATAATCGGCATCGGTCTTATTCGTGATCGTAGCTGAATGATCCGAGCTGTTCGGTGTCGGATACTCCTGGAACTCTTCTCCAGGCGCTGCCATATACATTCTGAATACATTTCCTTCCAGGAATCTGAAACGAATGCGCTCTCCTGCTTCCAGGGTCAACGTTACGTCGTTTGCCTCCTGAGAAACAGATGCGACGCTGCTGACATAAGTATAGCCGTCCTGCGCAGCAGGATAACTAGCAGATGTCTCTGTTCCAGCGTCTGTCTGGCTTTCCGTGTTCTCATCGTTGGCGAATACCGTTACGCCAGTGCTGAGTGTCGGCAAAGCAAGAGCAATGGCAAGAGTTGTCTTTCCAATTCTCTCAAACAATTTACTCATAAAAAATTAACAGTTCACCTGGTATATTGTAAAAGACTCATCTAGCGGTCACTACAATATACCTTTTCCTTTCTATCAACCTCTTATAACCGTGGGTTGAAAACGGTAAGGTTCGTTTGTAGAATATTGAAATATGTGAATGTGGATTTGTATTTCTCCTTGTGGCTTTGACTACTTCAGAAAGGTTCTTACCACGCCTTATTCCAAAATAATGATTAGTTAGATGAGTCTTTGAATTCGTATCGCGCACCAGGATTTGTGGTTTAAGTGCTGTGGTTCATCTCTTCACATGTTTTTTAGAAAGGACGTGTTTTTATGATTCTTGTTGGAATCGATATTGGTAAGCTTTCTCATATGTTCTGTGTCATGGATTCTTTTACCGGAGAATTTCTCGTAAATCCTATTTCGTTCAAAAACAATAAACAGGGATTTGATTCTTTCATGGACAGTATCAACTCATTCTCTAAAAAGGATGTTCTGATCGGTATGGAAGATACCGGCCATTATCATTTCAATCTTTTGAAATTCTTACTGGATTCTGGTTATGCCGTTGCCCTGATCAATCCGATTACCACAGATATGACCCGTAAGATGCAGCTTGGTGCCACCAAAGATGATGATCTAGATGCACGGTTGATCTGCGATGTCCTGGCCTCCAATCAACGCCGGAAAGGCTACAGGATCTCTAAGATCGACAGCTTTGATCTTTATGAGCAGAAACGTCTTACCCGCGAGCATCACGACCTCAAAGAACAGCTGAACGTATATACCAATAAACTTCAAAAGTGCATTGATATCGTATTTCCTGAGTTCAATTC
>ENA-ORNG01000867-ORNG01000867.1-human-gut-metagenome-genome-assembly--contig:-NODE-867-length-24118-cov-3.519844_pt1 | contig 24118 bp, 11 predicted proteins | sample MGYA00242113_ERZ509018 | MGnify/ENA primary metagenome ERZ509018 (study PRJEB26280, sample SAMEA2338711) | human gut metagenome | biome: human gut; feature: human-associated habitat; material: faeces... | reverse complement strand
CCGCAGGCCGCCCCTACCGAATCCCCGCCAGCTTGGTCAGAAGCGCGTTGGCCATCGTCCATAGCCGTTCCTGCTGTTCCATCGCTTCCCGCAGGTCCACCTCATAGACGCGCCCGGTTTCGTTCATGCGCTTAGCCATCTGGTTAAGGCTGCCCGCGCAGCGGCGAAGCAGCGAGATCATCTCTTTCAGCTCCGGCAGCTCCAGATGGACAATCAGTCCGTCAATGGCCATCTTGCGCAGGTAGGCGCTCAGATTCGCCGTGCCCGCCTGCGCCATTCTGCGCCGGATCAGCTCGTTTTCATGGGGCGTGACCCAGAACATGAGGTTGATGCGCCTCACTTCGCCCGCGTATCTTGGGTTATCGGACCTCCTCACGGCTTCGCTCCTTTCTCTCCGGCTCCCGTGTGCCTTGCGCTGCGTCCGGCACCGCCGCCTCCATCGCTTCCGGCTCGCCGCCCTCCGGCATGACCTCCGGGCTGCCCTTGCCAATGTCCAGCAGCGTGTCCAGCTCGATCAGCCGCGCGCTTTTCTCCCGCAGTTCGTCCTCCTGCGCAAAGGGCTTTGCGATCTCCTCTTTGGCCGCCTCCTGCTCCTTTTGCAGCGTGGCGATCTGGTCCTGGACCGTTTTCAGCCGGCTTTCCATGGAGCCGAGCGTGTTGTCGATGCGCTGGATGTTCCCGCGTGGGTCGCTGCCCAGCGTCGTGAAATGCGCCATGCGGCCCCTGAGCGTCAGGATGTACTCCCGTCCGAAAGCGCTTAGTTCCAGACTCATTTCAAATCCCCGGTAATGCCCGATCCGCACGCTTTTCATATCCACCACGGTCTTGACCGCTTCCAGAATCGCCTTGCCCGCTTCTTCCTTGTCCGAAAATGTGTGTCCCAGCACCTCCATGCCCACAAATCCTTCCGAGGGCAGGGGATGGTTGTTTCGCGTTTCCAGATCAGCTTCAAAGCCTCCGACCTGCGCCCGGCACTTTTCAACCTCGACAGGGAAGTATTTCAGCAGCCGGTCCTCCATCTGAAACCGCTGACTCTGGTGGTTGGCCTTGAGCAGCCGGAGCCGGGCCACCTCGATATCCAGGTCCATCTTCTCTTTTATCAGCGGATTGCCCGCACACAGCGCCTTGATCTCCGCGTAGGACAGCGCCGTCTCATCCACATCCTCGCAGGAGCGTACAGGACTTTTGCTGGTCATAATCTGGCTGATAAACTTCTGCTTGTTCTCAATGGTCTGCCACAGGTAGGCGTCGAAGGTATTTTCCGTCACATAGCGGTAGATGTGTACCGTGTCGTTTCGGTTGCCCTGGCGCACGATGCGGCCCTTGCGCTGCTCCAGATCGCCGGGCCGCCAGGGGCAGTCCAGATCGTGAAGCGCGGCCAGCCGGTCCTGCACGTTGGTTCCGGCCCCCATCTTCTGGGTGCTGCCCATCAGCACCCGTACCTGACCGGCGCGCACTTTGGCGAACAGCTCCTTCTTTTTGACCTCGGTGTTCGCGTCGTGGATGAAGGCGATTTCCCCTTCTGGAACGCCTGCCGCGATCAGCTTCCGGCGGATGTCCTCATAGACGGTAAAGCCCTCGCCGCCCGGCGTGGAAAGGTCCGAAAAGACGAGCTGGGTCAGCTTGCCGCTTTCGCCCTCCCGCCAGATGCGCAGGATGTTTTCCACGCACTGGTTGACCTTGCTGCGCTCGTCGTCTGGCAGGAGCGGATTGAGGATGCGCTGGTCCAGCCCCAGCTTCCGACCGTCCGAGGTGATCTTGAGCATGTTGTCCTCCTTGGGGTTGACCACCCCGGCATGCACTTCCGCCGCCCGTTTGGACAGCGCCTCAACCATATCCTTCTGCATTTCCGTGGGCTTGGCCACCACGTTGTGATACACCGCCTCCGGGGTGGGCAGGTGCAGCTGGTCGGCGGTCTTGATGTCCGCCGCCTCCCTGAACATGGCCATCAGCTCCGGTAGGTTGAAGAACCTGGCAAAGCGCGTGCGTGCGCGGTAGCCCGTACCCTCCGGGGCCAGCTCAATGGCTGTGACCGTTTCCCCGAAGGTGGAGGCCCAGCAATCGAAGTGGGAAAAGCCTCTGGAGGCGAGCAGGTCGTGCTGGAGATAGCGCATCATGGTATACAGCTCCGTCATGGAGTTGGACACGGGAGTACCCGTGGCAAACACGATGCCGCGCCCGCCGGTCAGCTCGTCCATATAGCGGCACTTGAGATACATGTCGCTGGACTTCTGCGCGTCCGTGGTGGAGAGGCCCGCCACGTTGCGCATCTTCGTGTACAGAAAAAGATTCTTGTAGTTATGCGCCTCGTCCACATACAGCCGGTCCACGCCGAGCTGCTCGAAGGTGACAACATCGTCCTTGCGCGTGGCGGAAGTGAGCTTTTGCAGCCTGGTTTCCAGCTGCTTTTTCATTCGCTCCAGCTGCTTGATGGTGAACCGCTCGGCATGGGAGGCTCTGAGCTCCTTAACGCCCGCTTCGATCTCGTCGATCTGCTCCTGAAGCAGACGCTCCTGACGCTCCTGGCTGATGGGGATCTTCTCAAACTGCGAGTGACCGATAATAATGGCGTCATAGTCGCCGGTGGCGATGCGGGCACAGAACTTCTTGCGGTTTTTGGTTTCAAAGTCCTTTTTGGAGGCGACCAGCAGGTTGGCCGAGGGATAGAGGCGCAGGAACTCCGAGGCCCATTGCTCGGTCAGGTGGTTGGGCACGGCGAACAGGGCCTTGCTGCAAAGGCCCAGCCGTTTGGATTCCATGCAGGCGGCCACCATCTCGAACGTCTTCCCTGCCCCCACCTCGTGGGCCAGCAGACAGTTGCCGCCGTAGAGGATGTGGGCGATGGCGTCCCGCTGGTGCCTGCGCAGGGTGATCTCCGGGTTCATGCCGCTGAAACGGATATGGGACCCGTCGTACTCACGGGGTCGGGTGGCGTTGAACAGCTCGTTGTAGCGGGCGCACAACTCCTGCCGCCGGGTCGGGTCCTGCCAGAGCCAATCGCGGAAAGCATCCTTGACAGCCTGCTGCTTCTGCTGGGCGAGGGTGGTTTCCTTTGAATTGAGGACGCGCTTTTCCTTGCCGTCCGCATCCTGCACGGTGTCGTAGATGCGCACGTCGCGCAGATTGAGCGAATCCTCCAGAATCTTGTATGCGCTGGCGCGGCCGGTGCCGTAGGTGGTATAGGCCGCCACGTTGTGCGCGGGGACGCTGCTCTTGTTCTCGATTTGCCATTCGGCGGTTGCGGAGGAATAGGCGACCCGGAGCCGGTAGCGCGCCTGTATGGGTGGCTGGAGCAGTTCCAGCATGAACTGCTGGATGTAGCGCGGCGGAATCCAGGTCGCCCCCAGCCGGACCTCGATCTCGGAGGCGTCCAGGTCCCTGGGCATGGCCTTTTCCAGCGCGGATACGTTGATCTGGAAGGCTTCGTCTTTTTCGGCGGCCACTCTGGCAGAGGCGAGCTTGGAGCGGATATTGCCGGAGAGGTATTCGTCCGCGGTGACATAGCATGTCTCGTCTCCCGCGGATTCCGGCAGGCGGTAGATCGCCCCCTGAAGCTGGGACGCCAGTTCGTCACGAGTTTGGCCGGTAAGCTGCTCCATATACGCCATGTCCACGCTCGCCTTTTCCGCGATGGACAGGGCCAGCGCTTCGCTTGCGCTGTCCACATGGTCCACGGCCTGTGCGGGGCGGATGGTGCGCCGGGTGAACATATCGGCCTTGCGCCGGAGGTTTCCGTCCTCGTCGAGAATTTCCAGCGAGCACAGCAGGTAGTAGGAGGAATCGTCCGAAAACGCCTGCGCGTTTCCCCGGCTGTTGAGCAGGCCGTACTTTGCAGTGTAGGCGTCATAGAGTCGGTTCAGCTCGGCCTGTTGGTCCCGAATGGTGCTGTCCGGCGTGGCGGGGTCCATCTGCAGGGCGATGAGCTCCTGCACACAGTCCCGCAGGGACACCATGCCCTTGACGCGGGCTTCGGCGGCGGCGCTGAGGTCGGGCCGCACCATGAGGCTGTTTTCCCGGTAATACACCTGCCCGTCCACCACGGTATAGGTGTAGTTTTTTACATTCGGGTCGGCGGGAATGGCGGCGCGGATGGCCTCGCCCGTGCCCAGCTCCGGCGGCTCGGCTTCCAGGTAGGTGCCGCGAATGTACTTCACGGCATCATGCAGCTGATCGGCAAGCTCCAGCCCCTCGATGGGGTTCACGGTGTAGTCCATGCCGTGGGCGGTGCTTTCCGGTTCCTGTCGGCCCAGCACCATTTCCGGGTGGTCCAGGAAATAGCGGTTGATGGCAAAGCCGTCCTCGGTCTGCCCGGTCTGCGTCCACTCCGGCACGATGTCCAACGGACGGTCACGCTTTTGCAGGAAGATGATGTCCGAAACGACCTCGGCACCTGCGTTCTTTTTGAAAGCGTCATTGGGCAGACGGATGGCCCCCAGCAGTTCGGCGCGCTGAGCAAGATACCGGCGCACGGTGGAATCCTTGGCGTCCATCGTGTAGCGGCTGGTGACAAAGGCCACCACGCCACCGGGACGAACCTGATCCAGAGCCTTGGCGAAAAAGTAGTTGTGAATGCTGAAATTCAGCTTGTCATAGGCTTTATCCCGAACCTGATACTGGCCAAACGGTACATTACCCACCGCCAGATCGTAGAAATCCCGCCTGTCGGTGGTCTCAAACCCTGCCACGGTGATGTCGGCCTTGGGGTAGAGCTGCTGGGCAATACGCCCGCTGATGGAATCCAGCTCCACGCCGTAAAGACGGCTGTTTCGCATTTCCTCCGGCAGCATACCGAAGAAATTGCCTACACCACAGGACGGCTCCAGGATGTTGCCGGTCTCAAATCCCATGCGGCCCACAGCCTCGTAAATCGCTTTGATGACCGTAGGGCTGGTGTAGTGCGCGTTGAGGGTGGAACCTCTGGCAGCAGCGTATTCCTCCGGGGTCAGCAGTTCCTTCAGCTGGGCATATTCCTTGCTCCAGCTTTCCTTGTCGGGGTCAAAGGCATCGGCAAGGCCGCCCCAGCCCACATACCGAGAAAGGATTTTCTGCTGTTCCGGCGTTGCCTGCTCGGTGGTTTCCTCCAGGTATTTCAGCAGCTTGATTGCCTCGACATTGGCCTGGAACTTAGCCTTGGGGCCGCCTTCGCCCAGGTGATCGTCAGTGATACGGAAATTCTCGGCGGTGCGACGCAGATTGGCCTTGTATTCCTCATAAGAGGCTTCCTCGGCAGCTTTGACATTGGGGAAGGTCTGCCACTCGCCGTTTACCTGAATGGAAACGGGGTGTTCGTCCAGTACCTCATCCAGAGTCTTTTCCGGCTCGACAGCAGGCGTGGGCGGCTCCGGCTCATTGGTTCGCAGGGTCTGAACAACCACATCATAGGGCAGATGGTTCTTGTCACCCGGATAGACAGCCACGGTCTCGGCGTGGAAAGCCGGGGTTTCAGCAGTCGGTTCCGGGCGCTCCTGTCCAAAACCGTCCAGCTGACGGGCGTACAGCCCGCGCAGCAGAGGCGCAACCTCGTCCCAGCGAAAGAACAGCATGGCCAGCCGCTTTTCGTCTGCGTCCAGCACTTCCAGCTCAATGCCTTCAGAAGTAGTGCGGTAGTCAGCGGTGTCGCCGGTCTCCAGCTCCATCGTTTCCACAATGTTGGAATAGGCACGGCTCAACCATAGGGCTACCTCCCGGTTGCTCTTACCGCTGTGCAGCAGCTTGGATACCTCCGCCTTATCCGCCTCACCGATCAGACCATGCGACAGCACATCCCGCAGGTCCTGGTTCACCGTATCCAGGTTTGCAGGCAGGAACTCGGTATAGAAGTCGTTGCGGTTATCTTCCCGCAGAAGCTGCACAAACCGTTCCCGGCTCTCGGTCCGGTAGATGGGGTAGCTCATGCCGGTGGGCAGCAGCTGCACCGTGTCATCCCGCAGCCCCGTGATCTGGTGAGCGAGGTCATCCAGATAGACAATATCCCCTACATGGTAGGGAGGCACCGCCGGATCGTAAGAAGTCCGCTCCCGGAGTGTGCCACGGACCGCAGCGTAGTCCTCGTTGGTGAGGACGCTATTCTGGGGTTCTGGATGGAGAATGTGCTGTACTTGTTCACGCAGACCGGGAGTATCCCGCAGCTCCGCTCCATCAATCCACAAGTAAGCCTGTTCCCAATTTTCAAAAGTAATGGGATAACCATATTCCCCAGCCGTAAAGACCAGGTTTTCTTTTAAGCCAGGTTTCGCAGCCTGCGGATTGAAAATAAAGCCAGCAGTTTCCATAGCTCGGACGGTAAGCTGTTCCTGTTCGGAGAGCGTGTCAATTACCGTCTGTTTTTGGGCGGCCTGTTCAGCTTCCCATGCTTCCCCCTCTGCATCAAGGTCATGGGGGTGAGCTAACTCATTGATCTGTTCATGGGCTTTTTCATCCGGGTAATCCCCATAGATACGCAGATATTGTCTGGCTTCCAGATCATAGACCGCCGCGCCGTCATAGGCAAAGCCGTTCGGCTCCATTGTGCCGTCCACATAGCTTTTCGCCGCTTTTTCCGCTTCTTCCAGCGTCGGGTATTCTTTCTTTTCATCAAAGCCGTTTTCAAAATGGTGATAGACCACCACTTGATAGGGGCGCTTCTCTTGGCTTTGCGGTTCAGACTGCCGATCCTGCTCGGTCAGAAAGCGGTCCTCCTTGATGAGCCGGGCAATCAGGCGCTGTACCTTCGGCCAGGGCAGTTCAATTCCTTCAGGACTTCCAGCTCGAATCACAAACAGACTCTTGCTGTCTCTGCCGCTATATTCATGGGCCAGCCACGCAGCGGTGTCTTTTTCCCGCGCATGAGCCTCCATGTAACGGACAACGGCCTGTTTGCTTTGAATATCACCGTTCCATGTCCTGATAGCATCATCAATGTCATCCTGTGAGAGCGGACGCAGCAGCTCATGGAGCTTGGGATAGGTCTCGCCGATAATCTCGCGCTGCAGGCGCTGACGGAACTCCGGCATATCGGAATACGCGCGGAGCAACCCCATATTGCCGGCCCCCAGGACAGCACGGTGGATAGCGGCATGGCCCTCGATCACAGCGTTCTCGTAGTCGCTGTGGCCGCAGGCATTGCGGTATGCGGTGTCTTGGGTGACGGCCTCCCGCACAATGGACTTGTATTGCTCATGCAGCTCCTGTTGCGCTTCATGGCCGGTAGAAAGAACCGAATACTCCCGACGCTGGGCACTGCCCTCCGACGCGGTGGAAACCGTCACATCATGCCTGACCCGGAGCTGTTCCAGGTACTGATCCAGCCGGTTTTCTGGAAACCCGCACATCTCCACGCGCCCACCCCCAGGGATGGCGCGGGAGACCAGCTGCAATCCCAGCTCCGGCGCGGCTTCTCTGGCATCCTCGCCATACAGCTCAAAGAAGTCGCCCATCTGATACAGGACCAGATCATCCGGGTGGCGTTCCTTGACGCCGTTGTATTCCCATACAGCGGGGTCCGGCTGCGGGGCTTGTGGGGCATCTTTTTCAGCCTGGACCTTTTCCGCCTGGATTCGGTCATACTCCGCCTGCTCCTGCCCAGTCAGATAAAGCCCCCGCCGGATCAGTCCGGCGATTCGTCCGGCGACTTTTTCCCAGGTAAGATGCACCTCAGGGCAACCCCTTTTTTGATACCGCATCCCCTTTCCGCTATGCGATTCGTCGCTTCCATCCGCATTGGACAGCGCGTGCGAACGTCCGCCCGTACCGTACTCCTGCTTGAGAAAATCCACTTGTTCCCTGTCGGAGTGGGGCTGCTGAAAAAAGGCAAAGATGCGTCCCTTGCTGCCGGACATGAGGCCGCCTTCCGCCAGATTTGCGTCGATTTCATCTTCGGTGATGAACTGCTGGGCAGACGGAATTTCCGCCATTTCAGAAGAAAAACGCCTGCGGGGAAGGTCAAGGTCTTCAAGGGCTTCCTGTATTTCATCCAGCCGGTGAAAGTGAAACCGAAGCAGATCGCCGCTTTGCTGCTGGTCCGAAAGAAACTGCCGGTACTCACGAGTAAGCTGCGTTCGAAACGCAGGGTCCGTCAGCTTTTCAGCAAGCCATTCTGTATCCTCTGAAAAATGGCGTCCCCCGTCTTTGGCGAGGCTGGGCAGATACCCGGCGTCTATGGCTTTTCCGCTGAAATCCTGCCGCAGATACCACAGCTTTTCGGCAAGCCGGAAGCGTTCATATCCTTCGGCCCCGGCCAGCTCCACATTGGCGGCGAACCGTCCCTCCTCCAGAAGCTGTCCGATACGGCTTGCGGCGTCTGCCTGCCATGAAACGAGCTTCGCGGAAGGAGCATGCCGGGCGGCGCGGCCGCGTGAGATACGGATGCCGGTCTCGTCGTACCATGCGGCAAAGGTTCCTGCATCGGTGACGATACCGTTTCCTCCATGCAGGAGGCTTCTCAGGAAATCCGCTGTATCAGGTTTCTGCTTCTCAAAGGCAGTGACGATCCGTTCCCGGTGATGGGCCGTGTTCCCGCCCACCCGGAGTACCTCGTCCACCACTTCCTGGGGAATGGAAAGAGCGGAGGGCAAATCGCTCTCCGCTCTTTCCGTACCGGGCTGGGCCGCAAGGCCCTCCAGAAAACTTAGCTGTACACCAGCTCCCTGAGGATGATTTCCTCGGCCTGCGCCTTGCAGGCGTTCATCAGGCCGACCCATCGCATCGGGTCGCTGGCTTTCAATGCCTCCGTCGCGCCCGCGTCCTTCATCAGCTCCGGCATCAGCAGTTCCAGACGGCTCTGTGCCGCCGCGTCGGTCTCCAGCAGGTGCTCCTGCAATGTCCCGCTTAGCAGCAGGCTGTTCCACAGCATCGTCCGATGCGTTTGCAGGTACGTCCTGCGCATCCGTCCGTACCTGCCCAGGGGCCGGTTCTCGGTTTCGCTGAGCTTCAGGTCGGGAATCAGGGTCTCTCCGTTCTGCCTGTAGGCGATCATGTTCGACGCTCCTTTCATGGTTTCGGATGCTGATTTCAATGGTCCGCAGGACCTCCCCGCTCATCTCGCTGACCGCCGTGCCCAGCGCGGCGGCTGCCTCCGGCGTGTTCCATTCCATCACGGGGATGAAGTCCTCGCGGATGAAGCGTCCCTCGTTTGCCAGTCCGCACCGGGAACGCAGCGCGTATTCCAGACTGACGGATGCGGCTCTGCGGAAGGAAGCTCCTATCGCACCTTCATCGTACCCCTCCAGAAACGAACCGTCAACGATGTCGAAGATCTCCTGCTTGCGGTCCACCCAGCAAGCGCCCGCAAGCTGTGAAGAGATGGCGCGCAGCTGCCGCTCCAACCCCTCGCGGGCGGGCACGTCGTAGCCGTTTTCCAGCGAAAGCGAAACCGCCTGCGCGTTTTCCTCCGAAAGTTTCCAGAGGTTCAGGCTGCGCGACTGCGAAAGCTCGCCGGTGTCCGCCACGTCAAAGACGTAGCGCAGCCGGGGCGCGTCCCCGGAGGTATCCAGCAGCGCAATGCCCTTCGTGCCCCTGCGCAAATAGCGGCGCATGGTGTTTGTCCAGACCTCGTAACCCGCGCAGGCCGTGGCCTGCGGACGCTGGGCAAAGATGAGAAGCTGTTCGTGATAAGGGTATTTGTACAGACGGGCGGCGGTTTGAAGATACGCCATCCACGCCGTATGGCTGCCGGTAATGCGCCGGGCCGTATCCTGCGCTAGCTGCACAAGGCTGTCCGTCCTGCTGTCGGGCATGCGTTCACCTTCCTTTCAGGCAGAGACCGGACGGATCGAGGTCGAGCCGGTTAAAGTCCTCGTCGGTCATGGTCTGGAGCTTGCGGATGACGCCTACCGTCGTGCGGCGCAGCCCGGTTTCCTCCCCGGACAGATACCCCAGCATGTTGCCCAGCTCCTCCATCAGTCCCAGGCGGGTGCCGGGGTTGTAGAGGATCATGAGATTCATTTCCGTCGTATTGAACATGTCATCGCTCCTGTTCTGCTTTTGCCGGTTTGCGTTCTGTCTGCGCGGGGCGCGGCTCCCTGAGCCGCTTGAGCAGCGGCGGCCGGCGCTGAAGCGCCTGCTGCTTTTGAAATTCCGAAAGGGAGATCGCTTTCCCATCCAGATGATCGATTGCATCTCTGTCCAGCGTGATGCGCCCGTCGGGCGAAAGGGTCAGAGGTTCATTGAAAAGAAGCGTGCCGCAAAAATTGACGCGCGCCTGATTTTCCAGCGTGACAGGCACGCCCCACTCCTCCCCATACCGCAGGTCATACGCATAAATTTCCTGGGGCAGCAGGCTCCTGTCCACGCGCCAGTCCGCCAGCAGCGCGGGCTTTCCCCGAAAGGAGACCAGCGCAAAGGGCTGCTCCGCCAGCTCCGCCGCACGGCTTGCCTCCTCCATAGCCCTGTCAGGGGCAGGCAGGAAGGCCGGAAGCTCCGCAAAGCCGAAGCTGTCCACATAATGCACAGACACCTCGCCATTGCGTTTGAGTGCAATCACATCGCTGACGGACAGGCTATGGCCGGTGAAATCGCGTGGAGGGTCGAGGTTGAACCGCTCGTACAGCGATTCGAGCAACGCTTCCCGCGACAAATCGGGACGTGACGGCAGGGCGCCGGTGTAGACGAGATCGTAGTTGGTACGGTCCACCGCCAGCCCCGCCGCCCGCAGATGCTCAAGCGGTTCAAAGCGCAGATTATGGGTCGCCTCCTCGCGTGTGAGCTGGTAGATGGCATATGCGCCGAAGGGAGCCCGGAGAAAACGGCGCTCCTGGAACGCCTGCTTGTCCGTCTGCCTGGGCAGGGGCTCCTCCGGCGCGCAGGCGATGCCGCCCCGCTCCATATGCCCGGCAAACTCGCAGATGTGGTACACCCGCCCGGCCACCTCCGTGTGGTACTCGTCCACATACCGGCACCGGCTTACCTTGCTTCTGCCATCCGGGAAGATCATCCGGAGGTTCCCTCCGTCGGGAAGGGTAAACAGCGTCCGGTAATTGGTGTCAATAAAGCGAATGGTCTTTTCCTGGCTCACTTTCGTTTCCTTCCTTCCGCAAATTCCAGACGATATTTTACAAACGGCGTCCCCGTGTCCTCAAGCACGACGTCCGCCTCATAGGTGCGCCCCGTTCTGGGGGAAAACAGCCCTTTCAGGCTCACCCGCCCCTCCTTGAGCAGCGCGGCCGCGACGGAGGCTGTCAGTTCCTTGCGCATGGCGGCGAAAAAGCGGTCCTTCTTCCACAGCGCGAAGCCGCAGCCACGCGCGGTGCAGACGAAACCCTTTGCGTTTTCCACGACCGAAGCGCCGCAGCGCGGGCATACGCCCACGGCCCGGCGGTTGTCGGCAAACAGCATGTGCACGTCCCGAACGGGATGCTCGGAGGAGGCGAGCTCCCGCACCATGTCCGTGATGTCTGTGAGGAACGCTTCCCCGTCCAGCGCGCCCTGCTCCACCTCCCGCAGCTTCTGTTCCCACGCGGCGGTCAGGGCCGGGGACTGAATCGTCTCCGGCAGCACGGTAATCAGGGAAATCCCCTTGTCCGTCGGGACGAGGCAGATGCGCCTGCGGAACGCCCTTCGCTCCGCAAGCCCGGATTTGAGCAGTTTTTCAATGATGGCGGCGCGGGTGGCCGGGGTGCCCAGGCCGCGGCGTTCCGCATCCTTTGGGGTATTCTCTTTGGCCGCGTTCTCCATGGCCGACAAAAGGGTATCTTCCGAATACCGTTCGGGCGGCGTGGTCTTCCCTTCCCTGACGGAAGCCGTCACGGGGAGGAAGGTCATGCGCTCGTTCAGGGGCGGCAGGCCGTCCGCCTCCTCCTCGCGTTCCCGGCTTTTGAGCGTGGCGCGGAAAGCGGCGTCCAGCGCCTTCCATCCCGGATGCATCGTCCTTCTTCCCCTGGCGGTAAAGGAGACACCCTCACATTCCAGCCGGGCGGTCGTCTCCAGCATCACGCACGCCTCCCCGGCGGCACAGAGCAGGCGCGCCGCCACCAGCGTCAGCACGCTCCTTTCGCCGGCGGGCAGGGCGTCCAGCGGGTGGTCCCGGAGAGCCGCCGTGGGAAGCAGGGCGTGGTGGTCGCTGACCTTTCCGGCAAGCTGCCGGGGATGACAGGGCAGGGAAAGCCCCGCGGCAAATGGAAGCGCCGCCGCCGCATAAGCAGCCAGCTCGCGCGCTTTCTCCGTCATGCCCTGCGGCAGATACCGGCTGTCCGTTCGCGGGTAGGTCAGCAGCTGCTTTTCATACAGGGATTGCGCGTAGTCCAGCGTCTGCTGCGCGGTGTAGCCGAGCAGACGGTTGGCGTCGCGCTGGAGCGCGGTCAGGTCGTAGAGCCTGGGCGGCTGTTCCCTGCGTTCGCTGGTTTCCACCGATACGACCCTTGCTTCCTTGCCGCCGCACAGGGCGGCGATGCGCTCCGCCTCCGCGCGATCCTCCGTGCGCCCGCTTTCGGCCGGGAAGGAGCCGCAGTCCAGCCGCACATGATAATAGGCGGACGGCTGAAACGCGGTGATATCCGCCTCGCGCTCCACCAGCATGGCCAACGTGGGGGTCATCACGCGCCCGACGTTGAGCGTCCGCCCATAGAGCAGGGAAAAGTGGCGGGTGGCGTTGATGCCCCCCAGCCAGTCCGCTTGCGCCCGGCACAGGGCGGCCCGCCCCAGCGCATCATAGTGCGTGGCCGGCTTCATCTGCCGCAGCCCCTCGCGGATGGCGTCTTCCTCCATGGAGGAAATCCAGAGCCGCAGGACGGGCTTATCGCAGCCCGCCAGATCATAGACGAGGCGGAAGATGAGCTCGCCCTCGCGCCCCGCGTCGCAGGCGTTGACGACCTCGGAAACGTCGGCGCGGCGCATGAGGCGTTTGAGCGTTTCAAACTGCCGGGCGCTCTTTTCAATGACCTCGTACTTCCAGGGTCCTGGGACGATGGGCAGGTCCTGCTGCCGCCATCTGGCGTAGCGCGCATCGTAACCCTCCGGCGCGGCCAGTTCCACCAGATGTCCGGCGCACCAGCTCACCAGGACGTCCGCCCCCTCCAGATAGCCGGGCTTCTTCTCCCGGATGTTCAGCACCGCGGCAATGGCCTGGGCAACGCTGGGTTTTTCCGCTATAATCAACCGTTTCATGAGTTTCCTCCTTCATCTGCATAAGAAAAAGCAGCCCTTGAGAGGACTGCTTCTTGCGTTTGGTTCTTTTTTTCGGCATGAGCGCGCAGGACGCGGAAGCCGGGCCGTCATTCGCTCCGCTTCTCCGTCTCCGGCAAACCTGCGGTTTCTTCCATGACATCTTCGATCAGGCGGTGAAAGTCCAGCGCGTTTTGCGGGGTAATGACGGGTTTGCCGGTACGCGCTTCCAGCGCCTGCCGCGCAATGCCTGCGACCTCGCCGCCCTTGCGGGCGACCTGCTGGTTTTCCGCAAAGGTTTCCGGCGCTTCGGCCTGGGAAATATCCTTTGTGGATGCTTCCGCCAGCATGTTGAGCACGATTTCCGTGGTGCTCATGTTGTCGCGCAGGTTTTCCTTTTTGAGCCCCTTGAACCGCTTGTACTGCCGGGTGTTCATTCCCGACCATGCGCGGGCGATCTCGTCGGTGAGAATGGCATACTCGACGCCTTTTTTTACGCCGCGCGTCTGCCACTCATCCGTCAGCTCCCGGCGCACCTGAATGGCCTGCAGGCGCTGGTTGATCCATTCGCGGGAATATCCCTTGCGCAGATAGGTTTCCAGCGCGCGCTCAATGCTCAGCTCCGGGTCGATGGTTTCCTCGATGCGCTCCCGGCCCACATGCGCCAGCCACAGCTTGAAGGGTTCGGCCTTGGGCGAGGGGATGGACTGGATGATGCGCAAAAGCTGCTCGGTATCGGCTGCGTCGGTCAGACGCATTTTGCCGTCTGCCGCCGGCATTTTCAACTGGTGACAATTTGTCACCAGTTCGCTGCCTTCTTCATGTAGACGCTGCTTGAGCTTATTCCAATACTTGCGCCCCGTCTGATAATCCGGGCTGTCCGTAAGCGCGCCTACCACATCCACGATGGAGAAATACCATTCCTGGCGCTCCTCATCCCACAGGCTGCGAATGGTTCTTTGCTCAAATCGCTTGATGATGCCGTCGGTTTCATTGGGCATGTTTTCTCACCGCTTCTTCCTTTGAATTGGCTTCATTATACCGTATTTGCCCCCACCCGGCAACGGGGAGGAAGGAGGACGGCCAGCAGAGCCGTCCTCCCGAAAGCTGTCACCGGCGCTTCCTGCGCCTGTACCCATAGACGCCGATGAGTACCAGCGCGCCCGCCGTCATCCCTACGCCTGCCCACATCAGGGGTGTGAAGGGGAGGTCCACTCCGGTCTGGATGTCGGGAGTGTCCGCGGGAACATTGACGACCTCCAGCGGCGCGTCGGGATTGACGTACTGCCCGTCTACGGTCAGCTCCGCGACCGTTCCGGCAGGAAGATAGCCGGGCAGAGGCTTCGTCTCCACCACGGTGTAGCGCCCGTGAGGAATCCTTTCAAACGAGGCCAGCCCGTTTTCATCCGTCTCGGCGGTCATGATCTGGTTTCCGTCCGCATCAACCAGCGCAAACTGTACGCCCGCAAGTACCCGGCCGCCTGTGTCGGTCTTGCGCAGGGAAAAGCGCGTCCAATCATCCCGAATCTCCGTATCGCCGCTCACCTGGCCCTGTGCGTCCACCACGAAGATGCATACGGCCTCGTTGAGCGCGTAGCCGTCCGGCGCGAGCACCTCGCGGAAGGCATACTGTCCGGGCATGAGGAGAATGTCCGGCAGCTCGCCGTTTTCATCCGTGCGCGCGCGATAGATGATCTCATCCCGGCTGTTTCGTACCTCGATGAGTGCGCCGGGCACCGGGGCCGCGCCGGTGATGTCGGTCTTGGTGATCGTGACGGGTGTGCAGATCAGCTCGTTATGCACCGTCAGACCGGCGCGGATGACGGCATCCTCTTGCGCTTTCTCAGGCAGGATTGAAACGGGGAACGTCCCGGCAGACAATTTCCATCCTTCCGGCGCTTGCAGCTCCTTCACATAGTACTCCCCGTGCGGGTACTGCCCGGCAAACACCAGCCGCCCGTCCGTATCCGTCGCGCCGGAGGCCACCAGCGTACCGGCAGGGAGAACGCCGCCGTCATAGGGAATGTCGGAGGCGTTGTACAGACCGAATACAAAGCCCTCGCCGGGGACGGTCGTTACCCTTCGGATGATCATTCCATCATCCTGCGGAACGCTTTGCAGGGTTTCGGCTTCTTTCTGAATCGTGATTTCGGCAGGATAATAGTCGTTGCCGACCTCCACCGTGAGATTCACGATGGCTGTCTGATTGTCTGCACTGGTCAATGCCACCTCATGCGGCGTGTCATCCAGCGCATACCCTTCGGGCGCGTGAATTTCCACCAGCACATACCGTCCCAGCGGCAGAAGCCCGGAGGCTGCCGGCCCATCTGAGGCGGTGGTGAGGGTTTCCACCAGCTCGCCCTGTTCAAACCAGACAGTGCCGTCCCCGCCGGTGACGGTTTCCGCCGCTCGAAGCTCAAACACCGCCCCCGCCAGATACCTTTCTTCGTATACGGGGCGGTGCGCCTCGTTCCCGTAAGCATCTGCCGTCACCTCGAACCCGGTGAGCCACGGCCCCTTCTTTTCAAGCAGAATCCGCCCCTTGACCGGCTCGTTGGGGACTTCCACGTCGATCTGGTACGTTTCTCCGGGCACGTCGCCGTCCTGCCCTACGAACACCGGCAGCGCCTCCTCGCGGATGAGATAGCCTTTCGGAGCTGTGACTTCCTCAACGAAGTACAGGCCCCAGGTGAGCGTTTCGGGCAATGTCACACTGCCGGTTTCATCGGTAACAAAGGTGTCGGTCTCCTGCCGGGTGGGATAGGAGACGGTTTGGGTAACAAACTCTCCCGTCTCGTCTCTGAGCTTGAAGGAGACGCCGGAAAGCGTGATGGTCTTTCCTGTTTCGCTGTCCGTCTTCATCAGGCGCAGGCGGTAGCGGATGGGCCGGTCGGAGAGCGTCAGGGGCGGCGGGTTGAGGATGTCCTCGGTCCCGTCGATCTCAAAGAGGATCGGGCCCTTGAGCTCATACCCCGGCGCGCCCTTTATCTGCTCCAGCACATAGACGCCGTAGGGCAGGGCTTTGGTTTTCGCGTAGCCGTTTTCATCCGTCACCAGCCGGTCGCGCTCCAACGCGCGGGCGTTCTCGTAAGACCCTGCCTTGCGAAGATACACGAGAAACTCCGCGCCCGCCTCCGGCGTCTCCACGCGGTCCGGGTCGGGATCGTCGCTCATGCCTCCGAGCAATTTGACAATGGCCTGCGCGCCATAGCGGATTTCATTGGTGACAACACCCTCATAGGTAATGACGGCTTCCACAGACTGCCGGGCAGTGTCGCGGGTATCAATCGTAATAGACGTTTCGCTTGCCTGATACCCCACAGGCGGCGCAAGCTCCACAATCTCATACACGCCCGGCCAGAGCGCATCCGTGGTTACGGAAGCATCCTCACCCGCCGTGGTCAGGGAATCAACGACCACAGCGCCCTTTTCATAGATCACGTTGTCCTGCTGGTCGGTGATGTCCTGCGCCGCGAGCACGCGGAAGACCGCGCCCGTCAGCTCGCCGTCGCCGCGCGTGCCGGGCACATCCGCGGGCTTCCCGGCGTATTCATCCGCGTCGCGCTTGTACAGCTTCAGCCGGACCTGCACCGGCTGGTTGGTCACGGACAGGTCGGTGGTTTCATCCGGCTTTACCACCGCGTCCAGCGCGATCTCCTCAAACACATACCCCGCCGTTTCTCCGTGTTCCCGGACGATGTAGCGTCCCTTGCGCAGCGGTTCGGATACAGCCGCACCATTCTCATCCGTCACCATGCTACAGACCAGCGCCGAGCCGTACTCATCGTTTTCGTAGATATCAAAGCGCACGCCCTCGATGGGGTTGCCGTTCAGGCGGTCGGTCTTGGTGATGCGGATGTACCCCTTTGTTGGCTCGTTCTCCACTTCAATCTCGCAGGTCCTGCCATTGTCCCGAATCTCGACTTCGGTTTCAAAGCCAACGTCCACATAGTGCTGCGGCACGGTGGTTTCCTCGATGCGGTATCGGCCCCAGGGAAGCCAGCCGGTTTCGGCAACGCCGCTTGCATCCGTGACGATGACCACGCTGTCGCCCACGCCGGTTGCGCCTGCGGGAGCCGACAAACGGGTGACGGTGAACTCCGCTCCGGCCAGCGCCTCCCGTGTCAGGCTGTCCCGCTTCACGACGCGGATCTTGCCCATGATCTCCGCGTTGGCAAAGCTCGCATGGGCCGTGCCGCCCGCCGTGACGGTGACGCTCTGCTCGCCCGGAACGGATACGAGGTACCCTTCCGGGGCGCTCTTTTCCCGGATGGTGTACACGCCCGGCTGGAGGTTCTCAAAGCGCGCCACGCCGTCCGCGCCGGTGGTCTGCGTTGCAATGACGGCGTCTCCGCTGACCAGCTCAAACACCGCGCCCGCCAGCGGCGCGCCGGTGGAAGCGGACGTCTTGGTGACGGCTGCCGCGCCCAGGGGCATATCGAAGGTGACGGTCACGGACTGGAGCTTGTAGGGCGCGCCGTACTGCGGAATGAGCACCTTCTGGATGGCCACATCCGGCACGCCCACCAGAAAGCTCGCCTCCTCCTCGTCGGACGAAACCGATTCGGCCACAAAGCTGAGGTGGGTCCCCGGCGCGGTGATGGATACTGTATCCCCGCTGTTGAGGTAGTAGTAGGATTCATCCTGGCCGGCGGTGTTTCCGGTCAAAGCCCCATAGGACCGGCTGACGCGAATGAGGTCCGCGTCCGTGGTAAGGGTGACGGTGCCGGTCAGGGAACCGCCCGAAAAGCGGGTGGACTGGTTGCTCACGGAGATGGCCCCCGTCATGGACGCGCGGGCGATGCCGTTGGCCGCAAGCCAGCGCGCGTATTCCAGATACACGCCGGGAGCCTGTCCGCTGGCGCGGTAGAAGTTGTCCATGTTCCAGTAATCACGGACGTATTGCGGCCCTTCCAGCTCGCGGATGACCTGCCGGATGGCGAACTGTCCGGCAACGCGCGACCAGGTTTCATTGTCCGGGTCATCATCGTCGATGACCATGAACGGGTAGGTATGGCGAAGCCCCCAGCCGATGGCGTGCAGGGTGCTTTCGTGATAGATGATGGAGGAATAGCCGGGATTGGTACGGTACGAATCCATGTCCACGATGACATACGGGCCGGTGGGCTGCTGGCCGCCGCCGGAGATGTTCTCACCGGGTCCAGGTAGCGTATGCTCAAGGCAATACACCGTGTATCCGTCCAGATAGTGCGGGGTGGCATACACCGTGCCATGGCCGGGGGCCTTGGCGATCTGCAAATACGCGCTGTCCTTGCCGGAGCCGCCATGCAGCCCGCCCTGCCCCACATACAGCGACGGCACCGGCGCGTTGATGGTCTTGAGCGAAAAGCCGGGCATGGGGCTGGCGGACATTCGCATCATCCGGGAGGAAGGGCTTACGGGCAGGGCGTAATCCGTCACGGTGAGGTCCGCCGCGCCGGTGGCGCAGGTTTCCTGCGCAAGCACCCAGAGCGTTCCCTGCTCCGTCCACTTGAGCGTACCGTCGTCAAAATCGTCGCCGTACAGGTAGCGCACCCGGTACCACCAGCGGCCGAGGGCATCCTGGAGGGTTTCTTCTACCTGCACGGTTGCGTCCTGTGTGAAGCATCCGGCCCACAGACTGTCCGCATCCATGCCGCTCGAATCAATGCCGGTATAGACATTGGTTTGGGTGCTCACCTGTACAAACGCGCCGGGCTGCGCGGGCTGGGTTTCGGTGGCTTCCGGCTCTGCGGAGGGGGTCACAGTCTCCGCTGCACCCGGCTCAGGAACGGGTTCCTGCGCGGGCACATATCCCGGCACAACAAAGACAAGGCGTTCATCCGCCGTCAGGGCCGACGGGCGTTCACCGGCCAGCGCGGCAACCTCCTGATCGGACAGCGCAGCTTCGGGCAGCGCGTCCACGGCGGTATAGGCTGTGGTGAGCTCATAGCTTTCGTTAAGCAGCCAGACCTCGGCAAACCCTTCTTCGGGCGCAAAGCGATGGACCAGCAGCACCGCCGTTTCCTGCGCCATGCAATAGGCTGGTTCGGCGAGGTCCTGCGCGGCATACAGAGGGATAGCCGCAGCCAGCACATAGGCGTAACCGCGCTGGGCCATGGCGTCTTGCAGGGAGAGCGGCAGGGGTTCCCCTGTTTGTGCCGGCACTGTTTCAGGCGCGGGCGATGGCGCTTCTGGTTCGGGTACGGAAGTCGGTTCCTCGGTTGGGGGCTGCGGTACTTCGGTCGGGGCTTGTGCAGGAGGTTGCGTTTGAAGCGCTGTTTCTGGTGGAGCCTCGGTTGACTCCGGCATAGGTTCCTGTGTAGGAAGTACAGGTGCTTCCGTAGGCTCCACTTCTTGCGCCGCTTCCTCTGCCGGCGTTGCCGCCGGCTCCTGCACGGTTTCCTGCGGTTCCATCGTTTCTTCTGCCGGTATCGCCGCTTCTTGCGGCACCGGCACGTCTGTCTGCACCGCCGCTTCGCTCCTGCCCGGCGAAGGGCACAGCAGGAGACAGGCCAGAAGCAGCGCGGCCAGCCTTGTGCGTGGTTTATGATTCATCTTTCATTCCTCCTTCAGTATTCCCGGACGGCCATGACCACCAGCCGCCCGTCGGGGTCGCTATAGCTTCGGTCACAGGTGATAAGCGTCAGAATTTCATCCTCCGCGTCGGGTTCAATGCCCGTATCGTACAGCGCCTGCGCCCGTGCCCGACGGACAAAGGCAAGAAAGTCCTCGTCCCCGGCAAAGCGGGCCGTGGCGGGGTCCCACTCGCCGCTTCGCAGGTTGACGGCGGCAAAGACGCGGTAGGCCGCGCTGTGATACAGGGAATCCAGATAGATCACGGCGTGAGCGGCGCAGAACTCCGGGTCCTTATACGAAAGCAGCGGCGAAAACATGGCTTCGCCGCTGCTGCGGATATGGTGGCCGTAGATGCCGATATTGCGTCCGGGCGTTTCGTAGTCCGTCCCATCGAGGGAAAAAAGCGTGCCCAGATAGCTCTTACGGCCTGAAAACGTGTGGTTCAGGTAATAATCCGGATCGCCGGTACGCACAACGGGATAGTCGATGGGCGTTCCGGGGATGGACAGCCATGCGATAAAATCGCCGTTCTGCGCCTGACACGCCGCAAGGTCCGCTCCGGTGAAGCAGTCAGAGGGCGCGGCGGATGGCTGGACCCGGCAATCAAGCGGGTTCCCTTCGGCATCCGCATCGGGCGGCCGGGAAGGCGCTTCGGCGGGAAGGCTTGCCGCTTCCCGAAGCTGCGCATATTCCTCCACATCCCTGCGAATCTCCCGGTCCATCTGCAAAACGGGCATCAGGATAGCCCACATGCCCGCCAACAGCAGCAGCGCCGCGGCTAACGGCAGGAAGGAAAAACGGCGGCGGGTTCTGGACAATCAATCACTCCTTTCTTTATTGGTTTGCACAAAAAAACGCCCTGAACGGGCGCAGACAGGGCAAATTGGTTATTGTTGTTTTCGCTGGAGCAGACTATCCCGCAAAGCGGAAAACGTATTTTCCATGGGTGCGATGCAGCCCGCGCGCACATCCTCCTCCACTTCCGCCAGCATGCGAAGCAGCTCCAGCGCCGCACATGTGCGCTCGTCGGACGTTTGAACGGTATCCATCGGCAGCGCCTCCTTTGCATGATTATATCATGGGATGCCGCCTGCTTCAATGCCACGTCATTCGCTCGGTTCCTCGTCCTCCTCGTCATCAAGCGCATAATCATATGCCGGTTTGCGGTTCTTGCCGGACTTTTTCAGCCTGACATACGCCAGCGCCCCGCCGCCCGCGACGGCCAGCAGCCCGGCCAGCCCCAGCAGGGGCGCTGCTCCCGCGTCCTTTGGCTCCTGCCCGGAAACCGGCTGCGGCGTGGCTGGGACCGTAGGCTCCGGCGTGACGTAGATGATCTCCGGCTCAATCAGGCTTTCGTCCACGATGTCCAGCAGGTCACGGCTGTCCACGAGGTTGAGGAAGTAGGTTTCATACTGTTCCCCGTCCTCGTCCAGCGGCTTGTCGTAGTCAATCACCATGTAGAACACATCGCCGCCGCGCGTCTCGATGGCGATGAACTGCTTGTTGGTGTAGCGGTCGTAGAGCAGATCGCGGGTAAAGGCGTTGCCCGCCTGGGTAAAGGGCATCCCCGCTGTGCCGGTCACCGGCAGGAGTGTGGGCAGAACCGCTGTCGTCACGGTTGGGGCCACGGTCGGAAGGGGCGTTGCCGTCGGTTTGGGCGTAGCGCGGCTCCCGCCGGACCCACTGCCAGAGCTGCTGCCGGAGGACCCCGGCTTTCGCGTGGGCGCGGCAGTCGGTGCGGCGGTAGGGGCTGCGGTCGCGGGCGTGTCGTGAAAGAACGGGTTGGCCACCGCGATGGCCTTGCTCACGTTGCCCACACGGTCCACCGCCTGCACCAGCAGCTGCTCATAGGCGTCCGCGTATTGCTTGAGATGGATGCTCAGCGTGCCGCCCGACAGCTCCGTGTAGGACGTGCCGTTGACCTGTACCGCGGCCACGCCGGACTGCGCGTCGGCGGCTTCGATGTGCAGGTATTCGCCCTTAACGCTCGCCTTGAGGGTGGGACGGGTGTTGTCAATGCAGTTGACCGGCAGGCTTTTGCGGTACGCCTCGCCATAGGGGTCGGTTACAATGACTTCTACCTCGCTGTTTTCCAGCAGGTCGATCCAGACGTGGCCGGAGGGCAGCGGCCCGTCTATGAGCGTCTTTCCGCCCACGCTGATGCGCACGGCGGCCCAGCCCGTGCCACCCAGGTCCCGGACCGTGATCTCCATCACGGCGCGGTTGAGATACCAGCCGGAAGGAGCCTCCATTTCAATTTCATAGCTTGCCGCAGGAGCCGCGGTGGGCTCCTGCGTGGGCTGGGCGGACGGCTCGGCGGTCGGTTCCTGCGAAGGCTGCACGGATGGCTCGGCGGTCGGTTCCTGCGAGGGTTGCGTGGACGGCTCGGCGGTCGGTTCCTGCGAGGGTTCCACAGACGGTTCTGCGGCCGTCTCTTGCGTAGGAGCCGGTTCTCCCTCTGTCTGCTTAACAGGCTCCATCACCAGGTCCGCCATGGCGTCCTCCAGATCGCCAATCAAAGCCGGGTCCTCCAGAATCACCTCGCCTTCCGCCATGGCCGCAAAGGAACAGGCCGCCGTCAGAAGCACCGGCAGCAGAAGAAGCAGCGCCATCAGGCGGATGAATGTCCGCTGTTTCCTCATTCGTTTTCCCCCTTCCAGTCCGGGAAGGTAGCCGCGTAGGCGGGCCGCTGGTACGACGGTTCTTCGTGGGCCGGAGCGGTATTTTCCACCGGCTGACGGTGCTGCTGCTGCATCCTGCGCACCAGCGCCGTCAGCTCCTCCAGCGTCACGTTCTCGCTGCGCATCAGGGCGCGAATCTCCATGCTTTCGTTTTCCATGATGCGCTGGTCCAGCGCCCGCACCCGCTTTTGCAGGTCCGCAATCTTCTCCAGATGCCGCGCGCGTTCCTCGCGGTATTTTTCCAGCTTGCTTTTCTCCATGTTTTCTCCTTTCTTTACTCGTACAGTCTGCCGTAGCCATAGAAGTGATTTTGCCAGTAGGAATCCGTAAGGTCCGCATACCCGATGGGCGAGCCGCAGTGCAGCATGTGATTCCCGCCCACATACAGCCCCACATGGGTGATGCCCTCCTCCCCGGAAATGGTCCCTTCAAAGAAGATCAGGTCGCCGGGCCGCGCTTCCTGGGGCGCGATGGGCGTGCAGCGCCCGTACAGGCTGGGGGCCAGCCGGCCCACGTCCCTGACGCCGCTGGCCGCAAAGACGTAGCTGATGAACCCGGAGCAGTCAAAGCTGGTTTCCGGGCTGTCGCCGCCCCATACATAGGGATAGCCGATGTACTTTTCCGCCTCCTCCATCAGCCGGCGAAAGGTTTCATCCTCCATAACATCCGCCGGGATGTCGTATTCGCCCGGTTCGCGCAGTGTGGAAGCGTAGGGGTTGCCCCGGAACAGGTCCTCGCGCATGCCCAGCACGGAGATGTACATGGCATAGCGCCCCACCCCCTCGCGAGACAGTACGTAGAAGGGCAGGTGGGAGAGGTTGAAGTTGTCCAGCGTAACATTGCAGATGCGGTAGGTGTAGGGCACGTCCTCCTCCACCTGATAGGGGACCCATGTTACGTTCCCTGTTTCCTCGTCCTCCACCCTGCGGTAGCGCGTGACCCATTCCCGGCGGTAGCGGGTTTCCTCCTCAATATCTTCGGTCAGGATGTACTGCTTTTCAAACAGCCGGTCCATGTAGCCATATGCGTCATCGACGGTCCATTCCCCGTTCGCGTGCGCGGAGATCAGCGCCATGAGCGCATGGGGGTCGTGCCAGATATCGTCCGCTTCGATGCGGTATTCGTCAAAGCCGGGATGATAGGAGGCGTAATGGTTCAGCTCATTTTGCAGTTCCTTCTCCAAATTCGCGTAGTACCGCTCCGCCGCCAGCAGGTCCTCGTCCCCGGCGGGGTAGGCGGCGATCACGAGGGACTGCATCGCGCTTTGCACCAGCGGGGCGCAGGAGGACAGGCCGTTCATCACAAAGGCGAGAAGAGCCACCAGCGCGCCGCCCAGAAGATACGTTTTCCGGCTGCGCGCGACCAGGGCTTTCACTCCTCGCTTCGCGCGGGCGACTGCGCCACCGGCCTGCGCCGCGCTCCGCGCCGTTTCGCCCGCCGCCTGTCCCGTCATGTACGTCCGGCGGATGGCCCGCTTCTGCCGCCAGCGGGAAAGCGGGTTGCTGGAGGGCGGAGCCTGCGGGCGGATGGCTTGCGCCGTCTGCTCCGTGTGGCGGGATGCGTTCAGCCTTGCCCTCCGGGTGCTTCGGACAACCAGCCCCATGCCTCTTTCCGCGCCCTGCTCCGTCTCATGCGCCGCCTGTACGCCGGTGTTGTCATCCTCCACGCGGCGAATCTGCCGGTGGACTTCCTCTCCGGCCTGGGGCAGCGCCTCATGGATGAGCCGGGAGGAAGTCTGGCGCGGTTTCTCCGTTTGCAGGCGGGCCCCGGCGGCGCGCGCGATCTCCACGCGCCTGCGCTTAGTG
>ENA-ORNG01000863-ORNG01000863.1-human-gut-metagenome-genome-assembly--contig:-NODE-863-length-24225-cov-8.896525_pt1 | contig 24225 bp, 17 predicted proteins | sample MGYA00242113_ERZ509018 | MGnify/ENA primary metagenome ERZ509018 (study PRJEB26280, sample SAMEA2338711) | human gut metagenome | biome: human gut; feature: human-associated habitat; material: faeces... | reverse complement strand
CACCAGCAAAACCGCCGCTCCAAAGAATACAATAAAAATCCCCACAAAAATGGCCACCAGGATCAGTCTGCCCCGCTCCGTACCAAAACGGTACATCAGCGGATATATTACGGCTGTCATCACCACCAGCACCCCCAGGTATATCCCCAGCATGCTCCACACATCTTCCCAAATGACGACCTCGTCGCTGTACAACGGTCTGATCAGATATGCCGCCAGGACCATAAGTATGCTGGCCACCGTGGCCACATAGCTGAGGATATACTTGCTCCCCACAATCTGCTGGGGTGTCCAGGGCAGCATGGCGGCGTACCGATCCCACTTGCACCGCTCGTCGTAGGATATGGTGCTCATAGGGAGCATTACAGAGATCAAAGCAGTATAGGAGGAACCGTAACTGCCGCCATTTGGCAGCAGAAGAAAGAAGAGGGCCAGGATCACCATCAGCCGCATCTGTTTATCCATGACAAAGATGTCTTTTTTCAACAGGGCGATCATCGTACTTCCTCCTTCGCCAGATACAGGATGATATCCTCCAGATTGGGCTGCTCCACCAGCAGATTCCGGGGCGCTCTGTCCCGATCCACCAGGGCCTCGGCGCCGTACTCCCCGATCCGTTTGCCGTGGATGATAGCGGGATCGATGGCTGACAGCTCCTGAGGGCTGCACTTGAGGAGACCATAGCGCTCCAGCAGCATATCCTTCTCCTCGCAGAGCATCAGCTTTCCTTTGTGGATAAAGGCGATGTAGTCACAGATCTTCTCCAGGTCGCTGACGATATGGCTGGAGATAAGCACCGCATGATCGTCCTGGGCGGCAAAGTCTGCAAACACCTCCAGCAGCTCTTCCCGCACCATGGGGTCCAGGCCGCTGGTGGCCTCGTCCAGCAGCAGCAGCTTCGCTCCGTGAGACAAGGCAGCGGCAATCCCCAGCTTCATGGTCATGCCCCGGGAATACTCCTTATACTTTTTGTTCAGAGGCAGCTGGAACCGGTTCAGCCAGCTGTTATAGGCCGCCTCATCCCAGTTGCGGTAAGCCCCGGCAAGGATCTTCCCCAGCTGCTTGGCGGTGATGAACTCCGGCACACAGGTCTCATCCAGCACCACACCGACGTTCTCTTTCATCTCCCGGAACTCCGGGGACTGGTTATCCATCCCCATTACCTGCACCTGACCGCCGTCCCGGCTCACCGCGTTCATGACCAGCCGGATGGTGGTGCTCTTTCCGGCGCCGTTCTCGCCCACCAGTCCCAGCACGCAGCCCATAGGCAGCGCAAGGTCCACTGGGCCCAGGGTGAAGTCTTTGTACCGTTTGGTCAGCCCTTTGATCTCTATGGCATTCATGTTTATTCCTCCTCGCTCAATACCAGCAGCATATTGCGCAAATCTTCCGTGGTGAGTCCGCACTGCCGTCCCAACTCCAGCGCGGACTGCAGATGCTCCTCTATCTCCCGAAGGTTGTTTTCTTTCGCCAGCTCCAGGTTTTGCTCCGCCACGAAGCAGCCCTTCCCTGCCACGGTGTTGATAAAGCCTTCCCGTTCCAGCTCCTCATAGGCCCGCTTGGTGGTGATCACGCTGATCCGCAGGTCCCGGGCCAGGGCCCGGATGGAGGGCAGGGCCTCCCCGGGCTTCAGCCGCCCCGTGGCCACGGCGCCCTTGATCTGCCGGCAGATCTGCTCGTAGATGGGCTGGCCGCTGGAGTTGCTGATGATGATGTCCACGGCTTCACCTCCGTCTTTCTGTATATGTACAGTATATACAGCAATTACAGTTTGTCAAGGGGAAACCGGAAAATTCCAAGAGAAATTTTAGGGAGGCCGGCGCGGCGGAAAAACATGGGACAAAACAGGCAAAGATTTTTCAAATATTTTACTTTTGGGGTTGTTCTTTCTCCAAAACTGTGATATAACACCATACTGCCGGAAAGGCGGTCCGCACGTCGGCGCCCAAACTATTTTTGCTATGAGGTGGCTGTCTCTATGGAAAAAGTAAAAAAGAAGGGCCAGGGCTACCAGATCGACATGGTCCACGGCCCTCTGGCCGGGAAGCTCCTGGTGTTTGCCATCCCGCTGATGCTCTCCAGCATCCTGCAGCTCCTGTTCAACGCCGCCGACGTCATCGTGGTGGGGCGCTGGTCCGGGAGCCAGTCCCTGGCCGCCGTGGGCTCCAATACCTCCCTCATCAACCTGATGGTCAACCTCTTTGTGGGGTTCTCCGTGGGCACCAACGTGGTGGTGGCCCGGGACCTGGGGGCCGGCCGGGAGGAGGACGTGCGGGACAGCGTCCACACCTCCATCGCCCTGTCCCTGATCAGCGGCGTAGCGCTGATGGGACTGGGCCTGCTGCTGAGCCGGCAGATGCTGGAGCTCATGGGCTCCCCGGAGGATGTCATCGACCTGGCTGCCTTGTACCTGCGGATCTACTTCTGCGGCATGCCCGGCAACATGCTCTATAACTTCGGCGCCGCCATTCTCCGGGCCCAGGGGGACACCAAGCGACCCCTCTACTTCCTCACCGCCGCAGGCATCATCAACGTGATTTTGAACCTGGTGTTCGTCATCGTCTTCCATATGGACGTGGCCGGCGTGGCCCTGGCCACCATCATCTCCCAGTACGTGTCCGCCATCCTGGTGCTGCTGACCTTGATGCGGGACAAGGGTCCCCTCCGGGTGGACCTGCGGGCGCTGCGGCTGGACATGAAGGTGGTGCGGCGCATCCTCCAGGTGGGCCTGCCCGCCGGGTTCCAGGGCATGGTGTTCTCCATCTCCAACGTGGTCATCCAGTCCTCCATCAACTCCTTCGGCTCCACCGTGGTGGCCGGCTCCGCCGCCTCCTCCAACATCGAGGGCTTCGTCTACGCCGGCATGAACGCCTTTTACCAGACGGCCCTGACCTTTACCAGCCAGAACTACGGCGCCTGCGAGTGCAAGCGGGTGGACCGGATCATGGGCCTGTGCCTGCTCTACAGCGGCCTCATCGGCCTGGTGCTGGGGAATCTGGCCTACCTCTTCGGCTATCCCCTGGGCTCCATCTACGCCCCCGGCCAGGAGGAGGTCATCGCCCAGGCGGTGGACCGGCTGTCCATCTGCTGCACCACCTACTTCCTCTGCGGCCTGATGGACACCCAGGTGGGCGTGCTCCGGGGCATCGGCTACTCGGTGGTGCCCATGATCGTGTCCCTGGTGGGCTCCTGCGCCCTGCGGCTGCTGTGGGTGGCCACCATCTTCCAGCTGAACCGCACGCCTGAGATGCTCTACCTCTCCTACCCTGTCAGCTGGGCCATCACCGCCGCCACCCACTTCGTTTTCTTCCTCTTCATCCGCAAGCGGGCCTACGCCAAGGCCGTCGGCGTCCACGCCATCAATTAGAAAAATACATAGAAGCGAAAAGGTCCCCCGGGCTGCGGCCCGGGGGACTTTTTTGACAGTCGGCTGTTATGAAACAGGGACCTCCTCGCTCTCGGCGAAGGGGTCGCCCAGGGGCGGCGGATCCTGGACAGGCGTTTCCGGCTCCGGCGGCGCCGGGGGCTCCGGGGCCGACTTCCACTCCAGGTTCACCCCCGTTTCCCGGTCGAACAGGTGGGCGGCGCTGCCCCGGAAGGTGAAGCGCACCGGCGTGCCCATGGCGAGGGCGCGTTCCCGGGTCTCCAGCTCCTCCTCGGACACCGGCACCACGATGACCACGTCCCGGCCGCAGGCGTCCACATGGATGTGGATGGCGCTGCCCATCATCTCCGACACGTCCACGCTGGCGAAGATGGCGTTATCGGCGGTGGTGAGGACCATGTGCTCCGGGCGGACCCCCAGGGTGACGGGACCGCTCTCCACGCCGCCGTCCGCCAGCCGCCGGCACTTCTCCGGGGAGAGTGCAACCGTGGCCCCGGCCAGGGACACGTGGTACCGATCTCCCTGCCGCACCAGCTCCGCGTCAAAGAAGTTCATCTGGGGGGTGCCGATGAATCCCGCTACAAACAGGTTGGCGGGGTGGATGAACACCTCCTGGGGGGTGCCCACCTGCTGGATGTAGCCCTCCTTCATAATGACGATCCGGTCCCCCAGGGTCATGGCCTCGGTCTGGTCGTGGGTGACGTAGATGAAGGTGGTGTTGATCCGCTTGCGGAGCTTGATGATCTCCGAGCGCATCTGGTTGCGGAGCTTTGCGTCCAGGTTGCTCAGGGGCTCATCCATCAGGAATACCTGGGGATTGCGGACGATGGCCCGGCCGATGGCCACCCGCTGGCGCTGTCCGCCGGAGAGGGCCTTGGGCTTCCGGGCCAGCAGCTCCGAGATGTCCAGGATCTCCGCCGCCTCCCGGACCTTCTGGTCGATGACCCGCTTGGGGAGCTTCCGCAGCTTCAGGCCGTAGGCGATGTTGTCATAGACGGTCATGTGGGGATAGAGGGCGTAGTTCTGAAAGACCATGGCGATGTCCCGGTCCTTGGGGGGCACATTGTTCACCAGACGGCCGCCGATATAGATCTCCCCGTCAGTGATGGCCTCCAGCCCCGCCACCATCCGCAGGGTGGTGGATTTTCCGCAGCCGGAGGGCCCCACCAGGACGATGAACTCCTTGTCGGCGATCTCCAGGTTGAAGTCCTGGACCGCCACCACGCTGTTGTCGTATACCTTTTTTACTTTCCGTAAGCTCAGGTCTGCCATAGTCGGTCATTCTCCTCCGGCGTTCTTCTCATATTCCTTCTCCAGCCGCTGCTCCCGGCGCTCCTCCACGGCGGCCTCCACCCGCTCCGGCACCGTCTTCTTTACATAGCGGTAGCCCCGGCGGATGTACTTGATAACGATCACCACGGCGAAGGTCAGGGGGCACAGGGCGAAGAGGACCGTCAGCGCCAGCAGGGCGGCGGCGTAGTCCTCCGTCAGGCGCAGGGCGTTCTCCCAGTAGGGGTAGATGACACCGTTGGTCCGCATAGACCGCTCGCCGAAGCTGCCGATCACCGCCAGCAGGTTCTCCAGGGAGTAGCGGCTGCTGTTCTCCACCACATCCCCGTCCTCTACGGGGAAGCTGTCGGTCATGATGTTCTTGGCGTAGCCGGAGATGGGGTCCGGCATGACGATCTCGTAGCAGCTGATGGAGGCGTCCTCCACCAGCTCCTGGAGGGCGGAGAAGGACAGGAAGATCCCGCCCTCCCCGTCGTAGGCCCGCCGGGTGGCGAAGTCGTCCTCCCGGGCCACCACGCCGGCCACCACGAAGGGCTTTCCTCCAATGGTCATGGACATCCCCGTCAGGTCCACCCCGCCGAAGAGCCGCCAGGCCATCTCCTCGTCCAGCACCACCAGGTCGTCCATCAGGTCGTCCTCGGAGATGTAACTGCCGGAGCGGAGGGTCAGGGGGTGGAAGTAGAAGAAATCTCCTCCCACGCCGATGGCGTCCACGGTGGCGGAGCCGTTCTCGGCGGAGACGGTCACCTCGGCCTGGCCGCTGTAGGCGTCCAGATACAGCTTGCCGCCCTCGGGGGCCTCCAGGGACTCCTCCACGAACCGGGTCTCCAGGCTCTGGCGGAAGTTGTAGATGTCCTCCGCCGTCTTTCCCTGCCCCACCGGCAGGTAGCAGGCCAGCTGGGCGAACCGGGTCTCGCTGTCTCCGCGAAACCGCTCCGCGGCGGAAATGGACCCGGAGGCCCCGCTGACGTACCGCAGTCCCAGCCAGGAGGCCAGGGACGCCAGCACCAGTACCACGTTGAGGCACACCAGGAACCACTGCTTGAAGCCGAAGCCCCGGATGTCCTGGAGCACCTGCCGGCCCAGTTCACGCGGCTTCATCATGCGCCATCCACCATCCTGACCAGCTCGCCGGCCTCCAGGGGCTTGCTGGAGGTTGTGATCACGTAGTCGTTGTTGGAGCTCAGGCCGGAGACCGCCGCGTTGGTGTCGTCCTCCGCCAGGACTTGCACGTCCACCCGCGTGGCCGTATAGCGGTTGCCCAGGGGGGTGCTCTTGGAGGTGACCACCAGGACAAAGCTGCCGTTGGTGTCCTCCCGCAGGGCGCTCTTGGGGATGATGGCGTCATAGTTGGCGCTGCGCTGGCCGATGGAGAGGGTGAGGGAGGCGCCGGCCTCGATGTCTCCGGTGACCCGGAACACCAGCAGACGGCCCTGGCCAGGCTTATCCGGGTCGGCGGTGATGCCCTCCAGGGTGGCGGTGACGCTGTTGCCCCAGTAGTAGTTGCTCACCTCGGCGGTGTCGCCCACCTTCACCTGCTGGGCCTGCTCATTGGTGACGGGGATCTTGATGGTGTAGCCCCGGTCCACCACCTCGATGACGGCCATGGCCTGGCCGGGGGTGGTCTCCTTGCCGGCGGAGACGTTGATGGCGCTGATGGTGCCGGAGACGTTGGCGGTGATCTCCGTGCCGATGGACTCGCTGGTGTATTTGTCCACCAGCTCCTGCTGCTTCTGGATCTGAAGGCGGGTGGCCTGGAGGCCCAGATTGTCCAGCTGCTTGTCAATGTCCGCGCCGTTCAGGGCTTTCTCCAGCTCCTGCTCCTTCTCGGCGATGGTGTCCACCGCCGCGTCATAGGCGGTCTTTTTCTCCTGCAGGGCAGTCACGTTCTCCGTCAGGGTGGTGATGCGGGCATTTTGCTCCCGCTGGGCCGCCTCATAGAGGTTGATCTGGGCCTTCAGATCGGCGTTGTCCGCCTCGGCGTCCTCCAGGGCGTCCTCCGCGTCCCGCAGCTCCCGCTGGGCGGAGCGCAGCTCGCTCTCCGCGTCGTCCAGCTTGCTCTGGATAGCCCGGCGCTGCTCGCTGGCGCTGCCGGAGGCGATGTCCTGGTCGGCAACCAACCGGTCATAGGCTGTCTGCTTAGACGCCACATCGTTTTGGGCCGCCAAAAGGGCGTCATAGGCGGTCTGATAGTCCTGCAGATCTTCGTCAGACGGATCAGAGGCCGGAACCGCCGTCCGGGTTGTCCTGCCCTCCTCGCCTGTTCCACCGCCGGTGGTGGGAGGGGTAGTGACATATTGCGTCAAATATGCTTCGATATAGACCTGATTGTTTCCGCTGATCTCCTGGGGCGTATTGGTTGAGGTATCTATATCTGTAGCGGAGGTATATTCCTTCTGAACAGCATTAATCAGATTTCCAAGATCATCCCTGTAGGCCAGCCAGTCGCTTCGCCATGTATTTTTCGCCTTTTCCAGCGCAGTCTTGGCGTCCGCGATCTGCCGGTCCAGGTCCACGCTGCCGCCGGACTCCAGCTCGTCCAGCTGCTGCTGGTAGGTATCCACGGCGGTCTGGGCGGTAGACACCTTCTGGGTCCACTCGGTGACCGCGGCCTGGGCCTCCTGGAGGGCGGGGTCGTCGGCGAGGGCGTCGTTGAGCTCGGAGAGCATCAGCTCCAGCTGGCTCAGCTCCGTCTTGGCGGCGGCCAGGTCACCTTTGGCGTAGGAGATCTCCGCGTCGGTGACCGCGTTGGCGTCCCGGTCCGCCTGGGCCTTCTCCAGATCCTCCCGGAGAGTCTTGACGGTCAGATCGTCGGCGGCGTAGCCCTTGGACAGCTCCAGCAGCTGCTTCTGGTAGTTGATGTTCAGGGTCTGGAGCTGCTCCTGGGCGTCCTTCAGCTCCTGGCTCTCCACGTCCCCCAGCACGAACAGAAGATCGCCTTGGTTGACGGTGTCTCCCACCTTCACGCACACAGAGCGGACCTCTCTCGTCTGGTCCAGGACCACCTCATAGCTCTCGTTGGCGGAGACGGTGCCGCTGCCCCGGATGCGGGCGTTGATGGTGCCGGAGGTGACCAGGGTGGTGCTCACCTCCGCCAGGGAGCGGTTCATGATGGTGTTGGAAAAGAAGGTGAGCACCAGCAGCACCGCCAGGAACACAATGGCGATGGTCTTGATCAGCTCTCTCTTCTTCGACTTCTCTTTCACTTCCATAGACTCAAATTCTTCCTTTCACTGGGGTCAGCCTAACCTTTGACGGAGCCCTGGTGGGCGATGCCCTCCACCAGGTAGTCCTCGCCGTGGAGGAACAGGAGGATACAGGGTACCATATAGATGGTGGCGATGGCGAAGGCCAGCCCCACCTCGTTGGCGTTGATGGTGCTCAGATACACCGACAGAGGCTGCTTTGAGGCGTCGGGGAGCAGAACAATGGGCTGCTCCACCATGTTCCAGTAGTCGATGAACACCAGGATCGCGATGGAGTACAGGGCGCTGCGGCACTGGGGCAGGCAGATGTCCTTGAAGATCTGCCACTCGCTGGACCCGTCCAGCTTGGCCGCCTCGATGAGGGAGGCGGGGATGCGCCGCATGAACTTGGTCAGCAGAAATACGGAAAAGGGGGCGAACATGCCGGGGAAGATGATGGCCCAGCGGGTGTTCAGAATCCCCAGCCACTGGCTGACCAGATAGTTGGGCACCAGGGTCACCTGGTAGGGCATGAGCATCAGGATCACATAAAAGAAGAAAAGAAAACTCCGTACCTTCCCACGCCAGCGGGTGAAGCCGTAGGCGGTGATGGAGGCCACCCCCACCTGGAGCACCACGATGGGCACCACCAATATCACGCTGTTCCAGAACTTCAGCAGGTAGTCCGGGCTCTTGAACAGAACGGTGATGTACTGGGACAGGCTCACCTTGTCGGGGATGAACTTCAGATTCACCGTCTCGGAGATGTAGGCGTTCCCGGAGACGCTGGAGAACACCTTGCCGTAGTTGGCGGCGATCTCGCTCTGGGTCATGAAGGAGTTGGTAAAGGTCAGCACCGTGGGCAGAAGAAAGGCCACGGCGAAAAGGGCCGCCAGCACTGTCAAGGCCCCACGGCCGATGTATCGGTTTTTGATCATCCCTCCACATCCTTTCCAAAGGCGTCCTCCACCTTGAACAGCAGGGCGATGAGGGCCACCATCACGATGGCCAGCAGCACTGCCGCCGTGGACATCTTCTGGTAGTCCGTCTGGGCGAAGGTGTTGTTCATGAAGTGCTGCAGCATGTAGAGCCCATCGTAGGGGTAGTTCCCCGTCAGCAGGTAGATCTCCCGGAACACCTTGAAGGAGTTGATGATGGAGAGAATGGTGACAAACAGCACCGTGGGGGAGAGGTAGCGCAGCTTGATGTTGAAGAACTTGTGGGCGGCGGAGGCCCCCTCCACGTCCGCCACCTCCAGCAGCTCCTTGGGGATGTTGTTCAGAGCCGCCATGAACAGAATCATGTTGTACCCCAGGTTCTTCCAAAGGAAGAGGATGATGATGACCATCATGCACCAGCCCGGGGCGTTGAGCCAGTCCACCGGCTGCCAGCCGAAGGGGGCCAGCATGGCGTTGAGGGTGCCGTTGCGGTGGAACACCACCTGCCAGATGAGCACCACCGAGGCCACGGGGACCATCATGGGGCTCAAAAAGAAGGTGCGGAACCAGCTTTTGCAGGGGATGCGGCACTCCAGGATCAGGGCCAGCCCCAGGCTCAGCACCACCGCCAGGGGCACGGCCAGGATGGAGAAGATGGCGGTATTCTTGGCGGCGGTCTGGAAGGAGTAGTTCTGGAGCACGGAGATGAAGTTGTCCAGGCCCACGAACTCCGGGTTGATGGGGCTGCGGATCACCGAGTACCAGACCACCACCAGGAAGGGGGCGATGAAGAACACCGTCACCCCCAGCACGCTGGGGCCCAGAAAGCCGATGCTCCGCAGCAGGTCCAGCACCCGCTCATTGCTCCGGTCCCACAGCCGGCGGGCCGGGGCCGGCGGCTTCGGGGCGCCGGACCGCCATATTCTCTTTTTCAGGGGGGCGGCCGGGGCGGATACCGCCCCGGCCCGCTCCCCGCGGGGTTTAAAGATTCTCATTGATGTAAAGGGTCACGCGGCTCTGGATCTGCCGGGCGGCGTCCTGGGCGGTCTTGTCGCCGTTGAAGAAGCCCTGAGCCTCACTGTTTACGATGTCGTAGATCTCCTGGTCGTAGCTGTAGATGGAGTCGATGGCGTTGTAGAGGGCCATGAACTGGTCGTACTCCTCCTGGCTGGTGGCGTAGATGTCCACCATGATGTCGCCCATGCCGTAGCCCATGGTGGAGATCTCAATGGGATTTCCGTTCTCGTCCAGCACCGGGTCTCCGTTCTCGTCCAGCTCGTACTCCGGGGTCATGGCCTCCTCCATGGCTTTGTCGAAGTCCTGCTTGTTGACGTAGAACTCATAACCGCTCCACCAGTCCTCCTCATCACTCTGGGGCAGAAGGAGCTCCCGCATGAAGGACCAGGCGCCCTCCTTGTCCTTGCAGGTGGTGGACATGGCCATGCCGCTGGAGATCATGAAGCTGCTGCCCACGCTGCCGTCCTCCATGGGGTAGCCGATGAAGGAGAAGTCGCCGTTGAAGATAGCCTCATAGAGCTGCATGTTCGCCAGGTCGGACAGGTACAGGTCCATGAGCATCTGCTGGCCGCTCTGGACCCGGGTGGCGTCGTCCACGTACTCCTCGCTCTCCCAGTCGTACTCCAGTGGGAAGGTGTTGCAGAACTCCAGCAGGGAGATGAAGTTCTCGCTGTCAAAGGAGCAGGTGCCGGTGTCCCAGTCCACGAAGCCGTCCAGGTTCATGGCCAGGACCTGGGAGAGCATCCCCTCCTTGGTGTTGCCCTGGCCGAAGAGCTGGCAGCCCTCGGGCATGGTGGCCAGGGCGGCCTCCATGTCCGCCACGGTCCAGCTCATCCGGTCGCCCACCACGCTGGTGGCGCCCACGACGGTGCGGACGGAGAAGGTGCTGAAGATCTGGTAGAGCTTGCCCTCCTGCTCCGCGGCCTGGAGCACATTCTCCATCAGGGCCTCCCGGCCCCCCAGGTCGGTGTCGCCTTCGATGTAGGGCCACAGGTCCTCCAGAATGTCCTTGGCGCCGTACTGGCGGATGGGCAGGTTGGTGGTGGCCAGGATGTCCGGCACGTTGCCGGCGCCAATCTCCGTGTTCAGCCGGGTCAGGCCGGCGTTGTAGTCCTCGTCGGTGTTGTACTCAGAGTAGTCGATGACCTCGATGCGGTACTCCGTGTTGGAGCGGTTGAACTCCAGAATGGCGTTGCGGACCTCGTAATCCAGGTACATGCAGCCGTAGGTCAATATCGTCTTGTCCGCCAGGACGGAGGCGTCGGTCTCCGTCAGGATAGCCAGCTCATAGGTGTCGCTGCCGCTCCGGTTCCAGGTGCGGGTCATGGCCGCCACCCGGCCGTCGGCCAGGAAGGTGAAGAACATCAGGTCCCCGGAGTTGATGTCGGAGTCGATCCAGTTGAGGAGCCTGGTCCCCTCCTGGGTCTCGGGGTCGTAGCCGTAAATGGACTCGCCGTTCTGGTAGTAGAACAGGTACTTGCCGCCGCCAGGGTAGATGTTATAGACGCTCACAGGCATGTCGTACTCCGTGCCCCAGTCCTGGGCGGCCACGTCGATGACCCGCATGACCTGCCGCCGGGTGGTCTGGTCCGCCTCGTCCGGCACGCTGCAGTTGAGGCCCACGGTGCCGTCCCCCAGCAGGGACATGGTGCCCCACATGTCCTGGCCCAGGTCGATTTCAAAGAGCTTTTTCATGCTCTGGTCCAGCACCACGATCTTGCTGGAGGAGGTGGTGTCGGTGTAGTTGTTCACCATGACATAGAAATTCCCCTCGTTATCGATGATGGGGGGATCGAGGTAGCTGTCCTCCCCGGCGCCCACCGCCTCGTTCAGGCCGGTGGTGTCCACCCGGGCCAGCTCGCTGCCGGTGGAGTCCAGCTGGCGGCGGATCTGGGTGTTGGCGTAGTCGGTCTGGTAGTTCCACTTGCTGTCGGTGTTGGGGTCGAAATTCTCGGGCAGATCGAAGGTGTATGTATTGATCTGCTCCGAGACCCACAGCGTACCGTCGGCGCCGGTGGTCAGATCGCTGATGTAGGTGTCGCCCTCCTGGCCCTCTGGGATCTCAACGGGGGAGAAGTTCTCCAGCTCCTCCGCCGCTCCGTCCTCAATGGAGATGCGGTAGATCTTGCTGGTGCTGGCGTAGCCCACGTAGGAGCCGTCTTCGCCGGCGCTGGGGTTATTCCAGAACTCCTCAGCCTCCTCCTCGGTCATGTCCCGGACCACCTCGCCCTGGGCGTTGTAGAGCTGGGGCGTGTTGACGTCTCCCAGAACATAGACATACCGGCCGTCGCAGCAGCCGCTGTTGATGTAGTCCAGATCCAGGTCGCACTCCAGAAATTCCGGCACATAGATGGTGCCGCTGAGCTGTTCGGCGTCTCCGCTGTCCCCGCCGCTGCCGCAGGCCGCCAGGGCCAGCAGCATGCACAGGGCCAGCAGCAGTGCCGTCAGCTTCTTTCCATATCTTCTCATTGGGTCCTCCTCCTTATCTCTCACATGCCGGTGACCCGGCGGTGTCGGGGCGGCGCGGGCCGGCCCCGGTCAGGCTTTTTCTCCCGATATTGTAAAAGACGTTCTTTTCCGGAAGAAAGTTCCTGCCTATTCACACTTTATTCTACCGCCCCTTGCATCAAATTTGCATCGTAACGGCATAGGAACTGTTTGTTTCAGCTTAAGAAATCTTTAAGAAGAGGACCCTGTTCGTCAGCTCTGCTCGCCCAGGTAGAGCTTGACCCGGCTCTGAATCTGCCGGGCGGTCTCCTCGGCGCTCTCATCCCCGTTGAAGAAGGCCTGGGCCGCCGAGCGGACGATGTCCGCCACGCCGTCGCTGCTCTCTGCCGTTGTGTCGATGGCGTCGCACAGGGTGTTGAAACGGTCCAGCTGCTCCTGGGTCATGGCGTAGAAGTCCAGGGAGAACCCGGTCCCGGTCACACCGCCGTGAGCCAGCTCCACCTGCTCACCATTCTCGTCCTCGATCATCTCCCGCCGCATGGCCTTTTCCGCCATGGCGTCGAAGTCCCGGCGGTTGGCGGGGAAGCAGAAAAACCACTCCTCACCGCTCTCCTGGGGCAGCAGCAGCTCCCGCAGGAAGGACCAGGCCCCCTCCTTGTCCCGGCAGGTGCTGGACAGGGCCATGACCCGCCCCCGGTCCAGACGGAAGGCGCTGCCGCAGCCGCCGTCGGTGGGATAGCCTACGAAGGCGGCCTTCCCGCCGAAGAGGGTGTCCAGCATCTGCATGTCCTCAAAGCACATCAGATCCTCGCTGTAGAGCATCTGCTTGCCGGCGCGGAGGCGCTCGAAGTCGGTCTGGTAGCTCTCCCAGTCCACCTTGCTCCAGTCAAACTCCAGGGGGAAGGTGTCGCACAGGCGCAGGGCGTCGATGAATTCCTGGCTGTCGAAGCTGCACTGGCCCTTCTCCCAGTCCACGAACCGGTCCAGGCTCCGCAGGACGGAGAGCTCCAGCATACTGTTTTTGGTGTTGCCCTCGCCGAAAATCTGGCAGCCCTCGGGCATGGTCTGGAGGGCCGCCAGGAGCTCGTCCAGGGTCCAGCTCATCCGGTCTCCCACCACCTTGGGGTCCCCAGCCGCCGTGGCGATGGTGAAGCTGTCAAAGACCTGGTAGAGCTTTCCGTCCTGCTGCGCGGCCCGGAACACGCTCTCCACCAGCCCCGCCCGGCCGATGTCCGGGTCCTTCTCGATGTAGGGCCACAGGTCCTCCAGGATGCCCTTGGCCCCGTACTGGCGGATGGGCAGACCTCTGGCGTCCAGAATGTCCGGCACGTTGCCCGCGGCGATCTCCGTGTTCAGCTTGGTCAGGCCTGCGGCGTTGTCCCCGTCGGCGCCGTATCCGCTGTAGTCCCGGATCTCGATGCGGTACTTTCCGTTGGAGCGGTTGAAGTTGATGATCTGTCCCCGGGTCTGGCTGTCCAGATTCAGGGTGGCGAAGGTCAGCACGGTCTTTTCCCCGATGGAGGAGCGGTCGGTCTCTGTGAGCAACACCAGCTCCGCCCCCGGGCCGCCCTCCCGGCTGTTGGTCACGGCGGCCATCCGCCCGTCCGGCAGAAAGGCGAAGAACGCCAGGTCGTCCCGGTCCACGTCCACGCCGCTCCACTGCAGCAGCTCCGTCCCCAGAGGGCCTCCTGTTTCCGTGCCGGCCTGGAGATCCCCCTGGGCGCAGCCCCAGAGGCTGTCGCCCCGCTCATAGCAGAAGAGATATTTGCCGGAGCCGGGGTAGACGGCGTCGGCGCCGGAGGGCAGGGTGTACTCTGGTCCCCAATTCTTAGCCGCCGGGTCAATGGTCCGCAGAACCCGGCTTCCCGTATCGCTCCAGCTGCTGAGGGCCATAGTGCCGTCCCCCAGCTGAAGCAGATCCCCGAACAGGCCGTCCTCCTCGCCGGTAGTGAACAGCGTCTCCAGCTTCTCATCCAGCACGGCTACCGCCCTGTCGGTGAGGGCATAGAGCCTGTCCTCGCCGTCCATTTGGGCGCTGTTGACATAGGCGCCGCCAAGCCGCTGGGACAGCTCCTCCAGATCCACGCGGCGAAGCTCCCGGCCGGTCCCGTCCAGCTGCCGCTGGACCCGGGTGGTTTCGGTGACCTGGTAGTCCCACTTGTCCCCGCTGGCCTCGTCAAAGCCCTCCGGAAGCTGAAAGGTGGTGGAGGTCAGCTCCTCCGTTACCCACAGGGTGCCGTCCGCTCCCGGACGCAAATTGTTTATGTTCACGAAGTTCTCCGCAGCCTCGGGGCCGGACAGGGGGATGTAGTTTTCCAGAGGCGCGGTCGTCCCGTCCAGTGCCACCCGGCGAATGGCCGTCCGTCCGTCGTTCTCCGCTGTTCCCAAAATATAGAGGGTCTCCCCGTCGGCGCAGCCCGCGCTGATCTGCTCCATTCCGGCCTCGCAGCGGACAAAGCTGGGCGTGTAAACTGTTCCGCCGGCCTCCGTGCCGCCTCCGCCGCTGCCGCAGGCCGCCAGGGCCGGCACCAGGCTCAATCCCAGCAGCACTGCCGCCAGCCGCCGTCTCATTTCTTTCATAACGCTTGACCTCCTATGGATATTCCCGGCCCGGCCGACGCCGTGTACCGGGGTCAACGGGGCTGGAAGTGTCTGCCAGCGCCCGGTCGTCCCCATTCTACGGCCGCCTGCATCGGACTTGTATCCATCTGCCATCCCTTTTGTGTGCTCTCTCTTAAGATTACTTTAACGTTTTTTTAACGGGACTTAAACGGTGCTTCCTGGAGAAAAACGGCGAAAAGCGTCAAGAAACGTAAGGGGGAGGCCCCGCAGGACCTCCCCTTGTATCGTATGATGGTTCTCCATTTTCCCGTCAGATGGCGCCGATCTCGGCGTAGACCTTCTGTAGGGAGTCGCCTTGTAGCAGGCCGTCCCGGACCTGATCCTCCTTTTTTACGGTCTGGAAGGACTTCTCCAGCACCTCGTCCACAATATCCTTTGGGATGATGACCACGCCGTCGGCATCCCCAAAGATGTAGTCGCCGGGGCAAATGGTCACACCCTCCATGACCACGGGGATCTGGCACTCATTGATCTCGCACCGGCCCTTAGAGGTTCTGGTGTCCCGCCCACGGTAGAACAGAGGGAAGTCCATGGCCTTCAGGGCCTTCACATCCCGGGCGTAGCCGTCCAGCAGCACGCCGGCGCCGCCCCGCTGCCGCACGGCGGTGGCGAATAGCTCGCCGAACACGGCGCAGTTATACTCGCCCCGGGTCACCAGTACATAGATCTCACCCTCTCCCAACTGGTCTACCACTTTGCACTGGGCGGTGAGAGGGTCCGGGGGCATAGAGTAAACCTGGGTGCCGATGCTGGTGAAGGCGGGCCCGAAAATCACCGTCTCGTCGCTGAGGCCGGCGATAGCCCCACCGGGCAGGGCCTGGTCACGGTAGCCCATGCCGTCCAGCACATCGCTGATCACCCCGGTGTACAGCTCCTGTTTGACTTTTTCCGTATCGAACTTCATATCTTGTTTCCTCCATCTGAAATTGGTCGGACAAATAAACAAGTCTCAGCGGTCAGCGTCCCCGCCGCAGGCGGCTCTCCACCTGCTCCAGCAGCTCCCTGCCCTGGGCGGGCCGGATCTTCTCCTTGGCCAGCTGGGCAAACTTGGCGTAGTCCCGGCTCTCGCCGTTGATGGAAATCACGTTCCCCTGCCGGTCCGTCAGCTTCACGCTGCGGCTCATGGGGGCCTTCTCCACCCGGACCACGTCCTCCCAGGCCACCTCCCGGCGTTTGCCCAGCACGGAGATGGTCTCGATACGGTCGGCGAAGGCGACGACCTTCTTCGACAGGGCAAAGAGCAGGGTGAAATCCCCCAGCACTTGGCACACCAGATTGAAGCCGGCGGCGAACCACCAGGAGTCCGCCTCCTCCCCCGCCAGGGAGGGGTCGATCAGCTTCATAACGCACACGGCTAGGCCCAGGGCGATGAGCATCAGGGCCAGCACCGTGGTCATCCACGTCTCCCGCAGGCACACCAGGCCGTAGTCCCTGGGCTGGGAGCGAACGGCGATCACCGCCGTCCCCGCCAGCAGGACCAGGGATAGGGCGATGCTGGCGTAAATGGCCGAAGTCATTGACCGCACACCTCCTCACGCAGTTCCATCAGCTGCCGGTAGAGAGCCTGGGCCCGCTCCGGGGCCCGAGGCAGCAGCATCCACACGTCGTAGACGTAGGGCGTCACCGCCATGCCCAGCAGCTCCCGGGCGAAGGCCATGGCCGCCACCTCCTCCAGGGAGACCAGCCGACTCTCCTGACGCAGACGGCCCAGCTTCCGCAGCAGGATGTGCTTCTGGTTGACGTACAGGTCCGGTTCCCACTGCTGTACCACATGGAACAGCTCGTGGGCCAGGAGCATGTCCAGCACATCCACGCTGCCCAGCCGCTCCTCCAAACCGGCGGCCTGGAGGAGTCCCTGGACCTCCTGGGCGTTGTCGGCGCACAGCTCAATCCGGTCCGGCTCGTAGTAGCAGGCGAAGGTGACGATCCCCCCGCCCTGGGGCATGGGGACCTTCTCCACCGTCACCCCCAGGGCGGCGGCCATATCCCGGACGGAGGCACCGGGATGGGCGTGGGCCAGCCGGGAGGCCTCCTCCCGGCCGCAGGCGGCGGCCCGGTCGTAGTAGGGCCGGTAGCCCTCCCGGTCCAGCCGCCCCCGCAGGGGCTCCCGGGACAGGGCGTAGGCGGACCAGACCTCCTCCGGCAGGGCCAGCAGGTCGTCGCACCAGGCGGAGAGCATCACTGGATCTCCGTGCGGGAGCTGATGAGCAGGACCTCTTCCTCCGGGTCAGCGTCCAGGAACTCACTGCGCATGATGGTGGTGAGCTGCTCCAGGCTCAGGGTGTTGGAGAAGTCCAGCACCTTGCCGCCGATGCACAGGAAGATGTCCGGGGTCTGGACCATCTCGTTCTTGTAGCCCAGCATCTCGTTCCACAGCTCGGTGGTCTTCGCCTCCCAGTCCTTGGCCTTGCAGGCGTCGGCGGTGGCGTCGCCGCACTGTACCTTGATGAAGCCCCGGTGGTCCACCAGGCGGACCTGCTGCTTGTTGCCCACCTTGTGGCCGAAGATGTAGAAGATGTCGCTGGTGAGGAGGGTCTCCACCTCGCTGGGGTCAGTCCGCATGCTCTCGGCGGCCAGGCGCTTGGCCTCGGTCTCGTCGCAGCGCAGCTTCAGATCGGTGGTCTGTACCTCGTTGGAGCCCAGGGCGATGGCGGTGACCTTGGAGGTCTGGGCGTCAATCTCCACTTGGACCTCGATGGTGTCGGGCACGGCGCCGTTCTTGATAGCCAGGGCGGCGGCCTCCTTCTTGATGGCCGCGATGTCCTCGGTGGTGGGGTTGGGGATGACCCGCTCCACCACGTCCCGGATCATGGCCAGGGCCACGCCGATGGAGGAGATGACCTCCGCATGGGTGGGGATGGAGTAGTTCATCTTCATGGCCTCGGCGCTGTAGGGCAGCAGGGCGCTGGCGCCGCCGCCGCAGCCCACCAGGGAGATCTGGTCCCGCTCAATCTTGTACTTCTCGGCGAAGTCGTTGATGACGGGCTCGATCTTCTCAAAGGCCTTCTGCAGGATCTGCCGGGCGCACTCTTCCACGGAGACCCCCAGGTAGTCGGCCAGGGGCTTCATGGCCTTCCGGGCGCTCTCCACGTTGCCGCGGCTGTAGTCGCCCTCCTTCACGTAGCCCAGGATGTTGGCGGCGCAGCTGTTGGTCAGGGTGACCCGCTTGCCATTGGCCAGCTTGACGCGGACGTAGTCATCGGGGTCGCCCTCTTTGGGGGAGAAGAACTCCAGCTGCGGGTCCACAATCTCCTCCTCGGGGGTGTACACCGCGTAGCTCAGGCCGCCGATGTGGGCGGAACGAGGGCCCACGTCCACCAGTTTATGGTCGCTGGCCCGGACCATGGAGCCGCCGGCCACGCCCAGGACGATGACGTCCAGGGAGTTGACGTAGGTGCGGTGGCCGCCGACGACGGAATACTCCACAGCGGGACGGCCGTTCTTGATGACGCCGATGTTGGTGGAGGTGCCGCCCACCTCGAAGTAGATGCCGTTGGAGGCCCGCAGGTACATGAGAGCGCCCATGACGGAGGCGGCGGGGCCGGAGAGCATGGTCAGCACGGGCCGCTTCTTCATCTCGGTGATGTCCATGACGCCGCCGTCGCCCCGCATGATCATCAGGGGCACGTCGATGCCGGCCTTCCGCACGGCCATCTCCGTGCAGTTGGCGGTGTTCATCATCTTCGGCAGGATGCTGCCATTGATGGCGGCGGTGCGGGTGCGGCGGGTCAGACCGTAGAGCTTGCTGATCTCGGAGGCCACGGAGACCAGCAGGCCCTTCTTCTCCGCCTCTTGCTTCACCAGCAGCTCATCCTCGATGCCGTCCACGCCGAAGGCCTGGGAGGCCACGATAACCTCGGCACCCTCGTCCTGGAGCTTCTGGATCTCCCGGTCCACGTTGGCGGCGTTGATATCCTTGTTCTTCAGGAAGGTGTGGCAGGTCTCGATCTTCCGGCCGGTACCCAGGTCGATGTCGCCGATCTTGGACTGCTTTTTGGCCAGCCAGCCTTCCAGACCGCCGCCAGCCATGCCAAGGATGCCCACCTTGGCCACGTCGCCCTCCAGCAGGGCGTTGGTCGCCTGGGTGGTGGAGTGGGCGATGAAGACAACGTCCTCCGGGGCGATGTTGTTCTTGGTCAGGCAGTTCTCAAAGCACTCGATGACGCCCGCGGCCACGCCCAGCTCGTGGTCGTGGGTGGTCATTACGATGGCCTCACCGACAATCTCCTGGGTGTCGTTGTCCAGGGCCACGGCCTTGGTGTGGGTGCCGCCCACGTCGATGCCGACGCGGATGCTTCTCTTGCTCATAGACTCATTCCTCCTACACTGCGTGCGTTAAAGTATTTTGCTTTATGTTTATGTATCACGTTGACGGCCACAGGCCGGTTGTTTCCGAGATCATACGCGGTATGCGAGGTGCGCCCCAAACGGGGCGCACCGGTAAAACGGGCGGTCATGGAGGGAGAGAGGATCCCCTCCCTCTATGACCGTGGAGAGGACATGGACCGGGACGCGGCGGGATCAGGCGGCAAACATGAAGTACGCGACCATTTCCAGGATGAAGGCGCAGGGCAGAGCGTAGGGCAGGACCTGACGCATAAAGTCCTTGACGCTGACCTGGGTATAACCGATAGCCCACATGTTCCAGGACTGGGTGGGGCAGACGTTGGTGGTCACAGTGCAGCAGGGGATATAGAACAGGGGGTAGAGGATGCTCAGAGGCAGGTTGGTTGCACCGGCAACAATGGCAAAGGTGGCGATACCGGCGCCCCAGATGGTCAGAGGACCGCGGTACAGGGCCAGGAAGCCCAGAACGCCGAAGACCAGGAACAGGGCGAAGGGGCTGTTAGGCAGGATGGGGCTGACGATGGGGGCCAGCAGATCCTTGCAGGAGCCGGCGGCCTTGACGAACATCTGCAGGAACATCAGAAAGCCCAGCACCAGGCCTACGTCGGCCACGCCGTCGTGGAAGGTTTTCTGTACCAGCTCAGCGATTTTGTTCCAGCTCTTCAGGTTGCCTGTGAAGATCAGAGCCCACAGCACGGACAGGCAGATGGCGGGGACCTGGTTGATACCCAGAGCGATGGACAGGGTCACGGGCAGCAGCACGGTCAGGCAGCCCAGCAGGCCGACATTCTTGGTGCTGGCGTCAGCACCGGCAGAGGCGGCCCAAGCGTGGGCCTTCTTCTTGCCGCCCTTGCTGGTGAGAATGACCATCAGGACGATGCTTACGAAGTGGATGACAAAGGCCACGGCGGCGAACTGATACCAGTCGGGACCGATCTGATACTGCTCCTCGCCGATCACCATGGAGCCGGCGGCCTGGGTCAGCAGGGACTGGTTGAAGTACAGGCCGCAGCCGACGCTCATGACGAAGGAGCCGCAGGCCAGGGGCTTGGGGATGCCCAGGGAGAGCATGATGGGGAAAACGATAACGCCGATGGCCACCACGGCGCCGGGGCCGTAGGAGGTGGTGAAGATGGCGGCGGTGACGATGCACAGCAGGATGCAGGTCAGGCCCGGCTTGTCGCCGCCCAGCTCAACGGCCTTGCGGATGATGGTGCCGGCGATGCCGGTGTCGATCAGCACCCGGCCGAACCAGGAGCCGAAGATAATGTACACGGCGGTGGAGCCGAAGCCGGTGGGGCCGCCGTCAAAGATCGTGGAGTTGATGGTGGGCCAGTCGATGGCGCCGCCCAGGAAACCCAGGCCGGACCACAGCACGGCCATGACGAACAGGCCCAGCATCAGGTTGCCGCCCTTGGCGGCGTAGACGATAAATGCCAGGTAGGTGATCAAAAGGATCACGCCGATAACAAATTCTAACATGTTGTATTTCTTCCTCCCTAGTGGATTTGCTGCGTTTGTTTTTGGAACTGCCCGCCAGTTCCCACAGAGGTCTGCTTCGCGTCCCGTGCCCGGCGGAACGCCGGGCGCTGCCCTCTCCTTTCTCCCTTAATTTTATGAAAAGGGCCGGTTTGTCTGTCGGCCCTATTCATCACAGCATGTTTACCGGTTTCAAAACATATCTAAACTACTTGATAGATTTCAGTGTAGAAGGAGAAAATGGTGAAACCGGGTTTGCGCCATATCTAATAATGGAATGAATTTCTAAATTAAACAAAGAAATACACAGTAAATGTTGCGAATTCAAGAAATATTTACAAAAAATATTCTATCATAAACTATAAAAATAGCAATAACAAATCCATATATTTCCAATTTTTTGGAGGATTACACGAAATGAAATCGATTCACATTTGTGGAGATGGCCGAAACTTGCGCCGCTGCCAGGATATTGTGCTGTCCGCATTGACATTGTTGCGCTATTTCTGGTATAATTGCTTCAAAGATTTGTTTTGTTTTCTCCATTTCTTATGAGAAACTACTATATAGTAGGGAAGGCGATGGCGGGAGGATGACAGTAAATGGAAGCCATAAAAACGTAACAATCTCCGATGTAGCCCGGGCGGCTGGTGTATCTAAGACAACGGTTTCACGCTACATTAACGGAAAGTATTCCCTGATGAGCCCGGAGACCCGGGAGCGCATCGCCGCCGTCATTGAGATGAGCCACTACCGTCCCAGCTCCATCGCCCAGTCCCTGAAAGCCAAGCAGTCCTACCAGATCGGCGTGGTGGTGGCGGACGTCTCCAGCCCCTTCTCCGCCGCTTTGATCCGGGGCATCGGCCATGTGCTCCTGGAGAACAACTACGTGGCCCTCTTCGCTGACAGCAAAAACTCCCTGGAGCTGGAGCAGCGGCTGATCCAGACCCTGGTCAGCCGGAAGGTGGATGGCCTGATCGTCAATACCAACAGCTACTACAACCCATCCCTCATCCAGCTGGCCTGCCAGGGGATGCCGGTGGTGCTGTGCGACCGGCAGGTCAGTGACTACAACTTCCCCCTTGTGGGCAGCGAGCAGCGCCAGCCGATCCTCGACGTGGTGGCTCACTTGAAAGAGGAGGGGTTCCATACCGTCGCCTTCTTCACCGAGGAGTACGCTGCCAACTCCGCCCGGTTCACCCGGCGGAACGCCTTCTTGGAGGCTATGGCCTTTCACTACCCGGATCAGGACGCCCAGAGCCTGTCCTTCACCGTGGACATCAGCGACCAGGCGGGAACCATCCGCGCCATCGAACAGCTCCTGGGCCGCTGCGGCAGCGGCAATACCCCCGCCATCATCGGGGTGAACAACGTCACCACCATGCACGTGGTGGGGGCCATCCGGGCCATGGGCCTGGAGATTCCCCGGCAGGTGGGCATTTGCGGGCCCAACGACTGGGGCTGGGACGAGCAGATCAACTGGCCTGTCATCGTCCCTCCTGGTATTACCACCTTTACGGTGCAGTCTTATGAGATCGGCTGTACCGTGGCCCAGGTCCTGCTTCAGCGGATTCAGAACCCTGCCGCGGAGAAGCAGGAGATCCGCCTGCCCTCGGAGCTGGTGGTCCGGGGCTCCACCCGGCTGCGGGCCGCCCGGGTCTGACGGCGCGCCCTGTGCCCTATACCTTAATTATAATACGCCCATAGGGACGAGAATAACAGGAGGTCAACAGGAATATGGACATTTTACAGAGACTGGGGAACGCCGGCGTGGTGCCTGTGGTGGTCATTGAGGACGCCAAGGACGCCGTCCCCACCGCCAAGGCCATGCTCTCCGGCGGCATCGACGTCATGGAGATCACCTTCCGCACCGCCGCCGCCGCGGACTCCATCAAGGCCGTGGCCGACAGCTGCCCCGACATGCTGGTGGGCGCCGGCACCGTCATCACCCTGGACCAGTGCAAGCAGGCCGTGGCGTGCGGGGCCAAGTTCATCGTCTCTCCCGGCTTTGACGAGGAGGTCGTCCGCTGGTGCGTGGACAACGGCGTGGCCGTCACCCCCGGCTGCGTCACCCCCACGGAGATCACCGCCGCCATGAAGCTGGGGCTGAAGGTGGTCAAGTTCTTCCCCGCCAACGTCTACGGCGGCCTCACCGCCCTGAAGGCCCTCTCCGCCCCCTTCGGCGGCGTGAAGTTCATCCCCACCGGAGGTGTCAACGACAAGAACCTGGGCGAGTTCATCTCCGCCCCCTTCGTCCACGCCGTGGGCGGCAGCTGGGTGTGCCCCAAGGCCGACATCTCCGCCGGCAACTTTGACAAGATCACCGCCCTGTGTGCCGAGGCCCGCCGCACCCTGCTGGGCTTCGAGGTGGCCCACATCGGCATCAACACCGACGACGCCGACGCGGCCCAGGCCGTGGCGGGGACCTTCAACGCCGCCTTCGGCCTGCCCACCCGCATGGGCAATAAGTCCGTGTTCGCCTCCGACGGCATCGAGGTCATGAAGAGCCAGTACCTGGGCAAGCAGGGCCACATCGCCGTGCGTACCAACCGGGTGGACATCGCCATCGCCGAGCTGGCCAAGCGGGGCTACGAGGTGGATATGGAGACCGCCGGCTACAAGAACGGCCGCATCAACGCCGTGTACCTGAAGGACCAGATCGGCGGCTTCGCCGTGCATCTGCTGCAGAAATAATCAGGAGGAGAGATACATACCATGAAAGTCCTGACTTTTGGCGAGATCATGCTGCGCCTGCGGGCCCCCGGCCATGAGAGATTTTTCCAGAGCAATATGATGGAGGCCACCTTCGGCGGCGGCGAGGCCAACGTGGCCGTGTCCCTGGCCAACTACGGCATGGACGCCCAGTACTGCACCGTGCTGCCTGACAACGCCATTGGCGACGAGTGTATCAAGGAGCTGCGCCGCTTCGGCGTGGACGTGAGCAAGGTCCAGCGGGGTCCCGGCCGCATGGGCATCTACTTCCTGGAGAACGGCGCCAACCAGCTGCCCAGCAAGGTGGTCTACGACCGTGCCTACTCCGCCATCGCCCTGGCCAAGCCCGGCGACATCGACTGGGACAAGGTCTTCGAGGGTGTGGAGTGGTTCCACATCACCGGTATCACCCCCGCCATCAGCGAGAGCGCCATGGAGCTGTCCCTGGAGTCCGTGAAGGCCGCCAAGGCCAAGGGCATCACCGTCTCCTGCGACCTCAACTACCGCAAGAACCTGTGGAAGTACGGCAGGAAGGCCGCCGAGGTCATGCGGGAGATGGCCAAGTACGTGGACGTGGCCGTGGCCAACGAGGAGGACGTGCAGAAGTCCCTGGAGATCACCGTGGACGTGAACGTGGAGTCCGGCGAGCTGGACCGGGAGAAGTACCGGGTCCTGGGGGACAAGGTCCTGGCGGAGTACCCCGACATGAAGATGATCGCCATCACCCTGCGGGAGAGCCACAGCGCCGACTGGAACGGCTGGGCGGCGTGCCTGAACGACGGCAAGGACTTCTATGTGTCCA
>ENA-ORNG01000861-ORNG01000861.1-human-gut-metagenome-genome-assembly--contig:-NODE-861-length-24251-cov-6.289180_pt1 | contig 24251 bp, 21 predicted proteins | sample MGYA00242113_ERZ509018 | MGnify/ENA primary metagenome ERZ509018 (study PRJEB26280, sample SAMEA2338711) | human gut metagenome | biome: human gut; feature: human-associated habitat; material: faeces... | reverse complement strand
CTTTTCCTCAAAATTTTCTCGTATTATCCCCTTGACTTAATACCATTGGACTTTCTGAGAGATCAGGGCGCAGGTACGCGCCCGTAGGCAAGGAAGTGGGATTGCCAATAGCTTGAATTGAGGCTTGTGTACTGGATGGGGTCGCCGCAGTGGAGCATCATGTTGTTGCCGACGTAAATGCCCACATGGGACGCGCCGGTGGTGTCATAGGTGCCTTGGAAGAACACCAGATCACCCGGTCGGACATTGGCGGCAGATACCCTTGTGCAGATGCCCAGCAGCCCGGACGCACCCAGCCTGCCGAAGCTCCAGCCCACGCCGCAGTTGTTGTAGACATAGCTGACAAAGCCGGAGCAGTCGAAGGAGGTGGCGGGCGTGCTGCCGCCCCAGATGTAGGGGTAGCCGAGATACTTCTCCGCCTCCTTGATGATGGCGGCGAACTGCGCGTCCTCCAGCGCCTCCGGGGGTATCTCGTATTTTTCATAGTCGGCGGTGTAGTATTTTCCGATGTACTCCGAGCCGCCGAACAGGTCCGGGCGGTTGCCCAGCGTCGCCATATACATGGCGTAAAGGGAGAGCTGATCCTGCGACATGATATAGACCGGCACATGGGAGAGGTTGAAGTTTTCCAGCTTTACGGTGCAGATGTAGTAGGTGTACGGCACCTGCACGGTATATTCATAGCTGTGCAGATTGCCCTCCGCATCGGTATAGTAGCCGGTGCGCGTTTCAGAGCGGTATCTGGTTTCCGTGGAGACGGTTTCCGTCAGAATGTATTGCTTTTCAAACAGCATCTCCAAGAGGCCGCCGACCTCGGCTATCGTCCACTCTTTTCCTTTCAGGGCGGTGATGGCGGAGATCAGCACATAGGGGTCATGCTCGATGTCGTCCAGATCAAAATGGTACTCATCGTAGTCGTGGGTGCTTTCGTAGGTGTCGAGATACTGCTGCAATTCCGCTTCCATGGCGCAATACTGTGCCTCTGCCGCCAGCATATCCGCATCCTCGCTGGGGTAGGTGGACACGTTGACGCCGGTTGCCCCGCCCTGAATCAGCATGGAGCAGGAGGACACGGTGCAGAGGATGAGGACGATCATTGCCGCGATGCCGCCCACGATAAGAAAGCCCTTTTTGTGACGGGCGATGAACTCACCGGTTTTCTTTGTGTTCTCTGCGGCTTTCCGCGCCGCCTTTGCCGTGGCTTCGGAGGCTTTGACCGTATTCCCGGCGCTTTTTCCGGCTTTGGCGGCGGCGTACTCCCGCTTGATGGCCTGCTTCTGCTGCCAGCGGGAGTAGGGATTGCTGGAAAACTGCGGGTCATGGTGCTGTGCCGTTTTGTCCAGCGCACGGAGGTTGGCGCGGTCTGCCTTGGCCTCGGCGCGGTCAGCGCGGCGGTAGGGCTTCTCCTTGTGGGAGCGGTGGGCGTGCTGTGCAAGGCGCACGGCGCGCTCCGCCGTCTGCTCCACGCCGTGGGCGCTCTCCACACCCACATTGTCCTGCTCATGCTCCCGAATCTCCCTGTGGACGGCGGATAGCGCCGCCGCACCGGGCGCGTCCCGCAGGGCGTGGGTGAGCTTGGAGGGCGGTCGCTTCTTATCTACCTCCTCAAAGGAAAGGCGCGTTGTGACCGTGCCGGTTTTCGGGTCAACGACGCGCTGCTTTTTCTTTACGGTTTTCTTGGGTATCTTCGCCTCGGCCTTTTCCAGCTTTTGATAGGCTTTATCCGCTTTTTTGACGGCCTTTTTCAGTTCCGGCGCTGTCCGCTCCTCCTGCGTGAACAGCAGCCGGGGCGAGCGTTTGCTCATAGGGATTCACCTCCATTCGGGGCATACGGTACGCCGAGAAAGTCCAGCACCTTACCGCAGCCCAATTTATGGATGCAGAAATCGTACTGCTTGGGATGTGTCAGCGCCATGCGCTGAAAGCGGTTCGGCTCCTTTTCCAGATGAACGCCGAACATACAGAACATACAGCCGGTGCGCTTCGCGCCGGTGGTGGTCAGCCTGCCGTTTTCCTCCACGATCTCACCGTAGACGGAGGCATACGGGATGCCGGTCATTCTGAGATATTCCAAAACGTCCTGCTCGGTCCAGAAGGACATGGGCTGAGAGGTGGGGTCCCGCTTGTGATAGGCGTTGCAGCCGATTTTGAGATAGACGCTCTGACGGCGTGCGCTCTCACAGGCCATGGTCGCAATGATCTGCTTTCTACCGGTTTCCCGGTTATATCTGTGCAGGGGCCACTCCTTCATGACGGAACAGCACTGATCGGAAACGAAAAACGGCGCATCCAGCAGGATACGCCATTTCATGTATCGTTCATTGTATTTTGAGGGCGTACCGTCACGGTTTAATCCGTTCAGGTGGCACAGCGCCCACGGGCTGCCACGCTTTGCATAGCGAACGCGCCGTGCCACGTCTTTGGAAACGACGGGATAGCCGTATTCCGATATGACCTTTGAAAAGGGCCTCTCCGGGCGCAGCCATGTCACGTTGGGAACGGTTTTGACAAACTCCCGTATCTCCGGGTATTCCAGCCCCGTGTCCACAAACACGGCGGGAATGTCGGGGAACGCCCGCCGTGCAAGGTCCAGCAGAACGGTGCTATCCTTGCCGCCCGAAAAGGAAACGGCGACTTTGCCGCCGTAGTGGTGATACCACTCGATGATCTTCGCCTGCGTCACGCGAATTTTCCGCTCCAGCGGCCACGCCTGCATGACGCTCAGATCCTGCCGGGTGTAGGCGTTCATACCGTGACACCTCCGATCCGTTTCTCTGCCAGCTTGCAGTAGTCCGGGTTCAGCTCGATGCCGATGTAGTGCCGTCCAAGCTGCCTTGCCACCGCCGCCGTAGTGCCGGAGCCGAGGAAGGGGTCCAGCACGACGCCCTCCGGCGGGCAGCCCGCCAGCAGGCAGGTTTCCGCCAGCTTTGGCGGGAAAGCGGCGAAATGCCCGCCCCTGTACGGCACGGTGTTGATCTGCCATACGTCGCGCTTGTTGCGAAGCTGTGGAATATCTGCATCCGTATAGGTTCCGGCAGCTCTTGGCAGATTGATTTTCTGGATATTCTGTTGTCCGGGAATGCCGCTTCCGTGCTTGGTAGCCGTGCTTCGTGCGCCTTTCATGCGCCGTACCGTCGTTTCCGCAACCGGCTCCGCGATGGCGGCGGCATCATAGTAATAGCGGCGGGACTTGGACAGCAGGAAAATATGCTCATAGCAGCGGCTTGGCCTGTCCTTGGTGCTTTCCGGCATGGGATTCGCTTTCATCCAGATGATGTCCGAGCGCAGATACCAGCCGTCTGCGCGCAGCGCGAAGGCAAGCAGCCACGGGATGCCGATCATGTCCTTTGCCTTGCAGCCCTCCACCTTGCCGTTGAGGGCGACCGCCTGACCGGTTCTGCCGTTGGGGTACTTGGGGTCGAGGCTATCCCCCTGATTGCCCTTTCCGGCATAGGTGTCCGCGATATTGAGCCAGAGTGTGCCGTCCGGCGTGAGGACGCGCCTGACCTCACGGAAGATACCGGTCAGGCGCTCCACATACAGCGCAGGCGTTTCCTCCCGCCCGATCTGCCCGTCCACGCCATAATCCCGCAGTGCGTAGTACGGCGGCGAGGTGATGCAGCAGTTTACGGAGCTGTCCGGCAGGGTTTTCAGCACGGTCAGGGCGTCGCCGCAGTAAATGCGGTCAGCCTGCATAGTCGAACTCATCCCTTAGAAGCGTGGTAAGCCCCTCGACAGCCGTGAGGATGTCCCTGCACACGCCGGTCAGCTCAGATATGGCCGGTTCTCCGTCATACTCAAATGCGTCGGCGTCCTCATTGTCCTCGTCCGCCGCGCACTCTGCGGCATATTCGCGCTCCATGCGCTCGGCATACTCGCAGCAGCGTTCGCCGGGGCAGCAGGGATTATCCGCAGGGACGTAGCCCGCGTGCTCCGGCTCGATCAGCTCGTTTTCCACAAGGTCGGACAGGTCCGCCAGGTCGTGGGACTTGATATAGCGGACGGCCTTGCCCCAGCTCCTGAACAGCTCGCCGCAGCGCTCGTCAAAGTCGCGGACGCCTTTATACGCAAGGCGCAGGTAGCTATCCGCGTCGGCTCTGTCTTTGATGTAGCACATGAGCACATTCGCCATCCAGAACAGCTCCAGCTTTTCCTCGATGTGGCGCAGATAGTCCTCGCCGTGGATCAGGTACAGATTTTCTTTTTTCATGGTGTTACGCTCCTTATTCGTTTAATCAATCAGTTGGAAGCGCCTCGCCGCAGCGGAGCAGCTCCCGGAACAGGCTCTTGCCCATGGGGGTGATGAGGGTGTACGCGCCGCTGTGACCGTTGCGGACATAATCCCTCACGCGGAACAGCCCGCGGTTGCGGGGGATGGCGTAGGGCATGAGGTTCCCCGCAGGGCTGCGGTAGAGAAAGCCGGTCTGCTGGAGAAAGCGGGCAAACCAGCGCTCCGGCACATTCAGCTCCTTTGCCGTGGTGCGAAGGTTGGTGCAGCCGTCCGCGTCCATAAAGGCGTCGTAGTAATCCGCCTTGGGCAGCAGCGTTTGGCGCTCCGCCCTGTGCCGCAGGTTCTCCGCATGGGCGGCGTAGAGGCTTTTCATCAGCGCGTCCAGTAGCTCAGGGTGCTCGGCGAACAGCTTGAGCTTCTCGTCGGTGATATACACGCCGTGCTTGCGGATGGCCGGAATGACCTCATGGGTGATCCAGCGCTTGAACGCCTTTGCCTCCGGCTTGCGGGAGGTGATCACCAGCGAATACAGCCCGGGTTCGTTGATGATTGCCATGCGCTGTTTCCCGCCAAGGGTATCAATAGTGCTGATACCCTTTTCATCATCATCCAGACGCTCAACCGTCATGCTCGGATTCCCCAGTTCCAGCGCTTTGCACACATCCGCCGCTACGAACCACGGCTCGCCGTTGAGATTCAGCGTTCGCACCTTTCCAAAGGCGTCGTTTTCAAAAATCATCAGTTTGTTTTCCATCGTCCAATTCCTTTCTTGTTTTGTTATGCAGTCTGCTCCTGTGGCTTGGTGGTAAGCAGGTCATAGAGTTCCCCGCGGGGGAAACGGTCTACAAAGGGAAGAATGACGTTGCCGTAAAAAAGCAGCCCTTCGCCTTCACCGCTGTGGGTGACATACGAGAGCTGATGGGGCGAGATATTGAGCTGTTTGGCGAGAATCTGCCGGTCGCCGCTGGCCTGATTGAGCATGAGGATGAAATCGCTGTTTTCAAAGATGTTCTCCACCTCGCGGGAGGAGAGCAGGTCTTTGACATTCTGGGTGATGCCGGTGGGGATGCCTCCCCACTTGCGGAAGCGCTTCCAGATTTCCACGGTGTAGGCCGCCGTCTGCTCCTCGCGCAGCAAAAGGTGCATTTCGTCAATGTAGTAGCGGGTGGATTTGTGGGCTTCCCGGTTGACGGTCACTCGATTCCACACGGCGTCCTGCACGATGAGCATCCCGATCTTCTTGAGCTGCTTGCCCAGCTCCTTGATGTCGAAGGACACGATGCGGTTGGCGATGTTGATATTGGTGCGGTGGTTGAACACGTTGAGAGAGCCGGAAACATAGATTTCCAAAGCCGTGGCGATGTACTGCGCCTCCTTTTCCTCCTGCCGCCGCAGCTCGTTATACAAGTCCTCCAGAATCGGCATATTCTCCGGCACAGGGTCGCTGAGATAATCCCGGTACACCATGCGCACACAGCGGTCGATGATGGTCTTTTCCACCGGCATGAGGCCGTCCTTGCCGCCGACAATCAGCTCGCAGAGGGAGAGGATGAAGTCGGATTTCAGGCTTAGAGGGTTCTCATCGTCGCTGTAATTGAGGTTTAAGTCCATGGGGTTGATGTAGTGCGGGCTTGTTGGGGAAATTTTGATGACCTGCCCGTGCAGGCGCTCCACCAGCGGCCCGTACTCGGCTTCGGGGTCGCAGATGATGATGTCATCGTCAGTAACGAGGAACACGTTGGCGATCTCCCGCTTTGCGGCAAAGCTCTTGCCGCTGCCGGGCGTACCAAGGATAAGGCCGTTGGGGTTCTTGAGACGCTTGCGATCTACCATGATGAGGTTGTTCGACAGCGCGTTCAGCCCGCAGTACAGGGCTTCCTTGCCGTCCTGAAACAGCTCCTGCGTGGTAAAGGGAATGAAAATGGCGACGCTGGAGGTGGTCAGGCCCCGTTGTATCTCGATCTGATTCAGCCCCAAGGGGAGGCTGCTCATCAGCCCCTCCTCCTGCCGGAAATCAAGGCGGGTAAGCTGGCAGTTGTACTTCTGGGCGATGCTGGCCGCCTGAAATACGTTGTTGTCAAGCTGCTGGCGGCTGCCTGCGGTGTTGATCACGATGAAGGTCAGCAGGAACATTCGCTCGTTGCGGCTTTGCAGGTCTTGCAGCAGCTTCTTCGCCTCCGTGCCGTAGGTGGCAAGGTCCGAGGGGATGATGTCCATGTCGTATCCGGCGCGGACGGCCTTTTTCTGCTCCTCGATGGTCATTTTCTGCAAATCGGTGATCTTGCGCTTGATGGTCTTGATGGCCTTGACCTGATCCACGGACTGGACGTGCATACTGACGATGAGGGAGCTTTCCATGTCGAGGAAGTCCGCCAGCATCCGGTCGTTCAGCTCCGGCGCTAAAATCTGCAAGAAGCTGGCGCAGCCGATGCGCCTGCCGACGCCGAAGGAGCGTCCGGTGCGGAACTCAAAGGAGCTGGGGGCGATGAAGTCCTTGACCGAAAGCCCGGAGGGTGCCAGCCAGTCCCACGAGAAGCGGAACGGCTCCTGCTCGTCCATGTGCAGCATCCCGTGCAGCAGCCGCAGCCGCTCCATGCCGTTCATGGGCTCCGCCGCCACGCCGAGGCGCTTGAAGTTGTTGAGGATGTCCGTTTCGATGCGCTCCAGCCTTGGCTTTGCCGCTTTCAGCCCGTCCGCCTCCACGCCAAAGGTCAGGTACTTGGTCTTGATGAGGCCGTTGTTGCCGCGGGCAAGCTGGTTCTGGAGCATCTGGGTATATTCCAGACGGATACTGTCAAAATCGTCGCCCTGCGGCGAGATGGTGATGTACCTTGCGTAATTGTCCTTGTTGGCGGACATATTCACAAAGGAGAGCTGAAAGCGCACGGAGCTGTCGAAGTAGTTGAGGAAGTCGCACCAGCCGTCAAAGATGGCGGTCTTGTCCTCGTTCTGGTTGAGCTGATAGTTGATGTCCTGAAACTGGACGGTTTTCGTGTAGTAGCTGTCCGTCACGCGGCAAATGCCGTCGGGGAACATCCGCTGAAACGGGATGCTGTCCTGTGCGGACTTGCGTTTCTTATCCTGCCGCTTCGCTCTTGCGATGGCGGCCTCGATCTGCCTGCGTTCGGCGCGGGTGAGTTTTGTGCGGGTGGACAATGCGATACACCTCCCGGTCTAAATTGTCCTGCCGTTCCAGAACGGCGTAGAAATTATTGGTTGCGTAGGGGCGCTGCTTGGGGCGCAGGAAGCAGACCTGCACGATGTTGCGGACGATCTTTTCAAGGGGCTGTCCGTTCTTCTCATACATGGCCAGCAGGAAAAAGGGCAGCATGAGCAGGATCATGCAGATCGCCGCCGTGCTGACGCCGGTATGGGCTTTGAGCAGGAAGAACAGCGGAACGCCCAGCGCCGCACCAGCGCCGAAGCAGACGAGCTGGCGCTTCGTCAGGTTCAGCAGCACCTTGGTCTTGACCGCGTTCAGGTCTTTGGGTACGGGGACGTATGCCATGTTGATTTCACCTCCCTAATGACTGTTGAAAATTGACTTTGCGAGACTGCTGGTTTTGAACAGGGTGAAGCAGAGCAGCACCGTATAGCCCATGCACAGCCAGATGGCCGTGGAAATGTTGTCGTCTATGAGCATATTCTGTACCAGCACCGCATAGATGGCGATGCAGATGATGATGAGAAAGCCCTGAAACGCCAAAGCCAACAGGGAGCGGAGATAATTCTGCCCCATGCCGCCCCATTCCTTGCCCATCATGGTGGCCATGGGGATGGGCGCGATGCTGGTGACGAGGTATATCTCGATCATTCTGCCGTAGATGATGATAAAGATGCAGATGGTCAGCGCCCACATGGTGAAGCCCACCACGAAGGATTGCAGCCACAGCCCCAAGAGCGTCCACACGTTCATCTCCAGCAGCCGCGCCTCAAGGTCTGCGATATGGTCGGCAAGGTTGATGGAGGTGTTGCCCACGATAAGGCCGGAGGCGCGGTTGACCACGCTCTGCGCCGCCTCAAATACGCCCATGACGATATTCCATGTGTTGGACACGATGAGGACGGCTGCCGCTTTCTTGAACACCCAGCGAAAGAATACCCATGTGTCGATGTCGTGGAGGTTATTTCGGTCTGCTATGAGCTGGATCAGCTCCAGTGTCATCACAAAGGCGAGGATCACGCCTGCAATGGGCAGTATCACGTTGTCCGAGAGGGAGCGGATCATGCTGTAAATATTGGCGTTCCACGCCTGCGGGGTGCTGCCGATGTGTCCCGCCGCCTCCGCGACCTTGGCGTTGACGTTATCAAAGAGGCCGGTGAGGTTGTCCATGATGCCCCCGACCAACAGCTCCTTGAGCCATTCGGTGAATTTTTCCCATATCAAATCCAATGGGTCAGCCCTCCTTTCCCGCCCCCGCCCGTGTCAGGCGGGCAGGGGCGAAGGGTTTTACATTGCGGCATGGACGGGATTAACCGAACAGCCCTTTGAGCAGCGGCACGAGGATCATACCGATGAGCGCCACACCGCCGCCCGCCATAAGCTGTTTCATGCCCTGCGATTTAGCCCCCGGATTGTCGTTTCCGTATCCTTCCAGCAGGTTAATGACGCCCCAGATTCCGAGACCTGCGCCAAGGGCGATGACCAAAGTTTGCAAAACATCGACTGCGCTATTGAAGAAATCCATATTTTATGTGCCGGAATCGTTTCTTTATGGTTTTTACGATGGAAACCGCAAAGCCGGAATGAGCTGGCCGCTGTGTGCGGCTGTCGATTCCGGCTTCTCCTTTCAAATTTTCGGTTGTGCTTTCCTCCGACTTTGCGTTTCGCGTGTGTCTGCTGCATTGTCGGCGTCCTCCTTTACGGAATGGGTGTCTGATGTATATATAAAAATCCGCCCATTCAGGCGGATTCTGAACCTGCGGCCGCGCCCGTGTCAAAGACCTCAAATTCCTCCTCCGGCTTCAGCTTGAGCTTTGTGGAGAGGAATTTTTCAATGTCAAAGGCGTTCTTGGGATTCGCGTCCGAAAGATACTTGTAGTTGGGGTGTTTTGTGATGTCGTATTTGTCGGATAGAAACGGCCTGACGCCGCGAAGCTGCAAGATACACTTGCCGCCATTAAGCACGGCAAGCTCATCCTGACTCATCAGCTCCTTGCCGAGCTTCTGATAGTTCAGGCTGTGGGAAACCTCACGCCCGCGGGATTCTCCCGTGTTGAAGGTGTCAATGGTCTCCTTGCCCAGCGCGGCGGACAGCTCCTTTAATGTGGTCGGCTCCTTGCCGCCGAGGAATACGGAGCTGTCGCAGTTGCCGATGATGGTGTCGCAGTTGTCCTTGTAGAGCGCCTTGAGCTGGCTCTGTGCCTGCAAAACAAGGCAGGCGGAGATTTCGCGGCTGCGGATGGTGGCCATCAGCTTCTCCAGCTTGGGAATCTGCCCGATGTTGGCGCACTCGTCGATGAGGCAGCGCACATGGACGGGCAGCCTGCCGCCGTACACATCGTCCGCCTTGTCGCACAGGAGGTTGAATAGCTGGGTATAGACCATGCTGGCAAGGAAGTTGAAGGTGTCGTCTGTGTCGGAAATGATGATAAACAGCGCCGTTTTCCGGTCGCCAAGCGTGTCCAGCTCCAGCTCGTCATACGCCGTGATCTCCCGCAGCTCCTGAATGTCGAAGGGGGCAAGGCGCGCGCCGCAGCTAATTAGAATACTTTTTGCTGTCTTGCCCGCCGCTAAGCGATATTTGGCATATTGGCGCACGGCGAAGTGATGCGGCTCCCGTTTTGCCAGTTCTTCAAACATCAGATCGACGGGATTTTTGAAGTCCTCGTCGTCCTCCCGCACCTCCATGGTGTTAATCATCTCGATGAGGGTGGCGAAGTTCTGCTCCTCCACCGGCGCTTCGTAGTAGATATACCCGATGAGCGCCGTGTAGAGCAGCGTCTCCGCCTTGCGCCAGAAATCGTCGCCGCTCTTGCCGTCCCCCTGCGTGTTGGCGATAAGGGTCGTGACCAGCTTCAGAATGTCCTTTTCGCTGTGGAGATACGCAAAGGGGTTGTAGTGGTGGGACTTCTTGAAGTTGATCGTGTTCAGTATCTTGATCTTATACTGGTTCCGCTGGAGTAATTTTCCACATTCGACCACGATGCTGCCTTTCGGATCGGTGACAACGTAGGAACTGTGAAGCTGCATGAGGTTGGGTTTTATGAAAAACCGCGTCTTGCCGCTGCCGGAGCCGCCTACCACCAGTACGTTTTTGTTCCGCGCCGTTTTCGGGTCCTTGGGTCGGCTGTTCATGGTCAGCCGCTCCGTCTGGGTGAGAATGACGTTGTTGGCAAAGGTGGGGTCTACATAGGGCTTGATGTCCTCTGCGTTGCCCCATCTTGCGCTGCCATACTCGATATTCTTCCGAAACTTCCGCGCGTTCTTCCCCTTGATGTAGACGGCAAGTCGTATGAGCAGGGCGGCGGCAATGCCCACGCACAGGTCGATGGGGTGAAAGCTGGGCAGCGCCGATTGGAACGCGGCGGCGAAGCCCTCCATGATGTGCAGCGCCTTTTGGGAGAAGTCCGCGCCGGGAGCCAGCCGCGCCGCCTGCCCCAGCTTGGTGGCAAAGAGCGCGATAAAGACGTAGGGAAGATTGGGAAGCAGGAGCTTCTTTACGTTGATCTGTTTCATAGCTCCAGCCCCTTGTCCTTGTTCCGGGACTTGTCTGGCGTAAGGGACAGCACCTTCGCCTTGAGCGCGCGGAGCTGCTCCAGCACCGAGGGTTTATCCTGCGAGGCCCGCTTGACCTCTTTTGCAGTGTATTCCCGGAACGCCGCCGTCAGTGCGTCTGCGTCCCTCCCCTTGAAAAAGACGAGGTATTTCGGCGGGGACACGCTGCGGTCCTTCTTCACGGCGAAATCCACGCCGTATTTCCGTGCCACGCGCTCAAAGGACTTGATGTTGCTGTCGGTGATCTCGATGTTGGATACGCCCTGATTCTGCCCGATGAGCTGCTTCACCGTCTGCTTGCCGGTGGGCTTTTCCGGCGCGGCGCGGGCTTTTTGCAGCCGCTTTTCCTTTCGGCTTGCCAGATATTTCAGAATGGCGGCTTTCAGCAGCCGCCCGGTGAGCTTTGTCGCGCTGATGACCAGCGTGACCGCTCTGTTTTCCACTTCCTCCTGCAAGGGTCATCCCTCCTTTGTTCGTGATTGGATAAATGCCGGCGGAAGCCAGCGCTCATCTGCCGCGCAGCCCGTCGCCGTACATATCGTGGTTGACGAGGGCGGAATAGTAGCTGCCGATGGTGCTGGGCGCGTTGAACAGCGACGCCAGCAGGTATTTCTTGATATTGCGGACGTAGGTGGTGTTCTGCTTCAGGCAGTCAAAGACGTACTCGATGTGGGAGGACGTGATGCGCAGCAGCTTCTCCTTCACCATCTCAGCCGGGTACTCGTCTCCGGCAATCACGATGGTTTTCTTACGGGAGCAGAGGGTTTCCGCAATGAGGTCCACCACCTCGTCAAGCTGCTCTCTGTCCTGCTGCGGGTCCTGCACGAGAATGTCGTACTCGATATTCTCTTTGACGATCTCTCGCGCTTCCTCGTATCCCATCCCGTCATATCCCGCGCCCTGCAAGGGGGCTGGGGGATAGATTGGATCAGGATTTGATATGTCCGTAATAGATTCATCAGGTATTTCTTTTTCTTTATTTCTTCTATCTTTATTTAATTGCGCGGTCTTTTCCGTATATGGCTCGTCCGTATCCGGGGTATCCATATCCGGGTTTCCCGTATCTGGTGAAGCCGTATCCGGCAGAGGCGTATGCGGCGATTCATAGATGGTGTACTCGGTGTCGGTGATGCGCCCGCGGCTGTCCCTGAGCTGGCGGCGTACAAGGTAGCCTCTGGTCTCCAGCTCCTTCAGCGCTGCGCCGATGGCGTCCACGCCCTCCTTGCAGATGGCGGCAAGCCCACGGGTGGTATAATCCCACTCGTCGGTCAGGGAGAGCATCTTGGACAGCAGCCCGATGGCCTTGAGTGTCAGCGCGGTGTCCCGCAGGTGGTAATTGGACATGACCGTGTAATTGTGGTTCTTCTCCACGCGAAATACTGCCACGGTGTTCACCTCCACTCAGAGGGAAAAAGCAGCCCCGCAGACGGAGCGTTTGCCCCTGCTTCGCGGCGGATGAGGCGGCGGAGGGTATATTCCCGCTGTCCGCGCTTTGCGGTGATTTTCAGGGCGTCCCGCCCAAAACGGGCAATGAGCAGGGCGTTGATGAGCAGCCGGAACGCCTCGTCGGGGATGATCTGCGGCTCCGCAAGGTCGCCCTGCGTGACCTCCGCCGTATGGCAATAAAGGCTCTTTGCTGCCATGAGCAGCGTATAGTCGTGGGGTGAGATGCCGCGCCTGCGGGCGTAGCGGAAGTCGATGCCGCCACGGAGGAAGCAGTTGAAGGTCCTGTCCGCGATCTCCTTATTGGAGGTTAGCAGATACAGCGCGGCGAAGAACTCCGGTGTGTCGCGCTCTTTGCGGCAGCCCAGCAGCAGCCGCAGGGTCTCCATGCGCTTTCTGTGGGCGTCGTCCTGCCACATGGTGCCGGGGAATCGCTCCGCCAGCCGCATGATTCTTGCGGTCAGGCGCGGACGGTACGGAAACAGCTCCGCGACGGCCTCCGCATAGCCCACCGTACCGGCCTCCATGCGCTCGGCAAGGCAGGGGCAGGACAGGGCGGTGCAGCCCAGCTTTTTGACATATTCCGTACAGAGGACGCAGGAAACGTCCTCCGGCTTATACTTGAACGTGTTGATATACATGGCTTTGCTCCTCTCTGGATATGACAAAACCGGGCAAAGAAAGCTCTCTGCCCGGTCGGTGTCGTGGTTGTCTGCGGTCGTATTCGGTTATCTGGACTGGTCACGCTGGCGCTTGCGCAGCCATGCGTCCAGCAGCTTCAGGATGGTTTCCTCCATCTTCTGGGGTGTATAGGAGCGCGGGAAGTATTTGCGCAGCTTGTCCGCCGAGAGGACGATGTTATACCCCTCCGGCTTTTTCTGCTCCATCATGATGTCCAGCATGGTGTCGTCGTTGAGCTTGCCGTCGCGGGAGAGCTTTTTCATACGCTGCGCCTGAGAAAGCGAGGGCGTTGCCTGTTCGCTGTCGATGGCGGTCAGGAGCATTTGCTGTTCCTCCGGCTTGAGGTAGGAGATTTCCACGGCGGGGGTCATGCCGATCTTCTTCTCGTCCACCATCTGCTGAAGCTCCGGGGTGAGTTCGGTCAGGCGGATGTAGCGGCGCACGGTGTCGCCACTGATACCGGCGTCCTTTGCAACCGTGTCATCTGCTCGGAAATTCGCCGCAACTTGCGGCGAATTATTTTCATCTGTCTTTTCTTCTGTTTTTGCCGGTCTGCCAGCCTTGCGGCGGATGGCTTCCAGCTTCATTTTGTACGCCTGCGCCCGTTCAGAGGGCAGGATATTCTCCCGCTGGATGTTGCTGTCCACCATGAGGATGGTGGCGGTGTCATCGTCCATCTGCCGCACAATGCAGGGCATAGCGGAAAGGCCCGCCAGCTCGCTGCCGTGCCTGCGCCGGTGTCCGGCGATGATCTCATAGCCGCCGTCCTCACGGGGACGGACGATAGCCGGGACGAGAACGCCGTACTGCCGGATGCTCTCCGCCGTTTCCTGCATGGCCTCATCGTCCCGCACCTTGAAGGGGTGGTCGGGGAAGTCGTGCAGCTCCGACAGCGGGAGCAGCGTGATTCTATCCTCCTGCGCAGCCGCAGCGGTCTTTGCCCCGCGCTTCGCTTTGCTTTTCGGTTCTTCCATGTTCGTGTTCCTCCTCGTTGAAAGCGGCAGGAACGAAAAAAGGGAGAATGACCGCTGTTACCGCCATTCTCCCATGAAAACAACTATGCGATTGTGATTTCAGGCCTTTGACCGTCTGAAAGAGAGGTATCTGATCGAGAGCCATCTCGCCGCAAACCCGCATGAATACTGGATTTTTGCTGTTTGCGCTTCACCTTCCCGAACGACGTATGTTCAACGAGTGGTTTGCCAAGGACACCAGCCGCAAGGTAAAGAGCGCACTCCATGCGAAATTTGAAAAGGGAGAACGCATTTTTGCCTATGCGCCGCTGGGTTACAAGCGCCACCCGGAGATCAAGAACACGCTGACACCGGACGAAGAAACCCGCTGGATCGTAGAGAAAATCTTCGGTTTGGCCGTTCATGGCGCTGGCGCAGCCAAGATCACCCGCCAGCGCCAGCAGCGCGAACATCTGCGTTCCGCCGCCCCGGATGGAGGCGGATGCGCGGCTGAACGTTCCGGGCCAGAAAATGCCGACCGAGAAGCCGCACACGGCGCAGCCAAGCAGGCTCAGAACCGGAGACGGCACGAACACGATGCACAGATACGCCCCGACGCACAGCGCCGCGCAGACAGCCATATAGCGGTTTAAGTTCAGTTTTTCGCCGTATTTCCCGAAAATCAGCCGGGAAACGCCCATCATGGCCGCGAACGCCATCGGCCCTGCCAGATCGCCCACGGTCTTCGATACGCCCAGTCCCTGCTCGGCAAAGGCTGACGACCACTGGCTCACGGCCTGCTCCGACGCGCCTGCGCAGAGCATCATCACCATAAAGAGCCAGAATACACGGCTTTTGACGAGCGTGCGCAGCGAAAACGCCTGCTCGCCCTCGGCCTGCATCGGATAGAGCGGCGCGCCCCCGAAGAAGACCGCGTTTCCGACCGGAACGAGCGCCCATAAAAGCGCAAGGAGCTTCCAGTTTCCAATTCCGAACAGCGCGAAAAATGCCGTCGACAGCAGTACAACGCCCATATGTCCCCAGCAATAGAACGAATGGAGCAGGCTCATGTGCTGTTCCTTATTCTGCGTGGGGCAGGATTCCATCACCGGGCTGACAATGACTTCAAGCAGCCCGCCGCCGACGGCGTAGATCACGACGGCGATCAGAAGCCCCGTAAACGCATCCGGCAGCGCATCCGGAAGAATGGTCAGCAAGACAAGTCCTGCAGCCGAAGCAATATGCGACAGCAAAATGGCCGCGCGGTAGCCGATGCGGTCCAGAAACCACGCCGAGAGCAGATCAATGCCGAGCTGAATGCAGAAATTGATCGTGATGAGCAGCGTGATTTTCGAAAGCGGGATCTGGTACGTCCGCTCGAACATGACGAACAGCAGCGGAACAAAGTTATTGACGATGGCCTGCACGATATAGCCGACATAGCAGCCAAGGATCGTCCGGCGGCAGGAGCTTTGCATGGGAATTACCTCGAAATCTGTAGATTACCGCCTTTATATCACATCCGCACGGTCTTTGCAAGCGTCCTGCGGCCCGAAAGTTTTTTTCGCTTTACCGAAAAAACACTTGACAAACGCGAATTTCAGGCGTATACTGCGTGGCAAGATGAAACCGTTGATGCAGACGAGTAAGCAGACAGGATTTCTCCCAGAGAGCTGCCGGGTGGTGCGAGTGCAGCAGAAAGACGTTTGCCGAATGGACTGCGGAGGGCAGGCTGAACGCGAAGGCAAGTAGGCGCTGACGGAGTCCCACCGTTACAGGGGAGGATGCGTGCAGGCGCGTCATGAGCGGACAAGCAATTGTCAATTTGGGTGGCACCGCAGAAGTTTTTCAGACTTTTGTCCCAAGAGATCAAACCGATAACCGGTTTTCTCTGTGGATGAAGGTCTTTTTTGTTTCCCTTTTCCCGGAGAAAGCCAAAACGCGAAAGGAGAAACAACTATGAAAACCGAAAACATTCCTTACAAGATCTATCTGTCTGAGTCTGAGATGCCCCAGAATTGGTACAATGTCCGCGCGGACATGAAAAACAAGCCCGCGCCTCTCGTGAACCCCGGCACCGGCAAGCCCATGGGCTTTGACGATCTGCGTCCCGTTTTCTGTGACGAGCTGATCGAGCAGGAGCTGGACAACGACACGCCGTATATCCCCATCCCGCAGGAGATCCGCGATTTCTACAAGATGTACCGTCCGTCGCCGCTGGTGCGCGCGTACTGCCTCGAGGAAAAGCTCGGAACCCCGGCGAAGATCTATTACAAATTCGAGGGCAACAATACCTCCGGCAGCCACAAGCTGAACTCTGCTATCGCGCAGGCGTATTACGCCAAAAAGCAGGGACTCAAGGGCGTTACGACCGAGACGGGCGCCGGTCAGTGGGGCACGGCCCTTTCCATGGCCTGCGCGTATCTGGGCCTTGACCTGAAGGTCTTCATGGTCAAGTGCTCGTATGAGCAGAAGCCCTTCCGCCGCGAGGTCATGCGCACCTATGGCGCAAGCGTCACGCCCAGCCCATCGAACACCACGAATGTCGGCCGCGCCATTCTCGCGAAGGACCCCGACACGACCGGTTCTCTCGGCTGCGCTATCAGCGAGGCCGTTGAGGTCGCCACGACCACGCCCGGCTACCGCTATGTGCTCGGCAGCGTTCTGAATCAGGTCTTGCTCCATCAGTCGGTTATCGGTCTGGAAACGAAGATCGCGCTCGATAAATACGGCATTACGCCCGATATCATCATCGGCTGCGCCGGCGGCGGCTCGAACCTCGGCGGTCTGATCGCTCCGTTTATGGGCGAAAAGCTGCGCGGCGAAAAGGATTACCGCATCATCGCTGTCGAACCCGCCTCCTGCCCCAGCTTTACGCGCGGCGTGTTCGCCTATGACTTCTGCGATACCGGCATGGTCTGCCCGCTGGCAAAAATGTACACGCTCGGCAGCGGCTTCATCCCGTCGGCCAACCACGCGGGCGGCCTGCGCTACCACGGCATGAGCCCGATCCTCTCGCAGCTGTACCACGACGGCCTGATGGAGGCCCGCAGCGTCGAGCAGACGAGTGTATTTGAAGCAGCGGAGTATTTCGCCCGCACCGAGGGCATTCTCCCCGCGCCGGAATCCAGCCACGCCATCCGCGCCGCCATCGACGAAGCGCTTAAGTGCAAGGAAACAGGGGAGGAGAAGACCATTGTCTTCGGACTGACCGGCACTGGCTACTTCGATCTCGTTGCGTATCAGAAGTTCAACGATCATGAAATGACCGATATTATCCCGACCGACGAGCAGCTTGCCGCAAGCATCGCAAAGCTGCCGAAGGTTTCGGAATGAAATTTCTGCGTACACCCTGTTGACATTTGTATGCGAGGTGTGTATAATAACGCCGTCAATCAAATACAGGACATCCGTTGATCGTCCTCAGAACGCGTATGCGGACTGAGAACAGAAGGAATCTCTGGAGAACTCATTGAATTGAGTGCCGAAGGTGCAAGGCGCAAGCCGAATCTCTCAGGCAAAAGGACAGAGCCGCAGCTACAGCTTTTGTAATACGGCACCACAATGAGCAGACCGGAGACGGCCTGCTCATTTTTATCGTTGTATAAGGAGATACATCGTCATGGCAAACGTACTCGAAACCAGTATGAACTATCTGCAGACGCAGGACCCCGAGGTCGCGGCCTGCATCGAAAACGAATTTCAGCGCCAGAAGCAGAACATTGAATTGATCGCGTCGGAGAACATCGCCTCTCCCGCCGTCATTGCAGCCATGGGCTCCGTTCTGACGAACAAATACGCCGAGGGTTACCCCGGCAAGCGCTATTACGGCGGCTGCGATTATGTGGATGTGCTGGAGACGATCGCGATCGAGCGCGCGAAAAAGCTGTTCGGCGCGGCCTATGCCAATGTGCAGCCTCACTCCGGCGCGCAGGCCAATCTGGAGGTCTATGCCGCGCTCTTGCAGCCGGGCGATACGCTCATGGGCATGGATCTTGCCAGCGGCGGCCATCTGACGCACGGCGCCCGCGTCAATCTCTCCGGCAAATACTATCACAGCATCAGCTACGGCGTGGACCCGGAGACGGGCTGCATCGACTATGATCAGGTCGAGGACATGGTTCGCCGGTACCGGCCGAAGCTGCTTGTGGCCGGTGCGTCCGCCTATCCCAGAGCCATTGATTTTAAGGCATTTGCCGAGATCGCGCACAAAAACGGCGCGCTGCTCATGGTCGACATGGCGCATATCGCGGGTCTTGTCGCAGGCGGGCAGCATATGAGCCCCGTTCCCTATGCTGACGTCGTCACGACCACCACGCATAAGACGCTGCGCGGCCCGCGCGGCGGCATGATCCTCTCGCGCGACGAGGAATTCGCCAAAAAGCTCAACAGCGCCGTCTTCCCCGGCACGCAGGGCGGGCCGCTGATGCACGTGATTGCGGGCAAGGCCATCTGCCTGCGCGAGGCGGCGCAGCCGGAATTCAGAGCCTATGCGGAAAACGTTGTAAAAAACGCAAAGGCGCTGGCAGAAGCGCTGCTGGCACATGGCTTCGATCTCGTGACCGGCGGCACAGACAACCATCTGATGCTTGCCGATCTGCGGAAAAAGAACATCACCGGCAAGGAGCTGCAGACAAAGCTTGACGAGGTGCACATCACCGTCAACAAAAACGCCATCCCGAACGACCCGCAGAAGCCCGGCGTCACCAGCGGCGTGCGCATCGGTACGCCCGCGTGCACCACGCGCGGCTTTACGCCGGAGGATATGCCGGTCGTGGCCGACTGCATCGACAAGATCGCGACGGACTATGAAGCCAACCGCGAAGCCGTGCTTGCCGCCGTGGCGGAGCTTGTCAGAAAGCATCCGATCTACGAATAAGCGCCGTCTGCCTCCAATTGCGCGGTTTGCCGCTTTTTGTCTAAATCTTGTGCTTTCGGGCAAAATGTAACACAAATGAAATGTTGGACGCATTTACAAACCGGGCACAATATATTATGATAGTGGCACAAGCTCAAGAGAAGGAGGCTGACCGTCGTGAATGACAATACCATCAAGTTTGTGGTACCGGAAGACAGTAGTGAGGAAATGAAGAGCATTCTGACCGCCGTATATGGCGCCCTCAGCGAAAAAGGGTATAACCCCATCAATCAGATAGTCGGTTATCTCCTGTCCGAGGATCCTACCTACATTACCAACTACAACAATGCCCGCAGCCTGATCTGCAAGCTCGACCGTGACGAGCTGCTTCAGGAGCTGGTCAAGCATTATCTGTTCTCATAACCGCAAACGATCCCCCGGCAGCGCCTGTAACGGCGCTGCCGGTTTTTCTTTGATACACCGGCGCCCAAGGCGTCCCTTTGACACAAAGGGACGCTCAGGTGCGTACAGATCCGCGCTGTTTGCCAAAAAGCGATTCCGGGATTGCATTTCCTATGGAAAAATGGTAAAATACCAAGATAGAATAAATTGGAGAGGTATCCGCGTGTATCTGAAATCATTGGAGATCCAGGGCTTCAAGTCCTTCCCGGACAGGACGCTTTTGCAGTTCGGCAGCGACTGCACCGCCATCGTCGGGCCGAACGGCAGCGGAAAATCGAATATTTCCGACGCCATCAGCTGGGTGCTTGGCGAGCAGAGCACCCGCGCGCTGCGCGGCGCGAAGATGGAGGACGTGATCTTCGGCGGCACGGCCAAGCGCCCTGCCGTCGGCTACGCCGAGGCGACGCTCGTGCTTGACAATTCCGACGCCAGCCTTCGCATTGAGACGCCCGAGGTCATGATCACCCGCCGCTATTTCCGCTCCGGTGAGAGCGAATACTATATAAATAAGCAGCTTGCCCGCCTCAAGGACATCAACGAGCTGTTCATGGACACCGGCCTTGGCCGCGAGGGCTATTCCAACATCGGACAGGGCCGTATTGACGAGATCCTTGCGCTCAAGTCGACCGACCGGCGTGAAATTTTTGAAGAGGCCGCAGGCATCTCCAAATTCCGCCACCGCAAGGAGGAAACAGAGCGCCGTCTAGCCAACACCGAGGACAATCTGCTGCGCATCGGCGATAAGATCTCCGAGTTGGAGCTTCAGGTCGGCCCGCTGCGGGAGCAGGCGGAGAAGGCACAGAAATATCTGACCTTCCGCACCGAGCTCAAGGGTCTTGAGGTCACGGTCTGGCTGGAAAATCTCAAAAAAATCGCCGAAAGCGCCCGCAAGGCCGAGACGGATTACGCCTCCGCCGCTTTCATCCTCGAACAGGCGCACGACGAGCTGACCGCGCTCTACAGCAAGGCCGAGCAGCTCAGCCTGCAATACAACCACCAGACGCTTCAGCTCGACCAGCAGCGCGAGCACATCAGCCAGATGGAGGCCGAACGCCAGCAGGCACAGAACGAAATTACGCTCCTGCGCGCGGAGATCCAGCACCACCAGACGAACATCGACCGCATCCGGCAGGAGCTGCAGGATCAGCAGACGCGAAGCGGCGGCATTGCGGGCCAGATCGAGGCCGAGCGGCAGAAGATCGAAGAAAATACCCGCGCGCTGGCCGCTGCAAATGACTCCCTTGCTGCCGTTCAGCAGGAGGCGCAGGCTCTCGCAGAGCAGACCGGCGAAGCCGGACAGCAGCTCGTTTCCCTCCGTGCCCAGCAGGCGCTTTTGCAGTCGCAGAGCGCCTCCGTGACTGCGCAGATCGCGTCCATGGAGGCCTCCATGGAGGAGGTCCTTGCCCGCAGACAGACGCTGGAGGAGGACCGGACTGCCGCAAAGACCCGGCAGGAGCAGATCGCGGCGCAGCAGCTCGCCTGCAAAAAAAGTCTTGAACAGGCGCAGGACGACGCGCAGAGCGCGAAAAATACCATCGCAGGCTATGAGCTTCGCCTGAAAGCGCGTCAGGACAAGCGCGACGGCCTGCAAAGGCAGCTGAACGCCGCCGGCGTCCAGCTCGATACGCTTGATTCGAAGATCCGTATGCTCCGTGAGATGGAGCGCGAATACGAGGGCTTTTCCAAGGCCGTCCGCCTTGTCATGCAGGACGCGGCAGCCGGAAAGCTTCGCGGCATCCACGGCCCGGTTTCCAAGCTCATCCGCGTGGAAGACCGCTATACCACCGCCATCGAGACGGCGCTCGGCGCCGCCATGCAGAACATTGTCGTCTCCTCCGAGGAGGACGGCAAGACCGCCATCCAGATGCTCAAGCGCCGCGACGGCGGCCGCGCGACCTTCCTTCCGCTTACTACGATTAAGCCCCAGACCCTGCAGGACACTGTCTGCCAGCGCCAGCCGGGCTTTATCTCCGTCGCCTCCGGCCTCGTCTCATGCGACGGGCGGTACCGCGCCGTGATTGAAAACGCCCTTGGCCGCACCGTGATCTGCGACACGCTGGATAACGCCGTGCGCATGGCGCGTGCCTGCGCGAACCGCGTGCGCATTGTCACGCTCGACGGGCAGGTCATGAACGCGGGCGGCAGTATGACCGGCGGCTCTGCCGCAAAGAGCGCGGGCGTTCTGACGCGCGCGAACACGCTTGCAAAGCTGGCCGAGGAACGGAACGCACTCGCGCAAAGCCTTGAATCGCTCAAGGCGCAGACGGCCGAGGCCGCTTCCTCCGCCGCGAAGACCGAATTTGAGCTTACTGCCGTCCGCAGCCAGCTCCGCGAGGCGGAAGACGAGGTGCTGCGCCGCACGGAGGAGCACAAGCAGGTGCAGCTTCTGGCTGCTGCGGTCACGGAAAATCTGGAAAACATCGAAAAGGAACTTGCCCACCTGACCAGCCGCACCGGCGGCGAGGAGGGCAAACTCCAGACGCTCAAGACCCAGCTTCAGCAGCAGACTTCCGCGCAGGAGGCGCTGCGCGCACAGGAGACGGAACTGACCGGTAGACAGACTGCCCTCACCGAGCAGCAGCAGCAGCTTGCCGACAAAATCACTGCCCTTCGTATGGATGCGGCGTCTATCGAAGCAGCGCGCGCTGCTTCCGAGAACACCATTGCCCAGCTTCAGGCGCTCAGCGAGGCGATGCAGGGCGATGTGACACAGAAGACGGGACTGATTCAGGAATACGAATCGCAGATATCTGCACTCGAAACGCAGGTGCAGGAGAAAACAGACGGCCTGACGGCCTCTGGCGCACAGCTAGACGGGGCCCGGCAGATGCTGAAGGAAGCCGTTGACGAACGCGCGCAGCTGGAGGCCAAACGCAGCCAGACCGAAAAGCAGGCACAGGATAAAAATCAGTCCATTTTGCAGCTGGAGCGCGAAACAGCCCGCCTCGAACAGAAAAAGGCTACCAGTGAACTCGAGGAAAAGCAGATCGTCGATAAACTTTGGGATTCCTACGAACTGACCCCCGGTACGGCCGAGAAAGAGACGGTTGAAATCGAAAGCCTTCCGGCCGCAAACAAGCGTATTACCGAGGTGCGCCGGAAAATCTCGGCCCTCGGCACACCGAATCTTGGTGCGATCGACGAATATGCCCGCGTGTCCGAACGCTATGAATACCTGACTGCCCAGCGCGACGATGTGCAGCACGCCAAGTCGGAACTGGAAAATATCGTGGCCTCCATCACGATGGAAATGACCGAAATCTTTGTGCGGGAGTTTGCCCGTATTGATGAATATTTCGGCAAAACGTTTGAAGAAATGTTCGGCGGCGGCAAGGCCTACTGCAACCGTTATTGCGGACGGGGCCGGCTCTTTGAGCTGCTGGGGAGCAAGCTGGGGCTCTCACGCAATGTGCCGCCGCCCAAATTTCTGAGCAGCCCGGCTTTTCGGTATGGGTTTTTGGCTTTTTTCATGGTGATGTTCTCCCTCATGCTGGCCTCCACCTGGAGGGTTTTCACCGGGGCGCCCCTGCGGGAGACGGTGACGCTGCTGTGGGTCTTCAAGCTGCCCTGGCAGTGGGCTGAAGTCGGCATGGTGGCCCCCTGGTTTGCGCAGTTTGCCTTCGGTTTTTTCGGAGTGATGCTGACCTCTACCGTGCTGGGGCTTGTCACCATGGTGCTGTTTCGCCCGAGGAGCTGGTGCGTTTACTGTCCCATGGGCACTATGACGCAGGGAATCTGCAGGCTGAAAAATGGAAAAGGAGGGGAACGGGATGGAAGAGAAGGCCAAAAAAATCGCGGAACTTTTGAAAGTGCTGGCCAATGAGCACCGGCTTTTGATTTTGTGCGCCCTGATGAAGGGCTGCCTTACGGTGGGGGAGATCCACAAATACTGTCCTGCCATCACGGCATCAGCCCTGTCGCAGCATCTGCATCAGCTCAGGGCGGCGGGGATTCTTGATTCCGAAAAGCAGGGGATGAATGTCCGGTATCGCATCAGTGACTTAAGGATTATCCCACTGCTGGAGTCCATCCGGGAGCACTACTGTGACTAAAGCCAGGCTGTAAAAAGCGCGCGGGGAGAGGGAAGAAGGCCGCCCTGGCAGGCGAAAAAGAAAGCCGCCGCAGATGGTTGCACCGGCGGCGACAAAGTCCTTGTGGATGAAGGGCGGCAAAACGTTGTGTCGATTGAAGAAAGCTCAGACACGGGGTGCCGGCTAAAGCGCACCGTGATGGCGTACACATGCTCATACCCGGCATATTCCTCCGGACGGCTGAAAAAATCGACCGCATAGGAATTGATTTGATTTTTTGCCGTGACGATTTGAACAGCCAGGGGAATTTCCTGCTCATAGACAATCTCTGTTTGGCTGCTCAGAAAGGATGTGGCGCACCCCATGCCCTCAAACTCCTCGCCGGGGTCGCAAGTATACGAAGTGGAACCAATGGTGTTCTCGCTTTGCACTGCAACCCTGACGCCTTCGGCGATTTTGTCAAACCCCAGGGCAATTCTCCCCTGCGGATCGGAAAAGGCCTGTCCGCCGCCGCCGGAAATCAGCTCCCATTTCCCGTTTGACAGCACATAGGTGTTGATTTGCAGGCTCTGAACGCTCTCGTCAACTGTGAAGTCAAAAATGGGATGTTCTGCACTTGCTCCGAGCAGGTCGGCGATGTTTTGTTCCTCCTGTGTCAGCTGCGCCGGCTCGAGACACATCGATGCAGTCAGATTGTCCGGCTCTTCGCGGCAGCCGGCCAAAGAGGCAAAAAGGCATGCCGCGACGCCGAGCAGGAACCGTTTTTTCATGGGGGACCTCCTTTGGCCTTGAGAAGATGTGCATAGAAAAACCGGACACCGGCGACGATGCTCACGGCATCCACCCCGGTGTCCGGTCATGGCGGAGAAGGAGT
>ENA-ORNG01000853-ORNG01000853.1-human-gut-metagenome-genome-assembly--contig:-NODE-853-length-24412-cov-4.452478_pt1 | contig 24412 bp, 17 predicted proteins | sample MGYA00242113_ERZ509018 | MGnify/ENA primary metagenome ERZ509018 (study PRJEB26280, sample SAMEA2338711) | human gut metagenome | biome: human gut; feature: human-associated habitat; material: faeces... | reverse complement strand
GAACCGAGCCGGTGGAAAAACAGCAGGCAACTGCGCTGGCACAGCCTACCCAGCAGGTGCCGGTTCCGAAAAAGGGAACCAGCTATCCGAACGCCCGCTTTAAAAAGAAGGGCAGCTACAGCGAATCGACCATCTATAAAAACGGATATATCGACATCGGTGCGGTGACAATCTCCAACAAGACCTTTACCGGAGATGTGTTCATCAACGTGCCTTCGGATACCGTTACCTTAAAAAATGTGGACATCAAAGGAACGCTGTACATCAACGGCGGCTCCGATTGGGTCAAATTGTACGACGTCAATGCAGCTTCTTTGGTGGTAGACAGCCAGGAGACCGCGAGGGTGTTTGCTTCTCGCGACACCGAGCTGTCCTCCGTCAGCATCAAAAGCAGCGCCATCCTGGAGGAAGGCGGACTGTACAGCGGCAGCCGCGGCTTTACCAATGTGACAGTCAACGCGCCGAAGGGAACCACCCTGACCCTGCGCAACCTCAAGCTCAACAAGCTCAAAACCGTTACCGCCTGTGAGGTGGTGTATGACGACGATACCATCATCAACTATGCTTACACCAATGCGCCGACCGAGCTGTACGGCTATGGACAGATCAACCGTCTGTACTGCAACAGCGATGGGGTCTACTACGACGCAAAACCGCTGTATGTAGAAACTGCCAGAGGATGCGCAGCGCCAAGCAGACGTTCCAATTCCGACTCCGGTTCCGGCTCTAGCAGCACCGACAAAAAGGTGACGTTGCACAGCATCTCCAACCAGTATCTGGACATCGGGGAAAAGAAGATTGTGGGCATCGACCACAACGGCAGCTCGCTGAAGGTTACGACCAGCAACGCCAGCGTGGCAAAGGTGACCTATTCCAATTCCAAGAGCCACATCACCATGACCGGCGTAAAACCGGGCAGAGCGACCATCAAGGTGACCTCCTCCCGCTCGGGTTACACCAGCAGGACCGTTTCCTTTGAGATTGTGGTCAAGGATACCTCCGGCAGCAAATTGCAGCTGTCGGGCATCTCGGACAAGAAAATGGAGGAAGGCAGTGTGCGCTACATCAGCGTCAACACCAACGCCAGCCGCATCAAGCTGTCCAACTCCAACAGCAACGTAGCACAGGTGACCGCAGACGGCTTCCAGCTGAAGGTTCGCGCCATCAAAGCCGGCACCACCACCGTCAAGGTGACCGCGTCCCGCTCGGGCTATACCTCCAAGAGCACTACCTTCCAGGTGACTGTTTATAGAAACAGCAGCAGCGGCGGCGGAAGTGAAGGCGGAAGCGACCGGGATACCGTGTACATCCGCAGCATCGACGACCAGGTTCTCAGCAGAGGCAGCGAACGAATCATCAACGTGCGCACCGATGCCAGTGCGATTGATGTTTCCACCTCCAACAGCAGCGTGGTCAAGGTAAGCTCCCGCCGGGACGACACCATCGTTCTGGAGGCAGTGGGTGCAGGAACCGCCAAAGTGACGGTGACCGGCTCCCGCAGAGGATATTATGATACCAAGGTCAGCTTTTGGGTGGATGTATACGGCAGCAGCATCTCTGCTCCGACCGTCTATGTCAACGCAGGCAGCCAGGGCTATCCAAACGGCAGCTGGACCAATCAGAATGTGACCTTTACCCTGACCGGCTACGGCAGCGGCAGAAAGGTTTATTCCTATGACCGTCCGGCAAAGATGCCAAATGAAAAACCGGCTTCGTGGGGGAACCGTCAGCAGCTGACCGACGGAACACTGACCGTAAAAAATGAAGGTCAGAGGGACTATTACTTCTTTACCGACGGCAGCGCGGGCAGCAGCGAGGCGACCGGTATCTACACTGTGCGCATCGACAAAACCATGCCGACAGTCACAGCAATCGATGCAAACAACAATACGCTGACCTTCCAGGTGGCAGATGCTCTTTCCGGTGTCAAGTCGGTAGCGGTGAGCGGCAATAACATCACCACCAAATTGGCAACCAGCAGCGACGGAAAATACCGTTTCGTAGCAGACAAAAAGGGCAGCTACACCATCCTGGTCACCGACAACGCAGGCAATGTCAACAACCAATATAAGGTAGATCTCAACGGCAGCACCCAGACCGATACAGAGCCGCCAGTCATCGAAATGGCAAAAGAAGACAGCATCAATGGTACAGCATGGTACAAAGAAGATAAGCTGGTTCGCCTGACCATCACTGACAACGTCGGCGTGCAGAGCGTACAGGTAAAGGTACAGGGTACAGAAAAGGGACTCAGCGTAGAACACATTAGCGGCACCGACATTTACCAGTTTGTTGCCAATAAAGAAGGCGCAGTCGGCTATGAAATCACCGCACGTGATGCAGCGGGCAACAAAGCAGAGATGCCGCTGGCTGTTCGTGTGGATAAGAGCGCGCCAACCCTGGGAGCCATCACAACACAGGGAACGACCGTTACCTTCCAGGCAAACGATACGGTTTCGGGAATCGGCAACATCTTTGTGGTTCCGGCGGACAATACAACTGCCGGAGTGCAAATCAATGGAGAAACAGTTGAGCAAAACGGAAACGGCACCTACTCCTTTATTGCAAAGGAAAATGTCAACTACACCATCACCGCTGTGGATAAGGCAGGCAATGGAAGCAAATCGGAGCAGGTGATGATCAGTACAACCACTCCGACCCCTCCTTCGACAGTGGAAAATCCGGTCATTACCATCACAAAGCCGGACGACACCCTTGCCCAGAGCAAGGACATTAAGGTGCAGGTGGATGCCAATTTGACCGGCACACAGAAATTGCAGGTGAGCATCTCGCCGACAGGCAAACAGCAGCCGGTCAACCTGCTGGAAGAGAGCAACATCTATCACTTTGAGGTGGACAAAAACGGTACCTACACCATCACCGCAGTCATTTTGGAGGGTACAACCGAGAAGGCGCGTGCAACACAAACAGTCGAGGTCAAGGGCATCGACAGCGAAAAACCGGTCATCGCCATCACCCAAAACCAGAACGGCGTGGTCGAATTTACCGTCACCGACCTCAACTCGGTAACCGCCAAATTTGACGGAACGGAAGTCAAAATGAATCTAACAACAACCAGCCAGGGCTTGGTATACAGTGGTCGTGTGGAAAACGTACAGCCAGGCAAACACACTATCGTTGCCACCGACAAGGTAGGAAACCAGGCAAGCGCAGATGTTGTTGTAGCAGCTGCCAAACAGCAGCCGACCTTGAAGGCAGGAAATCAGCAGGTCAATGAAACTGCGACCAGTGTTGTCATTCCAATCGAAGTTTCCGATGCAGACGGCAGCCCGGCGCAGGTCAAAGTGACCAGCGACAAGGGTCAGCTTACCGGCAGCGGCAGCAGTTACACTCTGACCGTTACCGAAAACGGAACCTATACGGTTACCGCAGAGGACAGCAAGGGTAGTCGCACACAGGTACAGATTCCGGTGGAAGCAATCAAAGGCAACGTTGCGCCGACTATTGCAGCGGAGCAGCCGCAGATCAATGCCACCAGCGCCACCATCCGCGTGACCGTCCATAACAACGGCGGAACGGAAATCACCTCGGTCACCGACCAGAACCTTAACGCAGCTGCGTTGCAGGCGGACGGCAGCTATCTGCTCACCGTTACCGAGGACGGCAGCTACACCATCACTGCGACCAACAAAGCGGGCAAGTCTGCGTACACTACCATTGTCGTCAGCGGCATCGACCGCACCCCTCCGGTTGTCGAGCAGCCAACGGTCAGCTACAACGAAAACATGACCAGTGTCCAGATTGTGTTGAAAGCCAACGATGGAAACGGCAGCGGCATCGCCAAGGTGACCGCATCGGGCGTTGAGATGAGCCTGAGCGAGGGCAACTATATCCTGAACGTCACCCAAAACGGCGAGTATGCGATCGTTGTCACCGACAAGGCGGGCAACCAGGCACAGGCACAGGTCACAGTGAATGGCATCGACAAAACAAACCCTGATATTCGCCAGACCAGCGACAACAACGGCTGGAAGCAGAAGCATGAGGTCACCTTCGCGGTCACCGATGAGGGCAGCGGCATCAGCAGCGTGCAGGTAACCAAGGATGGCAAAACCATCACACACAGCGAAGGAAACGGTTACCGTTTCACCGCAGAGGAAAACGGCAGCTATCTCATCACAGCAACTGATAAAGCGGGCAACTCCGCCACAAAGACGGTGGAAATCAAAACGGTGGACCAGACAATTCCGACCGTTGTTCCACAGCTGAAGAATGGTGACAAGGCAATCAATCCTTACAACGGCAAGGATGCCAGTATCTATCAGGGAGGCAAGGTGACCGGCTATACCGTCAGTGTGCCACAGGAAGCGACAGCGGCAAGTCCGCTCAGCGTGCAGGTGAAAACCGACAAGCAGACTGAATTTAAGACCCTGAGCAAGGATAACATGAAGATTATCCTGACAGAAGGAACGCACACCATCACCCTGCGGGCAATCGACGGCGCCGGAAATGTGGGCAAAGAGGTTCAGTACAAAATCAAGGTCGACTTACAGACGACCCAGACACAGAAACCTGCCGGTGAAACAAAGCCGGATGGCGCCGAATCGCAGCAGAGCCAGCCAGCCGATGTAAAGGCACAGCAGGAAACTGCATCGACAAAGCAGCAGGTAAAGAAAGTTCGGCAAAGCACTCCATCAGATGCAAACCCATCCAATGCAGCACAACAGGGAATCCAATCGGGTGACCCACAGCCAAAAGAATCCTAAGAGTATCACAAAAAAGCCACCTGAACAACCGTTCGGGTGGCTTTTCGTTTGTGATTTTGTGGTTGAATTTTGCTTTAGCCGATCCACCAGCTTCCGTCGGGAGCCTGATAAAGCGAGCCGACCTCCTCGGATAGAAGGTTGCCGTCAAAATCTCTTGTGATGAGCTTGTCATAATAGCGGTAGCGGTCGGTTGCACAATTTTTTTCGGAATCCCAACCCTCCTCTACCCAGGTTTCCAGATAGACGGTATCCTCTTCAATTCGTATAGCGCTTTCACTGCTGCCCAAGGGGAAGGAGAATTTTTGTGGGTAATAGCAGACAAACTGCTCATCCTGGCTGACAATATGCACCGAATCTCCGATGATATGCAGATTGTACAGATTGACTTCTTTTATAGACAGTTGGGTCACCTGCTGCAAACAGCTGTCCGGGACCCACTGGTAGAGCCGGATGACATTGCAGGAAAAATCCCCTTGTAAAAAGTAGTATTTTCCTTCTAAGAAAACGGGATTGCCATAAAGAACATCCTGTCGTTTGTCAAATGGCTGGTAGACCTTGCCTGTGACAAGGTCATAAAAGCGCAGGACGCTGCCCGGGTAACTGCTGTATTGCAGGCGCTCCGGCAGGTCGTAAAAGTCGGCAGTATCCGAGTGGGAGAAGGCAAAGCGTTTTTGACCGGCAATCGTTTCGATATAGCTTCCTGTGACTTTCTCAAAGCGTTTCAGCATAACAAAACTCCTCTCAAAATAATTTCGACAATTATCTTAAATGGATTGTATCATAAAATGAGGACAGATACTACCCGGCACAGGAGATTTGTTACAAAAAATAAAAGGGTTGCAGCAAATGTCCGAAAAAAAGGCACTGTACAACAGGAAAATCCCTGATTTGCAGAGGCAAAACAAGAAAATGTCGGAAGGGTTCATACAAAGAAAATTTTATGGAATTTTATACAAACGATTTGTCAATTTTGTAAAAGTATGGTATTCTTGATATATTGAAAAGGAAGAGAGTCCTGTTTTGGAGCAGTTTGTCGACAGAATGGGAATGGCTGCCCGCGCGGGCGGCATATACTTTGGACAGGACAAAACAATGTTAGGGGAGATGTTTTATGAACAATCAAAGAAGAAACTTCCGCTTGACCTGCGCTTTGCTGGCAGCGGTGCTGGCGGTGGGAGTGGCAGGATGCGCACAGCCGGCAGAGGATAAACAGCCGCAGGGAAAGACCCAGCAGCTGTGGATAGCGGATAACTTTGTCGACCCGCAGGAAGGCTACCCGATGGAAAATCCGTCGGCAATCGAGCTTTCTGCAACCGCCGCTTTGCAGAAAAACAGTCTGCTCAACGGGCAGACCCAAAAACAGCAGCAGACCCAGGAGATGAAGGCGGTTTGGCTATCCTACCTCGACTTGAAGCCGATGCTGCTGGACAAAAATGATAAGAGTGTGGGAAAAGCACAGTTTACACAAAATATCCAGAAGGCGTTCGATAACATCCAGCAGCTGGGACTGAACACCGTGATTGCACAGGTGCGTCCCTTCAGCGATGCGCTGTACGAGTCGGAACTGTTCCCCTGGTCCTATCTGGCGACCGGCGAAGAGGGCGCAGACCCCGGCTTTGACCCGCTTGCTATCATGGTCGAGCAGGCACACCAGCGTGGCTTGCAGCTTCATGCGTGGGTCAATCCTTACCGGGTGCGCACCTCGGCGACCAACAAGCAGTTGAGCAGCAAAAATCCTGCTGTCAAACTGCTCAAAAGCGGCGATGCCATCCGTTACAACGGTGCAGTGACCTATGACCCGGCAAGCAAAAAAGCCCAGCAGCTGATTGTGGAGGGCATGCGGGAGATTGTGGAAAAGTATGACGTGGACGGCATCCACTTTGACGATTATTTTTACCCCACTACCGACGCGGGCTTTGACAGTGCCTCCTATCAGGCGTACAAAAACAAAGGCGGCAGCTTATCGCTGGCAGCTTGGCGCCGTCAGAATGTCAACGACCTGGTCAAACAGGTGTATGCAGCTGTCAAGCAGGCGGATGGTGAGGTGCTGTTTGGCATCAGTCCGCAGGGTAATATGGACAATAACTACAACAAGCAGTTTATCGACGTGAAAAAATGGCTGAGTGAAGAGGGCTATCTCGATTACATCTGCCCGCAGGTCTACTTTGGTTTTAAAAACAGCACCTGCCCGTATGAGCAGACAGTGGAAGAATGGAACGACCTGATCCAAAATAAGGTCCAGCTGGTGGTTGGACTCTCCCCTTACAAGGTCGGTCTGGAGGACGCCTATGCAGGCAACGGCAGATGGGAGTGGGCAAACAGCGGAGACATCCTGGCGCGGATGGTGGAAACTGCCCGCAAGGAGGAGCACTATCAGGGATTTGCGCTCTTCCGCTACAACTCGGTGTTCCAGCCGGAATCGTCGGTTCGACCGGCAATTTTAGAGGAGTTGGACAGCTTGCAGGAGGTTTTATAACGCAAACATCAGGATGGAAAGAAACAGGAGGCCAGCACGGTGACAAAGAACAATAAAGAAAAAACGATCATCAACTCCTTAGCGGGAGTGATGGCGGTCATCACCATCCTTGCAATCTTTGCAGTGGTGATTCTGCGTCAGACGGCGGCGCAGGAGGAAAAGGATCAGAAGGTTGCACAGGCAATGCAGCAGATTCAACAGGAGCAGGAGGAGCAGAAGTCCCAGCCGCAGCCGGTGCAGCAGGAGGCGTCTGCGGTGCAGTTTGAACTGCCGCAGGAGATGAAAGCGGCGCAGGTAAGTCCCGGAAGGGAATTTTTATCCGAGCTTGCACCTGCGATTGAGCAGGCACAGCTGCGTCTGTCCGGGGAAGTGCTCCAGCAGGAGCAGCAATCGGTGCAGCCGGATGAGGAAGAGGTCTATCGGCAGCTGGAGCAGCTGGTGGAGCAAGCGGCACAACTGGGACTGAACACCCTGTTTGTCAGCACCGAAAATGCCTATGGAACGCTGTGGGACTCTCCGGCAAAGATGGTCTCCTTTGACCTGTTGGGCAGCCTGTGCGATCTGGCGCATCAGCAGGGAATAGCGGTGTACGGTCTGTGCGACCTTTCGCTGGTTGCAGGAACGGACGGCAGAATGCACCACATGACTTCGGTGAATGCAAAGGCTTTGGACCGCAGTGCGGAGCAGTTAGCCGCCATTGCTTCCCAGCGAGGGCTGGACGGTTTGCTGCTGGACGGGTACCTCAATGAACAGGGACAGTACAGCTATGATGAATATGCGCACACAGGCGCCAACGTCAGCCTAAAGGAATATATGACCGGCAGCACCGAGCTGCTGGTACAGACAGCGGTGCAGACGGTGCGTCAGCAGAACCCGGAGCTGCCGGTGGGACTGGCGGTGTCGCCGGTGGGGGCAACTGCCGATGAACAGCCGGACGGAATCGACCTTGCTTACACCCGAACCTCTCTGGGCGCTTACAATGCGGACAGCAAAGGGATGATTGAGAAGGGTCTGGCAGACTTTGTGGTGGTCAAAAACTATGGAGCGACCGGCAGCGACCAGCTTCCTTTTGAACCGATTGCCGACTGGTGGAGCGATACCCTCTCACAGGCGGGTGTGACCGGTTATATGGGACATGCCTCCTCGCGGGCAGGCAGCTGGGAAAACGGCTGGGGACCCAACAGCGAGCTTGCCGACCAGTGGAAGATTACACAGCAGGAGGAAGGTTTTTGCGGCAGCGTATTTAATTCGCTGGAGGCACTGCTCAAGGATGTAAACTACACCACCTATTATTTAAAGGAAGCATGGGAGCAGGAAAGCAGCGGGGACCAGATGACCGCACAGGCAGGTAGTGGCAGCTTTAGCCAGCGGGAGGACCTGTTTGCGGGCTTGACCCTGCTGGAAGAGGTCACCCCGGTGGGCAATTACAGTGTGGCAGACGGCGACACCATCGACCTTGTGGCAATCGCAATGGACGGAGCGCAGGTAGTGGCAACCGTTAACGGAGAAACCCTGACCCTAAAGAACACCGGACGTTCGGGTGGAATCAGCGGCTACCGAAAATTTACCGCCTCCTATGATGTCGAAGGTAAAAACGTCAGCTCCTCCGGGATGGGCAGCATCGTCTTTATTGCCAGCATGGACGGTAAGACCGAGAGCCTGACCGGCGCCAAGCTGACCTTCCAGGGACCGACCGGCTCCTACGGCAGCAACGACAAGGGCAATTCTTCCAGCAGTTCCTCGAGCAGCAGTTCTTCAAGCAGCTCCGGCGGCGATTATACCATCAGCGTGGATGCTGATAAGCACGGCACCGTGACCGTCAGCCCCAAGCGGGCCGACAAGGGCGACACCGTCACCATCACTGTGAAGCCTGACAAGGGCTATGAACTGGACGAGCTGACCGTCACCGACAAGAGCGGCGATACCATTAAGATTAAGGACAAGGGCAACGGCAAGTTCACCTTTACCATGCCTGGCTCCAAGGTCACGGTGGAGGCCGGCTTCAAGCAGATCGTCGCCGAGCCGGAAGTCCCCGCCTTTGCGGATGTGCCCGCCGACGCCTACTATGCTGACGCGGTGGCATGGGCTGTCAAGGAGGGTATTACCACCGGCACCGGGACCAATACCTTCAGCCCGGACCTCTCCTGCACCCGTGCCCAGATGGTGACGTTCCTGTGGCGGGCCAACGGCTCTCCCGTGGTGAATTACGCCATGTCCTTTACGGATGTGCCCGCTGATGCTTACTATGCTGAGGCGATCCGCTGGGCAGTTTCGGAGGGCATCACTGCCGGCACGACGGCCACCACGTTCAGCCCCAATGCAATGCTGACCCGCGGCCAGACCGTCACCTTCCTGTGGCGGGCCAATGGCTCTCCCGCCGTCTCCGGCAGCAACTTCGGCGATGTGGCTTCTGACGTCTACTACGCCAACGCTGTGGCGTGGGCTGTGTCCGAGGACATCACCTCCGGCACCGGCGGCAATAACTTCAGCCCCGCAGCCCCCTGCACCCGCAGTCAGATTGTCACCTTCATGTATCGGGATGCGAAGTGATTTTTTCGTGAGATGCAAACTGAACATCACCCCTGCATAAAGTGGAGGGCGGAACAGCACAGCTGTTCCGCCCTCTTTCTGCTGCGATGACGCGTCAATGATAAAGTTACCGTACAAGTTATCCCAGCTTGACTTGCAGCTCCTTCTGTCCTTCCCTGTATTTCGTCCGCAGGTTTGGGGGTTCCTTCTGGTCACAGAATTGTTTAAAAGTCAAAGAAGGCTGATAAAGACCAGAGCACTTGACCACGCCGCTGTGAGCCTTGCGATGAGTTGTGTGCGGCAATGCCGGTGCGTGTAGGGCACAGGGCACACGCCCCACTCAAGCTGCAGGGCACGGTGTGCGAGTTGTGTGCCCCAAGCGTCTAACTCTCCTGAAGCAAAATGTGCAGGCATAGTAGCCGGTCGATTTTAGTGCTGGATAAAGACAGGGGGATGCAAGCCCGCTGAACTCAAGGGGATCGGAGGTGCACCCACGGAGGTCACCTCGGGGATTTGGGCCCGTTTTTGAGCCGATTTGAGCACTGTCTAAAATTGTGAATGTTCTGATAACAAAACGTGGTCCCTGTGGCTGTTTTTCGTTTCTGGGGTATGGTGTGTTGTTGACAAGGAGGTGGAACACCATGCGAGAAATACTGGAAGAACTGTACTATGGGAACACCACGCCATGCGACCGCCAGATCCGTTCTGGTACTTCCCTGATGAAAGCGATGGAGCAGCCGCAGGAATGTGAGGAGAAGCTCACCAAACTGCCGGAGGGCGAGGCCCACAGTCTGCTGCTGCGGCTCATCAACGCGGAGAACGAGATTGGAAGCACTCTGACTCTGGAAAATTTCATCCTGGGCTTCCGTCTGGGGAGTCGTCTGATCCTGGAGTCGCTGGATGTGAGGACGATGGCAGTCTAGTGGAACTGTTCCAAGCACCCGGTGGGCCGCGCAAGACCTGCGACGCAAATCAAAGATAAAACCTCGGAGATGAAACCTACAATTTCCGCCTGCGGTGTCTGAATAGGATCAAGCGGTGGTGGGTATTCACGGTGGAAAGATTTAGATTTATTTTTGAATATTAAGGCTTATAAAAAGAAGGACGGTTGGCCAGGATTCTGGTCAGCCGTCCTTCTCCATTTAGAGATTGGAAGACTTTGCCCCTTTATAATAATATTTTAGGTGATTCCTATGGGTAAATGATACGCAGTTCCACAAAAGTGAATTGGTAGGGGCAATTAGGAGGTTGACGGATTTTATTACAGCACGACTTATACAGGTAGTTTCCGATGTGTGTTGCAATCAAAAATGTAGAGCAGGAAACCAACAGATATACAGGAACCCTTGATATGATTAGTTGACACATAGTTAAAGGGAGTATCGGAGTGAAGGCACTGGTGTATTAGTATTGGTGTCTATCGCGGCGTTGTTCTACGTTGGGTTCAATATCCAAAATGCAGAGGCGGAGGCACGGCATGGATTCCTCACACCATAGGCAGCAATCCTTCCGCATGGCAGGATGCATTACAGTTTTTGGCAAAACTCAATTTTTTCCGCGTTGGGTCCCTCGATCGTGAAAAAGCGGATCCCGTTTTCCCAAAATGGCAGGAAACGGATGCCTTCATTGAGCATGTGGAGATTCAGTTTCTTAGCCAAGGCATATGTAGCCTCAATATCCGTCGTGTTCAACGCAATATGGTCGATGGCACCAGGGTGTCCCACAGCGCAACCATTTTCATAGCTTTCGATAATCAGGTTACCAAGCTGAAGGAAAACAGCTCTGTGTTTGGCGGCCTCATTGTAGGTTTCCAGGGCTGTCGTAAACCCCAGGCTGTGGTAAAACTCGATGGTTTTCTCCAGATCATTGGTGGGAACTGCGACGTGCTGTACTCCGGTAATCCATTTGTTGAAATACATGTGATATACTCCTTTTAATCATTTCTTTTTTGTTGTCTGGATTCCATGGATAAAAACATAGGAGAGGGCAGGCGTCAAAAACGCACAGAACGCCAATGGTGCCGCCTGTAAACTGCTGACTCCCAACAGATCGGCAATATAAAGCCCGGAGACATTCCAGGGAATGAGCGGGCACAATACCGTGGATGTGGTGGTAATGTCACGGGACAGATTGTACCGATCCAGCCCTGGCATTGGCCATAAATGAACCCGCCATTAGAATGGAAAAGGTGTTCGTCCCCAGCATATTGCCCACCACAGCGACCATCTGTGCCGCAGCGGTCAGGCGGGCTGGAGAACTTGCCCGCTTAGTGACTGGGGCAATCAGCGCCTCGATTATCCCTGCCGTGTTGAACGCGCCGATTATTCCGAAGATAAAAATCGTGGTACAGACCGTATTGGCCATGCTCCTGACTTCGCCATGGCTGAGAAGCGCCTGGAGAAATTCACCGTCTCCTGCTATAGAGGCACTGTTCCAGAACACCGAGGCGATACTCTGAAGCTCCACACCCTGCACCAGTACAATTACCGTGCAGGCGGTAAGCACTGAGATCAGCATGGAAAACGCGCGGGAACCTTGCAGACTATCAAGAGCAGCAGAACCAGCATGGGAAGAAAAGATGCCGTATAAATGTGAAAACGACCGGTTAGCTCATTGCACAAATCAGCAATGGATGTTTCCGATAGGCTGCCATCCGCAAATTTCTGTCCCAACAGAAAGTAGAGTCCGGACGCAACGGCGGCAGGCGGAAGGGCAAGCTCTGCCGCCTTTTTACAGTGATTCATGGTCGAAACCCCGCAGACGGCAGCGCTCACATTGGCTGTGGCGGCCATAGGGGTACAGGTTTCTCCCAGAGAAGCACCGCTGAAACCTGCGCCTACTGTCAGCGCCGGTGTGATTCCAAAGCTTTCGCCCACCGCGAACATGGCAATACCAACGGTCCCCAGCGTACCCTAAGCGGTTCCGCAACACGGAGAAAGGAGCAAGTTCAGAAAGAAGGCCGCCATCAAGAACGTGTCCGGCTTGATATACCGCAGGCCATAGTAGATGATGGAGAGATCAGTTCTTGCCGCGGTCCAGGTACTGATGGTCCCTCCGACCAATAGACTCAACAAGACTGCACTCATGCCTTTTTTGATGTACTCTAGTGCACCCTGTTCCAGTTCCGCATAGCTGTAACCCAAACACATGCAGGCGGGAGACACCAGCAACCAGGAGAACAGAAACATCACTTCCAACCGGTCCGAAATGGTCCCAGTATGATGCCACCACACGTTTCTCCCTTTGAGACAGCCAAAATATTTTCCGTATTTATCCGTCCCATCTCCTCGATAGCTCCGGCAGAAAGTCCGGCACAATGGGGAGAGAGGACTGTATTTTCCAGTTCAAACAGTGCCCTATTCCCGGTGGGTTCCATCTCAAACACATCCAAAGCTGCGCCCCGGATAGTACCGCTTTTCAGTGCCTCACAGAGGTCCTCCTCCTGGACTAGGGCTCCTCGGGAGGTATTAATCAGATAGGCAGACGGCTTCATCATATTCAGCGTTTTCCGATTGATGATGCCCCGCGTCTCAGGCAATACCGGCATGTGTAATGTTACAAAATCGCTCTCCCGCAGGATATCCTCCATGCAGGTATCCCGGACAGCGTATTGCTCGGCAAACACACGATCAAAATCTTCCGGCGGAGAATAGGCCAAAACCGTCATGTCAAATCCCCGTGCCCGTTTTGCCACCTCTTTCCCAATGGCGCCGAAGCCCAAAATCCCCAGTGTCTTGTGGTTGACATCGTCGGCGACCCAACCGTTCCAGCCTCCGGAACGAACCGAACGGTCCGCAGTGGGCAGATGGCGAGCGACAGCCAGCATTAGCGCCATGGTTCCGTCGGCCACAGCTTTTGAGTTGGCCCCCCTCACGGTGGTAACCGCGATTTTTCTGTTCCGTGCTGCGTTCAAATCTATATTTTCATAGCTTACGCCGTTTCGGGCGATCAGCTTTAGGCTTTTCGGTGCGTGAGCCAAAAGCCGAGCGTCGTAGTTCTCCGTTCCGGCGATGATTACATCAGTGTCATCCCAGAGTTCTCTGATCTCCCCGCTTGTGAGCTTTCGACTCAGGGGATTGAGAACCACATCTCCCAAGCAATCGGCAATCTTTTCCGCCGCTTGTCTTCCCGCTTCTGTGCAGTACATGGTATCGGTAATAAGAATACGCATGATTGTTCTCCCTAAAAAGGGCATCCATTCTTTTCAGTGGATGCCCTTTTTGTGATTCTATCTGGCAGGCTATTCACTGTTTTAGCAAAAAAATCCTCTCCGCTGGATGTAGTTCCATTTTTCAAACAGCGCCTAACTGGTCAGACAGATACGTCCCGTATTTTTATACTCCGTTTCTCCTGCGGCACTCCGCAAGATAGTCCTGATTCAGCTCCAGACCCAGGCCGGGCTTGTCAGGAATTGTCAGATAGCCGTTGACCGGCTGCGGTGCGTCCAGATAGACGTTATTGACTAGATCCTCGAACATGAACAGCCGCTCCAGCATCGTGCCGTTAGTGGCAGCGGCCACCAGATGCATATGGATGTGCTCCATACCGTGGGGGGCATAGGCCTTGTTCCAGGCCTGAGACATGGAGATGGCACGCAACGTCTCTGTATATCCGCCGATACGGGTGGTGTCGCACTGGATGACGTCTGCGGCATTGTTCAGCAACAGATCGCGAATGCCGTAGCGGGTATATTCGTGCTCACCGGTAGCCAGAGGTATGTCAGTGCCGCGCTTGAACTCCGCCAATCCAGGGATGTCATCGGCAAAGACGGGCTCCTCGAAGAATTCGATGTTATAATCGCGGATGTTGTTGGCAAATTGGATGGCGGTACCGGCTCTCCAGACGTTGTTGGCGTCCAGCATGAAGCCGATGTCGGGACCGATTGCCTCGCGCACGGCGGCCACACGGCGGACATCCTCCATAGGATTTCGACCGCCGTCCACGCCGACCTTCAGCTTGATTTTCTTGTAGCCGCGGGCCACCATCATCTTGGCCTCGTCCACCAGCTCCTCAATGGAATAGCTGGTCCAGCCGCCCGAAGCATAGATAGGCACCACGGGATCGTTGCCGCCCAGCAGACGAAACAGAGGCATATTCAAGACCTTGCCCTTAATATCCCACAGAGCAATATCCACAGCACTGTATGCGCAGAAGGCCAGGCCCTTACGGCCCACGCCGCGCATATAGTGGAAGGTCTCCTCATACAGGGCCTCCGTCTCAAAGGGGTTGCGTCCGATAAACTTGGGTTTGATGGCGTGGCGGATAAATTCACGGATGGCCTCGCCGCCCACCTCATGGTAAGTGACGCCGATGCCGGTAATTCCAACATTGGTCTCGACCTCCACAACGGCGAAGCCGATGGTCTCCACCTGGCGGGTGGAGTCGGCAAAGTTGCCCTTCACACGGGTATCGCACAGGGTGACCTTAATGTCAGTGATCTTTACGTTATTCATATCAATATGCTCCTAGAATACAATTTGTTTATTTTAAGAGATTGGGGATAAAGGTTACGATCTGGGGGACATAGGTAATCAGGAACAAAGTAGCGTAACCTAGGACAACAAATGGAATCACTTCCTTAAACAAGGCCGTCAGTTTGACCTTTGCCACATTGGCGGTCACGAACAGAGTCATGCCGACAGGAGGAGAGATCAGGCCGATGGTCAGGTTGAAGCAGCACAGAACGCCGAAGTGGACGGGGTCGATGCCGAACTGCGTGGCGATGGGCAACAGGATGGGGACCATCATCAGCAGAGCGGGGCTCTGGTCCAGAACACAGCCCAGAATGATCAGGATGATATTGGTGATCAGCAGGAAGACGTAGGGACTGTGAACATTTTCCATGACCACAGAGACGATCTCCTGAGGGATCCGCAAGATGGTGATGGCATAGCTCATTGCGGTGGCAACTGCGATGATGAACATGGTGTTGGCCGTAGTCTTGGCCGTGTTCAGACAGCACTCAACCAGACTTTTCCATGTAATCTGCTTCTTGCAAAAGGCGACAATCAAGGCATAGAATACGGCGATGGCGCTGGACTCAGTCGCGGTGAAGATGCCCGTGGTGATACCGCCCATGATAATGAGGGGCATACCCAGGGCGGGCAGAGAATCCCAGAAAACGACCAGGACGTCCCTGACGGGGGTGCGCTTCTCCCGGCGAGGATGCTTATGCTTCACGGCAAAGTAGTAGCACAGGGCCATTTCGCAAATGCCCAAGAGGACTCCGGGCCCGATGCCGCCCAGGAACATATCAGAAATGGATACGTTGGCGGCACACACGGCGTAAATAATCATAATTCCGCTGGGCGGGATGATGGGACCGATGATGGCGCTTGCCGCAGTGATCGCGGCGGCGTATTCTTTCCGGTAGCCGGCCTTCTCCATCATTTCGATCTCGATCTTACCCAGACCGGAGGCATCGGCGGTAGCAGAACCGGAAATACCGGCAAACAGCATACTGCCCAAAATGTTGACATGTGCCAGACCACCGCGGATGTGCCCAACCAGGGCATCACACAGCTTAACGATGCTCATGGTCAGGCCGCAGCGGCTCATAATCTCTGCCGCAAAGATGAACAGGGGGATGGCCAGATAGGTAAAGTTATTGATGCCCGCATACATCTTCTGTGCAAGCGTGATCAGCGGACCGTTCCCGACCTCAAACGCGGCAATGGTCAGAAAACCCATGGAAAAGCCGATCGGAACACCTAAAAGGAGCACGACCAGAAACAAACCAAATAATACTGCAGCGAGCATACGTTACTCCCCCTTCCCCGTGGACTGCGCAGCGGCCTCATGCTCATGGATGAATTTTTCATAAGCAAGCTGCTCTTCAGCGGTCAGTTCGCCATCCGCCTCTTCGACCTGTCTGCCCACGAAGGGGAGCAGCTCGCCGCAGATGACACCCAGGACATCAACAATAGCCTCGTAGGTCATCAGAATACAGCCCAGAAACGGTGCGCCATACACCATGTATCCAGGCAGATGCAGGCTGGCGGTATGGTAATTGCTGACGGACTGAATGGATTCCCAGCCGAACCTCAGGCCCACAAACAGGAAGATGAAAACGACCACTCTGGTGAGCAGATACAGGACCATCTTGCTGCGGGGCTTCAGACGGTCATACAGGAAATTGACGGATGCCATGGAATTTTCTTTATAGCAGATCCCCACGGCCAGATAAGTCATCCACACCAGGAAATTCTGAGCCAGCTCATTTGTCCAGGTCATAGAGAAGCTGACAAAATGCACCAGAACGAAGCGGTACAGGACCTGCAAAAACAGATCCAGCGCGCTGCCCAACACCAAAAGGACCAGGATGACTTTCAGGACCTTATCGATCATGTCAGACACCCTGCTGCAGGAGCGATAAAGTGTTTTGATGATATTCATTCGCAATAATCTCCTATAGTTTTGAAGTCCATAAAGCTTGAAAAGGCCCGCCTATCAACCGGCGCAATGATAGACGGGCCTTTTCAGACATTACTTTACGAAGTGAAATTTCTTGTGGAACGGGCGATCAGCCGCGAACTGCGTCAATGGCGTTCAGCAGCTCGTCCACGATCTCGTCGCCCAGCTGGCTCTTAACGTACTCGACGCAGGGATCGCGCATAGCGTCGTGCCAGTCCGCAAGCTCCTCTTCGGTAGGCTCATAAACACTCATACCCAGCTCCTGCAGCTTGGCAACACCATTGTCGTTCAGCTTCGTGCAGACGGCAGCGGCCTCAGGGGTGACGGTGGCGGCGGCATCGGAAACGACCTTCTGCAGGTCCTCAGGCAGGTTCTGCCAAGCCGCCTCGCTGATGCAGAAGGTCACGACGGAGGCCACATGCTTGTCCAAGACCATGTATTTCTGGACTTCATAAGTTCTGTCGTTCAGGATGTTGACAGGGGGGTTCTCCTGGCCGTCAACGGTACCGTTCTGCATAGCAGTGTACATTTCACTGCCAGGCATGGGAACGGGGTTGGCGCCGATGGCCTCGACCATTTTCTCATATACGGCGCTGGGCATAACACGGAAGGTAACGCCCTTGGCGCTGTCAACGGTGGTCAGTTCCTTGTTAGAGGTAGTGAAACTGCGCATACCGTTACAGAATGCGGACAGAACACGAACGCCGGACTCCTTGGCCACGTTGTCCCAGAAATTCTGGCCCCACTCGCTGGCGAGAACGGCGTCACACTCCTCCTCGTTGGCAAACAGGGCGGGGCAGGCCAGCATCATGGTGCTCGGGCTGATCGTATTCAGGATAGTACTGTTTACACAGGTCATTTCCAGAGAGTTGTTGGCCAGACTGGCCACGTTATCCTCCTGGGAGCCCAACTGAGCGGAGGGGAAGATCTCCACGGTAATCCGACCGTTACTGTTGGCCTCGACCTCCTCCTTGAAGCGCTCGACCCAAGTAACCTCGGCGCTTTCGGAACGGTCAACGTTGCCTTGCTGCATACCCAGCTTCAGAACGTAGGTTTCCTCTGTGGAAGCAGTCCCGGAGGAAGCAGTGCTTTTGTCAACGGAAGCAGGGGCGTTGGAGGAAGGGTTCCCGCCGCAGCCGACTAGAGTGAAACACAGAGAGAGCGCCAGAGTAAGTGCAGTCAGTCTTTTCATTTTTTGATCTCCTCCCAATCTTTTTGTAGAATGATCATATGATTTTGATTTTATTATCCGACAAACTAATCACAGGATTAAGATACTATAAATTCAATCTTTTTCATAGTGTCAAAAATTCTAAATTTTATCTTCAATTTTTGTGCAAAATATTTTTTATATTAGAAATTAAATTTAAAATTGCAAGATGCTGGAAAATTACAGCTATTTATTTTGATAAGATTGTTTGACAATTGATTGTTCTTATTGTAATATAATTCTATTCCAGTCAACCAACATAAGGGGCGATACATGATATGCAAGCAATTGACAAAGTTTCGGTCGTCCAGCAGGCAGTTGAACAGCTGAAAACATATATCAGCTCAAATGATCTGGAGGTGGGACAAAAACTGCCTACCGAGAAGGAGCTGTGTGCACAACTGGCCATTGGCCGGGGCAGCCTCAGAGAGGCCCTGCGGATCCTCGCTGCCACAGGATATGTCTCTCAGCAACCCGGCCGAGGTGCCTTCGTCATGCGCACCAAAGACGTCAGTCACGACAAAGACGTGATCAACTGGTTTGAGACCCACGAAGTGCAAATGAAAGATTATCTGGAAGTGCGCACGGTATTCGAGCCTCTGGCCACCAAGCTGGCCATCAGCCGCTGCACGGACGAGGATTACAAGAAGCTCGAGGGCATCCACAAATGTTTTAAAGCAGCTGTAGAGGCCAATGACTTTGACCACATTTTGCTGGAAGAAGGCAATTTTCACGAAACCATTATCAAGCTGTCCGGCAACGAACTGCTGATCAATATTTTCAAGCTGATGCAGCAACCCATGATGAATTTCCGTTATCGAAGTCTTTCTCTGCCCAATGCACCTCAGGATGCGTTAAAACCCCACACGCAGATCCTTCAGGCTTTCGATCTCCGCGATCCCGATTATGGAGAAGCATGCATGCGCAAACACGTCACATTGGGCATCAAGAATCTGAATCTCTCCAAAAAAAATTACCACAGGGATACCACTCCCCCATCAACACAGGAATGACAGGAGGAGGCTATATGTTGTTGCAGGATAAAATCGCAGTTGTCACCGGTGCTAACCGCGGCTTAGGAAAGGCGGTCGCCCTTCGCTTCGCGGAAGAGGGGGCCAAAGTTATGCTAGTGGGACGAAACACGGAGGCTCTGCAGGCCGTCCAGAAAATGATTGAAGCAAAAGGCGGCGCTGCGGAAGTGTTCTGTGCGGATGTAACAGACCCGGCGGCAGTTGATAAAATGGCCGCGCAGATCGACCAGTCCCACGGCAGGACAGATATTCTGGTCAACAATGCGGGGATCTCCATCGAACAGCCGTTGAACGACATGAGCATCGAGACCTGGAAGCAAATCATTGACACGAATCTTAACTCCGTCGCGGTGGTGATCAAAGCGTTTTTGCCCATAATGATCCGCCGAAATTCCGGAAATATCGTAAACGTCGGTTCTGGAGCCGGGCTGCGCGGCTTGCCCGGAAGTTGTGCATACTCTGCGTCCAAGGCCGGCGTTATCTGCCTGTCCCAGGCTTTGGGTGACGAAGTCCGCCGCTATGGCATACGAGTCAATGTGATTTGCCCTGGTCCCATTGACACGGAGTTGTTCCAGCTGTCTGAGCGGCGGGAATACCTCTTGAAAAATGGCGGGGATGTCTTCTCACCAGAAAGCGTGGCGAACAGCATTCTATTTTTGGCCTCTGAGATGTCCGGCGGCATGAACAGCCAGATACTGACCATGCGCGGCATCAACCGCTGGTAAGCGCCCATGAGCTTTCAGATCACCACCATGATTGAAAACGAATCCCCAACGGATCGTTTCTCTGCTGAGCACGGGCTCAGTCTGCTGATTGAAACGGACGGTTTCCGGATGCTGTACGATACCGGGGCATCCCCGCCTTTCTGCCCAACGTCCGGGCCATGGGAAAGAGCCTTGACGGTTTGGATGCCGTGGCCCTCAGCCACAGCCATTACGACCACGCTGGCAGGATCTTTTCCTTGCTCCTGTCTCCATATTGCCCCCGTCGTCTATTACGGCGCACATTTTTTGATGGGCGTTACGTCAAAAAGCAGGACGGCATGCTGGATATTGGCGCTGACATTATGCCCGAGCTGTTTCCCTGTTGCGGCGTCTCCGGTGTCATTGTGGGCTCTGCGCCCGTGAAGCTGCACGAAAATAGGCGCCATACCACAAACCAGGTGCCCCTCAAGGATCGGTAAAGATCACCGGGAGCGGTTATATGCTCCCAGTCTTTTTATGCAGCTTATGAAGCATCGTTTTTTTCGGTATTTCTTCCGTAAATTTTGATGCCCAAGTCTGGATGGCCTGATGAACAGTACATTCGCAGCCACCTTTTCGCTGACAGAACTTATGCTGACAACCATTCTCTACCCAGCAGGGGGACCTCCACATTTTACAAATGTGGCGCTAAACGCTTGTTATACTAACGTGATTTACCTATCCTGACCCATTGACCCGCCGTATTAGTGGGCAACTGGTGCTCAGTAAACGCAGATACATAGCGGGAGCAATTGTAGGTTGCCATTATCTCTCCCACGCCCTGTCCTTCGTTTTTTTCTGCTGTTCCACGTTCTGAGGCTGTTGTTCCCGCTGTGTCTCCTTCAACTGATCCCAACTAGATCGTGCATCATAGTTAGCTTTCGGTACAGAGTAGGCATTGATAGAAGTGTGTACAAATACTTTGGAAATGCTAAATTTGACTATTAAGTAATTGAAAAATCTTTTCAGGAACGAAATGCACACGTATATGGTCTAACAGCCATGTATGTGTGCTCTGGGAGGCAGAGCGACGGATTGCCAGATGGCATAATCTGCTGTTTTGGGTTGCTGCGCTCACTCCAAAAGGCTGCCACGCCTGGCGGCTCGGTCGGCGCCTCAAAGCAGTTCACACTTTGAGGCTGCCACCGGCGACCCGCGCCTCTTGCGCCTTGTTGTCGCAATGCCCACTTTTATCACCCTCTCCTCATACCCCTTTTGTTTTCCAGGGGGACACTCAGAAAAACGTATTAAAAAGGGACACCGCCTTACCGCAGTGTCCCTTTTCGCCCATTTTGCTGAAACTCTCGCCCATATGGCAGTCAATCCGATTTTTTCTTCTTTCCTGATCCAGCTTTGGCTAAAACAAGGCGGGGGTGCAAATCGCTCAAGTCTTAACTTCAAAGCATTGCCCTACTGCCACTTTGCTTTATACGTATATGAGCTCCTTATCTACAGCTTCCATCGCACTGACTCGAATATTGTTCATCTTACCGATCCATGCCATTTGGTCGGTGGCTTTCATTGTTTCAGTGATCTCCTGCGCCTCGGCCATCTGTTGGATGATAGTGTCCATCAGCTCTTGCGCTTGCTGGTCAATGCCGGTGAGATAGGCATTCAGTTTCCCGCTCAGCAGCAAAGCATTATATAATGCGGGACGGTACTCTTTGAGATACCGTTTGTGTCGCTGCCCCCATACGCCGACAGCCTGTTTTTCTTCAGTAGGTGCAGTCACGCATGGGAGATAATAATCGCCGGTCAGTTCATACCACAAGCCGTTATCCTCGTTAAAAATATACTTATCCATATTGAGATCCTCCGCTGTCATATATTCGCACATACATCACAGTTCCCCGATTGCCACAATTTCTTATATCTTGTTGTGGGATTTTCCTGCCCTTGTTTCTGCCCTTATGGACGGTCAGGGCAAGAGTAAACTCGTGTGAAATCGAATAAAGGGATAAGGCGAACACACTGCGGAAAATCCTTTATTTTCAAGGCTTTCAGCGGATTGCATTAAATACCTATGGCGAACGATAATCGATCATAAAATAGTGGGATTCAAATCAGGATTTAACAGAGGAGCATGGTAGTATGAAAAAAACAATAGCTTTGATATCCCTACTGGTTTTAATGCTTTGGCTGGTCGGCTGCAACAAAAAAACGGTCAATATCAACTTTCCATTTGAGGTTGGAGATGTTGAAACCATTGAACTGTACCGCTATGCGGGAGCGCCCGTTTCAGCAGAAAAGAAAGTTGTTGATGCAGAAGAAACTATAAAAGACCTGTATGATATGTTCGAGGGGTTGACCTTAGAACTCAAAGAAGTAGAAGAAACCACAGGAGCAAAGATAACCAGTTTTAGATTTAATCTATCCGACGGAACGACCTACGAATTGATTTATGGCTGCTATGGAGTAAAGACTGGCAATCTAAAATCCTCAACAGGTAATTTTGAATACTTTACGAGTGCAGACATTGGAGCTTATTGGAGCGATATTGACCTTGAAGCAGTTGCCGTTGAAGAAAGCGAGCTGCCGAAGTAAGCTGCCTCGTTTTAATTTTTGGACTGGGCTTGTATTGAAAAAGTGCATACTAAATTTTCATCATCAGTGTGTTGGTATGTGCCTTTTGAGGTTTGCAGCATGCAGGTCAAACATAGACTAGGGAAAAGCTCCACCTGTTCAAGGGTGGAGCTTTTTCTGTGTATTTCGGCGAATAAATCGTTGGGCAGGCCTAAATAAGTCCAAATGAGACAAAGGAAAACCATGTGTCGCCAACCGCCCGCGGCGGGGGAGCGGGGAGGGGGAGATCAGCCCCGGGGGGAGGGGCAGCGGGCCTCCAGGGCCACCCAGCCGTTCTTCTCCCGCCGGCCGGTGAGGGTCAGCCCCTGGCGGACCAGGGCCTCCTCCACCTCGTGAGCGCGGGTGTCGATGATGCCGGAGCACAGGAACACCCCATCCTCCGCCAGCAGAGCGGGGACCTGAGCGGACAGGGGGATGATCACGTCGGCCACGATGTTGGCCAGCACCAGGGCGTACTTTCCCGTCCCCAGCCGGCTGACCAGATCCTGATCGGACAGCACGTCGCCGGCCAGCACGGTGTAGCGATCCCTTCCGACGCCGTTGAGGGCGGCGTTCTCGTAGGCCACGTCCACCGCCTTGGGGTCGATGTCCACCGCCATGGCCTCCGACGCCCCCAGGGCCAGGGCGGCGATGGACAGGATGCCGCTGCCGCAGCCCAGATCCAGCACCGGCTGCCCGGGGACGGTATAGGCCTCCAGCCCCGCCAGGCACAGCTGGGTGGAGGCGTGGTTGCCGGTGCCGAAGGTGAGGCCGGGGTTCAGGTACAGGGGCACCTTCCCCGCCGGCACGGGCTCCTCCCGCTCCCACTCGGGCACGATGTAGAGCCGCTCCCCCACGGCCATGGGCTTGTAGTACTTCTGCCAGGAGTGGGCCCAGTCGTTCTCCCCCAGGGAGGCGGCGGTGTAGGGCAGGTCGATCCCCTCCAGCCAGCGCGCCAGCTGCTTTTTCCCGTCGTCATCGTCGGTGACGTAGAGCTTCACCCGGCACACGCCGCGCATCTGCTCCATCAGGCCCTCGTCCACATAGTCCCAGTACTGGCGGTTCTGCTCCAGGAAGGTCTTGAAGTCCTCCTCGTCCTCGATGGCCATGCCGGTGACGCCGTTGGCGGTGAGGCGGGCACACAGGCCCTCCAGCTCCTCCTCGGTGGTGTCCAGCACCACCTCCAGCCACTTGATATCCTCCATCAGCGCTTGCTCCCCAGGAAGAACAGGGCCACGGTGCCGGGGCCGGAGTGGGCGCCGATGACGGGGCCCACATAGCCGATGACCACATCCTTGGGATGGTAGGTACGGCGGAGGGAATCTGCCAAGTATTTTGCATCCTCCAGGCAGTCTCCATGGCTGATGAAGAAGACCTGATTGCCCGGATCGATGCCGGTCTGTCCCACCTTAGCAGCCATGGCATCGATGGACGCCCTGCGGCCCCGGGCTTTGGACACATTTACCAGGTGCCCCAGGTCATCCACGTGGAGCACAGGCTTGATTTTCAGCATGGTACCCATGACGGCTGTGGCAGCAGAGATTCTTCCGCCTCGTTTCAAGAACATCAGGTCGTCCACCGTAAACCAGTGGCACAGATGCAATTTATTGGCTTCCACAAAATCCGTCACCTGCTCCAGGCTTTCCCCGGCCCGTTGGCGCTGCACAGCATGATAAATCAGGAGTCCCTGTCCCATGGAAGCGCAGAGGGTATCCACCACG
>ENA-ORNG01000851-ORNG01000851.1-human-gut-metagenome-genome-assembly--contig:-NODE-851-length-24428-cov-4.747343_pt1 | contig 24428 bp, 19 predicted proteins | sample MGYA00242113_ERZ509018 | MGnify/ENA primary metagenome ERZ509018 (study PRJEB26280, sample SAMEA2338711) | human gut metagenome | biome: human gut; feature: human-associated habitat; material: faeces... | reverse complement strand
AGCAGCTGAATGAGCTGGTGCAGCAGCGTCTGACAGGCTACCCGCTGCAATATCTGCTGGGGGAATGGGAATTTTTCGGTCTTCCCTTCTTTGTCGGAGAAGGGGTGCTGATTCCCCGCGCCGACACCGAGGTGCTGGTGGAAACGGCATTGGAGCTGTGCGACGGGATGTTTGCCCCCCAGGTGTGCGACCTGTGCAGCGGCAGCGGCTGCATCCCGATTGCTTTAAGCCGCCACCTGCCTGAGCAGGCAAGCTTGACTGCGGTGGAGCTGTCGGATGCAGCTTTGGGTTATTTACAGAAAAACGTGCAGCGCCACCATTGCAGCAATCTGACGGTGGTGCAGGCGGATGTGCTGACCTGGCAGCCGCAGCAGCTATTTGACCTTATCACCTCCAACCCGCCCTATATCAGCGACCAGGAGATGCTCGAGCTTCAGCCGGAGGTCCGCTGGGAACCGGAGATGGCGCTGCGGGCGCAGGAAAACGGGCTGTATTTTTACCGCGTCCTATCCAAGCGCTGCCAAAGTTACCTGCGTGCAGGCGGCTGGCTGCTGTTTGAGATTGGATATACCCAAGGACAGGCGGTGTCCGACCTGCTGCTGGCAGAGGATTACACCGACATCCGACTGATTCCCGACTACAACGGCAATGATCGGGTGGTCGCCGCCAGATGGCAGCCAGCCGAACGATAACATCCTATCATCACAGGAGGAACTTATGCAAACTGTACACTACCGCGCGGTTGTTTTTGATTTGGATGGAACCGCCGTCGATTCCCGCTACAACATCGATGCCCTTCAGCTGACCTGCCAGGAGATGCTGGGACGCAGCGCCACCGACGAGGAGCTGAAAATCACCTACGGAATGACCGCTGCCAATGCCATGCGTTACCTCGGCGTTGCCGACGACCAAATCGAACTGTTTGTCCAGCGCTGGGAGCAGAACATCATGGCACTGTGCCCGAATGCCTCCCTCTACGAAGGCATCTACCCGGTGATGTGCAAGCTGCACCAAGCCGGAATGCTGGTCGGCATCAACACCTCCCGCCGCAGCAACGAGCTGGGCGACCTGCACGCCTATATCCGCGAACCTTTTTTAGACCTGTGCAGCCTGATTGTCACCTGCGACAAGGTGCAGCACCCGAAGCCTGCACCCGATTCGATGCTGTACTACTGCCAGCAGACCGGTCTTTCTCCCAAGGAGGTCCTGTTTGTGGGGGACAGCGAATTTGACGCCGGATGTGCAAAGGCTGCCGGCTGCGATTTTGCTTTAGCCACCTGGGGTTGCTTCTATCCTGAAAAAATCGAAGCCACCTACAAGCCAAGCGCAGCGCTCGACCTGCTTTCTATCGTTGGTCTTGCCTAATTAAAAAATTTACCGAGCGCCGGTTCCTTTTGGAACCGGCGCTCTTTTTCTTTGGCGTCTTTTGGTTTTAAAAATTTTCTCAAAAAATTTCAGACCCGATGCAATAAAACCAATCCCCCAAAAGTTATTAGGGCAAAGAGGGAAAAAGCAACGCTCCTCTCAAAAAATTTTTAGAGCCGATGCAATAAAACTGCTTTCCCAAAAGTTATTCGGGTAAAGAGGGAAAAAGCAACGCTCTTCTCAAAAATTTTCAGAGCCGATGCAATAAAACCACTCGCCTAAAAGTTATTCGGGCAAAGGGACCTTCCTCTTATCAAAATCAATTTTGTTTTTTAAGTACTTTTAAAACACCCATTCAAAACGAACCCCTATGATTTTCAGAAAGGATGTACAACATGAAAAAGATGAATAAACATTTCTCCGCACTCGCAATCGCTGCCCTGCTTCTGGCTGGTTCCATCTCCGTAGGAGCCGCTTCCGCCTATAAAGAGGTGACCGCCCGTCAAAACACCGGTATGCAGGTCAAATCCGGCGACATCGAACTGACCTTAAAGGACGACAACGGCAACACCCTCTACCCGCTGACCTACAACAATGTCGTTTACCTTCCTGCCGAACAGCTGGCAGACCTGCTGGGCTATGACACCACCGTCACCACCAACAGCATCCTGCTGGAGCCGAAATCCTCCTCTTCGACCGGCGACATCGGCGCAGGAAAAGCCAAATCGATTGCTTTAAACCACGCAGGCATCTCTGCTTCTCAGGCTGTATTTGTCAAGGTGGACAAGGAATATAATGACGGCAGACTGCATTATGATGTGGAATTTTACTCCGGCAACAAGGAATACGACTATGAAATCGCAGCCAAAGACGGCTCCATCCTCTCGGTGGATATGGACATCGAAAACTACTCCATCCCGTCCGTCGACACCTCCGATTCCTCTAAAAATTACATCGGCATCGAAAATGCAAAGCAAACTGCCCTTTCCAAGGCAGGGCTTTCCTCCTCTTCGGTCCACTGGGAAAAAGCAGAGCTGGATTATGACGACGGCAGAGCAGAATATGAGCTGGAATTTCACAGCGGTCACCGGGAATACGAATGTACCGTTGACGCAATCAGCGGCAAGGTCCTGAGCTTTGAAAGAGATTAGCCTTGCATTTATCACCTTCTCCTGTTATACTGAATCTGGAAAATCCACCTGAGCGCTCTGGTTTCCTTTGCATGGGATTTTCCGTTTGTATACTCCTATTGAGCGGTTCAGGCAGTCAGCTGCCTGAACCCTTTTTTATCTCTACACCGGAGGGGGAAAGAGCTTCCATGTTGATGACCATGATGATGGTGGAAAACCAATTAAAGCCGCTTCGTCCCGCAGCGGACCCGCAGCAGCTGGAATCCCTTCTGCACGAAATCGCACAGGGCAGCCAGGAGGCGTTTGAACAGCTGTACCACGCCACCGACAGCGCCATCTACGGTTTTGCCCTGTCGCTGACCCGCAACCACCACGAGGCGCAGGACGTGATGATGGACACCTATCTGAAGATTCGCTGCGCTGCCCACCTGTATCTGCCGATGGGCAAACCGATGGCATGGATTTTGACCATCACCAAAAATATTGCCCGCACCCGCCTGCGTGCCGCCTCCCGACAGATTCCCTTTGAGGAGGTCGAGCAGTCCTCCCTCCCCTTTGACCACGACACCGAGGAGGCGATCGCTTTGGAACAGGCGATGCGGGTGCTCAACGAGCAGGAACGGCAGATTTTGATTCTGCACGCAGTGACCGGACTCAAGCACCGTGAGATTGCAGAAATGATGGGCATGCCGTTGGCGACAGTGCTTTCCAAATATGCCCGCTCGCTCAAAAAATTAAAAGCACAGCTGGAACAGCAGCCATCCGATGGCAGGGAGGTGTAAGAGGATGAAGGACAACCAAAACAAACGCAGAAAACTGACCGACGAGCAGGTCGAGCAGATGCTGGCAAGGGCGGTGCAGAAGAATGTGCCCGATATTCTCCAGCAGGCAGCCTCCACACCGGTCACTCCGCTTGCCATGGTGGATGAGATCCTGCCCATCCAATACCCGCGCAGACGTCCGCACTGGCAGCGACTGGCAGCCGCCTGCCTGATGCTCCTGCTGACTGGTGCCGGCATCTTCAGCTGGCTGTGGTTTCCCACCCGGGCGGTGGTTTCCATCGAAGTCAATCCTTCGGTGGCGCTGTCGCTCAACCGCTTCTCCTATGTCATCAACACCCGTGCCAACAACGATGACGGCGCCGAGCTGCTCGACGACCTTTCGCTAAACAATCTCAAGCTGGACACCGCCCTCAATGCCCTCATCGGCGCAATGGACCGTCAGGGCTATCTGACACCGTCGGCGCAGGTCAACATCTTTGTTGACGGCAAGGATGACGACTACAACCGCCAGCTCTACCAACAGGTCACCGACAGCTTCTCCCACCTTCTTCCGTCGCAAGCACCGCAGGAAGAAACAAAGGAGCAGGAGGACACCCCGCAGATGCTCTCGGAGGAACAGGTCAAACAGATTTGCCTGTCCCACGCCGGTGTCCAGGCTGCACAGACTTCCTTCCAGTCTATTTCCTTGCAGCAGGGGGAGCAGCCGGTCTACCAGCTTTTGTTTACCGCTGCGGGCAGCTCCTACATCTACCGCATCGACCCGTACAGCGGTCAGGTCCTCTCCTATGAGCGCACCGAGGAAACAGCCGCCCAGCCAAACACACCTGCCGCTTCTGCTCCTGCCCAACCGCAGGCAGAGCCGAAATCGGTTTCGCTGGAGCAAGCAAAGCAGCTTGCCCTGCAAAAAGCCGGACTGAGCGGACAGACGGTCACCTGGGAAAAGGCGGAGCTGGACGAAGAGGACGGCATTTCCTATTACGAGCTGGAGTTTACCTTCTCTCAAAGCGAGTATGAATGTGAAGTCGATGCCGTCAGCGGCAGCATCCTTAAATTTGAACAGGATTAAAGGTCTTTCGATAAAAAATCAGGCAGAGGAAAACATTTTCCTCTGCCTGATTTTTTTATCGGTGGGATGCCGCATCCTCTTCTGAGGCGGATTCCTCCTGCTCCTTTTCATAATACTGCGCCTGTGCCTGCCACAGACGGTTATATTTTCCGTCGACATCAGCAATCAGGCTGTCGTGGTTGCCCTGCTGGACGATTTTGCCGCCGTCAAACACCAGAATCTCATCGCAGAATCGACAGGAAGAAAGCCGGTGGCTGATGTAGATGGTGGTCTTATCCTGCGCAATCTCGTTAAAGCGCGCATAGATTTCCGCCTCGGCAATCGGGTCGAGTGCCGCTGTCGGTTCGTCCAGGATGATAAATGGAGAATCCTTGTACAAAGCGCGGGCAATCGCGACCTTCTGCGCCTCGCCGCCGGAAAGCTCGACTCCTGTTTCCGAAAAATCCCGATACAGCACCGTATCCAATCCGTTGGGCATCCGGTCCAGCCGCTCGCCAAAGCCGACCTTTCGCAGGACGGTTTCCACCTTTTCGCGGTCGTATCGGCAGCTGCCTGCTACGTTGTCACCCAACGGCTGTGAAATCAACTGAAAATCCTGAAAGACGACCGAGAAGATGTGCATATAGTCGTCGTACCGGTACTTTCTGATGTCGATGCCGTTGAGCAAAATCTGTCCTTCCTGCGGGTCATACAGTCGGCAGAGCAGCTTGATGAAGGTCGTTTTGCCGGAACCGTTCTCTCCGACCACTGCCATGCGCTCTCCAACCCGAAAGCGCAGGCTGACGTTATGCAGCGCCCACTGCTCCGAGCCGGGGTAGCGGAAGGAAACATTGCGAAACTCCACCTCATATTTGCGGTCGGAGCGTTTTTCGGTGGTCAGGGAGCCTTGGTACATCGAATTGGGAATATCCAGCAGCTGATAGACCGGCTTTAAAAAGGCGGCGTTGCTCTTGACGGTCCCCCAGGTGCGGAACAGGTCGCCGATGTTTTTGGAAAGAGCGGTGACAGCGCCCACATACTGGGTGATGGAGCCGACGCCAAAGGCTCCTCCCATCGCCTTTAAGCAGGTGAACAGGTAGATGAAACCGGTCAAAAACGCCGAGATGCCTTCACTGAGTCCTTCGGTCAGACCCATCTTTCCCCTGGACAGCTTTGCCGGCTCTCCTTTGGTGGTAAACATACCGGTTTCTTTCCAGTAATGCTCTGCTATCTTCTGCTGCTCATACATCCTGATGTCGATGGCGCGGGAGCGGTCTGACCCCAAACCACTCCAGAAGTTGAAGATGCGGTTGCCATACTTGGAAATCTCCGCAAGCCCGCTCCACATTCCAACCACCTTTTCGCCTAGCTTGCCGGACAGAAAGCTGATGGCGCCGATGACAGCGACCAGCAGCAGAACGAACAGCGGGTTATTGAGCCACAGATACCCTGCCGACTGCTCGGGCACCGGCAGTATAAACAGGCTGACGCTTAAAAAGACGGCGCTGAGGATACCCAGCAGCGCGGTGGAAACCTCCTCCACCAGCGATGCCAGTTTTCTGATTCCCCAGCTTCCCCAGCGCTGGTTCTGCAAAACCTGTGAACGCAGGTCATAGGTGCTCTGCTTGTCGATGTCGGCAAAGTCCATCGAGAAAAACTTTTTGGCAAACAGCTGTTCCTGCTTGATGGCAAAGACTTCTTTCTCCACCTTCTTCCAGCGCAGCAGGCAGGCGCGCAGCAGCATCAGTGCGCAGCCGGCTCCTACCGTCCAGGCGACCCATCCCCACAGCACCGATGGACGGCGCAGACTGGCAAGCTCGTCGATCAGCCGTGCCGACAGATAGATGGTCACATAAGGGGAGACTGCCTCCACCAGCGAATACAGCAGGATGGAAGGAAACAGTTTCGGACAGAGCCGATGGACATCTGCAAAGGCTTTGCGGTGGATTTTGATTGCTTCTTTGTTGCTCATTAGAATACCTTCCCTTCCTTGTAGTAACGGCTTTGTATCTCAAAGAGCTTGGCATAGCCGCCGCCCTGCTGCAAAAGCTGCTCGTGGGTGCCCTCCTCACAGATGCCGCCGTTCTCCAAAAAGATGATGCGGTCGCAAAAGCGGGTCGAAGCCAGTCGGTGCGAAATGAACAGCGAAGTCTTTCCCTTGCTCATCTCGTCATATTTTAAGTAGATGTCGTTTTCTGCAATCGGGTCGAGCGCCGCGGTCGGTTCGTCCAGCAGCAGGATGCCGCCGTCCTTGTACAAAGCGCGCGCCAGCATCAGGCGCTGGGTCTGTCCGCCCGAAAACAGCACGCCGTCCTCATAGACCTCTCTGCCCACCTTGGTTTCGATTCCCTGCGGCAGCTGGGAAATCTTTTCGGTCAGCCCTGCCTGCTCGATGCAGCGGTTGATTTTTTCCACATCGTAGCCCTGCGCCTGCTGGGAAATATTCTGCGCCACCGATGCGCTGAGCACCGAAAAATCCTGAAAGACTGCCGAAAACAGCCGGTAGTACTCCCTGCGGTCCAGCTGGCGGATGTCCTGCCCATTGAGCAGCACCCTGCCCTCGGTCGGGTCCAGTAAGCCGCACAGCAGCTTGACTAAGGTGGTCTTGCCCGCTCCGTTGAGTCCCACGATTGCCAGCTTTTCGCCTGCATGGACGGTCAGGTTCATATGGTCGATGGTATTTTTTGTTGCCTTGGGATAACAAAAGGACACATTCTCCAGCCGCAGCTCATAGCTGTGCGCCTTTGGAAGCTGCTTGCCGCCTGCAAAGCAGAACGGCTCCTCAATCTCCAGATATTCTCGGATGCTGGTCAAATCCAGCGCCTCCCGGCGCAGGGTCATGCTGTCGTTTAAAATGCCGGTAATCCAGTTGGCAAAGCCGCCGATTGCCGAAAAGTAAAGCAGAAATTCGGAGGCACTTAATCCCTGGTCCAGCGCCATATTCAAAAGATACCAGTAAGCCAGCCCGTTTCTGGCAACGCTGAGCGCAACGTCCGCCAGGTTGCCCAGCAGCTGCACCCGCTCCCGACGCAGGATAAAGCCTTCATACAGCCGCATGGTGCTGTCGTAGATTTCCTCGAGCCAGCCGCCCAGCCCAAAGATGCGGATGTCCTTTGCCAGATTGATTGACTCGGATTTTTTCTGGATGTAGCTGAGCTTGGCGGTATACTCCCGCTCCTCCTCTCGGTGCGCAAAGTTCCAGCTGCTGGTGCGGCGGGCAACCAGATAGCTGACCAGAGTGGTCACCATCACCACTGCCATCATCACCGGCTCTACCCGAACCAGCAGCAGCAGATAAATAACAAAGCCTGCTATATCCCCCAGCAGCAGGGTCAGCGTTTCCCAGATGTGCTCGCTGGGTTCTGCGTTGCCTGACATCGCATGGGAAGCACCCTTATACATTTTGATTCGCTCCGGGTCCAGGGTGTTCGGGTAGGATGTGGTGTTGTTTTTGTATTCCACCTGATTGATCAAACCGGTTCTTACCTCCACCCGTCCATACAGGGTGTTGAGCGCCAGGTAGCTTTTCAGTCCCTTTGCCAGAAACAGCAGCACGGTAAACAGCAGGATGGTCCCAATCAACTCAGCAACCGGCGCTGCCTGCTCCACCTTCGACAGAATCTGCGGTGCCACAAACAGCTCGGTCAGATTGACCGTTACTGCCGCTGCCGCACACAGCACGCACAGGGTCAGCACACTTTTGCAGATTCTCCAGGCGTTGCCAATCATCCATGCGATATTTTGGGTCATGGTATACTTTGATTTTCTTTTCATCATCCTTCACCTCTTCATGCCTACAGCATAGCACAAAAAAAGGTCCCCGTGTTATTTCGGGGACGAATTGTCTGATTTTGGGGACGAATTGCAGCTGCCTTCCGGCTGCTGCGGCAGCAAAATCTCGGTGGTAAAGGCGCCATCCTCCGAATTGCGGTCCACATATCCATCCAGGCGGCGGATGATCCGGTCCATCTGCATCAGACCCAGACCGTGACCCTTGCCCTTGCTGGTAGCAAAGCGTCCGGCTGTCTTTTTCAGCTTTTTGCCCGCAGTAAAATTGGTGAAGGAGATATACAGCTGCTCCCCCTTCATCTCCATATAGACGCGGATCAGCCGTTCCGGTTCCGGCAGCTGTAGGCTGGCTTCGAGGGCATTGTCAAACAGGTTGCCCAAAATGCAGCACAAATCCAGTTCCGGCAGCCGCAGCTTGACCGGGATGTGCGCATCGGCAACCACCTGCACCTGCTTGGAGCGTGCCAGCGAGATTTTGGAATTGAGGATGGCATCGGTCATCGGGTTGCCGGTTTTGATCACCATATCCAAGGTGGTCAAATCGTCGTCCAGCTCATCCAGATACCGCCTGAGCGCCTCCAAATCTCCCTTTGCCGCATACGCCTTCATCGTCTGGATATGGTTGCGGTAGTCGTGCCGCCACCCGCGCATCTGCCGGTACATATTTTCCACCTCTGCGTAGTGGGTCTGGACCAACTCGCTTTGATATTCGTCAATCTGGCGGTTTAGCCGCTTCCAGCCAAATTCCATCCTGCTTCCCCCTCCTATTTCATGTGGATGATGGCGCGGTTGAGCTTGTCATAGGCGCCGCGCGGCAGCGGGATGCTTCTGCCGTCGGTCAGATAGATGTCGCTTCGGGTCACCCGGCTGATGTCGTTCAAATTGACCACCGCCGAACGTCCCACCCGGAAAAAACGTTCGTCCAGCTGCTCCATCAGCTCGCTCAGGCTTTTTTTCACCGTGTAGTCCTGTCTTGCGTGGACGGTGACATAGTTGCGCTGCACCTCCAAAGCGCTCACCTGGTACAGCGGCACACGCACCATCTCCTCGGATGTTTCCAGCGTCAGCACCTTGGTGTTTTTGTGCAGCCGCTCCATCACGCGGTCGAGCACTGCAAACAATTTTTCCTCCTTCACCGGCTTCATCAGGTAGTGCAGCGCTGCCACCTCATACCCTTCGGTGATGTAGTCGGAATAGCCGGTGATAAAGACAATCTGCATCAGCTCGTTGGTGCGGCGCACCTGCTTTGCCAGACTGACGCCGTCCATCTCTCCCATCTCAATATCCAACAGCAGCAGGTCAAAATCCGGCTGTGGACAGGAGAACAAAAACTGCTCTGCGCTGCAAAATTCGGTCATCTCCACCTGATTTCCCCGCTGCTGCGCCCAATGTGCGGTCAGCTGCCTCACATACTCTCTGTCCTCCTGCCTGTCGTCACAGATTGCAATTCTGTAGTCCATCTTTTTCCCCTCTTCCATCCCGTTTTACCTGTTTATTATAGCAAATTTGAGCAAAAAAACAAAGCGTCCTCCTAAATAGGAGAGCGCTTTGCATCGTTTTTTAATCAAGGTACAGCTCTATTCGGGTCTTCTGGGTGTCTTTGCTGACGGTAGTCGTCAAAAGATAGTTGACCTGCTCGCCGTTTTCATAGCCGCTGATGATATTGACCTGCTCCGGCTGAATCTCCACTCCGTTGACCTGAGGCAGAAATTCCCCTGCTTCCACCTGCTCCCGGGTGTACCAGATGCTGGTGACCATCGTAAAGCTGCCTGCGCCCGACTGGTAGGAATCAAACAGCTCGCCCTGGTGGGTGACCTGCTGTACCTGCTGTGGAGCGCTCAGGTCCTGCGCATCATAGACCGTCATGGTGACTGTTTGTGTCTCCTGCGGGCAAAGCACCGCAAAGCTGGTTTCCGATGCCAAAATCATTGCATTCTTTTCCAGCTGCAAAGCGGATACCTGTTTGCCGCTTTTGTCACTGAGCACCGCTTCTCCGGTCGTTGGCTGATAGGTCAGGCTGCCGTTTTTCAGCGAAAGGACTTGCGGTTGGCTGTCCAGCGCATTTTCCATCACGCTTTTGATGGAAAATGGTTGAGCCTCCTCTTCTGCCGCCTCTGCCGCTTCTGCGACCGGCTCCTCCGACTCGGTCAGGGATACCGATTCTTCCTGCGCATCGGCTGCCATCGAGATGGAGTTGAGTATCTGCTGCCGCAGCTGGTCCCGGGCAGATGCTGGCTGCTCCTGTGTCGTCTGCTGGGCAGAAGTCACTGCCTGCGACCCTTCCTGTGGCTGCTCCTCCTGTAAAATAGCTTCTTCCTGTGGCTCAGGCTGTGAAGCAGCTGCTACCTGCGGTTCTTCCTGTGGCTCCTCTGCCGGTTGCTCTGTCTGAGCAGAGGTTTTGGGCACGCCCATTTTAAGAGACGGTTGTCTGTTTGCCGATTCAACCGATGCCGTGTCTTCTGCTGCCTCTTCTGCCACTTCTTCGACTGGCTGCTCGGCTGCACTTTCGGCAGTGACCATATCCTTCATCTGCTCCATCGGTCTTTGCCATTTCCAATAGGCTGCGGACAGCCCGACCACCAGCACCAGGGTGCAGGCGATTGCCCAACGGCGACGATGGACTGTCAGATTTCGTTTTGGTTTTTCCTCTGTTTTGTGGCTGCCCGGAAAGTCAAGCACCTTTCCTTCGGGCTTTTGCGGAGCCGGTGGCTCCATCTGTGTGGGGTCTACCGTGATCTGGTGGTCCCCTTCTCCCGCACAGATTTTTTCCCACATTGCCTGTGCACTTAAACTGCCGGGAAGCTTTGGGCTGGGGAGCGATGAAAACTGCTGTTTAAAAAACTGCTCTTCCCCCTCCAGTTGCTGCTGTTCTTCCGGTGTCAGTTCCCGGTCGGGATTCATCTTTTTCTCTGTCAACTCTGCTTCCCTCCTTCCAAATGTTTTCTCATCTTTTTAAATGCCCGAAACAGCTTGGAACTCACCGTTCCCTGCGGGCTGCCGACGATAGCGGCAATCTCCTTTGCTGTGTATCCTTCGATGACTGACAGGATCACAATTTGCTTTTCCTCTGCTGCCAGCTGTCCCAGCGCATGGAGCAGATCGGTGCGCTCCAGCACCGTTTCCGAAAATTCGTTCTGCTCTCCCGGAAGCTCCAGCATCTGGTCGATGTCCGTTTGATTGCGCGCACGCACATACTCCCGTATCTTTCGATTGCATCTTGCCGAAAGAATGCGGTAAATCCACGGAACAAATGCCTGTGGGTCGCGCAAAGCACCCAGTCCCCGATACGCTTCGATAAAGGTTTCGGAAACAACGTCCTCTGCATCATGGCTGTTTCCCAGGGTGTATAACGCTGTCCGGTACAAAGAGGGAGCTACTGCTTCATAAAGCCGCGTAAAGCCCTCCTGGCTCCCCTTTTGAGCCTCCAGCACCAATGCTGTGTCTAATTTCACCTCTACACCACCCGTCATAAAATTAGTGTCGGGGAGGCTGCAAATTATTGCGTCCCCGTAAAAAAATTCCACAAAAATAAACAATACAAAAAGAGCCCTGCCCTGTTTTTCCGGCAGTTCGTCTGCGGCAAACGGGCACCGTCGGTCTGCTTTTCAACCGGCATATCAAACGCCATTTGTAGCATTATTATAATATATTCGCCTTTAAAAGGCAACTGCGTTTTTTCTTTTGTATACACATAGACACCTAAAAATTCTTTTTTACCAAAAAGAAAACAGCCTTTCCCAAACGAGAAAGGCTGTCCAAGCGGCTCTTACTGGTTGTTTTTGTTCTTTTTCTGCTTGACCTCTTCCTTTAAGCGGTCCAAGCCGGTTTCGTACCGGATGGAGCGCATATTCGGGAACGCATCCAGCAGTCGTTTGCGGAAAAAGCGGTTCTTTACAGAAAGCTCGCTGATTCTGGACTCCATGCGGCGGGCAATCTCCTTCTGACCGGACTCCAGTTTTTCCAGCAGCTCCTCGCGCTTTTCTGCGCGGCGCTCGGCACGCTCGGCTTTTACCTGCTCGATGTAGTCCATCAGCTCCATCCTGCCAAGCTCCGCATTCAACTGATACTGGTCAAAGCGCTGCTGGAATTCCTGATGGCTTTGCTTGAGATACTCCGCGGTATCCAGCTTCGCCTGCTCGACCAGCTGATGGAACTGGCGCAGAACGCTGTTGATGTCCAGAATGGTGCGAACGGTGAGCACAAGGTCCACCAGCAGGATGACCAGCAGCACCGCGCTCATGCTGACCGATGCCCAGAAGGGCAGCGAAACGATGGCTCCCCGCACCACCGGGTCCACCACCCGCGCTGCCACCACACTGAGCACGCCGAACATCAGCGAATTGCGCAGGCAGACCCTGCCGTGGATATTAAAGCGGTAGGTGGAATAATCCCACCACTTGGTTGCAAACAGTTTTTCCAGCAGATAGCCGGTGATGTACTCGATGATACTGGTCACCAACATTCCGCAAAGAAACAATAGCGGAATATTATTTTGGATCGGGCGCAAAAAAACCAGCACCGCCATCGCGCCAAATCCATAGACCGGACACAACGGTCCGTTGAGGAACCCGCGGTTGACAAACTTTCCCTGTCCGATGGAGCAGTAGATGGTTTCGCACGTCCATCCCAGAAAGCTGTACGCCAAAAACTGCAAAAAGATGTTACAGACCTGCTGCAAGCGATCTCCTCCTTATAACCTCAATCTCTTTTTCCCGCCGGACTGCTCCGCAGGGGAAGCAGCCCATTCTTATCCGTTTTGCACCACCAGCTGTTCTTCCTCCTCCAGAGGGTCGACTGCGCTGGCTGCTAACGGCAGTTTTTCCTGTTTGCCGGTATCGGTCGGCTGCGTTTTTTCTGCGTATACCTTTACTTCCCTGGGCGGCTGGGTCTTCTGTTGCTCCATCAGTCTTGCATTTGCCAGCATCAGCTTGATGCGGTTCTGCTGGTTGACCTTGGATGCACTGGAATCATAGTCCACCGCTACGATGTTCGCCTGCGGATTCTTCTCCTTGATGACACGCATCACACCCTTGCCGCAGATGTGGTTGGGCAGACAGCCAAACGGCTGGGTGCAGACGATGTTGTTTACCTTGTAGTGCTGAATCAGTTCGACCATCTCAGCGGTCAGCAGCCAGCCTTCCCCCATCTTCACACCGTTGCCGATATAACCCTTGGCAGATTCGATGGTGCTTTCAAAGGGACAGGGCGGCTGGAAGCTGCTGTTTTGTTCAATCAGGTGAATCATATCGCTCTTGCGACCGCGCAAAAAGCGGTTGACCCGGCGCATGACCGCTGCTTTGGCTTTGCCGATGCCGTACAGCTGACAGTCATATTCCGAGTTATGGGTGCAGTAGAGCAGGAAATCGAACAGACCCGGGCAGACCACCTCACAGCCCTCCGACAGCAAAAACTCCTCCAGGTTGTTGTTTCCCAGCGGAGAGTATTTGACATAAATCTCTCCGACCACGCCGACCTTGATCTTCTCCTCATCGCTGCGCTCCACCCGATCAAAGCGTTTGATGATGCGCACCATCAGCTCGGAGACCTCCTTCCAGCGCAGCAGTTTTTTGCAGAACAGCTTTTCTGCCCAAAGGATGCTCTCCTCCACCGCCTGCTGGCTGGCTCCCTGCTGTTTTTCATACGGGATGCACTGGTTGTACAAGGTCATAATCAAATCGCCGCACAGCACCCCGTAGAGCGCCTGTAGCAGCATGGTCAGCGGCAGGGAAAAGCCTCCCGACTGCTCGCTTTTGATAAAGCTTGCCGAGATGACCGGTATATCGCCGTAGCCGCACTTGTTCAGCGCCTTGCGCAGCAGGTAGATGTAGTTGGAGGCGCGGCAGCCTCCGCCGGTCTGGGTAATCAGCAAAGCCACCTTGTCCAGCGGCAGCTCACAGTGCTCCAAAGCGTCGATCATCTGTCCGATGACCAGCTGCGCCGGATAGCAGGTGTCGTTGTGGACATTTTTCAGTCCTTGTTCAATCACCTGCGGTCCGCAGTTGTCCAATATTTTGATGTGGTATCCATAATTTTCCAGGACATTTCCCAAAATTTTAAAGTGAATCGGCAGCATTGTCGGAATCAGGATGGTATGGGTGCTCTTCATCTCCTTGGTAAAGGGCACCTTTTTGATTGGTTCCATAATAAACTCCAACCTCCTTTATGCAAAATATGCAAATCAAACGCCGGACAGCAGTTTAAAATCTGCCGGATGTGATTTTCAAGTCGTCCTCCGGTAAAGATTTCCATTCACGCTCCCTGCGTACAGGCACCGAGTGGTGCTTATCTTTGCAGAAACAGCTGTACATTTCAATCCACGCCCCCCTGCGTGTGGTTGCCGGATGGTGTTTACTCCCGGCAAAAAATACGCATTTTCATTTACGCTCCCAGGCAACTATTGCTGCGTGTTGGCGTCGCGCTCTCTTACTGCGCCAATCAGCGAACGGATGCGGATGCGCACCGCACCCAGATTGTTGATTTCATCAATTTTCAGCTGGGTGTACAGCCGCTGTCCGCGCGCCAAAATGGCAGAAACTTCGTCGGTGGTGATGGCGTCGATGCCGCACCCAAAGGAAACCAGCTGCACCAGTTCACAGTCGCGGTGCTCCACCACATACTCTGCGGCGTTGTACAAGCGGGAATGATAGGTCCACTGGTTGAGAACATCGGGACGCACCGGCTGCACCAAATCCGCTACGCAGTCCTCGGTGACCACCACCAGTCCCAGCGAGGTAATCAGCTGGTTGATCCCGTGGTTGATCTCCGGGTCGACATGGTACGGTCTGCCGCACAGGATGATGGTCTTCAGTCCCTTCTGACGTGCAAATTCCAGCGCCTTGCGCCCTTCCTCCTTCACCTGCTCCCGCTGGCGGTGGTAGCTTTCATAGGCACAGTCGGACGCCCGTTTGACCTCGCGCAAGGTCAAATCAGGGTAATATTTTTGGAGCGCCTGCCAGATTTTTTTCGGGAAGGTCTTGCGCTCCGCCAAATCCAGATACGGATAAAGATAACGCACCTGCTTGAGCTTTTCGACGTTGGAAGCCAGCAGCTCGGGGTAGTAGGCGACCACCGGACAGTTGAAATGGTTGTCACCTTTACTCTCATCAAAATTGTAGCTCATGCAGGGGTAAAAGATGGTGGTGACCCCTTTGTCCAGCAGATTTTCGATATGTCCGTGCATCAGCTTTGCCGGATAGCAGGCGGTGTCCGACGGAACCGAGTACTGCCCTTTGGCATACAGCGCGCGGGAGGACAGGTCGGATACCACAATATCAAAGTCCAGGTTGCGGAAAAATGCCTCCCAGAAGAACAGATTTTCATACATATTCAGTCCCAACGGCAGCCCAATCACCCCGCGTTTACCGGTGTGGGCAGCCGCTCTTTTAGCACAGTCCTCGCTGAGTGTGCGAATCTGCTCCAGCTTAAAGCGGTACAGGTCGGGCAGTTGTCGCTCTTTTCCCAATCCCAGCGGCTTTTCGCAGCGGTTGCCGGAAATATACCGCTCCCCGCCTGCAAAGATGTTGACGGTGAGGTTACAGTGGTTGGTGCAGCCCTGGCAGACCACCGGCTTGGATTCATGCTGGAAATTTTCCAGCTGCTGTGCGCCGAGCATCGACGAGCGGGTCTGCTCCTTTGGGCAAATTCCCTTTGCGTAGATGGCAGCGCCGTAGGCTCCCATCAGACCGGCGATGTCCGGTCGAATGACATCATGCCCGATTTCCTTTTCAAAGCTGCGCAGAACGGCATCGTTGAGGAAGGTTCCTCCCTGCACCACGATATGTTCGCCCAGCTCGTCCGCATTCCGTGCGCGGATGACTTTATATAAAACATTTTTGACAACGCTCATCGAAAGTCCTGCTGAAATGTCCTCCACACCCGCGCCGTCCTTCTGCGCCTGCTTGACCGAAGAGTTCATAAAAACAGTGCAGCGGGAACCTAAGTCGACCGGGTATTGGGAAAATAATCCCAGCCGCGCAAACTCCTCTGCGGTGTAGCCCATCGACTTTGCAAAGGTTTCGATGAAGGAGCCGCAGCCCGAGGAGCAGGCCTCGTTGAGCATGATCGAGTCGATAGCGTTGTCCTTGATTTTAAAGCATTTGATGTCCTGACCGCCGATATCCAAAATAAAATCCACCTGTGGGTCAAAGTGCTGGGCAGCTTTAAAGTGGGCAATCGTTTCCACGATTCCGTCGTCCAGATGAAAGGCGTGCTTGATCAGCTCTTCCCCGTAGCCGGTGGACACCGCATAGCGGATGTTGACCCGGTCGCCGCAGGCTTCATAGATTTTTTGCAGCTGCTCCCGCACAATCTGCACCGGATTTCCCTGATTGGAGCTGTAATAGCGGTAGAGGGTCTCATAATGGTCGCTCATCAGCACCAGCTTGGTGGTGGTGGAGCCGCAGTCGATGCCAAGGTAGGCATCCCCGCTATACCCTGTGATGTCCTTCCACGGAACATTGGCGCGGCTGTGGCGCTGTACAAATTGGTCGTGCTCCTCCTGATTGGCAAACAGCGGCTGCAAATACTGGGTGGATTTGGAGCGGGATGCCGCATGTTTGAGCTTCTCAGTAAACTGCTCGTAGGTGTAGGTCGTCTGCAAGCCTCGGGTGTAGATGGCAGCGCCCAACGCCACCGAATACTGCGCCCACTCGGGAAAGACTGCCTTGCCCGGTGCCAAACGCAGGGTCTGCTCAAAGCGCTGCTGCAATCCCTGAAAGAAAAAGAGCGGTCCGCCCAAAAACAGCACCTTGCCTTCGATTTTTCTGCCCTGGCTCAGTCCGGTCACCGTCTGGTCGACCACCGCCTGGAAGATGCTGGCGGCAACGTCCTCCTTGCGCGCACCCTGGTTGAGCAGCGGCTGGATGTCGGTCTTGGCAAAAACTCCACAGCGCGATGCGATCGGGTAGATGCGCTCGTGGCGCAGGCTCAGCCGGTCCAGCTGCTCGGGTGTCACATTCAGCAGTGTTGCCATCTGGTCGATGAAGGCGCCGGTGCCGCCGGCACAGCTGCCGTTCATCCGCTCCTCCAGTCCGCCGCTGAGGAAGATGATTTTGGCATCCTCTCCGCCCAGCTCGATGACCGCATCGGTGTCCGGTTCATACTCCATCACCGTTTTGTAGGTAGCAAATACCTCCTGTACAAAGTCGATGCCGGCATCCTCGGCAAGTCCCAGACCTGCCGAACCGGAGATGGCTACCTGAAACGGTCCGTCCAGAAACTGCTTTGCTCCCTCAAGCGCATTCAGGGTCGCCTGACGCACCTGCGACAGATGACGCTGGTAAACCCGGTAAAGGACTCGGTCGCCTTCCATAACAACCACCTTGACGGTGGTCGAGCCAATATCGATTCCTACGTTTTTTATCAATCTTCTCCCCTGTCCTTTCTGACAAGGCAAACCGAGCGAACACGCGTCCGACCAATCCCAAAGCTGCCGCAACGCCTTCCTCGGTTATCCTTCCTCACGTTTCTCTTGCTGCACAAAGGTCTATCTATTCTCTGTGCAATCCACTCTTTTTTGATGATAATTTACCTATTTATTAGGGCACATCCATTTTAGTTCCACCATATTATAAGTCCTGTTTAAAAAAGTGTCAATTATCACAAAATAAAAATTAACATTCTATTCAGAATTACCTTTTGCCCTCGCTGCATTTATTCTATATCGACAGCTTACGGCAAAAGTTTTATGAAAAAACATCAATTTTTCAGTTTATCAGGTAAAAGTGCTTGACAAATATGAAAAATCATCGTATATTTTTTACATCATCATTTTCAAGCGCTCAAAAAAGCGCAGGAATTGGAGGATCTTATGAGCTGCAAACCCATGACATCTGCTTATTTTGCATATTTTTTCAGCTTTGCCTTTTATAGCGCAGGGCGATTTTATCATGCAAAAAAGAATACAGATGCCAAAAGGACAGCTCTGACAGCGAACGGACGATAATCGGTCTGATTCGTTCCTGTTAGGATACAGATGATTGCTATACCACGACCCAAATCTGTCGGTGCTTTTGACAAAAAAGCACCGACTTTTTTTATTTTTCAAAACAGAAAGGATTTGTTGTTATGATTATTATTTTAAAAAAAGGGACTTCCCCCGTTCAGGTCAATAAAATGGTCAGTCACTTCGAGCAGATGAATTTTCAGGTGCAGGAGATTCGCGGCGTACACGAAACCATCCTCGGATTGATTGGTGATACCTCCCGTTTGGACACCGATGACATCAAGTCGATGGACACCGTTGCCGAGGTCAAACGAATCCAGGAGCCTTATAAAAATGCCAACCGCAAGTTCCACCCGGACGACACCGTCATCGATGTCTGCGGCAGAAGAATCGGCGGCGGACATTTTCAGGTCATCGCCGGTCCCTGCTCGGTAGAAAGCCGCGAGCAGATGATTTCGATAGCCAATTCGGTCAAAACTTCCGGTGCAGGACTGCTGCGCGGCGGCGCATTCAAGCCTCGCACCTCCCCATACTCCTTCCAGGGACTGCGCAAGGAAGGGCTGGATTACCTGCTGGAAGCCAAAAAAGCATCCGGTCTGCCCATCGTCACCGAAATCATGAGCATCGACCATCTGCCGCTGTTTGAACAGGTGGATGTCATCCAGGTCGGCGCACGCAATATGCAGAACTTTGAACTGCTCAAGGAGTTGGGCAAAATCGACAAGCCCATCCTGCTCAAGCGCGGACTTGCCAACACCATCGAAGAGCTGCTGATGAGCGCAGAATACATCATGGCAGGCGGCAACAAAAAGGTCATCCTGTGCGAGCGCGGCATCCGCACCTTTGAGACCGCTACCCGCAACACACTGGACATCTCCGCTATTCCAATCATCAAAAAGCAGTCCCACCTGCCTATCATCATCGACCCAAGCCACGCTGCCGGCATCCGCTGGATGGTCCAGCCGCTGTCGATGGCAGCCATCGCAGTCGGCGCAGACGGACTGATTATCGAAGTTCACAACGACCCGGAAAAGGCATTGTGCGACGGTGCGCAGTCTCTGACACCCGAACAGTTCGACCAGGTGATGGACGATGTCCGCCGCACCACCGCCTTCTTCGGCAAGACCATCGACTAAGATTCAGAAAATTTGTTCTTGTTTTATCGAAAACTTATCCCCAGTCCAATCAGCTGAAAGGAGTTGTTCGGATTGAAGACTGTGACCGTCAACGCCAGTGTGCGCTATGACGTTTTGATTGAAAAAGGGCTGCTTTCACACTGTGGAGAAGAAACTGCCGAGGTTTTTTCTCCGCAAAAATCGGCAGCTGCCATCATCACCGATGACAATGTATCCGCCCTGTACCTGAATACTGTTGTTCGTTCCTTCGAGCAGGCGGGCTTTCGCGTTTGTCATTTCACCTTTTTGCATGGGGAGGATTCCAAAAGCCATGCGGTGCTGATGAATGTCTATGATTTTTTGATCCAAAATCATATCACCCGCAGCGATTTCATCGTGGCGCTCGGCGGCGGCGTGGTGGGCGACCTTGCCGGATTTGCCGCTGCCACCTATCTGCGCGGCATCCCGTTCATTCAGATTCCCACCACCTTTTTGGCTGCCATCGACTCCTCGGTAGGCGGCAAAACAGCGGTCAACATCCCCGCCGGAAAGAATTTGATTGGAGCCTTCCATCAGCCTTCTTTGGTCCTGTGCGACCCGAACACCTTTGACACCCTCTCCGAGCAGACCTTTGCCGAAGGCTGCGCCGAGATGATTAAATACGCCATGATTTGGAACCGGGACTTCTTTGACCTGCTGGAAAGCTGTGACATTCACCAGCAGATCGAGCAGATTGTCGCCTACTGTGTCGACATCAAGCGGCAGGTGGTGGAACAGGATGAGCAGGACAACGCCATTCGCATGATTTTAAACTACGGGCACACCCTGGGACACGCCATCGAAAAGGTCAGCAACCATGCCGTCACCCACGGATATGGCGTGGCACTGGGCATGGTGCTCATCACCCGCCTTTCCATCCGGCTCGGTCTCTGCGATTGCACCGTACTCGAGCAGCTATGCCGGATGCTCAAGCGGTATCACCTGCCGACCGACTACCCGGGAGAGCTTGCCGAGCTTGCCCAAAGCTGCCTGCACGATAAAAAAATGTCCGGCGACACCATCCGTCTGGTGGTCGTCTCAGAAATTGGCAGCGCAAAGATTCTGCCCATGCCGGCAGAACAGCTGACTGCTCTGCTCAAGGAGGGACTGCCATGTTAAGCTGCACAGTACACGGCGCCTTAAACGGCACCGTATCGGCTCCTGTTTCCAAATCCGACCTGCACCGGCTGATCATTGCCTGCGCTTTAAGCTGCGGCGAATCGCTGATTCATCGCTATACCCTCTCTCAGGACATTCAGGCGACCGCCAACGTCATCGGCGCACTGGGCGCATCGGTACGCTTTGAAAACGACTGCACCATCGTGGACGGGATCTTCCCCTCCACCGAATCTGCGCAATCGGAAATTTTGTGCGATTGCAACGAATCCGGCTCCACCCTGCGCTTTTTGGTGCCGGTCTGTGCCGCGCTGGGACGCCGCGCGGTTTTTGCCGGGCACGGACGCCTTTCCCAACGCCCGATGGAGCCGCTCTGCTCCCAGCTTGCCGCCCACGGCGTTTCTTTGCAGCTGCCCGAAAACGGCGACAGCCTGCCGCTGCACATCAGCGGAAAGCTGCGCGGCGGGGACTTCTTCTTTTCCGGTGACATCAGCTCGCAGTACATCACCGGGCTGCTGTTTGCCCTTCCGCTTCTGGAAGAGGACAGCCGCATCCTGCTGACCTCTCCTCTGCAATCGAAAGGCTACGTCGAGATGACCCTGCAACTGCTCAAGCAGTTTGGCATCCGCATCCTGCCTTTGGAAAATGGATGGCAGGTGTTTGGCAGACAGAGCTACTGCCCACCCAAGCAGCTGACCGCACAGGGCGACTGGAGCAACGCCGCCTTCTGGCTGTGCGCAGGAGCCATCAGCAAAACATCCGCCTCCATTCGGGTCACCGGCATGGATATAGATTCGCTGCAAGGCGACCGGGAGATCTGTCAGATTCTGCAACGGATGGGCGCCAAGATGAACATTGCTTCCGATTTTATCGAGGTCTTCCCATCCCAGCTGCACGGAACTACCATCGACGCAGCACAGATTCCCGACATCATCCCCATCCTGTCGGTCGCGGCTGCCGCAGCCCAAGGGCAGACCACCATCGTCAACGCCGGCAGATTGCGCATCAAGGAAAGCGACCGCCTGCACGCCATCTGTCACAACCTTACCACTCTGGGCGCACAGGTCACTGAAGGCACCGACAGCCTGGTCGTCTGCGGAACCGGCAGCTTAAACGGCGGGACGGTCGATTCCTTTAACGACCACCGCATCTCGATGTCGATGGCGGTCGCCTCGCTGCTGTGTGAGCAACCGGTCACCATCCTCGACCCGATGTGCGTCAACAAATCCTACCCGGACTTTTTTGAGCAGTTTGAGCGTTTAGGCGGCAGCGTCCGTTTTTCCGGCTAAGCTGCATCATCTATAAGGAGGTTTTATCCATGTCATCGACCTGGGGCAGCAACCTGAAAATTTCCATCTTCGGCGAAAGTCACTCCAAAGCCATCGGCATTGTCATCGACGGCATCCCTGCCGGTACGGTCATCGACCGCGAACAGCTCCTCGCCTTTCTGGCAAGGCGCAGCTCCCGCGGCGGCAAGCTGGACACCCCGCGCATCGAAGCGGACCAGCCGCAGCTGCTCAGCGGGATGCTTCCCGACCCACAGGACCCGAACCTTCTGGTCGCCTGCGGCACACCTGTCTGTGCAATGATTGAAAATGCCAACACCCAATCCAAAGACTACGACCAGCTGCGTTCGGTTGCACGCCCGGGTCATGCTGATTTTACCGGATTTATGCGCTACCACGGCTGCAACGACATCCGTGGCGGCGGACATTTTTCCGGTCGTCTGACCGCTCCGCTGTGCTTTGCCGGTGCGATTGCCAAACAGTACCTGCGTCAGTACGGCATCGAGGTCGGCGCGCACATCCGCTCGATTGGCTCGGTGGAGGATAACCCCTTCGACCCGGTCACTGTCTCTGCCTCCACCCTGCTGGCGGTACAGGAAAAATTCTTCCCGGTCCTTGACGATGCTGCCGGAGAACAGATGCAGCAGCTCATTGCAGACAGCCGCGACCGACAGGATTCGGTGGGAGGTGTCATCGAATGTGCCGCCGTCGGACTGCCTGCCGGCATCGGCGACCCGATGTTCGACTGCATCGAAAGCCGCATTGCTTCACTGGTGTTCGGCATCCCGGCAGTCAAAGGGATTGAATTCGGGCTTGGCTTTGGCTTTGCCGCCCAAACGGGCAGCAGGAGAAATTCCTCGCCCTTTTTCTCTGGGTCGATGAAGGGCATATATCCAAAGCACACTTCGTTGAGCATATATGCATATCCGTCTACGACCTGCTGCTGGAGTACATTCAATATTTCCTCAAAGGGCAGCAGTGGTATATCCTCCATATCTACCCCGATTTCCTGGGAAGTATAGATATTTGCCCAAAATGAGCCGGGACGTTCGATGCGTATGGCTAACATGCTTGCTGGGACAGCCCTTTTTTCTTTGCTATGGGGACCATATTCACTTTCGAGTCCGTGCAGGAAAATGCTGCCTCCCTTTAATTGTGGGATGCCATGATAAGTCGTATAGAAATAAAGGCATTGGAACCCTTTATCCTCTGATTCTCCATAAGACTGTTGAAAATAGCAGGTAAGCTCCTTGTCTCTCATAAAGGGCAGCCATTTTTGGATCTCCTCAATGGCAATGGTCGGAGCATCCTCCCATGGCAGGGCAGGATCAAATGTCACTTTCCTTTCGAGCAATGGGAAGCGTAAATTCTCCGTTGAAAAATCGCGGCTCATTCCCTTTATGCCCCACCCATTTAGACTTATCGAAACAGATTCATCCAATCCCTCGGCAGGCGGTTCCCATGTGATGCGTACCACAGGCACCGCATCCACCTCTGGCACCACGATAGGTACGTCCACAGATACCGTATCGCCTTTTTCAAGCTGGTTAGGCGCGCCATGTTCGACAACATATTCTCCTACCCAACGGTTTGGCATTGTTTCACGTAACTGCTGAATAGAAACATATGTCTGCTCGCACAAGGCAATAGTGATGAAGAACGTGGTGGCAAGCAACGTAGCACAGAAAGCAGCGATGGTTGGCAGCTTTTTCATGTGAGAAAACCTCCTCAACAAGTACATTCCGAATGGAGAGCTCGCGTGGAAAAGGCTCTTCCACGCGGGCTCAGAAAAAGATTAGCTATCTCCATCAATATATCCAGAGAGCTGGATAGTTGGGAATCCCGCATCAGCGTACTTGGTATTTGCGCGCGCTGCTGCGCCATAATGCCAGCCAGTATAAAGGGAATTGCTTCGCACATAATTCGCAGTATCAGGTGCCATCCAATCTCCACCTAAACGCGAATCAAGGTCCGACATTTCAAAAGCCTGAAAATAATTGGTGTAGCTGTGAGACCCATAGTATCCTTCAATACTGCTCCACAGGTAATGACGGACATATAGGCGAGTAGGATTTGCGCCTTTCCATACGCCCTCTGGATCTGTAACGATAACCGTATTGACGGCTTGGGCAGGGATGCGAGTCTGCTTGATATACGCTCTTTCCGCGCTGGCTGAAGCACAGCAAGCCAGTATCAGCACCATGCTGAGGGTAAAAGCAAGCAACTTTTTCATTATCTTTACTCCTTTGCATTGCATATCCGATGGTTTTTTGCTAGAATGGAGTAGCCCTTGTAGAATGGCATCGCAAAAGCGATGCATGCTGCCCAGCACATTTTGCAAGGGTTTTGTTTATCCTTCTGGCATATTACAAGCCCAAGGGCAGTCCCCCCTCTCCTGATCTTCTTGTAGAATAGATGGTTTTCCCATTATTCTCGCATGTATCGTTCCTTTGTTCCTGATTCCTTGTGAATGAATTCATCCAGTTAATGCTTCGTACAAATTCACTATTAATTATTGGTATAAGCATTTACAAAAATGAAAACTGGAGAGGTGGCCATGACTAGCCTCCAAATGTCGGGAGTTCACCTCCTAATCTAGTCCTTATGCTGAGCCACCATATTCTGAAGCGTTTCGGGCACAACAGGCTCGTGTCCACCGTGTACACTAGGCATATCCGCCCCAAACATTCCGTAATTGTAAAGAAGAGCAGCAAACCAAGACCAGATAGCGTTCATAATATATGTGACCTCCTTTTTGTTTCCGGTAGTGTCAAAACTACCTTCCTTTTTTATTGTAAAAGTTACGTTTTACCTTGAT
>ENA-ORNG01000845-ORNG01000845.1-human-gut-metagenome-genome-assembly--contig:-NODE-845-length-24543-cov-5.203120_pt1 | contig 24543 bp, 28 predicted proteins | sample MGYA00242113_ERZ509018 | MGnify/ENA primary metagenome ERZ509018 (study PRJEB26280, sample SAMEA2338711) | human gut metagenome | biome: human gut; feature: human-associated habitat; material: faeces... | reverse complement strand
TACAATAATATAAACTTTGGAAAATTTGATACTTTATTTTAGTAGAAAAGTTAAATTTTATTATAAAAAAAGCAGTTTCAGCTTTAGGCGAAACTGCTTTTTAAGTCAAATGCTATATTAATACACTTAATAAATTTTTAATATGTAAATTTACCAAACAAGTCTTTATTACTACTAGGATAAAAAACTCTATCAACTATTTCTAAAACTACAACATCTGGATCATATCTTTTCAAAAGATATTTCATATCAGTTTTTGTTTTTTTCTCAGCGTATCCATTATAATGGGTGATAATTGTTTCTTTTGCAAATTGTGCTAAATATGGGGCCATAAAGGTTGTATAAGAATCTGATAAAACTAAAATTTTAATATCAGATGTAGATTTGTTGTTTTTTAAAATTAGTTCTCCGTTATGTATTTTTTCCCAATAGTTTATTTTTGATAGTAGCCCACCAACTTGCAAGGTTTCTCCTGTATAACAATCAGTAAAAAATATTTCATTAGTATATTTTTTACTCCAAGGAATGGTATCCTTATTTTTGTTCGGATCAAAGCCAAGCATGGATAAATAATCACCAGGATGCACTGTTTCTAAAAACGTTCCGTCTAAATTAAGGCCCTCGTAAAATTTTGTTTTATGTTCGTTAGAAATTTTTTGTAGTAGCTTATCTGCGCCGAAAGATGCTCCATGATAATTCCAGTGGCTATCTACTGGTATATATAATATATGAGATGATTTTAATTTTTCTTCTTTTAAATTTTGAGTAATTGATAAGTAATTTATATTATTATTTTTTAATAATTTTTCAGATTGAATAAAAAAGGAATCAGGTTTTTTGTATGTATTACGAATTTGTTCTGGGAAAAATTCACGATACATTGTTTCTTTGCTTGGAGGGATAAACAAAATAAAATTTTTACCTTTTTCATTACAATAACTTTGTAAATGTTTGATGCTGTTAATTTTTTGTTCAGGTTCATTAAAAGATGTTATAATCATATCTTTATGAAAAAGCCAGTTGTTTTTACCTCTAAATATTTTTGGGTGATTTAAAACGCCAATATTCAGATTAAAATCGCTCCATCTTTTTATCGCTTTGTCCCTGTACCTTAATCTGTCTTGATACCATTTTTCAAATTGTTCATAAAACTCTTTTGATTTTAAAGATTGAGTTGGGCGGGGAGTGATTCTTCTATTTTCTGTTTGGGCAATAAGGCGTGCGTTTTTTTCACCTCTGTATAAGCCAGTATTAGGTATTGCCAAAAATGTTGCAAATACTACTATAAAACTTATAGGTATTATCTTCTTCAGTTTGCTGATGTTTTTATTATTCATAATCTACCTCAAAATCTAAAGTAAATAAATGGATTATAAGTATTGCTCATAACACTCATTACGGACAGAATGAAAAGCAAAAATGCGCAAATATAACCTGCTGTTTTAAAAACTAAAAAACGTAAATGTGTTTTGCTGCGGCAAACCAGTTTTTTATAAGGTGTACGCCAGTCGATAGAAAATATAATGCCGAAAATAATTGCAAGTATGACGTCATTTTGTAAAAATTCCTGTGTTAATTCTAAATTCAGCATATTTATTTTAAACATTTGCATCCAGTAATGAACAGCATAGTTAATACTGTCTGCTCTAAACATAACCCATCCGAAAATTATGACAAGCAAAGCATAAAAGTGCGATAGCAATTTTTTGTTTTGTAAAAAGTCTTTAAGAAATATGCTTTCGATAATAATAAAAATCCCATACCAGATACCCCATAAAACAAAAGTCATGTTAGCTCCGTGCCATAGACCGGAGCACAAAAATACAAATAAAATATTAAAATAATACTTAAGTTTTCCGCTGCGGTTGCCTCCTAAATTAATATAAACATAATCTCTCAGCCATGTGGAAAGGGAAATATGCCAACGGCGCCAAAATTCGCCAACAGTTTTTGAAATATATGGATAATTAAAGTTTTCTTTATATTTAAAACCAAATAATGCCGCTAAACCGATAGCCATATCGCTGTATCCGCTAAAGTCAAAATAAATTTGCAATGTATAACAAATTGCACCAAGCCATGCGGTTGCAAAATCAATTTGTTCAGGTGGAAGTGCAAAAATTTTATCTGCCGCTTTGGCAACGGTGTTGGCAATTAAAACTTTTTTGGCAAAGCCAAAACAAAAACGGCGAATGCCATTGCTGAAACCGTTTATAGTTATTATTCGATGTTCAAATTGTTTTTGAATGTCTATATATCTTACTATTGGACCAGCAACAAGCTGTGGAAACATTAACACATAGGTGAAAAAGTGCAGTATATTTTTATCGGCTTTCATTTTGCCCATATAAACATCAAATGTGTAGCTTAAAACGTGAAAGGTATAAAAACTAATACCTAAAGGTAAAAGAATTTTATCAACCTGTGATAATTGATAATTTATTCCTAACAAAGCAGCTGTTTTGTTAAAAATATCAATGGAAAAATGCCAGTATTTAAAATACCATAATAATCCAATACAAATAGCTACGCAGATAATTAATGCGATTTTTTTTATTAAGAATCCTCGTTCTTTTATAATTAAACTGTTATTAATTTTATTATCTATATTTGAAAATAAAAGTGCTGTGCAATAATTAAGCAAAATAACGCTATACATTAAAAACAACATTTTCTGCTCGCCAAAAAAATAAAAAGCAGAACTCATTAAAAATAAAAAAGCGTTGCGAAACCGTTTCTGCATTAAAAAGTACATCCCTAATGTGAAAGGTAAGAATAAAAATAAAAATACAGGTGTTGTAAAAACCATAAAACCATCCTTTAATATAAAATTTGAATTTGCTAAAATGTGTACTTTGTGGCAAGCAGATTTCAGGGACTTTTAAGCACTGTTGAAATCTTGAAAATAGAGTTTTTAATGATATAATAAAGCAGTAATGTTAAATACAAAAAAGTACACTTTATAGTAATTCGGATGCATTACCAAATTACTCCTTTTTCGTATTGGTTGGCACGGTAACGAAAGCTTGTCAGTGGCATACAGCATTCTTTGGCGGCTGTTATGCCGGTAATTTTACCTGCTTTCCATTTTTGGTAAACAGCATGGAAATTTGCCGGCAAAGGCTTTGGCGGCCTGCCGAAGCGTATGCCTTTTGCTTTGGCCGCGGCAATGCCTTCTGCCTGCCTTTGGCGGATATTGTTACGTTCGTTTTCGGCGGCGAAGGACAGCACCTGCAAAACGATGTCGCTTAAAAATGTGCCCATTAAATCTTTGCCGATACGGGTGTCTAAAAGCGGCATATCCAAAACTACAATGTCTATCTTTTTTATTTTTGTTAAATAGCGCCATTGTTCTAAAATTTCGCTATAATTTCTGCCTAAGCGGTCAATGCTTTTAATGTAAAGCACATCATCTGCTTTTAATTTACGCAGTAGTTTTTTATACTGCGGGCGGTCAAAATTTTTACCCGATTGTTTATCGGTATATAAATTTTTGGAAGGTATCTGCATTTTCTGCATTACAATAACCTGCCTGTCTTCATTTTGGTCATAGCTGCTTACGCGGATGTAGCCGTAATTTGTACTCATTTTATCCTCCTGTAAATATCTTTCTAACCATAAAACGGTATTTTGGCATAATTTATTTACCTTTTAATATAAAAAAGCATAAAAAAACAACCGTGAGTTGTATCACGGTTGCTTAAAATCTTATGTCTGCTATCGTGCAGATTTTTTTATGCCGTATTCGCAATCTGTTTTTAATTCGATTTCAAAAATTCTGTTCCACGGAAGTTTTGTTTCGGCGTTAATACCGGTAAGGTAATATTCATCTGTGCCGTCGTTGTAAAAGGGTGTAAGGCCTAAATTGGTATATAAAAGGCTGCGCTTTTCGTTATAAATAAAGCCTTCTATAATATTTTCGGCAAAAGTTTTATAGCCGTCATTCAAATTTGCAGGGTCCTGCCCGCGCAGGGTAAGTACTGTGCTGAGGCGGTGGTGCAAAAGTTTTTGGTAGCTGTAATCATCCAGCAGGCGGGCAACTGTAAAGTTAAGGTTTTGCGCATAAAGCGCAGGCAGCAGATGCTTGGGCAGGCGTTTAAGCTGCCCTGTAAATATTGCGCTTTGCGCCATGGCTGTACCCGCCGCGTTGCCGAAGGTGTTCCAGGCCGAGTAAGAAACAAGTTTGTTTATGGTTACGTTGTTTGCCAAAAGCACGGGCAAAAGCATCTGGCTGCTTTCATAATCTTCACTGGCGTCGATAACGGCAACATGCTTGCCGCTGTTAAGCAGTGTTTGCAGTTTCTGCGCCATTTTTTCGTTGGCAGGCTCTTTGGCACTGCCGCAGTGTACATATAAAATAACATCGGCTTCATTAAGGTTTTGCGTCAGCGTGCCGCCGGTAAATTTAATTTTGTCAAGCATGGCGGCTTCGGCGGTAACTGCCATGTAAGGCATAATGGCGGTAGCTGCGCTGCCGGTGGTATATTCAATATAAAATTTTGGTTTGTAGTTATTAATCTGGCAAAAGCGGCGTGCCGTAAGCATCTGCGCTATTTCGTCCGCGCCGCAGGTGGTTGTGCTGGCGCTGCTTAACCCTGCCCGGCGCATATAGGCTTCGGCGTGGGTGCGGTTGCGGTTGGGCAGGCCAAAGGGCTGGGCATCATCCTGCCCTATTACAAGTGTATAATTTTTGGCGGCGCACAATGCTGCAAGCTGTTTGTTAAAACTGTCATTAGTGCTGTAAAGCACGTTATATTTTTGCAGTATTTCCTGCGGAATTTTATTTTTAATTTCTTCCAGCTGCGCTGTGGAAGGGTAGTCGCCAAACTGTTCTACAATATCGCGCAGGGTAGAATAACGCATCAGGTGCCACTGGTACCAGGCGTCCGGCAGCAGGTTATCGCTTACGAGCACGCGCGGAATAATCGAAAAAACGGTAATATCTTCGCCCAAAGGCATCTCATGCAGCAGTTTTAAAAAGTTCTGCTCATCGTTAACGGTTCCCTGCGGCAGGCGCGAAGCAAGCAGTCCGCCGTGAATTAAAAGGTCGCCGGAAATAACCGCCGGGCATTTGCCTGCGTTATGGCTGAGCCATGAGGATAATTTTTCGCGGTTTGCCGGTGTGCGGTAGTTGTCAAGAAGTTCTTTTGGGGGTAAAATTACATCTATGGAAGCAAGCCTGCCCAAATCCTGCGCGATTAACGTGCAGGGCGGGCGGCTGTCAAGCGGCACAAGCAGCAGCTGTTCCTGCACCGGCAGAGGCGGCGGTGTGTAAGGCGTGCTTGGCGGCAGGCTGAAAAAATAAAAAATATAGCTGCTCAGGGCGGTTAAAAAAAGCCATAAATATTTTTTCACGGTAAGCCTCCTTTGCAGCGTATAGTTACAAATATTATATTACAAGTACGGAGTTTTTAAAATGAGAATTATTACTGGCAGGGCCAGAGGGCTGAAGCTGACTACGCCTAAAAACTGGGATGTACGCCCTACTGCCGACAGGGTGAAGGAATCGCTGTTTAATATTATCGGCAGCAAAATAATCGGCGCGCAGGTGCTGGATTTATTTGCCGGTACGGGCAACCTCGGGCTTGAAAGCTGGAGCCGCGGCGCGGAGAAAATTGTTTTTACCGATACAAGCAAGGAATCGCTGCGGCTGGTAGAAAGCAATATTGCCAAATGCCGGGCGCATGACGATACGGAAACAATTTGCGGAGATGCCTGCCAGCTGATGGGGAGGTTGTATAAAAAGGGCATGCGTTTTGATTTTGTTTTTGCCGACCCGCCTTATAACAAGGGGCTGGTGCAGAAGGTTATTGCCGCGCTGGCGGAAAGCCCACTTTTAAACGACGGCGGCTATTTAATTGCCGAACATTCGGCACATGACGAGCTTGGAACACTGCCGCCGCAGTTTGAACTTGTGCGCTGCGAAACTTACGGCGAAACAAAAATTAGCTTTATACGTTTTGCAAAAGTGTGAAAACATGTTACAATAGATAAAAGGTGCGGCAATTAAAGGAATATTACATTTTGTGTAGAATAAAGCTTTTAGAATATTGCCAAAATTTACCGTCTGCAAAGCAGATTTTAGGAGGTTAATAAAGTGCGCAGAGCAATTTGCCCGGGGAGTTTTGATCCGGTAACCAATGGCCATTTGGACATTTTTGAACGGGCAAGCCAGATGTTTGATGAAATTGTCATCAGTGTTTTTCACAATCCGGGAAAGGAAAAAGCAATGTTCAGCATGGAAGAACGTGTTGAAATGCTGCGTATGGCAACAGCGCATATCCCCAATGCCAGGGTTACCTGTTTTTCGGGTTTGCTGAACGAGTTTTGCAGGCAGGAAAAAGCTCCTTTTATTGTCAGGGGCCTGCGTGCATTTTCCGATTTTGAGTATGAATTTCAGCGTGCGCTGCTGATTAAAAAAATTGATAATAATCTGGAAACTGTTTTTATCATGACCAATGCCAATTATTCGTTTTTAAGCTCTTCCGGCGTGCGCGAACTGGCTACGTTTGGCGGCTGCATCCACGGTTTGGTGCCCGATAACGTTGAAGTGCGCATTAAGGAGCTGCTGGCGGAAAAACACTTGTTATAGAAAGAGGATGTTACGATGATAGACAAGAGTACCAGTGCTGCTTTAGACAGAATTTTTGATGAAATGTATAATCTTATTTCTGCGGCCAGCAGAATTCCGCTGACTGATAAAATCATTGTGGAAGAAAGCGATTTGGCTGAAATTCTTGATGATTTGAAGGAAGCCATTCCACGTGAAGTAAAAAGTGCCGCCAAACTTTTGGAAGAACAGAAAGCCATAATCAACAAGGCCCACGAAGATGCCGATAATATTGTTGTGCAGGCTAAAACCGAAGCGGAACGCATTGTGGAAATTGCCAAGGCGGAAGCAGAACGCCTTGTACGCCAGGAAGAGGTTGTGCAGCAGGCACAGGCTTTTGCCGAAGATATTAAAAATACGGCTCTGCGCCATGAACAGGAAGTTAAGGAAGAAGCAGATGCTTATGCAGAGTGCGTAAAAATGGATGTGCTGCAATATGCCGATGATATGCTGGCATATTTAAGCGGCAATTTGCAGTCTGCCCTGCAGGGCCTGAACGATAACCGCAATTCCGTTAACGACGAACGCCGCAAACTTGCAGCGCCGCAGGAATATTACGGCGATGAAATTCAGGACGACGAAGAAGAAAAATAATCAGGCAAAAATTTAAGCCGTTTACTCTTACGGGTAAGCGGCTTTGTTTTTTATCAGGCCTGCTGAAAAGGCTGCATTAAAAAATCGCTGTTGTAGGTTTGGCAGTAGTTTTGGCTGCGGTTTTGCAGTAATGCCAGCAGGTTGGCGGCGTTAATATCCATTTGCAGCTGGCGTATAATAAGATCGTCTTTTTCGGCGTTGCCGGTGAGGCAATTTTTAAAATTGCGGCCTATTTTGGTAATAACCGGGAGCGAGGTCGTTTTGCGCATTTGTGCAAGCATACTGCGCCCGCGGCTGTTAAAAGCCAGCACGCGCAGGTATTGCGGTTTGGCTTCGGTAAAAATGGCTTTGTTATTGCCAAGCAAAAGCTGCATTAACAGGCGGCGGATGCGCGATTTTGTATAGCGTTTACTGCTAACGCTGTTTACAACGCTTTGCATATCCGGGCAGGCAGCTGCTGCTTTTAACCGGTGTTCAAGGCCTTCCGTACATTCGCAGGCAGCGGCAATTTGCTGTTCCGTAAGCATGCAGAGCTTATATAAAACAAGCGCGTCAAGTTTTGCTGTATGCCAGCCAAGCAAATTTAAAGAATGGAGTGTTTCCAGTAGCTTGTGGCTGCGTTCCGGGATTTGGTTTAAAATTCTGCCGGAAAGCCCTGCTGCGGCGTATTCCGCGCGTATGCCGCTGGCACTGGCGTATTCCGCGCTTATATCGCTGCTGTTGTAGCCTGCACCGCATCGGCGTATAACAAGCGGCATAATTTGCGGTGCGTATTTTTGCAGGCAGCGGCAGTATTCCAACGCCAAAATATCGTTTGCTTCCGCCGCGGCAAAAGTAAAGCCTGCATTTTGCAAAAGTGTGGACTGGGCGGCAGCGTAAGACGCGCTGCTTTTTATAATCGCGCGCAGTTCTTCCTGATGAGTGTTGATGAAGTGGGCGGCAGCTGCAAGCGTTTGTGTTTCTGCGGTTTCCGCGCCGAAAGCGAGGTAACCCGTAATTCCTGTCGCTGCTAAAAGCTGCACTGCGCCTGCAGCAAAAAATTCCGCGCTGCGGCACGAAAATACGGCAGGCAGTTCCAGTACAAGGTCTGCGCCGTTTTGCACGGCCATCTGCGCCCGCGCCCATTTATTGCAGAAAGCAGGTTCGCCGCGCTGCACAACGCTGCCGCTCATAACGGCAATAACGGGCAAATCGCCTCCGGCAAGGCGGCGCGCTTCGGTAAGGTGCAGCAAATGCCCATTGTGGAAGGGATTGTATTCGGCTATAACGCCGATAGATTTTTTCATAGGTTCACCTCAGAAAGTTTTACTGGCGGTTAAATGTCAAATAGTGTATACTAATAGTATATTAAAATTTACCCGGAAGTGCAAAACTAATTTTAGGGGTGAATACTGTGATTGTTTTTGTTGTTAATTGCGGCAGTTCTTCAATTAAATACCAGCTTATAAATATGAACGGCGAAAAGGTGCTGGCCAAAGGCTTGATTGAGCGTATCGGCATGGACGGTTCTGTTTTAAAGCATACTCCGGAAGGAAAATACACGGTTGATATCAACATCGATGTGCCAGACCACAACTTTGGCATAAAGCTGGCGGTGGACGCACTGGTAAATCCCGATTACGGCGTTATTAAAAGCATGAGTGAAATTGACGCTGTCGGGCACCGCGTTGTTCACGGCGGCGAACGTTTTTCCGATTCCGTGCTTGTAACGCCGGATGTGCTTGAAGGCATTGCTGCATGCGCCGAGCTTGCACCGCTGCACAACCCGCCCAACTTAAACGGCGTTAAGGCTTGCATGGCGTTAATGCCGCAGGTGCCGCAGGTTGTTGTTTTCGATACGGCGTTTCACCAGACCATGCCTGAAAAAGCCTATTTATACGGCCTGCCTTATGAACTGTATGTAAAATACGGCGTGCGCCGTTACGGTTTCCACGGCACTTCACATAAATACGTGGCTCAGGAAGCCGCCAGAATGATGGGCGGAGAAGTTTCGGATTACCGCATTATTACCTGCCATCTGGGCAATGGCTCCAGCGTGGCGGCTGTTAAATACGGCAAATCCGTTGATACCAGCATGGGCTATACCCCGCTGGACGGGCTTGTTATGGGCACGCGCTCCGGCGAGATTGACCCGGCGATTATTCCGTTTTTAATTGTTAAAGAAAATATGGATGCCGAGCAGATTGACGAATATCTTAACCGCCGCAGCGGCGTTTTGGGCATCAGCGGGCTTTCCAGCGATTTCAGGGATTTGGAAAGCGCGGCGCACCGCGGCGATGAACGCAGCCAGCTGGCGATTGATGTTTTTGCTTACCGCGTAAAAAAATATATCGGCGCTTATACGGCGGCGATGGGCGGAGTGGACGCCATTGTGTTTACGGCGGGTTTGGGCGAGAATTCTTCTTCCATGCGCGAGAAAATCTGCGAAGGGCTGGAGTATCTCGGTACCGGCATCGACCCAGTGAAAAACAAGGCGCGCGGCAGAAACCAGGAAATTAATGTTGACGGCGCAAAGGTAAAAATTTTTGCAATTCCTACCAACGAGGAGCTTGTAATTGCGCGCGACACTGTAAATATCTGCCGCCGCATTATAAAATTGTAAGCCTGCAGGCGATAACTATTACTTGACAAAGCAGCTTCACATAGCTATAATTGATACGATTGGTGAAATATGATAAGAATAAATGTCGCAGAAATCAAAAAAAGACTTGTCGGAAGCAAAGAATTTTCGTATGAACTGACGCCTGACGAGCTGGGAATTACAGAAGCCGATTTAAAAATTACCGCGCCTGTTGTTTTAAAAGGCATGGTTGAAAATGCTGGCGACGTAATTTTGCTCAAGGCCGAAGCAGCAACGGAAATTGAACGCACCTGCGGACGCTGCCTTAAGGTTTACACCGAAAAGCTTAACGCCCAGGTGGTTGAAAAATTTTATCCGGCAGGAGCAGAAAACATTGAAAATGATGCTTTTATCTATGAATCAGATCTGCTTGATATAACAGAGCCTGTTCGAGAGAGCCTCCTTTTGGCAGTTCCTTTGCAAGCACTTTGCAGGGAAGATTGCCGTGGGCTGTGTCCGGTCTGCGGGGCTGACAGAAATGAAGGCGACTGCGGCTGTGATACAACTTCGGTTGATCCCAGACTGGCGGCATTAAAGCAATTCATCAAAAATTAATTTTGCCTTACAGCTTGAGGAGGTGTACCAACAATGGCAGTACCAAAAAGAAAAATGTCTAAAGCGCGCCGTGATTCCCGCCGTGCAAACTGGAAGCTTACCGCTCCCGGCTTAGTTGAATGCCCGCAATGTCACGAAATGAAAATGCCGCACCGTGTTTGCCCCGAATGTGGTTACTACAATGGTAAACAGGTTGTAGCAAAAGACGCTGAGTAAAAAATACCCCCTAAGCCTCAGGCTTGGGGGTTTTTGCTTTTAACCGGATATTTGTTAAAGAGGCTTTGCGGCCTCTTTTTATTTTGCCGTTTTAAGGATGAAAAGCAGGTAAAAAATTTTGCTTGCTTTTTTTTATTTGTACTATTATAATAAATCCAGATATTAGGAGTAGGTATTAAAAAAGGTGATGTTATGAATTCTGCTAAAAAAGTAATACGGCATGAGCGCTTGTTTAAAATGCTGCAAAGAAACCCTTTTTTAACGGATGAGCAGCTTGCTAAAAATCTGGCGGTCAGCATTCAGACTATCCGTTTGGACAGGCTAAGCCTTAACATCCCGGAACTGCGCGAGCGCACGCGCCAGATGGCCGAAAACGCGCAGGTAAAGCTGAAAGCCATTGACAAAAAAGATATTGTCGGTGACCTGATTGACCTGGAACTTAATCATTCCGGCATTTCCATGCTGAAAATAACTCCTGATATGGTATTGGAAAAAACAGGCGTGGCAAGAGGCTATTACATGTTTGCCATGGCAAATACCCTGGCGCTGGCAGTTGTTGATGCCGAAGCTGCCCTTACCGGTGTGGGCAATGTTAAGTATAAAGTGCCCGTATACGCAGGGGCTACGCTGGTGGCAAAGGCAGAGGTTATCCGCAGGGAGCTTAATAAATATATAATTTGGGTTAAAATAAGAAATAATAATGAGGAAGTATTCCGGGCAAAATTTATAATTGTACCCTGCCCGGACGAAAGGACGACACAGGCATATGAAAATCGCGCTTGATGTAATGGGAACGGACTATGGCCCGAAAGAACTTGTGCTTGGAGCGGTACAGGCTGTAAAAGAATTTAACTGTGAAATTGTGCTGGTAGGTGACCCTGAAACTATTGAGAACCTGCTGCGCGAATACAAAGCCGATACGGATAGCAGGCTCAGCATTTGTCCGGCAACGGAAGTTGTAAGAATGGACGAGCACCCTTCCATTGCCGTAAAAACAAAGAAGAATTCTTCTATTGTTGTGGCAACCCGCCTTTTGCGCGAGAAAAAATGCGATGCGCTGGTATCGTCCGGCAGTACCGGTGCTGCCGTTGCGGCTGGGTTGTTTTACCTGGGGCGCATTAAAGGCATTGAGCGCCCGGCTATTGCAACGCCGATTCCGAATCTTACCGGCACTACGGTGCTTCTGGACAGCGGCGCCAAAGTTGATGCCAAACCGGAACACATGGTGCAGAGCGCGCTGATGGGCAGCGTTTATTCGGAGCTGATGTTTGGTGTTGATAAACCCCGCGTAGGGCTTTTGAATATCGGCGAAGAAGAAACAAAGGGCAACGAGCAGGCTCTGGCAACGTACCCGCTGCTGAAAGAAGAACAGCATATTAACTTTATCGGCAACGTTGAAGGCCGCGATATTAATAAAGGCACCGTTGATGTTGTTGTATGTGACGGCTTTGTGGGCAATGTTGTTTTAAAGTTTGCAGAAGGGCTTGCAAGTGCTATAATGGTAGTAATAAAAGACGCCATTTCCAAAGGCGGCTTAATGGCAAAGCTCGGCGGGCTTTTACTTCTGCCGACAATGAAAGCCTTAAAAAAACGTGCTGACGTTACGGAATACGGCGGCGCGCTGCTTTTGGGCGTTAAGGCACCGTTTATCATCTGCCACGGCAACAGCAAGGCAAAATCCATTACCAGTGCGGTAAGGGTAGCCATTAACTTTGCCGAACGTGACGTGGTAAAACATATTGCTGAAATTGTCATCAAAGACGAAGAAAAATAAAGAAATGAGGATAAATACATGACTAAAGCTGTAAAACAAGTTGGTATTCTGGGTGTAGGCAGCTATCTTCCCAGCAAGATTTTGACCAACCATGACCTTGAAAAAATGGTTGATACCAGCGATGAATGGATTGTGCAGCGCACGGGCATCAGAACCCGCCATATTGCGGCTCCCGAACAGGCTACAAGCGATATGGCCCTTATCGCCGCAAGGCGTGCACTGGAAGATGCCGGTGTTGCCCCTGCTGACCTTGACCTTATTATTGTTGCAACCGCTACGCCTGATTACGGCGTATATCCTTCCACCGCCTGCCTTGTGCAGGACAGACTGTGGGCAACGCACGCAGCTGCGTTTGACCTTTCCGCAGGCTGCACTGGCTTTGTTTACGGTGTAAGCGTTGCTGCGCAGATGATTGCCAGCGGCGTTTATAAAAAAGCCCTTGTAATAGGTGCGGAAACACTTTCCCGTATTTTGAACTGGGAAGACCGCAATACCTGCGTACTGTTTGGCGACGGCGCAGGCGCAGCCGTACTTGGCGAGGTTGAAGAAGGCTACGGCATTTTGGGCCTTGACCTTGGCAGTGACGGCGCAGGAAGCATTCACCTTATGCAGCCCGCAGGCGGCAGCAGAAAACCTGCCAGCCACGAAACCGTTGACGCCAAAGAACATACCGTACATATGAACGGCAACGAAGTATTTAAGTTCGCCGTAAAAATTATGGGCAAAACGGCTAAAAAATCCCTCGAACAGGCCGGCCTGACCAATGAAGATATTGATATGCTGGTACCGCATCAGGCCAATATACGCATCATTCAGTCCGCTGCCAAGCATTTTAAAATGCCGATGGATAAAGTTTGGGTAAATATTGATAAATACAGTAATACTTCCGCAGCATGCATTCCTATCGCTCTTACGGAAATGCAGGACCAGCATGCCATGAAAAAAGGCGACAACCTGCTGCTTGTTGCTTTCGGCGCAGGCCTTACCTGGGGCAGTATTGTTCTTAAATGGTGTAAATAATTGGCGAAAGAGAGGCTATGTTAATGAGTAAAGTAGCATTTATTTTCCCTGGCCAGGGCTCCCAGAGCGTTGGCATGTGCAAAGATTTGTACGAAAACTATGCCTGCGCACGCAGGACTTTTGAAGAAGCTGACGAAGCACTCGGTTTTTCCATCAGCAAACTGTGCTTTGAAGGCCCGGAAGACCAGCTGCGCCTTACTTTTAATACCCAGCCGGCAATTTTAACTGCCAGCGTTGCCTGTGCAAGAGTTCTTGCCGAAAACGGCGTAACCTGCGAAATTGCAGCAGGCCACAGCCTGGGTGAATATTCCGCACTGGTGCAGGCAGAAGCGCTTGATTTTGCAGATGCCGTACGCATTGTACGCAAAAGAGGCCAGTTCATGCAGGAAGCCGTTCCTGTAGGCGAAGGCAGCATGGCTGCCGTACTTGGCATGGACAGCGATAAAATTGTTGAAATCTGCCGCAGCGTGGAAGCTGAATGCGGCGAAGCAGTACAGGCAGTAAACTTTAACTGCCCCGGCCAGGTTGTAATTGCCGGTGCCGTTGGTGCAGTAGACAAGGCTCTTGTTGCTTTGAAAGAAGCTGGTGCAAAACGCGCAGTTCTCCTGCCGGTAAGCGCTCCTTTTCACAGCACTCTGCTCCAGCCTGCTTCCGACCGTCTGGCAGAAGTATTTAAAACCATTACTTTCCACGATGCTAAAATACCCGTTATGGCAAACGTTAACGCCGAAGAAGTAACCAAAGCAGAGGTTATTAAAGAATCCTTAATCCGTCAGGCTGCTATGCCTGTGCTTTGGGAAACCGGCGTAAGAAAAATGATTGCCGGCGGCGTGGATACTTTTGTTGAAGTTGGCCCGGGCAAAGTTCTGTGCGGCTTTAACAAGAAAATTGACAAATCCGTAACTTCCCTTAACGTAGAAGATGAAGCAAGCCTTGCAAAAACACTTGCTTATTTCCAGGAGGTCCGTTAAAATGCTGTTAGAAGGCAAAGTAGCTTTAGTTACCGGGGCATCCCGCGGCATTGGCAAAGCAATTGCGCTTTTGCTTGCCGAAAACGGCGCAGATGTAGCCGTTAATTTTGCAGGCAGCACCGCTGCTGCTGAAGCAGTTGCTGCTGAAATTGAAAAGATGGGCAGAAAAGCCATTCTTGTGCAGGGCGACGTTTCCCAAACCGAAGTTTGCGCTGAAATGGTAGATAAAGTGGTTAAAGAACTCGGCCATATTGATATTCTTGTTAATAATGCCGGCATTACCCGCGATACCCTGCTTCTGCGCATGAAAGAAGAAGATTGGGACGCTGTTCTCAACACCAACCTTAAAGGTGTGTTCAACTGCACCAAAGCAGCTGTAAAATATATGGCAAAACAGCGCAGCGGCGCAATTGTAAATATCAGCTCCGTTGTTGCTTTAATGGGCAATGCAGGCCAGGCCAACTATGCTGCTGCCAAAGCAGGCATTCTGGGCTTTACCCGCAGTGTTGCCAAAGAAATGGCTGCCCGCGGCATCAGGGTTAACGCTGTTACCCCCGGCTTTATCAAAACCGATATGACCAGCGTTCTTTCCGAAAAAGTTGTTGCTGCAATGGAAGCTTCCATTCCGCTTGCCCGTCTGGGTGAGCCTGAAGATATTGCCAAAGCGGTACTGTTCCTTGTGAGCGATAATGCCGCTTATATAACCGGCCAGACTTTACATGTCGACGGCGGTATGGTAATGTAATAATGTATTATCAAACTACCTTGGAAGGAGGTGAATCGTAATGAGCACTTTCGACAAAGTTAAAAACATCACCGTAGAACAGCTGAGTGTTGACCCGGAAGAAGTAAAAATGGAATCTTCCTTCATCGACGATTTGGGCGCTGACTCTCTTGACATCGTTGAATTAATCATGGCTTTCGAAGAGGAATTCGGCGTTGAAATTCCTGACGAAAAAGCAGAAAAAATCCGCACTGTTGCGGACGCAGTTAAAATGTTGGATGAAGAAAAATAATTTATCCGCAGTTTGGCGGGAGGCATTAAGCCTCCCTGCCAAGTTTTAAAAGTTGCATCTTAACCAGAAATGGGGGATATTTGTTGAAATTACCAGTGCTTAAAATAGGTGATAAAGTAGCTGAAATGCCAATATTTCAGGGAGGCATGGCCATCAGGCTTTCGACTGCGCGCCTTGCAGGTGCTGTAGCAAGAGAAGGCGGCGTAGGCCTTGTAGCTGCGTCCGGCCTTGAGCTTGATGAACTGCGCCAGGAAATCCGCCTTGCGAGAAAACTGAGCGAAGGCAGAGGCATGATTGGCATTAACGCTATGGTGGCAGCACGCGCTTTTGCGGACCTTATTACAACAGCAGCTGAAGAAAAAGTTGATTTGCTTGTTGCCGGCGCCGGTTTTTCAAGAGATATTTTCGCCATCGGCCGCGCCTACAATGTAGCAGTTGTTCCTATTGTTTCTTCCGTAAAGCTGGCTAAAATTTCCGAAAAGCTCGGCGCTTCGGCAATTGTTGTTGAAGGTACGGAAGCAGGCGGCCATCTGGGCACGCAGGAATCTATCAAAACTATTCTGCCGGATATTATTAAAGCTGTAAAAATTCCGGTTATTGCCGCAGGCGGTGCTGTTTGCGGTGCTGATGTAGCCGAACTTCTGAAGCTTGGTGCCAGCGGCGTACAAATGGGCAGCCGCTTCGCTGCCAGCGAAGAATCCAACGGCGCTCCTGCTCTGAAGGAATTTTATCTCAAAATGACTAAGGAAGATGTTGTGCAGATTGACAGCCCGGTTGGTTATAAGGGCCGCGCAATTTTAAATCCGTTTGCGCAGAAGGTTCTGGACGGAAATCCGCCCAGGCCCACGACCTGTGATGCATGCCTCAAGCATTGCTCACGCAGCTTCTGCATTATCAGGGCGTTAACCCGCGCGCAGCAGGGCGATGTGGAAACCGGTCTTGTTTTCACCGGTGCAAATATGTGGAAGATTAAGGAAATTCTGCCTGTTAAAGAAATTTTCAGAAGGCTGAAAGAAGATATAGAAAAAATTTAAATTTGAGGTGATTTGTTTTGAAGAGAAGAGTTGTTATAACCGGTGTAGGTGCTATTACCCCTATCGGTATCGGCAAAGATGAATTTTGGAACAATCTGGTTGCAGGTAAATCCGGCGTAGGCCCGATTACCCAGTTTGATGCCAGCGAATACGGCACAAGAATTGCCGGTGAAGTAAAGGATTTTGATTTTTCCAAATACGGCGATAAAAAAGAAGGCAAACGCATGGACCGCGTTACCCAGTTTGCGGTTGCTGCTGCAAAAATGGCTGTTGAAGATGCCAAACTTGACCTTGAAAGCATTGACCCTGTAAGAGCAGGCGTTTGCGTAGGCAGCGGCATTGGCGGTATGCATACTTACCTGGAACAGACCTTGAAATTTGTTGAAAAAGGCCCGTCCAAAATCAGCCCGTTCTTTATTCCTATGGAAATTCCGAATATGCCGGCAGGCCAGATTTCCATTGCTCTCGGCTTTAAAGGCCCCAACATGGCTATTGTAACCGCATGTGCAACCGGCACCCACTGTGTTGGCGAAGCTTTCAGAATCATTCAGTACGGTGATGCCGATATTATGATGGCAGGCGGCAGCGAAGCTGCTATTAACCCGTTGGCAGTAGCAGGCTTCGGCAACATGAAAGCTCTTTCTACCAATAACGAACACCCCGAAAAAGCATCCTGCCCGTTTGATAAAAAACGTGACGGCTTTGTTATGGGCGAAGGCGCTGGCGTGCTTGTTCTGGAAGAACTTGAACATGCACTTAAACGCGGCGCGCATATCTACGCAGAAGTTGCAGGCTATGGCATGACTGCCGATGCTTACCATATCACTGCTCCGGACCCGAGCGGCGAAATGCCGGCTGTATGCATGGAACTTGCCATTAAAGATGCAGGCATCAGCCCGGACGAAGTGGATTACATCAACGCTCACGGCACTTCTACCCACAGAAATGACCTGAACGAAACTCTGGCAGCCAAGAAAATTTTTGGCGACCATGCTTATAAAATGATGATCAGCTCCAACAAATCCATGACCGGCCACCTTTTGGGTGCAGCAGGCGGCGTTGAAGCCATTGCAACCGCTTTAACCATTGATAACGGCGTTGTTCCGCCTACTATCAACTACGAAGACCCCGACCTTGAAGAAGGCCTTGACCTTGACTATGTGCCTAATGTTGCCCGCAAAGCAGAAGTAAGAGCTGCGCTTTCCAACAACTTCGGCTTTGGCGGCCACAATGCATGCATTCTTCTGAAAAAATACAAGGCATAAGCACAGAAACGGTGATTGCTATGCAAAGTAAGCGTAAGGAAGAGTTGCTTGAGTTTTGCAGGCAGCTTGGAATTACCATGAATAATTTAGATATTTTAAATACGGCGCTGACACATACTTCCTATGCCCATGAGGCTAAAGAGCAGCCGCGCCCGGAACACAATGAACGCATTGAATTTTTGGGCGATTCTGTTTTAAGTATTATCGTCAGCACCTATATGTACAAAAACTTTCCAAAACTTAATGAGGGTGAACTTACCAAGCTGCGTGCCCACATTGTTTGTGAAACTTCACTGGCACAGTATGCGCACAAAATTTCTCTCGGCAGGTACCTGCGCCTCGGCAAAGGTGAAGACCTTTCCGGCGGACGCAACAGGGCTTCTATCCTGGCAGATGCTTTTGAGTCGGTTTTGGGTGCATACTATATCGACCAGGGGCTTGCCTCCGCAGAAAAATTTTTGCTGGGCCTGATGAAGCAGGAACTTGATTTTATTTGCGAACACGGAATTTATTCCGATTACAAAACACGTTTGCAAGAAGTAGTTCAAAAAGACGGCGATGTGGAAATTACCTATGAACTGATTGATTCCAGCGGGCCGGAGCATAACAAGTCATTTACGACAGTTGTTTCGGTTGCAGGCAGGGTTATCGGCAAAGGTATAGGGCACAGCAAAAAAGAAGCTGAGCAGCACGCTGCAAAAAGTGCTTTGGAAAAACTTAAAAAATAAAGTAAAACGGTTTCGGGCTGAATACCTGAAACCGTTTTTTGTATGCCTTAATTAAATTTTGTTTAGTGCGCAGGTCCGAAAAGGTTTAAAATTATAACGCCTGCCACAATAAGGGCAATGGCAAAATAACCTGCCGGAGAAAGTGCTTCATTAAAAAGAAAAACTGAAATCAGCGTTGCCGCAACAATGCCGATAGCGCACCATATTGCATAAGCAATGCTTAAATGCAGGTATAAAAGCGATTTGGAAAATAAATAAAAGCACGTTCCGTAAGCAGCAAGCGTTGCAAGCGACGGATAAAGTTTGGTAAATCCTTCGGAATATTTAAGGCAGGTTGTGCCGATAAGTTCAAGGCTTATTGCCAAAGCAAGATATAAATAACCCATAAAAATTCATCCTTTATATTATTTTGCACCTGCTATTCTAACATATATAAACGGGGCTTGCAATTGCCGTATTGACGATACGGCGGCAGCAGAATATAATGCAGGTAAGAATACAATGAAAGGTAAAGTTATGAGCATTATTCCAATTTTTATTCCGCATGCGGGCTGCCCGCATCAGTGCGTTTTTTGCAACCAGAAGAAAATCAGTGGGCAAAAAACGGCATCGGCAGAAGCAGTGCGGCAGCAGATAGAAAAATATTTACAATGGATTAAACCGGGTAAAGAAAACGAAGCTGCTTTTTATGGCGGTTCTTTTACCGGCCTTGATATGGATTTGCAGGAAGAACTTTTTAAGCCGGTTGATAAACTTTTGCAGGTGGGAATCATTGGCAGCGTGCGCTTATCGACGCGGCCGGATTATATAGATGAAGAAAGGCTGGCTCTTTTAAAAAAGCATAATGTAAGCACGGTGGAACTGGGCGTACAGTCTTTGGACGACAGAGTTTTGGAGCTGGCAGGGCGTGGCCATAATGCGGCAAGCGTTGTAAAGGCTGTTGAACTTTTGCACGCACATGGTTTTAAAACAGGCTTGCAGCTGATGTGCGGTATGCCCGGACAAACGGCGGCAAGTTTTATGGCTACCGTTGCGGAAAGCATTGCCTTAAAACCTGATATGGTAAGGCTTTATCCGCTTTTGGTAATTAAAGATACTCCGCTTGAAGAAACGTACCGCAGAGGAAAGTTTACGCCGCTTGGCGTGGAAGCCGCCGCAGAGCTTTGCGCAGGAGCCTTGCAGAAATTTACCGGTAACTGCATTAATGTTATCCGCATCGGCTTACAGCCGGATGACGAATTGTGCAGCCCCGGAAATATTGTGGCAGGCCCTTTTCATCCCGCTTTTGGCGAAATAGTGAAAAGCATGGCTGTTAGAAACGAACTTACGCCGCAAATTATGGCGCTGGTTAATGCAGGCAGGAGCAAAATAAAAATTTATGTGCCGCAGAATATGGAATCTAAACTGCGCGGGCAGCATAACAGTAATATTAAGTGCTGGCGAAAGATGGGTGCCTGTATTGAAGTTATAAAAACTAAAAACGCTTCCATATATTTGGAGGGTGAAAATAATGAGTGATATTTGCAAGTGCTTTGCGCCGGTAGAAAATGCCGGTTGTACAATTTTAATATTAGGCTCAATGCCGGGGGAACGCTCGCTGGAGCTGCAGCAGTATTACGGGCATAAAAATAACCGCTTTTGGCGTTTAATGGCAGAAATTTTTAATAATGGCAAAATGCTTGACGATTATGAGGAGCGCAAGGCTTTGCTGCTGCGCAGCAATGTTGCCCTGTGGGATGTTCTGGCGTTTTGCCGTCGTGAAGGCAGCCTCGATTCGGCAATACGCGATGAGGAATATAATGATTTGGCCGGTTTTATTGCATGCCATCCTAAAATTAAGCGTATTTGCTGCAACGGCGGCAAAGCCTATGCTGCGTTGAAAAAATATTGCCGCACAAACAGCATAAACGGAGTGGAAATTTTGGCAATGCCTTCAACAAGCCCGGCAAATGCCAGATGTAATTTTGAAAAATTAAAAAATATTTGGGCGCCCGCCCTTTTGAATTGACCTGAAATTTAAGAAAATTTAAAGTTTTTTATTTGTTTTTTGCTTTTATTGCTTAAAATTTTTGCGGCGGAATTGTGAAAAAAGGCGTAAAACAGGCATTTTTATGTGTAAAGAATATAACAAAAACGCCATTTGAAACACAAGGCAACGTGTAAAGAAAGAAGCCCATAAAATGGGCGCTGAGGCCTGCAAAAAAAGTTGCAAAAAATATTGACAAGCCTTTTTTGTAATGGTACAATATATCAGTATCACGGAACAGTTATGCCCTTTTTCAGGAGGAACAGCCAGATGCTGAAGCAATTAACAGAAGCAACTAAACATATCGTTGGTGTTAAACAAACGGCAAAAGCGGTTGAAAAGGGAACGGCAAAGCTGGTGTTTATCGCAGCCGATGCCGATATCCGCATAAGCCGCCCGCTTTTGGAAAGCTGCGAAGCCGCCGGTGTAAAAGTAATAACCGCGGATTCGATGCACGAACTTGGCAAAGCATGCGGCATTCACGTTGGGGCTGCTGCCGCCGCGGTGCTTAAAGACTGATAGGGACTTCCGCCAGTCGGGAGTTTTTATAATCATTCAAATCTAATTATTCGGGAAGGAGGTGCCGATATGCCTACAATTAACCAATTAGTCCGCAAAGGCAGACAGGTTGCAATTGAAAAATCCACCGCTCCGGCATTGAAAGAATGCCCGCAAAAACGCGGCGTTTGCACCAGGGTTTATACCACAACCCCTAAAAAACCTAACTCTGCTCTGCGTAAGGTTGCTCGTGTCCGTTTAACCAACGGCATCGAAGTTACCGCATATATTCCGGGTATCGGTCACAATCTGCAAGAACACAGCGTTGTTCTTATTAGAGGCGGAAGGGTAAAAGACCTTCCGGGCGTGCGTTACCATATCATTCGTGGTGCACTTGATACTGCTGGCGTTGCTAACCGCAGCCAGGGCCGTTCCAAATACGGCGCTAAACGTGCTAAAGCAAAAAAATAAGCAGTATTAACTGATTTCACGAAATGATTAAGGAGGGAAACACATGCCTAGAAAAGGCCCTGTTACTAAAAGAGACGTACTGCCGGATCCGGTGTATGGCTCCAAATTATTAACCAGATTCATCAACAAAATCATGCTTGATGGCAAAAAAGGCGTTGCAGAACGCATTGTATATGATGCTTTTGATCTTGTCCGCGCTAAAACCGGTAAAGATCCCCTTGAAGTATTTGACGCGGCTATGAAAAATGTTATGCCGCTCCTCGAAGTACGTGCCCGCCGCGTAGGCGGTGCAAACTACCAGGTTCCGGTAGAAGTACGTGCTGACCGCAAAACCACTCTTGGTATCCGCTGGCTGGTAAACTACTCCCGCCTGCGTGGTGAAAGAACCATGTGCGAACGCGTTGCCGGCGAAATTATGGATGCCGCCAACGGTACCGGCGCTGCTGTTAAAAAACGCGAAGATACCCATAAGATGGCTGAAGCAAACAAAGCGTTTGCTCATTACCGCTGGTAATTTAACCAGAACCCTGATTTTTATTAGAGGGAGGACGAAAAAGTGGGCAGAGAATTTCCACTTGAGAAAACAAGAAATATCGGTATCATGGCTCACATCGATGCCGGTAAAACCACCACGACCGAACGTATTCTGTTCTATACCGGCCGCGTTCATAAAATCGGCGAAACCCATGAAGGTGCTGCTACCATGGACTGGATGGAACAGGAAAAAGAACGTGGTATTACCATTACTTCGGCTGCTACAACCTGCCACTGGAAAGGCCACCGTATCAACATCATTGATACCCCGGGCCACGTTGACTTCACTGTAGAAGTTGAACGTTCTCTGCGTGTCCTTGACGGCTCTGTTGCAGTTTTCTGTGCCAAAGGCGGCGTTGAACCTCAGTCTGAAACCGTATGGCGCCAGGCTGATAAATACAGCGTACCTCGTATGGCTTATGTAAACAAAATGGATATTACAGGCGCGAACTTCTACAATGTAGTTCAAATGATGAAAGACCGCCTTGGTGCTAATGCAGTACCTATCCAGCTTCCTATCGGCTATGAAGATACTTTCGAAGGCATGGTTGACCTTATTAAAATGAAAGCTATCGTTTATGGCGATAAACTCGGCAAAGACGAAGAATTCGTTGAAATTCCGGAAGATATGAAGGAAAAAGCCGAAGAATACCGTCAGGCTCTTATCGAAGCAGTTGCTGAAAGCGATGACGACCTGATGATGAAATATCTTGAAGGCGAAGAACTCACCGAAGAAGAAATCATGACAGGCATCCGCAAACAAACCATTGCCTGCAAAATGACTCCGGTTTGCTGTGGTTCTTCTTATAAAAACAAAGGCGTTCAGCCTTTGCTTGATGCAATTGTTGCATTCATGCCGGCTCCTACCGACATTCCTCACATCAAAGGCGTTAACCCGGAAACCGGTGAAGAAGATGAACGCCCGTCCAGTGATGAAGAACCGTTTGCAGCTCTCGCATTCAAAATCATGACTGACCCGTATGTAGGTAAACTCGCATTCTTCCGCGTATATTCCGGTACTCTTGAATCCGGTTCCTATGTATATAACTCCACTAAGGGCAAACGCGAACGTATCGGCCGTATCCTGCAAATGCATGCTAACCACCGTCAGGAAATTGAAAAGGTTTACGCAGGTGATATCGCAGCAGCAGTTGGCCTGAAAGATACTACTACCGGCGACACCCTCTGCGATGAAAAAGCTCCTATCATTCTCGAATCCATGGTATTCCCGGATCCTGTTATTTCCGTAGCAGTTGAACCGAAAACCAAGGCTGACCAGGAAAAAATGGGCATTGCTTTGCAGAAACTCGCTGAAGAAGACCCGACCTTCCGCGTACGTACCGACCCTGAAACCGCTCAGACCATTATCTCCGGCATGGGCGAGCTTCACCTCGATATTATCGTTGACCGTCTGCTCCGTGAATTCCACGTTGGCTGCAGCGTAGGTAACCCGCAGGTTGCTTACCGTGAAACCATCCGCAAATCCGTTAAGGCTGAAGGCAAATTCGTTCGTCAGTCCGGCGGTAAAGGCCAGTATGGTCACTGCTGGTTGGAACTCACTCCGCTGGAACCCGGCGAAGGCTTCAAATTCGACAACAAAGTTGTCGGCGGTGCTATTCCGAAAGAATACATCGGGCCTGTTGAAGCAGGTGTTAAAGAAGCTATGGAAAACGGCGTAGTTGCCGGTTATCCGATGGTAGACGTTGGCGTAACTGTTTACGACGGCTCTTACCATGAAGTTGACTCCTCTGAAATGGCATTTAAGATTGCCGGTTCTATGGGCTTCCGTGCTGGTGCACTGAAAGCTGACCCGGTTATTCTTGAACCTTACATGAAAGTAGAAGTTACCGTTCCTGAAGAATACATGGGCGACGTTATCGGCGACCTGAACTCCCGCCGCGGCCGCATTAACAGCATGGAAGCACGCAATGGCGCCCAGGTTATTGATGCATTCGTTCCGCTGTCTGAAATGTTCGGTTACGCTACCGACCTTCGCTCCCAGACCCAGGGCCGTGCATCCTACACGATGCAGTTCGACTCTTATGAGCCCGCGCCCAAGTCCATCGTGGACGAGGTCATGAGCAAGAACGCCTAAGTTCGAGCTCCCTGTTACGTAATCCGCGAGAACATCTCTCGCACTCTTTGGAGGTTTAAGTTGGCTACCCAGAAGATCCGCATTCGCCTCAAGGGCTATGATCACGAGGTCGTCGATCAGTCCGCGAAGCTCATCGTTGAGACCGCTCAGAAGACCGGCGCTCGCGTTTCCGGTCCTGTCCCCCTGCCCACCGAGCGTAACCTGTACACGGTTATCCGCTCGCCGCACATGAACAAGGACTCCCGTGAGCAGTTCGAGATGCGCACTCACAAGCGCCTCATCGACATCGTGGACCCGACCCCCAAGGCCGTGGACTCCCTGATGCACATCGATCTGCCTGCGGACGTCAACATCGAAATCAAGCTGTAAGGGAGGAGGAAGCATTATGTCTAATCGCAAGGCTCTGCTGGGCAAGAAGCTCGGCATGTCCCAGGTGTGGGACGAGAACGGCTTCTTCGTGCCCGTCACTCTTGTCGACGTGTCCACCAACGTGGTGACCGCTGTGAAGACCGAGGA
>ENA-ORNG01000841-ORNG01000841.1-human-gut-metagenome-genome-assembly--contig:-NODE-841-length-24681-cov-3.150410_pt1 | contig 24681 bp, 28 predicted proteins | sample MGYA00242113_ERZ509018 | MGnify/ENA primary metagenome ERZ509018 (study PRJEB26280, sample SAMEA2338711) | human gut metagenome | biome: human gut; feature: human-associated habitat; material: faeces... | reverse complement strand
TTATTTGTAATGCTCAAATTTATACTCTATCCGCTATCTCTTAGTTTCAAACTTCTTGCCTCCTGCTTGTTTAGAGCTCTTTAAAAACCTGTCAACAAAATCTTTAAGTGGTATAATAGCACTTTAGTATATAAAAGACAAGCCTAACCCTCTTTATTGATAATATTTCCCATTTAACCCAGCGCCACGTCTAAAATCATCATCAATACAAAGCCCAACGCAAATCCAATTGTACCGATATTGCTGTGACTGCCCTCACTGGCCTCCGGAATCAACTCTTCCACAACCACATAGAGCATGGCGCCCGCTGCAAAGGCCAGCAGATAAGGCAGCACCGGCGTTACAAACCGGCCGAGAAGCACCGTAATCAAAGCGGCCACAGGCTCCACCACTCCGGAAAGAAAGCCATAAGCGAAGGCCCTGCCTGAATTCATACCGTCCTCACTCTTTAAAGGCATGGAAATTACCGCACCCTCCGGGAAATTCTGTATAGCTATGCCGAGAGCTAGTGTAAAAGCTCCCGCTGAAGTAATCCCGCTGTTTCCTGCAAGCATTCCCGCAAAAACAACGCCGACGGCCATCCCCTCTGGAATATTATGGAGAGTCACCGCCAGCACGAGCATGGTCGTCTTTTTTATACTTCGTTTCAGGCCTTCCGGTGTATCACTTCCCAAATGCTGATGGGGAATACACTCGTCCAATACAAGTAAAAAAGCGATACCTAAAAGAAGCCCGACAGCGGCGGGTATAAAAGCAAAGCGCCCCATACTCTCCGACATATCCATCGCCGGAATAAGCAATGACCATACGGAGGCCGCCACCATAACCCCCGACGCAAAGCCGAGCAAACTCTTCTGTATTAAAGGCTTGATTTCATTCTTTAACAAAAAAACACAGGCGGCTCCGGCCGTCGTCCCCGCCAGAGGTATCAATAACCCCCATAAACTTCCCATAAAAATGCCTCCACTTCTCATGTCATAGAAATTCTGTTATTCTATCACATTTGCCCAGAAATGGCAACCAATATATCGAAACAAAGATTAGGCCGGAAGGATGACGCAAAAGGTGGTTATTTCATCCGCACTTTCCGCCGTAATGGTTCCGCCATGCAGTTCTACAATATCTTTTGCGATGGCAAGGCCCAAGCCGGCCCCACCGGTATTCGTTCTCCGCGCCTCATCGAGACGGAAAAATTTCTCAAAAACCATATCCAGCTTATGGGTAGGAATGGTTGCTCCATGATTGCTGACGGCAATCACGACATTATCTCCAGTTTTTTCTGCTCTCACCTGGATATCCGTCTCCGGATAGCTGTAGGCGATAGCATTTTTTAAAATATTATTAAATACCCGGGCAAGTTTTTCTGAGTCTCCGTAGACGGAAAGCTGCTCGCCGGCATGAAGCTCTATACGGTTTCCGTTAGCTGCCAGCAGCGGATAAAATTCATCTGTCATCTGAATAAGCATATAGGACAGATCAATGGTTTCTTTTTCCAAAATAATCTGCTGCAAATTATATCGGGTAATCTCAAAAAACTCATTGATCAGCTTCTCCAGCCGCAAAGCTTTATCCAGCGTAATGTGGACATATTTCGCCTTCTGCTCCGCCGGCATATCCGGCGCCTCATCCAATAAACTCAAATATCCGATCACAGATGTCAACGGCGTCTTTAAATCATGGGCCAGATAAGTAATCAAATCATTTTTTTTCTGAGCTTCATCCTTAAGTGCCTGTTCATTTCTCTGTACCCGGCTCTTGATTTCCGCCATCTGGGCGGAGATTTCCGGATATTTTCCTGAAAAAATATCTGAAATATCCACATCCCTTAACATATATTTCTGAATGCCGTTACCTATTTCTGTCATTGACGCCTTTTGCAGTTTACCCAATTTATAATGAGATACCAGATACAATGCAGCAAGCCACACGCATACTACAAACACCAGAACCCAGAACATAAAAATTTTAAATCCTCCGATATCCAAATCCCGGACGTACATCCCCTGTCCCGTGTCCGGGTCAAGCATATAACTTGTTGACAGAAACTTTGCGTCAAACCAATCCATTAAAAAACCGTTAATTCCCAAATCAAAAAATAAATACAGCAAATAACAGCCCATATATCCCCCGATAAGAATTCCGACAATCTTTATTAGAGAAATAATTCTATCTTTCAATTTTATATCCACACCCCCAGACCGTTTTAATGTACTTCGGATTCTCAAAGGAATCCCCCATCTTCTCTCTGAGGTGACGAATATGAACGGTAATGGTATTACTATTCTTGCTGAAATATTCATCTCCCCAGATTTCATGAAACAAATCCTCAGAGCTGACCACATTCCCCTTTTTTTCTACAAGAATACGCAAAATCGAAAACTCCGTCGGCGTCAACAACAGGGGCTTTTCATTTAATGTACACTCATGATTTTTCACATTAATCACGAGACCGTAATGGAGCAAAATATCTGAAGCGTCCTCTTTCCCCGTATTATACCTCTTGTACCTGCGAAGCTGGGCCTTCACTCTGGCCACCATCTCCAGGGGAAGAAAGGGCTTGGTTATATAATCATCGGCCCCAAGAGTCAGACCTGTAATCTTATCCATCTCCTCCCCTTTGGCAGTCAGCATAATAATCGGATAATTATATTTCTCCCGGATTTTCCGGCAAATCTGAAAACCGTTCATATCCGGGAGCATCACATCCAGAATGGCCATATCCAGCGTTTCGTTTTCAATGCACCGGAGCGCCTCTTTTGCTGAATAAAACTTAAATACCTGAAAATTCTCATTTTCCAGATACAGGGCAACTAAATCCGCAATCTCCTGTTCGTCATCTACGATTAATATTTTTTCACTCATAGTCTATCCCCCCGTCTCAAAAACATTATACAGGAAACCGTTTCTGAAATCTTTAATATTTTCCTAAGTTTTTTAATCGTCAAAAAACAGCATATACAACAATGGAGTATTCCCGTTTATTCGAGAATACTCCACGCGTTTCATAATTTCGATTTTACAGAATTCAAGAAACCCGATTGTAATTGATCAGGCAACCCTTGAGGATAATTTCCCGTTCTTCGTCGGTCAGCTCGCCCAATGTCATGGTAAATGGCACCAGCTCGTCTCCGATTTTATAAGCCGTAATTGTATCTGCCTTTTCTTCGACCGCTTTGCGAATATCCGGCAGGAAGAGATAATCGCCGTTGGCAAATGGCAATTCCCCTTCCGGAATAATAAATGGCAGCATACCCCAGTTGATCAGATTAGAGCGATAACGCTTTGTCGCATATTCATTGGCAATATTAGCCCAGCCGCCGAGAACCTTCTGGCAGGACGCCGCCTGCTCGCGGGCAGAACCGTCTCCCGGTTTTACTGCAAAAATGGTGCTTCCAACCCCCAGATTGCCTTCGCCGGCCTCCGGGAATTTTGTATGAACCTTTTCCATAACCGATTTCATCTCCGGCAAAGCGTCCAGAGGACATACATTGGCCTCTATGGCTTTCTGGGCTTTCTGTACCTCTTTTGCCCGTCCCACATAGGCCGGATCCTTTCTGGACAGGGTAAATTCTGCCAGTCCCAGCGGATTGGAGCGGAAGGAGGATGTTTCCCCAGAAGGAATGAGTTCATCCGTCGTCGTTACCGGATCATGAATCTCGGAAACAACCTTAAGAAGCATATTCTGAGGCAGCGCGGACATGGCTGGCCAATCTTTAATTTTGGGCCCCAGCTTGATTTCCACATCCGGATCAGCCACACCGTGACTGTCAAACACTCTATTTTTATAAATAGTTTCATCAAAGAAATATTTCGGTTTTGTATAGTTGACGTCAATGTCTGTCGCTGCCGTCAAATACCCCTTATTCGCCGCAGTCGCCGCAATAGAACGGGCATCCATCAAGGCTACGGAAGAAATCTGTCCATTCTGAATCTTGGAGCCTTCCCGGTTCGGGAAGTTTCGTGTAGAGTGACGGATACTCAGTGCATTGTTTGCCGGCGTATCGCCTGCTCCGAAGCATGGGCCGCAGAAAGCTGTTTTAACGATCGCACCGGTGGACATCAATGTTGCTACAGCGCCGTTTTTCACAAGCTCCATATAAATCGGCGTACTTGCCGGATAAACGCTTAATGTAAATTCATCCGGTCCGATGCTGGCTCCCTTCAAAATATCGGCCGCATCGCAAATATTTTCAAAGCCGCCGCCAGCACAACCTGCGATAATTCCCTGCTCCACATAGAGCCGTCCGTTATGGACCTTATCCTTTAATGTAAAGTTCACCTGGCCGTCAAGACTGACAAGGGCCCGCTTCTCACAATCATCGAGAATATCCATCAGATTGGCGTTCAATTCGTCAATGGTATAAGTATTGCTCGGGTGGAACGGCATGGCGATCATCGGACGGATTTCGCTCAAATCGATCTCGATCATACCGTCATAGTAAGCCACTGCTCCCGGATTTAACTCTTTATAATCCTCCGGGCGTTTATGAATCTCATAGAAATCTTTAATTTCATCGTCCGTCCGCCAGATGGAAGAAAGACAGGTTGTCTCTGTGGTCATAACGTCCACGCCGATACGGAAATCAGCGCTCAGATTTGAAACACCGGGACCGACAAATTCCATGACTTTATTTTTTACGTAGCCATTATCAAATACGGCGCCGATAATGGCCAGCGCCACGTCCTGAGGACCAACGCCAGGAATCGGTTTTCCTTTGAAATAAACGCCGATCACTCCCGGCATATTAATATCATAGGTCTGATTCAAAAGCTGTTTTACAAGCTCCGGTCCGCCTTCGCCCATAGCCATCGTACCAAGGGCGCCATAACGGGTATGGCTGTCCGAACCAAGAATCATGCGGCCGCCGCCGGCCAGCATTTCTCTGGCAAACTGGTGAATAACAGCCTGATGCGGCGGAACATAAACACCGCCGTATTTTTTCGCACAGGACAAACCAAACATGTGGTCATCCTCATTAATCGTACCGCCAACGGCACAAAGACTGTTGTGGCAGTTCGTCAGTACATAAGGTACCGGGAATTTCTCCAGCCCCGACGCTCTGGCTGTCTGAATAATACCAACAAAGGTAATATCATGGGATGTCAGTTTGTCAAATTTGATTTTCAGCTTTTCCATATTTCCGGAAGTGTTATGGGCCTCCAGAATCCCATAGGCGATCGTATTCCTTGCCGCTTCCTCTTTGGAAACAGCTTTACCGGTCTTCGCCGCGAGAATCTGCTTCACATCGCCGGCATCCTCCACGATATCCACGCCGTTTAAAAGATACGCGCCGTTTTCGTATAATTTCATACGCTTTGTCCTCCTATTCTACAGCCACATGGCTCATAAATAACTCATATAATTCCGGATATTCCCGTTTCATACGAACCGGTTTATAATCCATATTTAAAAAGCAGTGGGACGTTCCTCCGGTACACCGCAGCTCCCCTGTTTCCGAATCCACTATCCGATAAGCAATGTTCATCTTGACACCGCTGAATTTGGTAATTTTTGTGTAAATATCCACAATATCATCGTAGTGAACCATAGATTTATACTGACAGTCCACAGATAGCACCGGAATTATAATTCCCGCAGTCTCTACCTTCTTAAAAGGCCATCCCATCTCCTCCATATAGTGGAGTCTGGCCTCCTCAAACCAGCGGATATAATTGGAATGATGAATAATTCCCATCTTATCCGTCTCATAATAGTTGGCCCGCCGCACATAGAGACTTTCAAAAGACGCTCTCCCGTCCTGTTCTTCAATAATAATCTCCCTCATCGTTCACCTCTCCTGACATTTAAATATATTAGCACACTTTTTTACTCTGTCAAAGTAAAATTGAATAATTATCCGATAAAAATGTATTGTACAAGGATCATATAAAGCAAAGTGCCGCCGGCGATACTCAAAAGTACATTTTTCTTCCATGAATGCACGATGATAATAAAAACGACGGCGATCAACTCGGGAATCCCGTGACTTCCGCCAAAAGCATCGATATCCTTCAGACAATAAACAACGAGAAGTCCGATGACCGCATAGGGCAGTACAGTGCTAAGATACCGAATGAATTCCGGCGTTTCCCTGTTTTCAGGAAATAGAATAAAGGGCAGAAAACGGGTCAGCATCGTCCCGAGTGCACAAAGCCCAATGGTCATCAAAGCCTGCAGAGCTGTCATAAAGCTTCCCTCCTTGGCATTTTTTTCTTAGCCAGAGAAAGACATAGCAAAATACCGGCCATAGCCGGAATTAAAAAAGAACTGCCCCCGAAAATGATCCGGCAAAGCAATGTCACAGCCACGCCAATCATGGCCGGTATATGATTGTCTGTCTCCTTCCATTGTCCCACAAAAATAACAACAAACAGAGCCGTCAGCACAAAATCCAGTCCCTTTGTATTAAATGAGACAACGGAACCAAGAAGTGACCCGACAACGCTCCCGACCACCCAGTAAAGCTGATCCAGAAAGGTTATCCAAAACATATACCAGGGTCTGGATACATTCCCCGGCGGTTCTGCTGCGCAGAGGACAGAAAAAGTCTCGTCCGTCAACCCAAAAATCAAATAGGTTTTCAGCTTTCCCGTCCCTTTAAAATTATCCAGCATGGATAGACCGTAAAATAAATGCCTGGCATTGACCATTAATGTCATGATAAAGGCTGCGATTGGATTAAAGGCCGATGCCAGCAGGGATGTGGCCACATACTGCATGGAGCCTGCGTAAATGAACAGGCTCATGAGCAGCGCCCAGCCGACGCCCCAGCCTTTGGCGTGAAGTAAAATTCCAAAGGCCATACCGAGAAAAATATATCCGGTCATGACGGGTATCGTTCTCGGAAAAGCAGCCTTCAGCGCTTTTCCCTTCTCACTACTAAAGTTCCTCATTTTTTTCATCCTTTTCTGCCGCCAAATCTAGTTTTTGCTCCTCCCTCAAAATCCGTTTCTTATCCCGCTCAATACCGACGTTTTTGTAGCCTCCGTACCGCTCCCGCCGTTCCTTCCGGGTTTTAACTCCGGTATCGTTGTAAATCAGCTGTTCCGTCTCTATATCATAGCCGTCCGCCTGAACATAGCTTTGGGTTTCCAGCGGCATCCGTTTCTTATAAAGAGCATATTCGACAAAAGTTTTAATCAAATAATAAATTACGGCAAACACCGGAACGCCAAGAAGCATCCCTGGAAAGCCGAAGACGCCGCCGCCGACCAGGATAGAGAAAACAACCCAAAACGGTGAAAGACCTGTGGAATTTCCAAGGATTTTCGGTCCGAGAATATTGCCGTCAATCTGCTGAAGAATGATAATAAATACAAGAAAAACAACGCCCTGCTTTAAATCCGTCAAACCAATGAGTATCACACTCGGTATGGCTCCGATGTACGGTCCGAAAAATGGTATGACATTGGTCACGCCTACGATAACGCTGACCAGCATCGCATAAGGCATATGAATCAGATTCAGCACAATAAAGCATACCAGTCCGATAATGGCGGAGTCGATCAGCTTTCCGGTAATAAATCCACCAAAAATCTGATTACAGTGACGTACAACTTCAATCATGGAATTGGCGCTGTCCGGTTTCATCACTGCATAGGCGACCTTTTTCGCCTGCCCGGTAAATGTTTTCGTACTCATCATCACATAAATGGATATGATGGCTCCAATAATGATGTTGTAAAAAAATTGAAGTACATTCATAATACTCAGGGTAAATGTATTGATGCCGGCCCGAAACTGAGGGTAAAAATCATTCTTCATCCAGGTCTGCAAGTAATTCATCGCCTGATTAATAAGATCCTGCAAATCCTGGGAAAACTTACTTTCATATTCCAGACCTTCAAACCAGTCTGTCACCTGCCGCGTATAGGACGGAAACCTCAAAATAATCTGGGAGATGCTGCTCACCAGCTGGGGAAGGACCATATAGCCCAGAACAAAGATAATTCCCAGCGCAAAGGCCATGGCACAGGCCACGGATATTCCCCGGACCATCCGCTTCGTTTGAGCTTGTTTTTTGCTCCGGACAACCCAGCGGAGCTTCGATAAACGCCGTTCCACAAACTCGACGATTGGAAGCAAAATATAGGCGATAATTAATCCGGCAATAACCGGCGACAAAATCTTTATCAATCCACCGGCCGCCTTATGAATCTCTGACCACTTAAAAAGGACAAATATAAAAACAATGCTTACGGCTATGACAAACAAATAGACTGTCGCCTGTCGAATCATTTCCCGAATCGATAACTTTTGAGCATTTTCTTTCTTCTCTTCCGTACGTTTTTCAGCCATCCACATCATCTTCTTTCCCATAAGCACTATCCCCAGCCTCAAGCTTCCTGCTGCGTATTCTTTTTAAAATATACCATGCCGCCCATCCGCTGAAAATTCCAATCAATATACCGCACAGCACATCCGTCGGAAAATGTACGCCGACATACAGTCTGGACCAGGCAATCACTGCCGCCAGAATAACAGACAACTTCCCAATAAGCTGTGTTCTTTGTTCCGACGCCCGGTACAGGGCAAAGGCCGCCGCAAAGGAACTGCAGGCATGCCCCGATGGAAAGGAAAAATCCTTCTGCCGCTCTAAAAGCAATATGATATCTGAAAACTGCTCATAGGGGCGTACTCTGGCAACCATATTTTTTAAAGCCACATTGGTAATCAGAGCTCCGATCAGCAAGGCTAAAAGCCCGCAAAGCCCCATCCTACGGGTCCGCTTAAAAATAAGCAGAACCAGACACAATAAAATCCAGAACAAGCCCGAATTTCCAAGATGACTGATAAATACCAGCGGTCTTGTCAGCCAGTCAAATCGGAGATTCTCCTGTATAAACATTAAAATCAAATAATCTATATATGTAATATATCCGGCCATGCCGCCTCCTTAAACACCCTCGCCGTTAAAATCCGGGATAAAGCTTTCCTTTGCCGTGGAACCTTCCTGAATATAGGCATTCTCCACACCCTTTCGGATTGTATACCCGATCAACCGTTCATAAACCTGCCGTTTTACCCGTTTTTGAAGCTCCGGATATTTTTCAAGAGGTCCTGACGGCGTATACTGATTCATCAGACTGAGATAAATTTTATCGCCATAATTCTCATAAAGGAAATCGACGATCTGTCTGGAATCCATCGATTGTCCCGGAAGCACCATGTGTCGAACAATAATTCCCTTCGTCATCAATCCATTTTCATCAAATACCGGTTCTCCGGTCTGTCGATACATTTCTTCCAGTGCTTTCGCCGCATAAAAGGAATAGCCTTCCTCATGGGCATAACGTCCGGATAAATGGACATCCATGAACTTAAAATCCGTCAGATAAACATCAATCCATCCGTCCAGAAGTTCCAAAGTATCCACCTTTTCAAAGCCGCCCGTATTATATACGATAGGCAGCTTCAGTCCCATCTTCCGACTAATCCGAAGCGCTTCAATAATGTGGGGTACAAAGTGGGTCGGCGTCACCAAATTAATATTGTGGGCACCTTTTTCCTGTAATTCCATAAAAATCCGCGCCAGACGAATCACCGAAATTTCTTTTCCCGCACTGCCCCTGGAAATCTGTCCGTTCTGACAAAACACGCACCCTAAATGACAGCCGGTAAAAAACACGGTTCCTGAACCCCTGCTCCCAGAAATGCACGGTTCCTCCCACATGTGAAGCACCGCTCTGGCCACCTTAAGTCCGGCTGTCTGGCCACAAAAGCCCCGACGGCCTTCCAGACGGTTGACGCCGCATTCCCTTGGACAGAGGGCACATTCCCGATACCATTTTTTCCAATTCATCTGCTTTCCGCCATCCTCTTTTCCGTCTCAAAAATCGAGAGCTTTCAAATTCTTTTTCAGGAAAATAATACTCAGAACGACAGCCACCGTCTCCGCCAATGGAAATGCCAGCCATACCAGATTCAAATTTCCGGTCCTGGAAAGCAGGAAGGCCACTGGAATCAGAACAATGAGCTGACGACCTACAGAAATCAACATACTGTAAATACCGTGTCCCAAAGCCTGGAGCATGGAAATACTGATAATATTAATACTGGCAAAAAGAAAGCTGATACTGATAATCCGCAGAGACGGAATACCAATCGAAAGCATAGCTTCCGAAGCATTAAACATTCGAAACAGTTCTGCCGGAAAAATCTGGAATATTGCCAGACCGATGAGCATCATGCCAAAGGCATAAGCTATGGCCAATTTCATTGTTTTCATGATCCTCTGTTTCTGTCTGGCGCCATAGTTAAAGGCAACAATTGGCACCATGCCGTTATTTAAACCGAATACAGGCATATAGACAAAGCTTTGAAGCTTAAAATAAACGCCAAACACAGCCGTCGCTGTCGCTGAAAAGGTCATGAGGATCTGATTCATACAAAAGGTCATCATCGAAGCGATACTGCTCATGATAATCGACGGTACACCTACGGCATAGATCCGCGCGATAACTTCCTTATCTGGACACATACTCTTTAGCCGGAATTGGATATCCGCGTTTTTTGTCACATTCAGAATTCCACTGATGAACATGGCAACGATCTGACCGATGACTGTCGCAAGAGCAGCTCCAGCCACCTCCATCTTCGGGAAACCGAACCAACCAAAAATCAAAATCGGGTCAAGAATAATATTGATGATCGCTCCGGATCCCTGTGTAAACATGGTATAGAAGGTCCGCCCCGTAGCTTGAAGCATCCGATCAAAAGCCACCTGTAAAAATATCCCGAAAGACAAAACAGAGACAAAAAATACATAATCCCGGCCATATGCAATAATTTCCGGAATATCCGTCTGAAGCCGATAAAAGGTTTCTGTACAGGTCAGACCAAAAATAAGAAACACCACATAGCTTGCACAGGCAAGAAATATGCTGTTATTGGCCGCTTTATTGGCCATTGTCTGATTTTTCTCCCCAAGACTTCGGGACAGCAGGGCATTCGTACCAACGCCGGTCCCCACCGCCACCGAAATCATTAAATTCTGAATTGGAAAAGCCATCGAAACGGCCGTTAAAGCATTCTCACTAATCTGAGACACAAATACACTGTCCACCACATTGTACAATGCCTGTACAAGCATGGATATGATCATTGGTATAGACATGGTAACCAAAAGCCGATTGACCGGCATGGTTCCCATCTTATTTTCCTGTTCCCTGCCCTCTTGCTGCCGCATCTTTTGCACCTCCAAAAACTCCTCGAATCATGTTCTCTAAAATATCTGTCGTAAGATCAAGACCGATGCTCGTATTCATACAGGCATCGAAGTTATGGTAATCTCCAAAACGATTCATTGTAAAATGGTTATAATAATCACTTCTCTGTTTATCTCTTTTTTTAACGAAATTCGGATTATTATCCGGATTTTCCCCATAAACCGTATGCACTCGCTCTATCCGCTCTTCCAATGGGGCATAAATAAAGAAGCTCAGTACATCGTCTCTGTCTCTTAAAATATAATCGCCGCAGTTTCCTACGATAACACAGGAACCTTTATCCGCCAGCTGGCTGACAATCTTCGTTTTTGCCAGATAAATCTGGTCAGAAAGGGGCCGCTCCTGGGTAGACATATAGAGATTATAAAGAAAGCTGGACGTCTTTTTTTCCTGCCATTCCTCCACAGTTTCCCGGGTAAATCCACTTTCCTCCATCAACATGTTGACGATTTCTTTATCATAAAAGTCAATACCAAGTCTCTTAGCCAGCGCCTGACCAATCAACCTTCCTCCCGAACCATACTCTCTGCTGATAGTAATTACAAAATGTTTCATAGCTGTCCTCCTCTTTACAATTGCAAGAGCCATGATTTTTAAATCACGGCTCCAAATTTATATTTTTTATGATTATATACCCAGATAGTATCCCTGCGCCAGTATAGATTCCGTCCGGGAAAGCACTTCCTTTGCCTCATCATAATTCTGCTTTGTCAGCGCAGCAATCAAATAATTTGTCAGACACAGCGGCGCCGCAAAAGAATTCTTATAAGTTACACTGGAAATCGCACAGGGCAGAATCACATCGCCATAGCTGCTGACAGCGCTATAATTCATGCTGGTAATCAATACGACCTTTGCACCGTGTTCCCTCAGCCATGAGATCATCGTGGCCGCCACTTTGGAATACCTTGGAAACAAATAGGCGATACACACATCACCCTCGCCGGCTCCCACAATTTCCTCCGGATATATCATTCCTATGGACTGGATCAGATTCACATGCTTCTTAATCTCTCCAAGCTGAGACGCCATATAATGAGCCACAGCAAAGGAACTGCGCATGCCGAGAACATAGATGTTTTTCGCGCCGGAAATAATCTCAATAGCCGCTCTCAAATCATCATCCTTCTGTACCTCCAATGTCTTTCGTATATTTTTCATATCATTTTCGAAAGACTCCCGAAGCAAATGATTATCTGAAATCGGCGGCATATCCGCCAGCCGTCCCGGCAAAGACTCTTTCTGCTTTAATTCTTCCTGGATGTCTCTCTGCATCTCGGAAAAGCCTTTATATCCCAATACCCTTGAAAATCGAATAATCGTCGTCGTGCTGACATTGATTTTCTCTGAAAGATTTTCCAGCGTACTAAAGGCAAACTCCGTCATGTGATCCGTCAAATAGTTCGCCGTCAGCTTTTGGGAATGGGTAAAAGAATCGAAATGCTGATTGAGATTTGTTAAAAAATCCGACATCGCCTATATCCCCCTCTCAGGTATATTCTAAATTGTATCATTTAATACATGGAGTGTCAATTTCTGCAAATAAAAAGTGCCGCAGAACCATTGAGATACAGCGATTCTGCGACACCAAAATATTTCTCTAGTTTTCTCTGGTATTTTTATGATAAATATACCACAGACCCTTTAAAAGCAGATCCGGCTCATAAATAATTTTCTTCCGGCAAAAAGGGACGATAATTCCGGCAATACCACCGGTGGCCACCACAGTCATCTCTCCGCCCACCTCAGCTTCAAGCCGCTCGATCAGGCCGTCCACCATAGCCGCGTTTCCGTAGATCAGCCCACTCTGCATACTCTCAATAGTGTTTTTCCCGATCATATGCTTCGGCTTTTCAAAACGAATATAAGGAAGCTGGGACGTCCGCTCCGTCAGCGCGTCCTGGGAAATTTTAATTCCCGGCATAATGAGTGTTCCGAGATAAGAACGTTTCTCATCCACTACCGAACAGGTCGTCGCTGTTCCCATGTCAAATATGGCGATCATTCCCGAATATTCTTCGGTGGCGGCAACCGCGTCCACCACCAGGTCGGAGCCAAGACTCGCCGGATGGGCGGTCGGTCACGATACGGATTCCTGTGCGGATCCCCCGGCCGACCACCAGCGGATTCAGTCCGGTCAGCTGCTCCATCCCCTTCCAGACCACATCGGTGAGCCCCGGAACAACCGATGATATAATGACCCCCTGTACGTCGTCCAGGGTCATATGATAAATCTCCAGGAGCGTTTTTAATTCGATCATGAATTCTTCCTTTGTCTTTTGTCTGTCCGTCCGAATGCGTCCTGAAAAATGAACCTGCCTCTGTTCATCCATCAAACCGATGACAATGTTGGAGTTACCGATATCCACCGCCGCGATCATGAGACTCTTCCTCCTTTTCGGGTACTTTTTTCTTCCCATAATATTTTCAATGCGTCCAGAAGCCGGTCCGCCGCCGCTTCCTTAGACAGCATCGGCAAATCCTCCACGCCCTTTTCAGAAATAAGGCTGAGATGATTCGTATCTGTGCCAAAACCGGCGCCCGCTTCCTTCAGACAATTTGCCGCGATCATATCCGCATTTTTCTTGTGAAGCTTTGCTGTGGAGTTTTCCAGCACATCCCGGGTTTCCATGGAAAATCCGCAAAGCACCTGATTTTCTTTTTTATGCTGTCCGAGCCATGCGAGAATATCCTGTGTCCGTTCAAGCGAAAGGGACATAGCGCCGTCTTTTTTCTTAATTTTATCCTCTGCCGTCTGAATCGGCGTATAATCGGCCACAGCCGCCGCCTTGATCATCATATCCTGACTCTCCCACCGTTCCTTTACAGCCTCAAACATCTCTGCCGCGCGGACTACCGAAACAACCTTCACAAAAGGCGGCGACGCAATGGACACCGGTCCGCTGACCAGGGTCACTTCGGCGCCCCGGAGCATGGCCTGACGGGCGATGGCATAACCCATTTTTCCTGTGGAATGATTCGTCACATATCTGACCGGATCCAACGGTTCCTGGGTCGGTCCGGCAGTGACTAGAATTTTTCGCCCCGCCAAATCTTTTTGGCAGGCGATCTCCCGAATAATATAATCAAAAAGCACGTCCTCCGACGGCATCTTTCCGTCCCCCGTCGTACCGCAGGCCAGATGCCCGTTTTCCGGCGGAATAATAATTTTACCGTACTCGGCCAGACGGAGCAGATTGTCCTGAACTATCGGATTGTGGAACATATTTACATTCATGGCCGGCGAAACAATGACCGGACAAGTCATCGCCAACGCCGTCGTACTGAGCATATCATCGGCAATACCGTAAGCCATCTTGGCGATGATATTGGCGGAGGCCGGAGCCACAAGCATCACGTCCGCCCGGCTGGCCAGGGATACGTGGGCAATGTTAAACTGAAAATTCCTGTCAAAGGTATCCACCATACATTTATTGCCTGTCAACGACTCAAAGGTCGTCGGATGGATAAAATTCGTAGCGTTTTCAGTCATGATGACATGAACATCCGCATGCTGTTTGACGAGACGGCTCGCCAGTCCCGCAATTTTATAAGCCGCAATACTTCCGGTCACGCCCAGCACAACCGTCTTTCCCTTCAGCATCTATTTCACCTCATCCATTTCCGACAAAAGTCCGTGTTTTTCATAACGGGTGATCCGTTTTACTTTATTTTCATCGTCAACGAAAACAACCTTCGGCGCATATTCCGACATTTCCTCCGGCGACATACCGGCATAACACATGATAATAATTTTATCTCCCACCTGCACCATCCGTGCCGCCGCGCCGTTCAGGCAGATCATACCGCTGTTCCGCTCTCCGGCAATGACATAGGTCTCAAACCGCTGTCCGTTATTAATGTCGACGATCTGTACCTGTTCATACTCGCAAATGCCCGCCGCTTCCATCAGCGCTTCATCAATCGTAATACTTCCAACATAATCCAGCTCTGCCTGAACCACCGTCGCCCGATGGATTTTTCCTTTTAACATTGTCATTATCATATCCGTCTACTCCTGTATAAAATTATCAATCAATCGCGTTTTTCCGATAAATACGGCGATAGCCACCAAAATCGGACAGTCTACCCTGTGATGAATCTCGATGGTATCCCATTTAACCATCTCCACATAGTCGATGCGGGCCAGCGGCTCTTCAGAAATTATCCGCTTCATTTCAGCAAGTACTTTTTCTCCGTCCTTTTCTCCGGACTGGACCATGGCTTTTCCCGCCCGGATCGCCCGGCTTAAAACCAGGGCTGCCTGCCGTTCCTCCGGAGATAAGTAAGTATTTCTGGAACTTTTTGCCAGGCCGTCCGCCTCACGGATGATCGGACAACCGACAATTTCCACATTCATATTCAAATCCCGGACCATCCGGCGGATCACCGCCAGCTGCTGGGCGTCCTTCTCTCCAAAATAAGCTCTATCCGGTGTGGCAATATTAAACAATTTATTAACAACGGTACACACGCCCCGGAAATGAATCGGACGGCTTTTTCCACAAAGCTCTGCGCTCACGCCGCTCGTGTTGACATATGTCGTGAAATTCTCCGCGTACATCTCGGAAACCTCCGGCGCAAAGATCAACGCTGCGCCGGCGTCTTCACAGAGAATACTGTCCGCATTTAAATCTCTTGGATAACTCTCTAAATCCTCTGTCGGTCCAAACTGGGTCGGATTGACAAAAACACTGACGACAACTTTATCATTTTCTTTGACTGCCCGTTCAATCAGACTTTTATGACCCTCATGAAGATATCCCATCGTCGGCACCAATCCGACGCTGAAACCTTCCTTTTTCCACGCTCTGACCTGCGCCTTCACGCCGGCCACTGTTTTTTCTATCTGCATTACAGCCGCCTCCTAGTATAATTTTTCAATGACTTCATTGGCAATGGTATAGCCATGCTCCGCCGCCGGGAAAGCCCCCTCGCCCACCTCATCGATATAGCTCTTAAAGGCGCTCTTCATCGCCTCGCCAATGTTCGCGTAACGTTTCACAAACTTCGGTGTAAAATCAGAGAACATGCCGAGCATATCCTGATATACAAGAATCTGGCCGTCACAGCCGGCGCCTGCGCCGATACCGATGGTCGGCACGTCAACCGCCTCCGTAACCATCTGTGCCAGAGCCGACGGCACACATTCCAGAACAATGGCAAATACACCGGCATCTGCAATCGCCTTTGCATCATCTAAAAGCTTCTGGGCCGCTGCTTCATCCTTGCCCTGTACCTTATATCCACCAAAAGCATTGATGGACTGTGGTGTCAGTCCCAAATGACCCATAACCGGGATTCCTGCCTGAACAATGGCTTTGATCTGAGGGACAACTTCCATACCGCCTTCCAGTTTCACTGCATTTGCCCGGCCTTCCTTCATGAGACGTCCCGCATTATTCAACGCATCATAAACGGAACCCTGATAGGACATGAACGGCATATCCACAACCACAAGGGCGTTTTTTGCGCCTCTGGCTACCGCTGCGCCGTGATGGATCATATCTTCCATCGTCACGGAAATCGTATCCTCATAACCGAGAATGACATTTCCTAAAGAATCTCCGACAAGAATACCGTTAATTCCGGCAGCATCCAAAAGACTCGCTGTCGAATAGTCATAGGCCGTCAGCATGGACAGCTTCTTTCCATCTTCCTTTGCCTTTTTAAAGGTTGCAACTGTGTTTTTCATTTTACTTCTCCATTCCTTTCAAATAATTGGAACAGGCTGCTGTAATCCCGTTCCGGATGTTTCCGTTTTGCAATATCCACCAACACTTCGGACAATCGTATATAAATTTCTCTTTCCTCCGGCGGCAATATATCCAGATGCCTTTGAATCGTCTTTTCATCTGCCCGCTCCACCGGTCCTGTCAACGCGGCCGCCGTCCCCACACTGGCCACCGACTGACAATTATGAAGGAATAGAGGCCTTAAAGCCGCTTCCCCGCTTTCCCTGTCGAAACCGCAGCTCATCAACAGACGAACCCCCGTTTCGAACAGACCAACGACTAAATTACTGGCAAAAACAGCCGCTCCATGATAAAGCGCCTTCTGCTCTGCCTGGATAATACGCACCGGATTCCCCAGATTTTCAAAAAAATCCTTCCAGAAATTAATATGCGCTTCCGCTCCTTCAATTGTAAAATACGCTTGTGAAATTTCCTGATACGATTGCGATCTGCTGTGAATCGCAAACAAAGGATGGATAGAATAACCAAATGCTCCCATCTGGTCAATCTCAGAAAATACGGCGCTCGTCTCCACGCCGCTACAGTGACAAATAAACTTGTCTGTCAAAGAATATCGTTTTATAGAATTCCATACATCTTTGATGGCTCCGTCTGGAACCGTCAAAAAGAGAGCATCACTAGACTCTATCAAATCTTCAAGTGTCTCGTAATACTTTGTATGTGTAAAAAGAGATGCCTGTCTGGCCGACTCTTCACTTCTGCTATAGTATCCGGATACACACACGTTGCGTTCCGACATGTATTTTCCCAGAGTAAAGCCAACTTTTCCTGCACCAACAAATCCTATTCTCATCCTGACCACCTTCTTTCAAAAGGTGATGCTCCCACGGAATCCCATTCGCTCGCGATATAAGTTCCATTACGGATTCAAAGACTTAAATCCAGGATCTGCAAACAAGTTTAGTCAAAAGACGCTCAAAGAGCGCGTCACGGTATAGTTTCCTGAGGAATACTATCCGCAACCATTATACCATATTTTAACTTCGTGTAAAGTCAAAAATGAAGCGGGGCGTCAATTATTTCCACCGTTTTCAATTGTCTGGGTGATGATGCTGCGAATCATATCTTCACTGAGACTTCCGGCCACATAGCCATAAACATCGCCCTCTGTGTCAATCATAAATGTGGTCGGAAAGGCTTGAATACCATAGGCGGCAAAAATGCTTCCGTCCAAATCCATGACCACCGGATAGGTATAGCCGTTTTCTGATAAAAAGGCTTCCACCTCTTCCTGGGTCACGTCGCTGTTATTCGGCTGTTCCCCGGTTTTCGGATTGGCCACCCCAAGAATAATGACATCGCCGCTGTTGCTTCCATATTCTTCATAAACCTGCTGAATATAAGGCATTTCCATTCGGCACGGACCGCACCATGTGGCCCAGAAATTTAAAAAGACGGTTTTTCCCTTATATTCGGACAGGGTGTGACTATTTCCAAACTGATCTGTCAGAGTAAAATCCGGCGCGGCCACCGCCTGTCTTTCATCGGCGTCTGACTCATTATCGGCGGTCTCTGACATTGATTCTTCGGTATTTTCCTCGGACTGCCCCGCCCCGGCTGTCTCACCGACAGTCCCAGGTCCTGTCCCGCCGGAACCGAAGCTTGACAAATATCCGGTCAGACCGTTCATCCATCCGGTCATAGTCATCACACCCATGAGAATCAATAAAATACCGCCGATTTTGACCGTATATTGAATAACATGACGTTTTCGGTTAAAAAAGTCCAAAGCGGCCCCGGCAAAAATGCCCACAGCAAGAAAAGGCAGGACAAAACCTGCCATATAAACCCCGATTAATGCAAAGCCGGCCGCTCCTGTGGAAGCAGATGAGGCCATTAACAGCACACTGGCCAACACAGGCCCCACACAAGGCGTCCAGGCAAAGCTGAATGTAAAGCCAAGAAGCAGAGCCATCAGTGGGCCGAAGTTTTTCCCTTCCATAGAGAAGGACAGCCGATGGGTCTGTTCCATCGGCATGGATTTTCCAAAAATGCCCAGCTGATAAAGTCCGAAGCCAATCATAACCAGTCCGCCGATTCGGGTAAACCAAACCTTATTGCCGCTGAAAAATCTTCCGACAGCCGAAAAACCAAGTCCCAGCAAAACAAAGGCAAAACCAATGCCCAAAATAAATAAAAGGGTATGAATCAATACTTTTTTTCTTGGATAGGAAACTCTTCCCTCTTCATCCGTCCGGTACATACCGCCGGCCAGATAACTGATGTATAAAGGCACCAGCGGCAGAATACACGGTGAAAAAAAGCTAAGTAATCCCTGGATAAACACTGTAATTAAAGGTATTCCTGTTTCGATACTTAAATTCATAAATCCCCTTTCCGTTTGTTCAGGCCCTACTGGCCGTCTTTATAAACAATCTTTCCGTCACAAATCGTATATTTAACCCGCCCCTGCAAAGTTTCTCCGACAAAGGGGGAATTGGACGCTTTGGATTTAAATCGCTCACCCACAGTCCATGTCTCGTCCTCATCAAAAATGACCAAATCTGCCTTGCCGCCCACAGCCACATAGCCCGCGTCCAGATGATAAAGCTTTGCCGGATTTACCGTCAATTTCTCAAGAAAATGAGAAAGGCTTAAATATTCCGGTTTTACCAGATTGGTGATACCGAGAGCCAGGGCCGTTTCCAGACCGATCATTCCACTCGGCGCAGACTTCATATCCTTTGCCTTCTCCTCCGCGCTGTGGGGAGCATGGTCCGTCGCAATGAAATCAATGGTATCATCCATTAAACCATGGATGATCGCCTGACGGTCATCCTCCGTCCGAATCGGCGGATTTACCTTTGCAAGGGTTCCCCGAGCCAAAACCGCCTCTTCCGTCAGGGAAAAATGCTGCGGTGTCGCTTCCGCATGAATATTTTTTCCGAGAGCCTTCATGGCACGGACAATCGCCACCGACGTGCCGCTGCTGATGTGCTGAATATCAATGGATGCCCCCGTCGCTAATGCCAATGCGCAATCCCTGGCAACAAGCACGTCCTCTGCTACCGCTGGAGCGCCTTCCACACCGACCGCCGTCGACACCGGCCCCTGATTGACCCCAAAGCTGCCAATCAACGCCGGATCCTCTTCATGGAAGCTTAACGGAACATCCAGCGCCTTCGCCATCTTCATGGCTTCCATAACAATTGCCGTATCCTTAATCGGCACACCGTCGTCGGTAAAGCCGACAGCTCCAAGCGCTTTTAGACCGATCATATCTGTCAGCTCCTTGCCGTCAAAGCCCTTGGTAATAGCCGCCGTATTCAATACATGAATCGGCATATTCGCTGCCCGCTCCCGCAGATAAGTCAAGGTTTCTTCATTATCCACCACCGGTTTTGTATTTGCCATACAGATGACTGTCGTATAACCGCCGGCCGCCGCCGCCGCCGCGCCGGTCGCCACATCCTCTTTATAGGTAAAACCCGGCTCTCTGAAATGCACATGGACATCAATCAGCCCCGGAGCTACGACCATTCCGTCTGCATCAATAATTTCATCCGTTTCCCGGTGCTTCTGCTCCGCGCCGCCCGGCGGTGTGATTCCGGCAATCCGGTCTCTTTCTATGCAAATATCACATACAATATCTGTCTGACTTTTCGGGTCTACTAAACGCCCGTTTTTAATCCATAACATCCCTGCTCCTCCTGTTTTCCTTTGAATATTCTTCCCATTTATCGAGACAATCTTTCATATCTTTAAACTTCCTGTTCCATCTGATCACGACCTTTCAAATTTAATAACAGGATGGACGCAAAAATGGCTGCAACACCGGCTATCCCCATCCATGTAAACCCTTCCTTTAATATAAAAATACTGAGCAGCGTGGCGACCATCGGCTCCACAAAGGCCATAACCGCCGCCTTTCCCGGCTCCGTGCGCTGAAGCCCCATCGTATAAAAAATATATGGTAATAATGTCGAAAAAATTCCAATACCCACAATATTAATAAACACCGCCGGTTCTGCCGAAACCCGGAAGATTTCACCCACATTCATAAAGGGCAGCAGGCTGACGGCGGCAACAAGAAAGGTATAGGCTGTCACCGTTACCGTATCGTATTTTTTTAAAGCAACATGTCCGAAAATCGAATACAGAGCATAGCAGAATCCGGAGGCAATTCCTGTAAAAATGCCGAATGCCGGAACAGCGCTTCCCACGCCGCTGAATATTCCCGTCGTGCAGGCACAGCCAAACAAAGCAATAATAAGGGCCGCCGCCTTTCTTCCCGTAACCCTCTCCTGAAAAAACAGGGCGGACATAAGCATGACAAAGCAGGGCGCTGTATAAAGAAGAACCGCCGCCACAGACAAAGTTTTGTCCGCTCTATTGTCATAAAATAAGCGATATTAAAGAAAACGACACTGAATATTCCCGTACCGATAAACATCCATAAATCTTTCCATTGGATTTTCAATGTCTTCCGCCGGAAAATCACAAGCCAGCCCCACATGGCGGCCGCCGCAACAATATTCCTTAAAAAAGCGATTTGCACAGAATTATACCCGGCTTCTGACAAATGGTTTGAAAAAAATCCGATAAAGCCCCAGCATACGCCGGCTGTCAAAACAAAAACGCTTCCGAGCCAGCCGTTTTTATCCTTCATTTTCTCCGTCATTCCATTATACCTCTTCCTCATACTGGGTCAGTATACCACGCAAGAATTCCCGATATTCCTCCGCCACACTCTCCGGCGATAAAATCCGCACCCCGGCGCCAAGACCGGACAGCCAGCCAAAAAACGGATGACTGACAACAATTCTCACCCGGATATCAAAGTGGTCTTTATCCACCGGCCGTATCGACAGATCCTTTCCAAACCTGTCAAGAACGACTCCGATCAAACGATTTTCAAAGCGGATTTTCACATCCTGTTCATTTCCGCCAAACATTCCGAAAATCTTTTTTGAAAACACCGCCGTATCAAAATTTTTAAAATACTCTCCGCCGGTCCGCGCTTCCTCCGTTATCTCATGCTCTCATTCATCGTTTTAATCCGGTTTGCCACATAAACCTGCCTCTGGAGCTGACTGGCTTCGTAGTGGCTGGCCAAACCTTCCAGCTTTTGAATCAGTTCCTCCGACTTCTTTGCCGTAATAAATTTTGACGCCTGAACCGCATCCACTAAGCGCTTTAGTTCCGCCAATTCAAATTCCCGGCTGGCCAGATAATATCCTGCCGGAGCATCCTTTCGCAGAATAATATCCATACCAAAGGTCCGGAGCGTCTCAACATCCGCATAAATACTCTTTCTCTCCGCATGAATATCATAACGCCCCAGCTCCGCGATCAGATCCGCCACCGTCAGCGGATGCCGTTCGTCACTGCGCTCCCAAAAGGCCCGCATCAGATATAAAATTTTTATCTTCTGATTCTGTAACTTTGCCATGATCCATCAAACCTCTTCATTAGGACAATTATATCAATGTCCCATAAAAAGGACAATGATTTTATGAAATATTGAGAAATCTATTAAAAATAATTGTCGAATCCAATCGAAATCTTTATATTGATTCATCTCATTTTATCTTTTAAACTGAAAGTATAGTAAGAATTCTTCCTATCCTTTCCCAGCTTCGGGAAAAATCCACAGTAAAATATCAATTACATATTCCGCAAAACGCATTGTCTTGTTTATCAAATCCTGATATACTTTATGTAGACTTTATTCCATATAACATAGCTATTGGGTAATGAATAGATAAGATTGGCAGAAAGGAGTTATATGGAAAATGAAAACCTGAAAACATCATGTCCGGATATACCTTCGGACATACAACAACAGGAGGATGCTGCGTTAAAAACCTGCATGCAGTTTTTTGCCGATGAACTTCTCCCCTATCTCGGGATTGACGGACACGTATCTGCCTTTGGCCCGACAGAGCTGGTTCATCTTGATTTAAAAAAAACTCTTTCAGGATTTCAATCTCATTATGGAGGACGGCACCTGGAAACATTTTGAATTTCAGAGTACCAATGAGGGATTAGCCGGACTGAAACGCTTCCGCGCTTATGAAGCGCTGACCAGTTACCAATACAAGGTTTCCATCGAAACCTACGTTTTATATTCCGGCACTATCCGTAACCCTATGACAGAATTTACCGAAGGACTGAATACTTATCGAATCATTCCAATTATTATGAGAAACAATGATGCAGATGAACTTATACGGGGACTTCAAGAAAAACAAGAAAACAACCAGGCACTGACAAAATCAGATTTGGTCCCCTTGACACTTTGCCCGTTAATGGGAGGGAAATCTTCCCTGAAAGAACGCATCATGGCTTCCTACGCCATCCTTCGGAATGTGAATAATTTAAACGCAGATGACCTTCAGAAAATTGAAGCGGTGATATATGCAATGGCAGACAAATATTTAGAATCAGCAGAATTAAAACAGATTATGGAGGATATATCAATGACTAGACTTGGACGAATGTTAATTGAAAAAGGCATGACCCAGGGCATCGAACAAGGCGCTGAACAAAATAAGCTGGAAAATGCCAGAAATCTGATTGGACTTCTGGATGAACAGATTATTGCGGAACGCATCGGTCTGCCCATTGAAACTGTACAACAGCTAAAACAAGAAATTCAAAATAAATAATCAAAAGGTCTTAAAGGACATCGGACAAACCTCAAAAACAAACTTTTTGGTCATCCCACGTTTTTTTAAGACCTTTTTCATATCAATATCCCTTAAGCATCTTTTCCGCTTCGGATACCCTGGCTTCAAACAACGCATAAAAATCACCTTCCGCCGGAAATGCTTCCATATAAAATTTCTGGAGGATATACAGGCTCACCTGGCGTCGCAGGCCGTCGTCATTTTTAGCGTCCAGCGCCTGGCAGACCGTCTTAAGGAAGTAATGCCATCGGCAGATAAAGGTTTCCTGCCGTTTAAGCTCCGGTTCCTCCAGCCATTTTTTAATCTTTACTTTAGCCGGATGCTCATTTTTACATTCATGAACCTGCAGGAAATACTTGAAGCTATCCGCTTCATAATAGCGTCCCAACGGAAACAGACGGCAGATGCCCGGACGAAATTCATGAATCATACACCGATTCTGCGTATCCAGAAACGCGCAGCAATCGGAAGCTTCCGCCATTTTCAGATTTGGCAGAATAATACCGTCCGCCACACTGAGTTCTATTTTTTCTTTGAGCAGCTGCTCATAGGTACAGCCCAAACGGGTCGTCAACCGAAATATATCCAATGGATCAAGAACGATGCTCTTTCCCATTCCCCGGCAGCAGCTTCCGCAGCCGCTGCACCCCGCTTTGACTAAATCCCCGGAACTATAATATTTTCCATCGGAAATATCCGCCATGTCCACATATCTTTTCATGTTTAATTCCTCATTCCGGAGCTACAGTACCTTATAGAAACCAATCCCTCTGGCTTCCGGTCCAGTATGAGTGGCAATACTGCAGCCCAGATTTCCATAGATAACTTCAAATCCCGGAAAAGCATCGGCCACTTCCTGGCGCCATGCCCTGGCATCCTCCACATTCCGGAAGGAACCGGCAGTTCCCACGCGAATCTTTGACATATCTTCTCCCGCCAGACGTTCCTTAAAATCGTTTTTTAAAGCTTCAATAAGCTTAGCCCGGCAGCGTTTCGTCCCCCGGACTTTAGTGAAAGCATCAAGCCTGTCCCCCTGAATTGTAAGAATCGGCTTGATATTCAAC
>ENA-ORNG01000833-ORNG01000833.1-human-gut-metagenome-genome-assembly--contig:-NODE-833-length-24921-cov-3.537280_pt1 | contig 24921 bp, 21 predicted proteins | sample MGYA00242113_ERZ509018 | MGnify/ENA primary metagenome ERZ509018 (study PRJEB26280, sample SAMEA2338711) | human gut metagenome | biome: human gut; feature: human-associated habitat; material: faeces... | reverse complement strand
ATTCGTATTTTAAGATTTAGAGGCTAAAAATTGGAATTTACCGATAACCCCTTTCTTGCTGCGCACTAAAAAATGAATCGAATTATGCTTGTTGGCCGGAAATATAAATATACGCATCCTCCAATGTGGGTTCCACGGAAATGCACTCTATATTCGGCATTTTTTCGCTGATCAATCTTATCTGTACACCATCTTCCGATAATTGCTTAGATGAGATATGATATTTTTTTTCAATTTCTCGTGCCTGTACTTCATCACGAAGCCGACAAATCCAAACGTGTCCTTTGGCCGCCCTAACCAATTCTTTCATACTTCCAGCATATAGGAACTGGCCTTTTTTCATAACGGCAAGCTGATTACAGACCGCTGCCAGATCCTCTACTACATGAGTGGAGAAAAGAACGGTTCTGTTTTCGGAAAAATCAACCAACAAATTACGAATACGAATTCGTTCTTCCGGATCAAGCCCGGTTGTCGGTTCATCCACAATCAGAAATTTCGGTTCGTTTAAAAGCGCCTGTACTAAACCAACTCTCCGTTTCATTCCACCGGAAAGCTGTCTCATTTTCTTCTTCCGGTGTTCTGTCAGGCTGGTTTTTTCAAGATAATACTGGATACGTTTACGGCATTCCTCTTTCGGTACACCGGCAAGATCCCCCATATATTCCAGACATTCCTGAACCGTCAGTCCGGGATACAAGTCAATTTCCTGTGGAAGATAGCCGATTTGACGCTGGATTTTCGGGTAATTTCCTTCACAATAAAGGATTCCGTCCATACTTACCGTACCACTGGTCGGGGTAAGGACAGTGGTAAGAACTCTCATTAAAGTGGTTTTTCCGGCTCCGTTTTCTCCCAGGAGTCCAAAAACTCCATTCGGTATTTCCAAATTGGCATGGTTAATCCCAGTCACTTTATTTTTAAATGTTACCGTCAGATCATTGATTTTAATACTCATATCGTTCAACCTCTTTTCTTGATTATTTTCGGCATCAAAAGTGTCATCAATACGCATAACAACAAACACAGGGCTTTGCCGCACAGCCATCCAAAATCCCGGCTGTCCATGACATTGCGGAAAGCATAAGAAAACAGATTCCAGTTGCCCAGCACATTTTCACCCAAAGTGGAATTTGTGACAAGCCAAAGGACAATGCCGCACCCGATACCCACCCACATATTTCGGAACAGGCAGGCCAGAAGATTGGACAGGATGCCCCAAAACCACAGAGTTACCACCATTGCCGCTGAAAACAGGAAAAACATCTGCAGTTCTGATTCTGTGCTTTGTCCGGCTTTATAAAGGGACTGCGGATGCTGAAAACTATAAAACATCCCGTAGCCAATGGCACTCAATGCAAAAAGAACAATCTCCTGTACCAACATCCGTATTCCCATGGAAGCAAGACGTTTTTTCATGGAATATAAGCGGTGTATCTCTGACCGTTTTGAAGTGATTTCCTGTGTATATGTGTCCGCACAGAAAACCATAGCAAGTATAGCCATAGGAGCTTCCATAGCAACGCCAATTTCATTAGAAAAACTGATACCACGGATCAGACTTAATATCACAACAAAGCAAAAAGCGTATGCCAGCTTATATGCCGGAAGGCTGATCTTTCTTTCTGTCCTTATCATATTCTTCGCCTCCTCCAAAGCTGTATTCCAATGAGAACGATGACTGCGGAAACAATCAGCAGACAAATCTGGTTTACCATTGCCAGGGGCGGCGGAGTTACTTCAAAAAACATTCCCGGAAAACGAACCATAATCGCCAACGGCCGCCCATAATATCCGTAAACACCTTCCGCATTTCGGCTTCCCATATTGGAGTAAATCATATACAGGAATAAAAGAGGAACCGCAGGAAGCGGATTTTTAAACAAAAGTGCTGCAATCGTATATGCACATACAATCATCAGCATATTGGGCAAAATATACTGACAGGTTGCCAGGAGAAAATCCGTTAATCGTATCTCAAAACCGTTACCTCTGGTACAAATCATGCAGGCCGCCCAGAATACCAGATTTAATATTGCAAGGATTATGAGGCTGATCAGAAACCCTCCTGCAACTTTTCCAACGACATACTGTGTGGCACTGATAGGTTTTGTATGAAGTAATTCATAGGTATTCTTTCTCATGTCCTGCATAAAGAGAACGGCAAGCAGAATTGTTGCTGTAAAACCCATAAACAGCCCCGCAAAATCTGCAAATTTTCTGGAAAAGTACCAGGAAAATGGATGTTCTTCCAGTTCTTCTTTGATATAATCATTGATTTCATCTATTGCGCCTTTACGGTAAGCCGTATCTTTCCATGTATATTCCGCATCATAGTATCCGTACTCATCTTCCAGATAGCGACAGGCTTCGTTAATCTCCATCCCACTCATTTCCTGAATAACACTGGATGTCTCGTCATTGCTCATGCCTAAGTCTGAAACCAGACTTTCCTCAATAATATTTTCCCAAAGTTCTCTGTGTTCTTCCAGATTTACAGGAATATATCCTTCAAAAACCTCACCCTCGTGAACTGTTTCCGGATACTCATTTTCCAGTTCCTCTTCTGATGCGATGTAATGGATATTCAGATAGGGATTTAACTGCTGAAAGACACCAAATATCACAACTACAATGGCAACCCAGAACAGGGGCCTTTTCAGATAATTTAAAATTTCCCGCCGTATAATTGCTTTCATAAGCGTCACCTCTTTCTTTTTGTTATCCTCATTGTAAATGCAAAATAGCAACAAAAAGACAATGGCAGAAAAAAACGGATCGCTTATGCGATCCGGTGAAATACAGCGGTAACAATGGCCCCGCCTGATTTTTCATTGTCTAACAGCAATTTCCCTCCATGTTTCTCACAGTACAGCCGAGCAAGATACATACCCATTCCCGTGTGCGTCAGGCTGTCTTTGATATTTTTTTGATGAAAAGCGCCGGTTACTTTTTCTGCATCCTCCAAAAATCCATTTCCGTCATCTTGTACGGAAATTGTCAGCAGTTCGGAAGTAAGAGATACTTTTATATCAATCTGTTCTTTGGAATATCGGATGGCGTTGGATAATAAATTTTCCAGAACCTCCATAATCACTTCCTGATCCCCGCAGAATATTTCGTCTGTTTTGCCTACCGACAAATGGATTCTTTTTTCTTTTCCAAGAATATCCAGTTCTCTTTGGATGTCTTTTTCAAGTTGTGCGGGAGAAATCTGTTCCGCTTTCAGTGTCCGATGTTCCAGACTGTTCATTTTTTGCATGGAATCAATAAAGACATCCATGCGGCGTATTTGTTTCATACCTTCCTGCAGCATCTCCACAGTCTTTTCCCTGTCAATCGTTCCATCCGGGAAATAATCAATCAACATTTCCTGATAACCTTTCAGAACAGAGAGCGGCGAACGAATATCATGGGCGATTGCAGATCGCAATACCCGCTCATCTTCAATCATACGCCAGAGCTTCCTGTTATTTTCTTCCAACTGTCCACGCATACGGTCAAATTCATAGCACAGATGCCCCATCTCATCCCTGTTTTTGTAAGTGATTCTGAAATCCAGATCGTTGTCTGCAACTCTCTGTGAGGCCGTCTCCAATTCCTCAATGGGTTTTTTAAGTTTATTTCTATAAAAAAGAAATACGGAGATACAACTGCCGGCAACAGAGAATATCAATACGGAATAGGTTTGCAGAAAATCACAGGCTTCGGTTATGCCATGATCCATGTGGCTCATTTCGTAACTTTCCGGGCGGGGAATCTGAGCCATATAGCCTTCATTCTCCATGTCAACTGCCGCAAAATAGGTATCTTCATCCGTATATTTCCACCAGATCTGTTCCTGGACTTTAGCGGCGGCCCATGCAATATAAGCGGATAAAAGAAAACTTATGAACAAGCTTATAATTAAATACAATAGAATAGTCTTTCTAACAGAAAGATTTCTTACTTTATCTCTTATTTTCCCCATCGATAACCCATCCCCCAAACGGTTTCAATATATTCCGTATCTGTGTACTTCTGTATTTTTTTCCGAATACGCCGGATGAGTTCTGTGATTACTCGGCTGTCTCCATCTCCATCATATCCACAGACCTTTTCATAAATCCGTTCTTTATCATAGACAATCCCCGGATTCATCGAAAGAAATTCTATAATGCTGTATTCAAGTTTTGTAGGTTCAATATCCTGTCCATTGATTTGAACGGTTTTAGCAGAATAGTCGATAGACAGATCACCCTGAAAACGATAAGTAGATTTTTTCTGACGGCGTTCTTCTCTTTTTAGGTGTGCGATAATCCGGGCTTCCAGTTCTTTTAGACTAAAGGGCTTCAGAATATAGTCATCACCGCCTGACATTAGACCATTGACACGATCCTGCTCATCGGCTCTGGCAGTCAGAAATAGAATCGGACAAGATACCTTATCACGGATTCGCTGGCATACTTCGATACCGTCAGCTTTGGGCATATTTATATCAAGCAAAATAATATCTGGTTTCCTTTCAATCATTTTCTGCGTCTCGGATCCATCGGGTGCTATAATTACTGTATAGTTTCTGAGTTCAAAAAAAGTACGCAACATTTTTACCAGCTCTGTGTCGTCATCTGCGATTAAAATTTTATAATTCATCCTTGTCCCCTTATCAGCAAATATCATTCTATCCATACAGGATAGCTAAATTCAAACCATAGGATCACTACGTTTAAAAGGATATAACAAAGCGAAAATGAAGTCAACAGTAATCACATGACACGAATATTTCGGAAGTCTGAACATTTCTATGTCTGTTATTGAATTCATCACTTGACATTGTGGCAAAGAAAGAACAAGGCCGTGGAAATTCAGGTAAATCTCTTTGCTTATTGGCGATCCGGCCGTCCTCAAACTCTACGACGATGTCCAGGACAAGTAAGGATCTCTCATCCGTCAGCCGTGTCGTGTCGTTTGGAAGGACACTCTTTACCCGGACAGCTTCCCCCAAAACCTCTGACAGAAAAGCACCCAGACGCCCGGGCGCATACTCCGGGTTCATGACCTCCTTGAAAAATCCATCGTAAAGCATTTTCACGCCCCGGGCCCCGGTACACATGTCGAGGAATTCCTTCCGTTCCTCCTCTTTCCATGACCGATAGGTCTCTCTTAAGTCTTTCTCTCCATTGATCCTTTTCAGGACTTCTTCCCTACTCTGCAGCATCGGAAAACAATCCTTTAAGCTGTTTACCATAGGCATTCCCCTTTCTCATTTCTTGCTTTTTTCATTCTTTCTTTGTCCATCCATTCTTGAATATATTGCTTTGACCAAAGCTTTGAATAAAAAGATTTCGGTCGGCCAGAGGTGCCTTCCGGATATGGCAGGAATCTAGGAAAGATTCCCGCCGGAAGGTCACATTCCAGCACATTAAAAATGTTCGAGATAAATTCTGAACAATAAGATATACTACTTTTCTCCCGTAATTTCCTGAAAAGCTTCCGAGCCAATATCACTCCAATCCGTTTTGCCGCTGCTTATCACATCACCGTTCTCATATACATAGGCATAAATGTCCACAATTGTTCCATTCGTATAATACCATGAACCATCATTATTTTTGACGCTCTGATAACAGACATACAAGCCGCATCTTTCGTTTTCTGATTGGCCATCATAAACCACATATTCTATAATATATTTACCCGGGCAGCCGGGGGACGTGCTTTTCATCCCGTTCCGAGTCTTGCGGAAAGGGGTGGTTCTTATGAGTACATATGAAGAATTGAGCTTAATTGTAAGTACTTCCTTGCTAATTGTAGCCATCCTGAATTATACAAAAAAGAAATAGCCGTCCTGCTCCTGTCAAAGTTTAGGACGACTATTTCAGTCGAATAATCTTTTACCGGAACGGGTGATGTGCGCTCACCTTCCGGCTGTCTTGTTAAGTATATTATATCAAATATACCAGAAATGTCAAACCTTCCAAGCCCGCCCGGCCAGAATGAAAGGATTGATATTATGGCAAGTATACGAAAACGCGGAAATTCTTATCAAATTACAGTGAGCTGTGGCCGTGACACGCAGGATCGAAAAATCACACGAACCGTCACTTATCGACCAGAGCTATGCACAGCAAAAGGCCATCTAAAATCAGAGAGTACAATTCAGAAAGAAGTTGCCACATATGCTGCCGACTTCGAAAGAAAGGTAATCACTGGTCAATATACCGAGGGTGAAAGCCTGACTTTTGAAAAATATTCAAAGAAATATTTGACGGAATATGCTGAACAATATCAGGCGCCAAGGACGCTAGAAGAAACTCGGCGTTCCATAGGCCTATTTGTGCATGATTTTGGCTATATGACATTGGCCAACTTAAATCCACTCTTTTTACAGGAGTACGTTAATTCTATGCAAACAGCAAAAAAGGCCTCAGGTCAACAGGGAACATTGTCTCATGGCACCGTAAAGCGGCGCATGTCTGTATTATCTGCTATGCTTTCTCAGGCGGTACGCTGGAACTTAATTTCCTATAATCCAATGGACAGAGTACAAATTAAACGGACAAACCATGGACCAGTTACAGAAAAACCTATGTGTTTTACTCAACAGCAAGCAGAAATATTTCTCTCTATCCTGGATAATCCTCTTTTATACCAATACGGCAGCAGGCAACGAAAGGACCATTTCGGAAATATTTACTCAATTCAGGAGTACCAGGCATCGCATAAAATATGCTCACAGTTGAAGCTTTTCTTTTATCTAGCCATGTTTACCGGATGTCGGCGCGGAGAATTGATTGCCCTCACCTGGACCGACATAGACTTTGACGCCTCTATAGTCAGTATCACAAAAAGCACTTGCCGTTCAAATGGGCAAATAATAACAAAAGCTACAAAGACCAAAGGCTCTGTAAGGAAAATATCGGTTCCTGCTGCTGTCCTATCACTGGCCAAACAGTGGAAAATCGACCAAATCCGCTATCGCCTCACTATTGGTTCACAATGGTGTGGTGATGATTATGTGTTCATCCGATGGAACGGCCTTCAAATGGGCCTGGAAACGCCCTACAATGCTTTTCGGAGGATTATTACAAATTACAACGAACATCGGGCCGAGAATGCGCCGGAGCTTCCCCAAATCCCCTTGCATGGCCTCCGCCATACGGCGGCCACTCTTTTGATTGGTCATGGCGTAGATATCCGTACTGTATCCGGAAGACTTGGCCATGCAAACACGTCCACTACTCTGAACATTTACGCCGAATATCTGAAAGATCTGGATAAAACAGCATCGGACAAACTTGAAAGTATATTACTTTCTTCGACCAAATACCGGTAGTCAATCGGTAGTCAAACAGCAAAAAGCCGCCCATAACTGGACGGCTTATCTTATGCCTAAAAAAGAAAAAGCCTTGAAAATCAAGACTTTTTCAACTGGAGCATAGGGGACTTGAACCCCTGACCTCCACACTGCCAGTGTGGCGTGCTCCCACTGCACCAATGCCCCAAAACCCAATATCGCTAACTCTTCACAGTACTCCATGTCGACTTAACTGTTCACAGTAAGCTCGAAAATACCTCGCTAACTGTTCACAGTATATCACAAAATATCCGGAATAACAAGTTTTTTCCTGTAATTCCGGATATTTTTTACATAACCGTTTTTATATAATTGGTGAAAGTCTTTATTCGCCGAATTCTTCGGCACATTTTTTGAGCATGTCGCGAATCGGCAGATTGTACGGGCAGCGGGTTTCGCAGGCGCCGCAATCTACACAAGCACTGGCCTTCACCGGCATAGCGCCGTAACGTTCCTTCGCCCAGTCGCCGAGTCCATAACGGTCCAGATATCCCTGGAAAAGGAAACAGCCGGAAATATTGATGCCCGCCGTACATGGCTGACAATAATTGCAGCGACGGCAAAAATTGGTGCCAAGCTGTTTGCGGACCTGTTCCATAGCCGACAGCTCTTTGTCTGTCAGATGAGTGACGTCCTCGACAGCCTCCATGTTCTTTTCGATTTCAGAGACATCGTACATTCCCGGAATGACCACCGTCACATCCGGATTGGAACAGACGAAGCGCAGAGCCAAGCGTCCGTCCTCAATTGCTCCGCCGGCCAGAGGCTTCATATCGATAAAGCCGATATTTTTTTCATGACATTTATGTATAAGTTCTTCACCCTGACGTTCCACAATGTTATACGGGAACATAATGGTTTCCACCCAGTCCATGTCAAGGGCCTTTTCAAAAACCTCCAGAGAATGCGCAGTCAAACCGAGGTGGCCGATTTTTCCTGCCGCCTTTGCTTCCATCAGCGCTTCCAGGGCGCCATCCGGTCCAATGACCTGCTCAAGCTGCTCCATATTTGGATTGTGAACCTGATATAAATCAATATAGTCTGTGCGAAAATTATGTAAGCTGATTTCAATATCCTTTGCCATGGCTTCTTTTGTGCGGGACATACTTTTTGTCGCCAATACAAATTTTTCCCGCATACCTTCGATCCCCTCGCCAATAAAGCTTTCGCTGACCGTATATCCTCTGGCAGAATCAATATAGTTAATCCCCCTGTCCGCCATCATTTCCAACAGCTTTTTTGTACCCGCCGCATCGATTCTCTGAATCGGGATACTTCCAAAACCCATGCGGGAAATTTTAAGCCCGGTTTTCCCCAGTGTCACATACTCCATTTCCCCAACTCCTAACATATATTTTTTCTGTTTTTTCTACTATACGATATTTGATATTAATTTGCAATTGACAATTTAAAAATAGACTGTCTTTTTAAGACCAGATGTGATATTCTGAATAAGGCAACATAATTTTCCCCGATAAGGAATCAAACGATTCTTTCCAGGGAAAGTTAAGAATATATGAAAGGAGTAATATTATGGCTGTAATTGAATTAACCCAGGCAAATTATCAGAAAGAAGTTATAGAATCCGATAAACCAGTTCTTATCGATTTCTTCGCCACATGGTGCGGACCTTGCAAGATGGTTTCACCGGTGGTTGATGAAATTGCCGGTGAGCGTCCGGACATTAAAGTATGCAAGCTGGACGTGGATAAAAATCTGGATTTGGCAAGAACCTTCCAGGTAATGAGCGTGCCGACCCTCGTAGCTATGAAAAACGGCGAAATCATTAATAAAATCGTTGGCGCCATGCCAAAGGCTCAGATTTTAAAAATGTTTGATTGATTTAAAAGTAAACCGCTTCCAGCAGACCAGCCGGAAGCGGTTTTTCACTGTTCCGGCGGACCGGAACAGCCTTCTTTTTTTTTCAATATTCAAAAACAAATCGCTCATAAGCGTTATAAATTTTCGTCTCCCCATATTCCATCTGTCTTTTTGCGAACAGATTATAGTTCGGATGAACATGCCCATGAACAAAGTACCGAGGCCGATACTCATCAAGAAGCGTCCGGAAAATCTGAAATCCCTGATGGGGCAAATCTTCCCCGTCGCCAAGCTGATATGCCGGTGCATGAGTCATAAGAATATCAAAGCCATGATGTCTGACGATCGACAGCTTCATCCGCAGGATACGCTTTTTCATCTCCCATTCTGTGTACTGATATTCACCCGGACAATAGTGCATAGAGCCTCCCAGACCAAAAATCCGTATTCCCTGGTATACATAGATTTTATTATCGACACAAATACACCCCTCCGGGGGAATATCCGCATATTTTGCATCGTGATTTCCATGCACATAGAGCAATGGTCCGTGGGAAAAAGTCGCCAGAAAGGACAGATATTCCGGGTCCAAATCACCGCAGGCTAAAATCAAATCAATATCATCCAGCTTCTTCTGCTCAAAATAATCCCAGTAATAGGGGGATTCCACATCGCTGATTGCCAGTACTTTCATTTATGCCCTGCCTCCGAGTCCCTGCTTGGCGCCTAATCCCTGGGTAGAAACGACTGGTTTGGCCTGATCGACCAATTCCTCCATCTCAGGAATATAACCGATAACATTTTCTGCCAGCCAATCCATGGTTACAATTTCTTCCGGAGAAAATTCCCGTGTCATATCCTTCTGAACAATTCCCTTCTGAGAATATAATACCCCTGCAAAGGGATTAAAGCTGCCAGAAGAAATAGTATTTTTAAGCAATTCAATAAGACGGGTCGTACCGATTGGCAAATGCTTGGAACAGATCACTTCGATGGCTCCCGCAGACATTCCCCACCAGTAATTTAAGCCCCGGGTTGCATCGGAAACCTCATCTTCCTTCCAGGACCCCTTCATCACCTTTCGTATCATTTGTTCATAAAATTTCCCCCAATGCCAGACAGGCATAGCCAGATTGATCGGATAACCTCCGCCATCCCAGTAAAGCCCAAAATATCTGGACGCCAGCTTTGGCGTTATCATATCCCGACCTGAAATATAAGATATTTCATGGCTTCGAAAAGTCTCAAAGGGATCATGGCCTTTTAATTTTGTCCATTCCAAATATACCTTGGTCCGGGGATTGACCATCTTCGCTCCCAGGGCAAAGGCATTAATATTGGCTGTCATTCCATAAATCGGATAGTCCGCCAGATAGCCTACCCTATCATTTTCTGTTAAAGCGCCCGCAATAGCCCCCATTAAAAACTTCGCCTCATACATCCGAGCATAATAAGTCCGGATGTATTTATGAGAGGTATTTAAAGAACAATTCAGAATTTTCACTTCCGGATGCTCAATCGCCGACTTCAGGCTTCCCTTTAAAAGCGGTGGAGAAGTCGTAAAAATCAAGTTGTTGCCATCAGCAATGCTTTGCTCAATCATTTGACTCACATTTTCCTCTGTCGCTTCCTCATAGTTGGATGTATGAATTTCGTCGGCAAAGGTTTTCTGCAAATGAAGCCGTCCCAACTCATGAGCATAGGTCCAGGCCGAAGTTTCCGCCGTCTTTTCGTGAATAAAGGCAATATTCAGTTTCGGAGAACTCATCGGAAGGAGGCTGGCAAGAATATTTATCACCTTACTGGCGTTTTCCTCCGGCGACATGTTCAGTTCCGGTATACTGCCTTCCCGAAGCTTTAATTCCTCCCGGGATTTCAGTATTTTTTTCTTGAATTCCGAAGCGCTGAGATTCAACAGCTCGGAATAATCGTAAACCCGCAGGAAGGTCAGCAGCGCGTCATCCACCGTACCTCCCGAATGGATTTTTCCTTTATCTTTATAAAAGGTTTTAAATTTCAAATGAAGGGAATGAAAATTCATCCGATCGTCATCGTTCCATTTTTCATCTGGACGTTTTCCTACCAGACGCTGAAGCCTGGCATAACTTCCCTCTTCTGAAAAACAGAGGTCATTAATTTTAGACAAACGGTAAAAATCTATAAACTCATAATAGATTCGGTTCTCCTTATCGTCCGTTCTGGCTGGAAGAATCCGTATAACTGTTCCCGGAATAGAGACAGCGCCGACACATTTAAGGACGCTGACCCGCTTATTGCCTTCCTCCACATAAAATTTATTCATAAACTCATAGGCTTTAATCGGCTCCCGTATCCCCTCCTCCATATGAGAGCTGTACAGAGATATCCATTTCTGGGCAAACTCAGACTTCTCAGATAAGATTGGATAGAAGCTTTTGCTGAAGGATATACCTCTGGCCGCGGTTTTTGTTCCCACAATCTGAGCCGCAGGAATCTGAACCAGGCCAAGAGACATCTCTCCTACCGTTGTAATATGATTCTCATTGATAATATCATCCAGAATTTCTATTTCCTCTTTTTCCTTTTTACCAAGCCGCATGTACTTCACATATTCGGTATACGGTTCGGCACTTAATCGCAAAGACATAAAATCTCTTCCTTTCGCGGCATAACCCTCAGAGCGCCCTTTCTCGTCGTGATAATTGAAGCAGCCGCATTGGCAAAGCCAAGCATTTCTTCCAATTCATTCGCATTATATTCCCTCCACCCGTGACTCAATACATAATGGAGGATACAGGCGCAGAACGTATCTCCCGCGCCTGTTGTTTCAATCGTGTGTTCCTGCAAGATGGCCGCCTTAGAAACACAGAGATTGTTGGTGTAAGCACGACTGCCCTCTTTGCCGAGGGACAGCAAAATTAAAGGGATATGGAAGCTTCGCAAAAGCACATCGATTCCCTCGTCGAAATCCTCAAGCCCTGTCAGCCACTGGATTTCATTATCAGATATTTTTAAAATATGACAGTGTTCCATGCCATATAGAATTTCCCTTTTCGCGTCGGCAAGGCTCTTCCAGAGCGGTTCCCTCAAATTCGGATCAAAGGATAATAAAGCCCCGGATTTTTCCGCAATTTCAATGGCTTTCCGTGTCGCCTTCCGGCATGTCTCATCTGTCATGGATAAGGAGCCGTAATGAAAAATTTTACTGGACGCAATTAACTCTTCATCAATATCCGCTTCCGAAAGCATCATATCCGCTCCAGGATTACGATAAAATGAAAACTCTCTGTCCCCGTCGTCCAAGGTATGAACAAAGGCCAGGGTTGTATGGACGTTTTCATCCTTTTTAAGCCCTCTTGTGTCGATTCCGACTTCTTCAAGAGCCGCCTCAAGCTGGGCGCCAAACATATCTTTTCCAATCTTCCCGATAAAGGCCGTCTTATGTTCAAGACGATTTAACATGGCAAGGACGTTACATGGAGCACCGCCCGGATTTGCCTCCAATATGGGATTTCCCTGAGAACTGGTTCCGTTTTCTGTAAAATCAATGAGTAATTCGCCTAAAGCGGTCACATCGTAGGGTTTCATACCTGATCTCCTCCCAGTACATCTTGTTTTTTCAAATAATAAAATCCATAGGCCGGGATATTTACCCCCGACGCCTTCATCGGCCGGTCGGAAATCATATCCACGTACATTCCGTCGGTCTCGTTAATCCAGGCTGTTTTATCATACTCACTGAAATTAAACAAACCAAGAATCTTTTCACCTTCGTAGTATCTGCCGATACACAGAACACTCTGATCCCAAGTCTCAATGGTCCATGTATCCGCTTCCGCCATAAATACCTTTTCATTTTTACGGATTTTTTCCAATCTGTCAAGCTGGCTGAAAAGCTTTCCCGCAACTGTCGTTTCATCATCAATCTGAGAGACCGCCTTCCAGTCCATGGCGCCCCGGTGAATATACCTGGAATCTTCCGCCTTATTCGGATTTTCTTTGTAGCTGTAATCATTTAACCGGCCAATCTCATCGCCGCCGTAAATCACCGGAATTCCTGACTGCATAAACATATAGGCATGAAGCATGACATCCATTCGAATCGCCTGCTCAAGATCCGGTGCCCCCATCTGTGCGCCTTCAGACAAAGCCTTCTCGATACCGCACATGGAAGCCGTCGTTCCGCAGAAACGGGCATCCTTTGTCAGCGGATCATTATTGTAGAGCTCGCCCCGGCTATTACTTGCCCCCGCATAGCCTTGGAAATAATCATTCAAATACTGTTTATGGGAAACCTCACCGATGCCTTCCTGCATCAGCGTACCATAATCCAGCCCCCAGCCAATATCATCATGACACCGAAGGTAGTTTAAGAAAACATAAGCCTTCGGCAACCCATTAACAATATCTAACTGCCGCTTTAATAGACGAACGTCCCGGGTCGCCACCGTATGCCAGGTCGTCGCCATCGTTGTCACATTATAGAGCATATGACACTCGGGCTTTTCCACCGTTCCGAAGTAAGGAACCACCTTTTCCGGCTCCATAACAACTTCTCCGAGAAGTAAAATTCCCGGACATACAATTTCGCTGATTATACGCATCATACGGACAATCGTGTGAACCCTTGGCAAATTCCGGCACGGCGTATATAATTCCTTCCAGATATAAGGCACCGCATCAATACGCATAATATCGATTCCCTTATTGGCAAGATACAAAAAATTATACATCATTTCATTAAACACCCGGGGATTTTTATAATTTAAATCCCATTGATAGGGATAAAATGTGGTCATCACATACTGTCCGACATCAGGTAGCCATGTAAAATTCCCCGGCGCCGTCGTCGGAAATACCTGGGGAACGGTGCTTTCATAAATTCCCGGCACTGTAAAATCATCAAAAAAGAAATAACGGCTCTTGTACGCCTCATCCCCCTGACGGGCCTTCTTCGCCCACTCATGGTCCTCGGATGTATGATTCATAACAAAATCCATACACACATTGATTTGCTTTTCATGACAGGCAGCCGTCAGCTTCTCCAAATCCTCCATCGTACCGAGCTTTTCCTGAACTTTTCGAAAATCCGCTACCGCGTATCCACCGTCAGAACGGCCTTCCACCGTATCCAGAAAAGGCATCAGATGAATATAATTCACATTACATTTTTCAAGGTAATCCAGTTTGCCCCGAACGCCTTTCATATTTCCCGCAAAATTATCTATATAAAACATCATGCCGAGCATGTCATTTTTCTTATACCAGTCCGGCTGTGCCTCTCTTTCTAAATCTGAAATTTTTAACTCTTCGTTTCTTTCCTCATAAAAACGTCGCATCGAATCACACAATTCATCGAACATCGCTTCATTTCCGTAAAGCTCTATATAAAGCCATTTCAATTCATCCAAATGGCGGCGAAATCTCTCCTCAAACACCTTCCAATTATTGTCCATCGATTCCTCTCCTATCCATGAATGAAGCCAGGCCAAACAGGCCCGGCTTCATTACAAATATTACTGACAGATAACCTTTTCTGTTTCTTTGTCAAAAACATGGATTTTTTCCGTATCAAATGCCACGCGAATATTATCGCCTGCCCGCACGCCGACATGGGCCGGAACTCTGGCTGTTAATTTTTGCTCATTGGCGAGCAAATACAGATAAATTTCAGAACCCATTAATTCTGTCATATCTACGTCGGTTTTAATATTTGCTGCTTCGGACACTTTAAGATAAGACTCTTCCACATGAATATCCTCCGGACGGATACCCATCACAACTTCCTTGCCCACATAAGCAAGTAATTCTTTATGTTTCATAGGAATCCGGCTTGAACCGAAAACAAGAACAACGCCGTCCCCTTCCTTTTCCACTTTAACATTCAGGAAGTTCATCTGAGGAGAACCTATAAATCCAGCAACAAACATGTTGCATGGATAGTTGTAAAGGTTCTGAGGCGTATCTACCTGCTGGATAAATCCGTCTTTCATAACAACGATCCGGTCACCCATCGTCATAGCTTCGGTCTGATCATGGGTTACATAGACAAAGGTTGTCTGTAAACGTTTATGAAGAGCAGCAATCTGACTTCTCATTTCAGTACGAAGCTTTGCGTCCAGGTTGGACAATGGCTCGTCGAGAAGGAATACTTCCGGGTCGCGGACCATGGCGCGTCCGAGGGCAACACGCTGACGCTGACCACCGGATAAAGCTCTCGGTTTACGGTCAAGATATGGTTCCAGTCCAAGAATCTTTGCCGCTTCATTAACCTTCTGGTCGATTTCCGCCTGAGGAACTTTACTCAGCTCCAGAGCAAAAGCCATATTTTTCCGTACAGTCATATGTGGGTACAGAGCATAGTTCTGGAATACCATCGCGATATTTCTGTCCTTTGGGGAAACATCATTCACTACACGGTCGCCGATGATCAGTTCGCCCTTGGATACGCTTTCCAAACCGGCAATCATACGCAGGGTTGTGGATTTTCCGCATCCGGATGGTCCTACCAAAACGACAAACTCTTTATCTTTAATTTCAAGATTTAAGTCCGGAACAACAGTTACGCCATTATCATATGTTTTTTCTACATGTTTAAAACTAATACTTGCCATGATATATACCTCCTATTATCATCCTAATTCATTAAAGTGTCTCTACAAATCTCATAAAGGCTTCTCGGCCTTCTTCCGTACATTTATATACACCGGCATCCTCCAATACATGGATAAAGACGATGCCCACTTCCTTTTGAAGAATTTCTTTAATATTTTCCCGGTCTATCCGTTCATATTTCGGAAGGAATTCAGCCACCCAGGCGGCATGCTTCTCAATTTTCTCATTGGAAGCCACATCCTTTCCCTCCAGGATATATTCCTCCAAAAGCTCCAGTTCCTCTTTTAATCGGGATGGAAGCACCGCCAGTCCCATCACTTCGATCAAGCCGATATTTTCCTTTTTAATGTGATGATACTGGGCATGAGGATGATAAACACCCAGTGGATGTTCCTCCGTCGTTATATTATTCCTCAAGGTCAGATCCAGCTCAAACAGCCCGTCCCTCATCCGCGCGATGGGCGTGATTGTATTGTGCGGTTCTCCATCGGTTTCAGCAAATATAAATGCCGCCTCATCCGTATACCGCCTCCAGGCTTCAAGCACATGTACCGCCAGCTCCGTCAGCCGTTTATCTTCCCTGTGACGAATCCGCAGAACGGATAATGGCCACTTCACAATACCAACCTCCACATCCTCAAATCCGGGAATAGTCACTGACCTTTCGATTGGAGCTCTTGCCATGGCAAAGGTATAATGACCACCTTGAAAATGATCGTGGCTCAAAATCGAGCCGCCCACGATCGGCAAATCCGCATTGGAGCCGATAAAGTAATGGGGAAAAAGCTTAATGAAATCAAAAAGCTTCACAAAAGTCTCTCTGTCGATCTTCATCGGCGTATGCTTCTGATTAAACACAATGCAATGTTCGTTATAATAAACATAAGGCGAATACTGAAAGCCCCACGGACTGTCATTGATGGTAATCGGGATCACCCGGTGATTTTCCCGGGCCGGATGATCAATCCGTCCCGCATAGCCCTCATTTTCCGCACAGAGCTGACACTTTGGATAGCCGGCCGTTTTTACATTTTTCGCCGCTGCAATCGCCTTCGGATCCTTTTCTGGCTTGGATAGGTTGATTGTAATATCAATATTTCCATAATCACTTTCCACAACCCATTTCCGATCCTTTTTGATACGGTAACGCCGGATATAATCACTATCCTGGCTCAACCGGTAAAAATACTGCGTCGCCTCTTCCGGGCTTTTTTCATATTGTTTCCAGAACTCCCTCTGTACCTGTGATGGCCGGGGTATAAGACAATTCATCAGCTTCGTATCAAATAAATCCCGATACACAATGCCATCCGATATGATCCCCCGCGCCACGGCCTCGTCCAGAAGCGCTTTAAGAATCGCTTCCAGATCCGGCTGTGTACCGCTCTCCTCTGGTTCTCTGTAATCATCTTCCTTAAAAAGCTCCAGAAGAAGATTAATTGTATAATTCTTTTCACATTCCGGTGTTAATCCGGTATCCATGCCATACCGCACCAGTCTGTAAATACTTTCACTTAACATATTCTGTGAGCACCTTCTCCCACATCAACCACATAAAATTCCGCTTCATGTCCCGTCTGTTCCCGGTAGCCTTTCCCGACCATATCAATAAAGCTCTCCACCGCATCTTTTTTTACAATGCTGACCGTACAGCCGCCGAAACCGCCGCCGGTCATACGAGAACCAATCACTCCCGGAATATTCCAGGCCAGATCGACCAGAACATCGATCTCTTCGCAGGAAACCTCGTAGTCATCCCGAAGAGACACATGGGAAGCATTCATATATTTTCCAAAAGCATCCAGGTCGTTGACCTTTAAAGCGTTGTAGGCTTTGATCGTTCTCTGATTCTCATACACTGCATGTTTGGCCCGCTTCCGGCATACCTGATCTTCAATAGCGGCCTTATGTTCTTCAAAGACTTCCTCCGTCAGATCACCGAGGGTCTGTATATCAACAATCTTCTGTAAGTCTTTTAATGCCTGCTCACTTTCGTTTCTGCGGTCATTATAAGCTGAACCGACCAGACTGTGTTTTACCTTACTATTGGTGATGACGATACGGGCTTCCGGTAATTTTACTGGGGCATATTCATATTTCAATGTATTCGTATCCAGGAATATGGCCGAACCCTTCCTTCCCATAGCGCTGGCAAACTGGTCCATAATTCCACAGTTCATTCCGTTGAAATTATTTTCCGCATACTGTCCAAGAACTGCCAGATCCTGTCCTGTCAGGCCTTCAATTCCATGAATGTCTTTCAACGCCAATCCGGTCAAAACCTCCAGTGAAGCGGAGGATGACAGGCCGGAACCATTCGGTATATCCCCGTAAACAAGGAAATCCACACCGCAGGTAAGCTTATGCCCATACTTTTCAAAAGCCCACATAACACCCTTCGGATAATTTGTCCATCCGGCTTCCGCTTCCGGCCTCAAATCATCGAGAGAAGATTCAATTATTCCATTTTCCGGAAAGTTCATGGAATAAAACCGAAGCCTGCGGTCTTCTCTTTTCCTGGCCAGCCCATAAGTCCCGAGGGTCAGGGCGCATGGAAAAACATGACCGCCGTTGTAATCCGTATGCTCGCCGATAAGGTTTACCCGGCCCGGTGCAAAATATGCTCTGATTTCGCCGCCGGCGCCGAACAGCTTTTCAAATTTTTTTACTAATACTTCATTCATCCCATAGCCTCCCTGCATTTTATCAAACGCTGTCTACTTTTTCTTCAATAGATACATTCTGGCTTCATAAGGCATGAACACCCGACTCTGATCCGTCAATGTATAATTACAAGCCAGCAACGTCATCGATTCCCATTCTCCAGCCAGCGGACACTTCAGGGTCTCTCCAAAAAAGTTGCAGATGACAAGAAGCTTTTCATTGGCATCCTCTCTCTCGTAAGCGAAGAAATTTTCGTCCGCTTCAAGAAGCATCTGAAACGTACCGTCCACAAGCACGTCATGGTTCTTTCGAATCTCAATCAGCTTTTTATAGCAGGCAAATATGGAATTCGGATCCTGCACCTGTCTGGCCGCATTGATGGTTTTATAATTCGGATTGACGCGGATCCAAGGTATTCCGTCAGTAAATCCGGCATTCTCTGAATCATCCCACTGCATCGGCGTCCGGGCATTATCCCTGCCCTTAGCATGAATAGAATTCATAATGTCCTTCACATCATAGCCTTTATCCAGCCTCTCCCGATACATGTTCCGGGTTTCAATATCCCGGTAATCGGAAATATCATAGGCTGCATTGGTCATTCCCAACTCCTCTCCCTGATAAATATAAGGCGTTCCCTGCATTCCATGGAGAAGAATGGCCAGCATCTTGGCTGATTCTACCCGATATTCCTTATCATTTCCCCAACGGGATACAATACGCGGCAAATCATGATTGTTCCAGAATAGACTATTCCATCCGCACCCGGCTAATCCGGTCTGCCAACGGTTCATAGTTTCTTTAAATCTCAGGAAAGGTAGGGGCTTCAAATCCCATTTTTCCTCTCCCTCCTGCTGATCCAACACAATATGTTCAAACTGGAAAACCATGGAAAACTCACTGCCGTCTGGATTACTGTACAGCTTTGCCAGCTCCGGTGTAGCTCCCCAGGCCTCTCCAACGGTTATTAAACCTCTTCCCTGAAAAACCTCCCGGCTCATTTCCCGGATAAACTCATGAAGTCTCGGCCCGTTGGCCGTAACCTCCCTGTCCGGTTCCTTTGCGATCTGGTCAATAACATCCAGACGAAAACCACCTGCCCCTTTTTCTATCCACCAGCGAATCATGGAGTAAATCTCCCGACGCACCTTTTCATTTTCCCAGTTTAAATCCGGCTGTTTTATAGAAAACTGATGGAAGTAATATTGCTCCACTTCAGGAACCCATTCCCAGGCTGAACCTCCGAAACAGGCCCGCATATCATTTGGCGGATGGCCTTCTTCCCCATCCCTCCAGACATAATAGTCATGGTATGGGTTGTCCTGGCTTTTTTTCGCCTCCTGAAACCAACGGTGTTCATCGGAGGAGTGGTTCAGCACCAGATCCATCATAATACGTATGTGATGTTTTTTTGCCTCCTCAATGAGCCGTTCCATGTCCTCCAGACTCCCAAACATCGGATCGATATTCTGGTAATCGGAAATATCATAACCGTTATCGTCCTGGGGGGACTGACACACCGGCGACAGCCATATGGCGTCAATTCCCAGATTTTCCAGATAATCCAGCCGGCGGATGATACCGTTTAAATCTCCGATACCATCCCCGTTGCTGTCCTGAAAGCTTCTCGGATAAATCTGATATACAATGGCTTTTTTCCACCATTTTTCATCATTTACCTTTGTCATCAAACTCTACCCCTCAACTTTAAAATAATACTGATAAGCCTGATATTCTCCGCCCTTCATAGGCATCGGAATTCCGATTTCCATCAGAGTATCCGCATCATAAATACATCCGCTTTCCTCTTCCCGATAGCTTCTTCCGCTTTCCAGTCCCTTTAATCGTACATAGTTGACGGTCATATTGCCGTGAATCTCAAGCATGACAACGCTGACCAGCGCCTCTGTGCCGTCCTCAGATATAAATTCCCAGGCGGCTGTTTCATCCTCAAAGGGATTGCTCAGACGGTAATAAAGGCCATTTTGAATGAGCGGTGCATAACGGCGGTATTTCTTAATCTGCTCTCTGACCGTTTCTTTTTCTGTCTCCGAAAGCGTTCCAAGATCCATCTCATAACCAAAGATTCCGGCCATTGCCACAACCCCCCTTGTTTCCAGAGATGTGATCCGGCCTGTCTGTTCATTTGGAACAATGGAAACATGGGAACCGACCGTCGAAGCAGGATACCCGAAGGAGGTTCCGTACTGTATCCGGAGACGGTCCAATGCATCCGTATTATCGCTGCACCAAATCTGCGGCGTGTAGTAAAGCATTCCCGGGTCAAACCGTCCGCCGCCGCCGCTGCAGCCCTCGATCAGAAGATCCGGATACCGGGCCATCAGACGTTCGAGGAAATCATATAATCCAAGCATGTAATCATAGGAAATCCTTCCCTGTTCCTCGGCAGCAGCCGAATATTTGTCCGTCATACTCCGGTTCATATCCCATTTCACATACTCGATATTCCCCTGATCCAGCACGCTGCACATCCGCTCAAAAATTGCATCCACCACGTCTTTTCTCGTGAAATCCAAAATCAACTGGTTTCGCCCCAGTATCGGTTTTCTTCCCGGTGACTGAAACACCCAGTCCGGATGCTCTCTAAATAAATCACTGTCCTCATTGACACATTCCGGTTCAAACCAGATTCCGAATTTTATTCCAAGTCCATTGACTTTCTCTATAAAATCTTTTAAAGGTTCACCTAGTTTTTTTTCATTAACAACCCAGTCTCCCAGACTGCTGTTATCGTCATTTCGTTTTCCAAACCAGCCGTCGTCCATCACCAGCATTTCAATGCCCAAATCCGCCGCGTGAACAGCCAAATCATAAAGGGTTTTGCCGTCAATGTTGAAATAAGCGGCTTCCCAGCTATTGACCAAAATTGGCCGGGCAACTTCTTTGTATTTTCCACGACATAAATGTGTGCGATAACAGCGATGAAGATTCTGGGATAGTTTTGCCAGTCCCTGACCGCTGTAACTGAGAACGGCCTCCGGAACATAAAATACGTCTCCGGATTTCAGCGGATAAGAAAATTGCTCTTCCTGTAATCCTAAAAGCGCCCTTGTCTGATTGTACTGGTCGACCTCCGCTTCCCCCTGAAAGCTTCCGCTGTACACAAAAGACATCGCGTAACAGCCACCAAAATCCTCATTTGTATCCGGCCGGGCCAAGATCATCAACGGATTATACTGATGACTGGAGGTCCCCCGGCGGCTTCCGATTTTAAAGCTCCCGTGGGATACCGGTCTGCGCTGAAAATTCCGTTCCATCGCATGACGTCCGTAAAAACTAATAATATCATAGTTGCCCGTCACAAAATCCAGACAGGCGCTCTGAACTTTTTCCAGATAAATGATTCCTTCTCCGGCATTCACGATCCGGGCGCTCCGCGTGATCACATCACATTCCGGAAGAACACCGTATAAAAGAATCACCTGAAGCTTCGTCACCGGATCTTCCAGAAGAATTTCCAGTGTTTCGGCCTCCGTCTCGTCGGCATACACGGCCGGTAATCCTTTTATCCCATATTTTCCCTTTTTCACTTCATGGCTCTTATACCGAAGATCACAGCCATAGGAGCCGTCCGTATTTTTTACGGCAATTGCCGGACTGCGGAAATCTCCGTTTCCCTGACACGGAAACTCCTGGGGCAGGGCGTCCATCGAATAGGTCCTATCTGGTCCCACATCGTATGGATTTCCCGAAAATCCCCGGTCCGCATAGGTCAGCACATATTCCGTCGTTCCCTGCGTTTTTCTTCCGTAATAGAGATGCAGTAAAAATCCATATTTATCTACCTGCATCTGATAGGTTGAATGTCTGGTATGAAATGTAAAAATGTTTTTAATATTGTCAAAAAGTATCGCCATGTTGCCTCTCCTTTAACTATTTTACAGCGCCGTTTACAACACCGTTCAAAATCTGTTTCTGACAAATCAGGTAGAAAATCAACAGCGGCAGTAAAGCCAGCAGATAGGAAGCAAAGGCCAGATTGTAATTTGTTCCAAACTGGGTCTGGAATGTCATCTGGGCCAACGGCAGCGTATTCATTCCGCTTCCGGACATGATAACCAATGGGGTCATAACGTCATTCCATGTTCCCAGCGCTGTCAATACAGCGACGGTGGCATGCATCGGCTTCATAATCGGAAAGATAATGCTCCAATAAGTCTTCCATGTGCTTGCTCCGTCCACTCTTGCCGCTTCTTCCAGCGCTACCGGAATATTTGTCAGATATCCTGAATATAATAATACGTTCATCGGCATATAGAATACCACATAGCAAACAATTACACCAACAATATTTGCGATTCCCAACTGGGCCGTCTGTTTTACCAGCGGCATCATCAGGATAGCAAATGGTACGAACATACCGCTGACAATGAATAAATATATGAATTTATAAAATTTACTTTTTGCTTTATTACGTCCGATGGCATATCCGATCAGAGAATGAAGAACGATGGATATGACAACGGTAATACCAGTCACGACAACGCTGTTCAATAAGGAATGCCAGAAATCTGTCACCCGCATGGCTTCAGAAAAATTGTCCAGGCTCCAGCTCTTTGGAAGCGATAAAATACCTGAGATACTATTTGTCATTTCACTCGGCTGCTTGAAAGCAATAACAACGGTCATATAAAGCGGAAAAATAATTGTAACCAATCCGAGAATCAACAGGATAGTTACAGGCCAGTTTACATCACTTTTTCTTCTCATTATAACTGCTCCTCCTTTTTACCTGTAACGGTCATCTGTACTACCGAAATGATAACGATCATGATAAAGAAGATGACCGCGTTGGCGCTCTGGAAGCCAAACTGTCCGCCGGCCATACCATTGTTATAAATCAGGTAGGAAATTGATTCTGTACTCTGAGCCGGCCCCCCCTTTGTCAACGCAACGATCTGGTCAAATACCATCAGGAAGTTTTTCATACAGAGTACCATATTAATACTGAAAAACGGCAGGATGAGCGGGAAGGTCAGTTTTTTAAATTTGCCCCATCCGGAGGCGCCGTCGATGGCTCCCGCTTCGTAAACATCTTCCGGTACGGTCTGCAAACCAGATATATAAATGATCGTATTCATCGCCACCGACTGCCATGCGCATACGACGACAATGCCCACCCAGGCCCACCGGGTGCTGGCCAGTATACTTGTGCCCTCGCCGCCGAGCATCTGCATGAAGGCCGGTAAAATATAAGCAAAGAAATAGTTGAAAATATAACCTACAACCAGGGCACCTAAAATCTGAGGAATAAAGTAAAATCCTCTTAAAGCGCTCTTGAATTTAATCTTACTGTTTAACCCAAGGGCCAGCACCAGACTGATGACATTAACAACAATCGTTGTTACAACGGCCAGTTTAATGGTAAACAGATAGGATTTTCCGACACGGACATCCTGGAACAAATCGATATAGTTCCGTAAGCCAACCCAGTCATAGCTTCCATAGCCCTTATAATTTGTAAAACTGTAAATAAAGCCTCGAATTAACGGGATTGTGTTAAAGCCGACAAACAGCAAAAGTATCGGGATTGTCATCAGCAAAAACGTCCGCTTTGTTTCGTTCATTTTTTTCTTATCATTCATTTTTCCCTCTCCCCTCTGATTATTCTCCATGTTCGGCTTGATATTTTTCTACCAACTGAATGATGTCCCGGTTATACCGTACCCAGTCCGTATCAAATTTTGCCAGGAAGGCATCCACGTCCTGTTCGATCAGCAGGGTCTGAATCTGAGCATCCACAGCCATTTCTGACGGATAGTAATGATCCTGATAGTCCGTCATTTTGCCTTCAGAAATATATTCCCGCATGCCATCCACCTCGGATGCCAGTTCAAATTCCTCATCCTTGCAAGGAACTGCATTCTGGTTATCCAGATAGGCCTGTACATTATCATGTTCCAATAAGAAATCCAGCACTTCATAAGCAGCTTCTACATTTTTACATTCTTTTGTCACACAGAACTGTAAATCCACACCGGAATTCAATACATTATCTTCTTTATTATTGCTTCCCGGCATCACAAAGGAATCAATATTCATATCCGGATTTACCTGTTTAATCTGTGGAACGGCATAGCTTCCGATGGTATACATAGCCGACTGTCCATTGGCGAAAGCCGTACAGGCATCATTATAACCATAAGCGAACGGTCCGGCCTCGCCATACTGAAGAAGCTCCAGCATTTTTTCAGCCGTCTCTCTATAAGCCTCAGTAAATGTCGCCTCTCCCAGATTGACCTGTTTACAGATATCCGCATCAGCCAAATCTACGGCCAGAGCGTTCCACGGCGCCAGACAGGTCCATGTATCCTTAAATCCGAAATAGAACGGAAGGATACCTTCACTTTGGATTTCATCACAAAGGGCTATGAGCTCGTCCCATGTCTCCGGGATTTTCCATCCATGCTCTTCAAACATATCCCTGTTATAAAGAATTCCGGCGGCATTTGCCACATAAGGAACGCCATATGTACCCTCTGTAG
>ENA-ORNG01000830-ORNG01000830.1-human-gut-metagenome-genome-assembly--contig:-NODE-830-length-24955-cov-3.633534_pt1 | contig 24955 bp, 26 predicted proteins | sample MGYA00242113_ERZ509018 | MGnify/ENA primary metagenome ERZ509018 (study PRJEB26280, sample SAMEA2338711) | human gut metagenome | biome: human gut; feature: human-associated habitat; material: faeces... | reverse complement strand
GCCCACAGGCACGGTCTGCCCCTGGTCATCGACAACACCTTCGGCACGCCCTATCTCATCCGTCCCATTGCGCATGGCGCCGATATCGTGGTCCACTCGGCCACCAAGTTCCTGGGCGGCCACGGCACCACCCTGGGCGGCATCATCGTGGACTCCGGCAAATTCGACTGGAAGGCCGCGGGGAAGTACGCCCCCATCGCCGAGCCCAACCCCAGCTATCACGGCGTCTCCTTTGTTCAGGCCGCCGGTCCTGCCGCATTCGTGACTTATGTCCGCGCGGTCCTGCTCCGGGACACCGGAGCCTCCATCTCTCCCTTCGCCGCCTTTCTCCTGCTTCAGGGCATCGAGACTCTCTCCCTCCGTCTGGAGCGCCACAGCGAGAACACCCAAAAGGTGGTGGAATTTCTCTCCCGCCATCCCCAGGTAGAGCGGGTGAACCACCCCTCTCTGCCCGATCATCCGGACCACGCCCTGTACCAGAGCTATTTCCCCAAGGGCGGCGGCTCCATCTTCACTTTTGAAATTAAAGGCGATGCGCAGAAAGCAAAAGACTTTATTGACAATCTGGAACTGTTTTCACTGCTGGCCAATGTAGCAGACGTAAAATCCCTTGTCATTCATCCGGCGACAACGACTCACAGCCAGTGCACCGAGGAGGAATTGCTTGACCAGGGAATCAAGCCAAATACCATTCGTCTCTCCATCGGAACAGAAAATATTGATGATATTATCGAAGATCTTGAAGAGGCATTTAAAGCTGTATTATAAGAAGGAGAGAGAAGCATAGACAAAAGTTGAAGGAGAAGGTATACTATTTGATAATAATAGTAATGGAGGTGTTTTTTATGGAAACAATTTTTAAACGGCGAAGTGTTCGGAAATATACGGAAAAACCGGTCAGCGATGCGCAGGTCCGGCAGATTATACGGGCGGGCATGGCGGCTCCGAGCGCGAAAAACAGTCGGGAATGGGTATTTATCGTTTTGCGGGACCCGGAGATTTATAAGACATTTTCCGAAGTCCATGTGAACGCCTTTGCGATGAAAACAGCTCAGGCGGCAATTCTTGTCTGCGCGGATTTGTCAAAAGAACAGGACCCGGGACAGGGATGGTGGATTCAGGATTGCTCCGCGGCTATGGAAAATATGCTTCTTGAAGCAACAGATTTGGGCCTGGGCTCCCTCTGGCTTGGTGTTCATCCGAAACCGGACCGTATTGCCTGCTTAAAGGAGATATGTAAACTGCCGGAGGGTGTGGAACCTTTGGGCATCGTGGCCCTGGGCGAACCGACAAAGGAACGTCCGGCTATTGAGCGGTATCTTGAAGATCAGGTGTTTTTAGATACATATGGTACTCCATGGGAGAAATAGAGGTAAGGAAGCGTGAAAAGTAGGATCAGTAGGGAGGAAGCATTGGCTTTGCTTCAGAAATATAATAAGGAAGCCTTCCACATTCAGCATGGTTTAACGGTGGAGGGAACGATGCGTTGGTATGCAAAGGAATCGGGCTATGGCGAAGAGGAAGATTATTGGGGGATTGTCGGACTGCTTCATGATATCGATTTTGAACTGTATCCGGAGGAGCATTGCATCAAAGCGCCGGAGCTTTTACGAGAGGCCGGCGTGGGAGAGGATATGATTTATTCCATATGCAGCCATGGTTATGGTATTTGTTGTGATCTGGAACCCAAGCATGAGATGGAAAAAATATTGTTCGCAGCAGATGAGTTGACGGGACTCATCGGCGCGGCGGCGTTAATGCGTCCGTCGAAAAGTGTGATGGATATGGAAGTGTCCAGCGTGAAAAAGAAATTCAAGGATAAGCGGTTTGCGGCCGGCTGCTCGAGGGATGTGATCCGACAGGGGGCAGAGCGCCTTGTATGGGATCTGAATGAATTATTCGAAAAAACGATTTTTGCCATGCGTTCCTGTGAAAGCCAGATTCGTGATGAAATGGAAAAAATGGGCCTTTGATGATGAATTTGGTGTTGAATGAAAGCGAATTTTGAATTAATATATATAGTATCTATCTATTATTATGGGGGTGAAGAAGAATGACAGGTGCAGATGCCATGGTAAAGTGTTTGGAAGCTCAAGGGATCAACGTGGTATTTGGCTATCCGGGGGTAGCGATTGCACCCTTTTATAACAGCCTGTATGATTCAAAGATTCAAAGTGTTTTAGTTCGGCAGGAACAAAATGCGGCCCATGCGGCCAGCGGGTACGCCCGCGTCACGAGAAAACCGGCAGTATGTGTGGCCACATCCGGACCGGGGGCGACGAACCTGATTACCGGAATTGCCACAGCCTATGCAGACAGCATACCGATGATTGCCATTACGGGACAGGTATCGACCCGACTTCTTGGAAAGGACGTTTTTCAGGAAGCGGATATTACCGGTGCCTGTGAGCCCTTTGTGAAATATAGTTATCTTGTCAAGGATGTCCGGGATATACCGAGGGTTTTTAAAGAGGCTTTTTATATAGCATCCACAGGACGCCAGGGTCCGGTTTTGATTGATGTACCGATAGACGTTCAAAATCAGCAGTTAGACTATGAGGAAGCGGGAGAAATCTCTATCCGGGGCTATAAACCGAAAGTAAAGGGACATATTGTTCAGATAAAGAAAGTGGTTGAAGCCATTGAAAAGGCAAAGAGACCTTTAATTTGTGCCGGCGGTGGCGTTATTCTCGGACATGCGGAGCCGGTGATCCAGGAGTTTTGCGAGAAGTACAGTATTCCGGTCGTTACAACCATGATGGGAGTGGGCAGTATGCCGAAACGCCATCCGTTATTTTTCGGAATGCTTGGAACGAATGGTAAACCCTACGCCAATCAGGCCGTTGCTGAGAGCGATTTGCTCATTATCGTTGGAGCCAGAGTGAATGACCGTTCCATCGGCGCATTATCCAAATTAGAACAGGACCGACTGATCATACACATTGATATTGATTCGGCTGAGATTGGAAAGAATATCGGACCGACGATTCCGTTGGTGGGCGACGCCCGGCTTATTTTTGAAAGTCTGATGGAATACGATATGAAAGTCTCTTTTAAAGAGTGGGTTGAACGGCTGAGAAATGTGAAGGTGAATTGTGTGGATTACCGGACGTTCCATGAAGGCTTTATCAATCCGTGCCTGTTTGTTGAGCACTTGACGGAGCGTATGGATGAAGACGCCGTTTATGTGGCGGACGTAGGACAGAATCAGCTCTGGTCGGCCGATAACTATGTCATGAAAAGAGGCCGCTTTTTGACGACGGGAGGCTTCGGCACGATGGGGTATTCCATACCGGCCGCCCTGGGGGCGAAGAGGGCGGAGCCAAAACGGCAGGTTGTGGCCGTATGCGGCGACGGATCCTTCCAGATGTCTATGAATGAGCTAGGTACGATGCTTCAAAACGGTATAAAACTGAAAATCATTATTTTGAAAAACATGTATCTCGGACTTGTGCGGGAGTATCAGTATAATAATTATCATGAGAATTATATTGCGGTACAGCTGGGGGACATTCCGAATCTGAAAAAAATCGCAGAGGCCTATGATATGGACTATTTCCATTTGCGGGATATGTCAAAGATGGATGAGACGATTGAGGCGTTCCTCGCCTGTGAAAATTCGGCCTTGTTCGTCTGCCATGTTTATAAATTTGATAAAGTAAAGGAGTAGAGGCTGATGAAAGGTATATTTTCAGTGCTGGTTGAAAACCAGGCCGGAGTTTTATCAAAAACTGCCGGGCTGTTTGCACGCCGGGGCTACAATATTGATAGTCTGGCTGTTGGCGAAACAGAGAACAACGAGATATCGAACATGACCATCGTCTCTACAGGGGATGCAAAGGTCATCGATCAGATTGAAAAGCAGTTGAATAAAAAGGTTGATGTGATTAAGGTGCGGCGCCTGAAAGAGCTTCAAAGTGTCTGTAGGGAGCTTTTGATGATGAAGGTGTCCTATAACAATACAACGCGGAAGGATATTATGGAAGTCTGCATGATTATGAATGCGAAAATTTCCCATGTATCTACAAAAAGTATGATTATTGAGCTGGATGCAAGTCCGGATATCATCGAGAGCTTTATTAAGATTGTTCAGCCTTTTGGTATTATTGAGATGGCACGCACAGGTGTAATCGCCCTTCAGAAGGATGAATAGAAGGACGGAATTTGCCAAAATACAGAAAAAGTGGTAAAATGCGGATAAAGGGAGACGTATTTTATTTTAGCGGCGCAGCATCAAGAGGAGACAGCCTATGAATCAGAAATCTCAGACCACAGAAGAAGTATTGGCTGCGGGGATGAAGCATTTAATTACCGTGATGCCATTTGAAAAGATCACCGTCAAGGCAATAGCTGACGAAGCGCATGTAAAGCGCCCGACGTTTTATAATCATTTTAAAGATAAATACGATATTGTTGAATATATTCTCAAGCAGGAGCTGATTGAACCGGCCAGAACACTGATGGCCTGTGACATGCTTGGGGAGGCTATCCGTCTGATTCTTGTGACGATGAAGAAAGAGAAGAAATTCTATATGCATGTGGCAAGAATAGATGAGGATGTCATCTTTCAACGAATTGTGAGGGAGCTTTTTAAAGAATTGCTTCTGGATGTTATGAGAGAGCGGATGGCGGACGAGGATAACGGAAATCCGATGCTGACCATGGATAATATTGCGGAATACTATGCTTACGGAATTAGCTTCGGAATTAGCAAATGGATACAAAAGGGTATGAAGATGGAAGTGGATGAGGTTCTTGAAGCTTTGAAGGTACTATTATCCGAATCATTGACAGATATGATTTATCACCGCAATGGTGAACAAAAATCGGTAAATATTGTATAAAAATGACATTTAGAAGAAAATGTCAAAATATATCAAACAAACAAAAAAGATTGAATCTTCACAGATTCGGTCTTTTTTTTTACGATGGATAGTAAATATTGAGGAGGAGGAATCGTATGAATAAAGCAATTAGTAATTTTTCTCACGCCGTACAGAGAAAAACAGTGGGAATGTTCGTGGATACAGTATTAAAACAGGTGGATAAGGATAGGGAAAAAGGATTTTTAGAGGCTGTAGATTTGGCGGAGCAGTTCTGGGGCAGGGGATTTTCCAGGGAGGATTATGATAAAGTCAGAGCGGCGATTAAGGATCCGAATAATAAATGGATTCGTTACATTAATCGGGTGTTGGATGAGACCCACCCGAATGTGGCGAAAACAGCGATTATGAACCTGGGCTTTGAAGCCTTTATCCGGGGAACGAAGATGATTCGTAAGAACCGTGAAATTTATAATTGCAATATTCCATGGCTGATTTTGTTTGACCCGACGTCGGCTTGCAATATGCACTGTGACGGCTGCTGGGCCGGAACCTACGGGAATAAACATAATCTGAGCTTTGAGGATATGGATAAAATTATTTCCCAGGGCAAGGAGCTGGGAATTTATCTTTATATGCTGACCGGCGGAGAACCTCTGGTTCGCAAAAAGGATATCCTTCGTTTGGCCAAAAAGCATAATGATGTGGAATTTTCTATTTACACAAATTCCACCCTCATTGATGATGAATTTTGTCAGGAGGTTGTACAACTTGGAAATATTGCCTTCCAGCTGTCGATTGAAGGCACGGTGGAGACAAACGATGCCCGCCGGGGAGACGGTCATTACGATGCGGTCATGAATGCCATGGATTTATTTAAAAAGTACGGCATTATTTTTGGGACCTCCATCTGTTATACGAGAAATAATGTTGAAGCGGTGACAAGTGATGAATTCTTAAAGATGATTACGGAAAAGGGCGCCCGCTTTGGGTTTTATTTCCATTACATGCCGGTGGGAAATAATGCGGTGACAGAACTGCTTCCGACGGTGGAACAGCGAAAATACATGATTGATAGAGTCCGTTATATCCGTTCCGCCGAATCGGATATCGAGTTCTTCCCGATGGATTTTCAGAACGACGGCGAGGCTGTCGGAGGCTGTATTGCCGGAGGACGAAACTATTTCCATATCAATTCGGCCGGTGATGCGGAGCCATGCGTATTTATTCACTATTCCAACGCAAATATTCATGATAAGTCGATTCTTGAAATCTTGCAGAGCCCGCTGTTTATGGCCTATCATGACGGTCAGCCGTTTAATAAAAATCATCTTCGTCCATGTCCGATGCTGGAAAATCCGGAATTGCTTGAGGAAATGGTACACCGGACCGGTGCGCACAGCACGGACCTCGAATCTCCGGAGCCGGTAGAGCATCTATGTGCAAAATGTAAGGAATATGCACAGCGCTGGAAGCCGAGCGCGGATGATATATGGTCCCATGAAAAGCATAAAAAGAAAAAGTATGAAAATTATAAGAAAGAGACGGAAGACAGAGCGATTGGCGCCTAAATAAATCCGTCTATTGTCAGAATGCTGCATTTTCGTTATAATTAGAGTCAGGTGTAAAACTTGATGAAGGGAAGTAACGGGAATGCAGCATTTTGGCAGTGATTATATGGAAGGCGCCCATCCGGCCATTTTACGGCGTCTTATGGAAACAAATATGGAAAAAACGCCGGGGTATGGGACCGATATCTATTGCGAGAGGGCAAGAAAAAGGATTCTTGAGGCTTGCGGTTGTCCGATTGGAGAGGTCTATTTTTTGGTTGGCGGAACCCAGACAAATTCGACGGTGATCGGCTCTGTACTCAGCTCCTATGAGGGGGTTGTGGCTGTGGAGACGGGACATATCAGCGTCCATGAAGCTGGAGCTGTGGAAGCGACGGGGCATAAAGTGCTGACTGTTCCGGGGACAGAGGGGAAGCTGGAGCCAGAGACATTAAAGGCTTATATGGAAACCTATTATGGGGATGAAAATCACGAGCATATGGTCTGGCCGGGAATGGTATATATATCCCATCCGACGGAGTATGGGACGCTGTATACAAAAGAAGAGCTGGAGCAACTGCATGAAATTTGCCGGGCTTATCATATGCCTTTATATTTGGACGGCGCCCGGCTGGGATATGGTCTGGCGGTGGACGGAACGGATGTCACGCTGGAAGTGATTGCAAAGAACTGCGATATTTTTTATATTGGCGGCACGAAAGTCGGCGCTCTTTTTGGAGAAGCGGTCGTTTTGCCGGAACCAGGGCGGATTCCCCATTTCTTTACAAGCATCAAGCAGCGAGGAGCGCTGCTGGCGAAGGGACGTATTTTGGGGATTCAGTTTGATACGCTTTTTACAGACAATCTTTATTTTGAAATATCCCGTCATGCGATTGATATGGCGATGAAGCTTAAACGGGGCCTTTTGGGGGCGGGCTATTCATTTTATCTGGATACGCCGACAAATCAGCAGTTTGTTATTCTTGACGACCGTCAGCTTGCGGCTTTAGACGGAAGAGTGTCGTACAGCTTCTGGGAAAAGCGTCCCGATGGTCGGACAGTGGTACGGTTTGCCACAAGCTGGGCCACACAGGAAGGGGATGTGGATGCGTTGTTAAAAATTTTAGAACAGGTGAGCAGAGATGTATAATGAATTAACGGCAAATGACATTAAAAAAATGGAAGAAGAAATTGAATACCGGAAACTGGTTGTTCGCAAAAATGCTCTTGAGGCGGTAAAGGAGGCCCGTTCCCATGGCGATTTGAGCGAGAACTTCGAGTATCACGCGGCAAAAAAGGAAAAGAATCAGAACGAAAGCCGGATTCGTTATCTGGAAAGAATGATAAGGACGGCGAAGATTGTTACCGACGAATCTAGGGACGACGAGGCAGGCTTAAACAATCTGGTAGACGTCTATTTTGAGGATGATGATGAAACAGAGCGGTTTAAGCTGGTGACAACGATTCGAGGGAATTCTTTGGAGGGACGAATCAGTACGGAATCACCCATTGGCAAGGCGATTTTTGGGCATAAAGTGGGAGACCGGGTTTATGTGGAGATTAATGACAAACAGGGATATTATATTGTCATCAAAAATATCGAGAAAATTCCCGATGATGATTCGGACCCGATTCAGAAATTTTAGAAATTATAAAGGGAAGGACGATGTGTCATGCGTAACAGATTACAGCGTTTTATGGCGGGACGCTATGGAGTAGATAAGATGAATCAGGTACTGTCGGTCTGCTCATTGATTTTGATTGTTTTTGGAATCTTTTTCAAAGTATCGCTTCTCTACTGGGTGGGACTGGCAGTCATTATTTATATTTATTTTCGAATGCTTTCAAAGGATATTCCGAGACGGTATGCTGAAAACCAGGCTTTTTTGCAGCAATACTATCGTCTGACTGGCTGGTTTACCGGCAAGAAGCAGTCTATGGAACGGAATAAGGGATACCGTATTTATAAATGTCCCCAGTGCAGGCAGAAGGTTCGGGTTCCGAAGGGGAAAGGGAAAATCAGTATCCATTGTCCGAAATGCAGTAATGATTTTATTCGACGAAGTTAGGCGGTTTGTATGTTTGGGTATGTCGTAATTAATGAACCGGAATTGAAAATTAAAGACTATAGGGAATACAGAGGGGTATATTGCGGTTTGTGTCAGACATTAAAACGTAAATATGGCCCTTTTGCCCAATTATGCCTGAATAATGATATGACCTTTATGGCGCTGCTTCATATGTCGCTTTATGAGGATGAGGAAATCGGCCGGGGGCGGATTTATCGGTGCAAGCTCCATCCGACACGAAAGTTAAAGATTTATGAAAATGCCTGTCTGGGCTATGCGGCGGACATGACGGTTCTTTTAAGCTATTACCTGGCTAGAGATCATTGGAAGGACGACAGGAAGCCGGAGGCGCTGGTACAGATGAAGCTGCTTCGGAAAAAAATGAAGAGGCTTTCTGTGAAATATCCGAGACAATTCCGGGCGGTAAAAAACTATATTCATCGGCTGGAGGCGGCGGAACGTGCCGGTGAAAAGGATCTGGATTTGCTGGCGGGATTGACAGGCACTATGCTCGGGGAAATTATGAATTGGAAAAATGATATCTGGGCCGAGATGCTTAAAGAGATTGGCTTTTACTTAGGCAAGTTTATTTACCTGATGGATGCTTACGAAGATTTGGAAAAGGATATTGAAAAACATCGGTTTAATCCGCTGACGTCCTACAGGACGGGGCCAGATTTTGAAAGACAGATCTTCTCCATGCTGGATTTGATGATGGCCGACTGCGCCCGCTGCTTTGAGAAACTCCCGCTCACCTTTGATGTTGAAATTTTGAGGAATATACTGTATGCTGGAGTATGGAGTAAGTACATGAAAATCAGAAATGATAAAAATAAAACGGAGGAAATCAAGGATGAATCCTTATGATATATTGGGGGTCTCTCCATCGGCTACAGATGAAGAAATAAAAAAGGCGTATCGGACGTTGAGCAGAAAGTACCATCCAGACGCCAATGTGGGAAAGCCAGGGGAGAAAGCCGCTGAAGAAAAATTCAAGCAGATTCAGCAGGCCTATACCCAGATTATGAAGGAAAGAGAACAGGGATACAGAACCTACGGTTATCATAACGATAACCGGACGGCCGGCGGAGATTCGGATACGGTGGAGATGCAGGCGGCAGCCAACTTTATAAATAGCCGGCGTTTCAGAGAAGCCTTAAATGTGTTAGAGGGCATTCAGAGCCGGAGTTCCCAGTGGTATTATTTATCGGCTATCGCCAATGCGGGGGTAGGAAACAATATTCGTGCCCAGGATATGGCCCGTCAGGCGATGGAAATGGAGCCGAACAATGCCCAGTATCAGATGCTTTGGCAGCAGCTTCAATCCGGTCGTCAGTGGTACGGCAGCATGGCTGGCGGCTATGGCCGCCCGGAAATGTCCATGGATAATATTTGCTGTCAGATTTTAGCGTTAAATATGATGTGCGGCTGTTGCTGCCGACCGTGTTAAAAGAGCGTGAGGGCTGTGTTTGGTCATTTCAAACGATACCTTCCGGTTATTGTTCTATGAATAAACACTATTGTACAAGTTGCATTTATTTTAGTACAATATAGTCGGGTTAAGAATTCAAGGGAAAAGAACAATAAAGCGGGAGGTATTATTATGGGAAAAATTATGAGTGCAAAAGAAGCATCGATGCTGGTAAAGGGCGGGGACACGATTGCGGTCGGCGGCTTTGTTGGATGTAATCATCCGGAAGAATTAACAGTGGCATTGGAAAAACGCTTTCTGGCGACGGGATGTCCGAGAGATTTGACGCTTGTTTATGCGGCCGGACAGGGCGATGGAAAAGATAAAGGGTTGAATCACCTTGGACATGAGGGCATGCTCAAAAAGATTATTGGAGGCCATTGGGGACTTACGCCGAAGCTTCAGAAGCTTGCGGTGGAAAACAAGGTAGAGGCCTATAACTTGCCGCAGGGGGTGATTACCCATCTTTTTAGAGATATAGCGGCGGGGAAACCGGGAACCATTACGCATGTGGGGCTGGAAACTTTTGTAGACCCGCGTCTGGACGGCGGAAAGATTAATTCAAAAACAACGGAAGATATTGTAAAGCTGATCGAACTGGATGGTGACGAGTTTCTTTATTACAAAGCTTTTCCTATCGACGTGGCGTTTATTCGGGCGACCTACTGCGATCCGGACGGCAACGCTTGTATGCGTAAGGAGGCGGTAACTCTGGAAAGTCTCTCTATCGCTCAGGCAGTAAAGGCCTCCGGTGGCAAGGTGATACTCCAGGTGGAGAGTATTGTGGAATCCGGAAGTATCGACCCGAGACTTGTGAAGATTCCAGGCATTTATGTAGATGCGATTGTCATTTCGGAACCGGAAAATCATATGCAGACCTTTGGCGAACATTTTAATCCGTCTTACTGTGGAGATATTCGTGTTCCTGTGGACAGCCTGAAACCGATGGAACTGGGAGTGCGCAAGATTATCAGCCGTCGGGCGGCGCTGGAACTCCAAAGTCACGCGGTCATCAATCTGGGAATCGGTATTCCGGAGGGGATTGCAAGTGTGGCCAATGAAGAGGGCGTTAAGGGGCTGAAGCTGACGGTGGAATCCGGACCAATCGGCGGCGTTCCGGCCGGTGGCAAGAGCTTTGGCGCGGTGGCGAATCCAGAGTGTATTTTGGACCAGCCGTATCAGTTTGATTTCTATGATGGCGGCGGACTGGATATGGCCTTTCTTGGCCTGGCTCAGTGTGATGAAGACGGAAACATCAATGTGAGCAAGTTTGGCCCGAAGATTGCGGGCTGCGGCGGATTTATCAATATTACCCAGAATGCAAAGAAGGTTGTTTTTTGCGGCACATTTACGGCCGGAGGTCTGGATGTGTCTGTTGAAGGCGGGAAACTCAATATTCGTCAGGAGGGCAGGAACTGTAAGTTCATGAATCATGTAGAACAGATTACCTTTAGCGGTAATTATGCGAAACGTTTAAATAAAGAAGTTCTCTATATTACAGAACGGGCTGTATTCAAATTGACGAAAGAAGGTCTGATGCTCATCGAGATAGCGCCGGGAGTGGACGTTGAAAAAGACGTTCTCGCGCTGATGGACTTTAAACCGTTAATTTCCAAAGACTTAAGGCTTATGGATGACTTTATTTTCAATGAAGAATTGATGGAGCTTTCGAAGAAAATTGCATAAATTGTCATAATGTTGGCTTGCCTGAATTCGGAGCGGTTTTTCAACGGGTAGTTACAGTTGAAAAACCGCTCCTTTTATTATTAAACAGCAGGTACGGCGGCTTTCAAGACCTCCCATATTTGCCATAAATCTTCAATTTCGTAGTTCACCGGAATATTCTCTTTATTTATCTCGCCGGCCGGACGATACCAACAGCGGTCGATTCCGGCATTAACGCCGCCAAGCATATCGCTGGTCAACGAATCACCGATAATCAACACCCGGCGAAGCTCATCTTCCGACGGTGTTTCCGTTCCGAAAATCTCCAAAAAGCAGGCTTCGAAAAACGCCTTCCGCGGCTTTGGTACACCGAAGGCATCCGAAATAAAGCTGCCGTCCATCACCTGGTCAAAGCCGGATTCTTGAAGCTTCGTTTTCTGGACGTCAATCCATCCATTGGTAACCACATACTGCCGAAGCCCCTCTGCCCGCAGCTTCCGACATAGTTCCAGAGAATCATCCTGAATAAACCAGGCATGACTTAAATGTTCCTCATAGCTGTTCAAAAAGGCTTTCGGGTCTGCTCCGATTCCATGCTTTCCAAGAAATTCCACAAAGCGTCCCAGAAGCACCTCATCCTTTGTCAGTTCCCCGGTCTCCAGCCGTTTCCAATAAGAAAGATTAATCCTTGAATATTCCGAAATAAGTTCTTCCGTCGGCTTTACGCCCACCTCTTCCAGGCTTTGGCTCAAGGCCTTAGCCTCCGCCTGTTTAAAATCCATCAACGTCCCGTCAATATCCCAAAGTAAAATATCGTATTTCATCCCACTGTCTCCGTTGTCAATCATTCTATGTTAATCAAATCGTATCTGCCGTAAATATCGGTTCGAAGTCTTCCGTATCGCTGCACAGGAAACCGCCTTTTGCTTCCAAAATCTCCTTGATGACCCTGCGGGCTTTCTGAGTGTCTCCTTCCTCATAGCTGACCACATAAATCGACTGAATATTTCGTTCTTCGATAAACTTTAAATCAAGCGAATCCACAAAGCACTCCCGGCCATCCTGGAAAATAAGTGAATCACTGTCAAGGACCACTTCCATCAAATTCAGTTCCGGCCATACATCGACCTTTTCCTCATCCACAGAGGTTATAAGCCCTGTCAGCTCTTTGGCATCGGTTTTTTCTGGCGTCATATAATAAAATTCAACAATTTTCTTTTTTCGTTTCTGCGCCTCAACAATCGTACTTTTCTTTATTTTCTTCATCTTCATTCCATCCTCCACCCGGTCGCCTGCATGAGCTGCACCGTATTCCGCATGATTCGCGCTGTAATCCCCCAGATGACCCGGTCTTCGTATTCATAAAAAAGCACCGGATAGGTTCCCGTATTCCAACGGTATCGATATCCGCCCTGAACTTTGTCCCATGGAAAATTTTCAGGCGGCTCCGTGTATATTTTATTATAGTAAATTCCCGGTTCTTTTTCCATAAAAAATCTCAGCGGTACGGTAAATATTTCCAAAACTTCATCTCTGCTATAAGTTCCCTCGTAGCTATTTAAAGTGCCCAAATAAGGATATATGACCATATTAAAAGGCGAAACAAAAATATCCATCGGCGCTTCAATCCGCACCTGAGTCGGCGAAATGAGTAATTCCTCACAGATTTCCCGAAGGGCCGCTGCCTCTGGCGCTTCGCCCTGATCACATCCGCCGCCGGGAAAACAAATTTCCCCCGGTTGATGCTTTAATCCGATAGCCCGCACTTCAAAAAGAACTTCATAGCCATTTTCTGTCTCTATCAACGGTATAACCACCGCCGACCGCCGGTAGCTTTTCATATCAATTAACGTCGGCTTCCGCCCCCGCAGTTTTTCAAGCATCCTATCGCTCCCGTCCTATTTCATCGTTTTTCGTTTTATTTACGGCACCATCGGCCGGAAGCGCCGCAGGGCAGAATTAAACCGCTGCCCGTAACAGGAAGTCCAACTTCATCGGCAATGACATGGCCACCGAATTTTGAAACCAGCTCGGTGGACAGCATATAAGTTAGCACCGCCGGCTGTAATCCGGTTGTATAAGAATTTACAAGGTAAAACAGAGGTTCTTTGCTGAGAACCTTCGTACATAACTGGATAAAGGCATGAATATTTGTTTCAATTTTCCAGATTTCACCCTTCGGTCCCCGGCCGTAGGAAGGCGGGTCCATGATGACTGCGTCATAAGTATTTCCACGGCGGATTTCTCGTTCGACAAATTTTACACAATCATCCACAATCCAGCGAATCGGCGCGTCGCCAAGACCGCTGGACCGGGCGTTTTCCTTTGCCCAGGTCACCATCCCTTTGGATGCGTCCACGTGAGTGACGCTGGCTCCGGCCGCTGCGGCGGCACAGGTCGCTCCTCCGGTATAGGCAAAAAGATTCAATACCTTAATTGGACGATGCGCTTCACGAATCAATGGGCCGAACCAATCCCAGTTTGCCGCCTGTTCCGGAAACAATCCAGTATGTTTGAAACTGAACGGTTTTAAGTGAAACGTCAGACTGCCATAGTGGATAGCCCACTGTTCAGGCAGATCAAAAAATTCCCATTGACCGCCGCCTTTGCTGCTGCGGTGATAATGGCCATTCATTTTCTTCCAGCCCCGATGGCTTTTTGGGGTGTTCCAAATTACCTGCGGGTCCGGACGGACGAGCAGATATTTTCCCCAGCGTTCCAGCTTTTCACCGCCGGATGTATCGATAACTTCATAATCTTTCCATTGATTGGCAATAAACATAAGGCACCTCTTCATGTTTTTTCTATCTATATATAATACATGAGCTATTTCGGTTTGTCCATCTGTAATGCAAAGGACTTTTTTCAGATGTTGATAAAATTTTTACTGCGTTTAAATGTGGATTTTACACATGAAGTTTATGATGGTTTTCGTGCAGGGAAAGAAATGCGGCTTGTGACATTTCGCAAACGCCGGAAACTGTGTTGAATGAGAGGAGAAAATTTACATGAAGAAAATGAAGAAATTTAAGCTGGGATGTATATGGGCCTTGTCAGCCTCGGTCCTGCTTACTGTGCCGGGAATCAACGTGTCGGCACAGCAGTTTGTATGTGAACCTGAGATCATATCTGAGACCGTCGCAGACGATGGTGAGACTGGCGCAGGCGATGGTGAGACTGGAAATCAGATGGAGACTGTCGATGACACTGAAGATAACAATGTACCGGAGAGTAACACAGAAACAGAAAGCGGCGATGTATTAAAAAGCAGTGAAGAAACCAGAGAGAGTGAATCTATTGAAGATACTGAAGAAGGATCGGATATTGCACCGCTGAGTGTGGATGTGGCTGTGGGCAGTACAGCAGAAGAGAATGGACTTAATTTACACAGTGACAAAAGTGGCTGCAGAGTCCGCGCATGGTACGGTAGCGGTCTCGGACGGAACACAGGCTTCAGGGAATGTTATCATACCGGCCACAGTGGAAATTGAGGGACTGAAATACGATGTCAAGGAACTGGGAAGCGGTGCATTTCACGGGAATACACAACTGACGGGAATTGACTTATCAGCAGCCTCCATATCGGTTATCGGAAGCGCTTGTTTTGCGGATTGTACATCTTTGAGTTCTGTTCGCGGGTCGGAAGCGATTGTTTATACGAGTATAAAAAACGGTGCATTCAGAAATTGTATATCATTGACAACGGTTTATTTTAATTATGCACAAATTTCAAAATCAACAATACCATTTAGCGGATGTACAAGCCTGGCGCGGGTTACAATTATGAATCCGGTGCAGTTGGGAGCGAATGCATTTTCAGGATTGCCGGAAGGCTTTGTGCTTAGTTGTCCAAATAAACTGTCGGTATCTTCCCTGGATGCCAGCGTTTTTGGAACAACAAAAAATCCGGTAATTGAAGTACCTGATGAGACAACAAAGGAAAAAGTAGTTGCAAAGCTTGGAACAAAGGCCGAGGTGAAGGTGGCTGTGAGGGAGAGGCAGAATCGGCGGCGCTGGTTCAGGGCAGTGACGGAAACATTACCGGATATGAATCCCTAGAAAAGGCGTTTGAAGCCATCAACAACGGTTCGGATCAGGGACCTTTGACAATCACTTTGCGTCAGAACAGTGAGAATATTGTATGGCCTGAAACGGCAGAAGCTCCGAATAAGGAAGTAACCATTGATTTTAGCAATAATAGTGTGGTGCTTCCGGCCAATCTTACACTCCGAGCGCCGATGACAATTAAAAATATTCATAATTTTAATAATACGGTGCTGTGTAATTTGACAGCCGGCGAATATCGCTTTGTGATGATTGATGGCGGCAGCTTTGGTTTTAGCCAAATCAGCGGAAATAATCTGACTTTTTTCGGAAAACTTCCGAGTAGCCAGTCATTGGGGCAGCCATGTCAGATTATCGGCGCGGGGGAAAATTCAACGGTAACTTTCGAAAATGTCGGGCGTTCGGATTATTATTACAATATGCCGTCAATTAGCGGATTTTCCAATCTTGTGTTAAACAACACATTTCTTAATGCACAGAGTGGATTGTCCGAAACCGGAGTATTGCTCAATGACGGCGGCTTGAAGCTGTCGGCGGATGTCACTGTAAAGGCCCTGGGGGGAAATGGCGAATTGCGGCTGGAAAATGGGGCGGCACTTACCGTTACCGGAGAAGCTGCCGGAAAAACTAAAATTATCCTGGATGGAAGTATCCCTGAAGACGGGACAGTTCTGGTCAAAGCGGTGAATGCAGCGAGAGACGCATTTTATCTGGATGGAGTGACAGATAAAGTATTGGTGTACAATGCGGAAGGTGCATTTACATTGGGGGCACCAATTGTTTCAGTCAATGGCGGAAATATTGTAGGTGCAGGATTCGGGTCTATGAGCGATGCACTGAATGCTATTGCCGGTGATGACGGTGAGGGAACATATATGGTGGCGCTGAAGGAAAATGCAAAACTTGAAACGGACAGCGGTTCAGCAAACACTTGCACATTCCCGGCAAAATCCATAGTGATTGACGGAGAAGGAAATACACTTTCGCAACCGGTCACCTCGCGAAATTATCTCAGAGTCAATGGCAATCTGACACTTAAAAATGTAAATATGGATATGAAAATGACATATCTCTATAATGATGCCAGCGGTTCGGAAATTGTCTTTGATGGAACTGTAACAGGCGTGCTTGGAACCGTAGAAGATAAATCAGCTAAAACTGCCGAGGGTGCAACCTTCAGAGTCTACAGTCCGATATCAAAAAGTATTATCAGCAGTTTTGGGGGTAATTCCAACAATAACTATATCAGCAGCAGTCCGACAACCACAGTCGTGTTAAACGGATATGGTTCAGAAAACAATCCAGCGGTGAACCGCTTCAATAAACAGTTTGTGCCGTCGGTTGGTTCATCATCGACAGCAGTAGATAAACTGGTTCTGGAAAATTCATGGGTACCTATTTCTACAAGCGGTTATGACTGCAAGACGATTCAGTTTTCGGGAAATAGCGGTATTTCTATATTGGCAGCGACTTCATCCACGGTAACGGTGACGATTAATAATCTGGATGCTTCTGCAGCGGAAGGGACGGTTATGCTGCCTGTATTAAACAATAAGTTTACCTATTTGACAGTTAGAGGAGAGGTCTCTGGTAAAGTTAAGGTGGTTGTTCCTGATGGTGAACCTGAAGTCGGTACAGTCCTTGTTAAAGCGCCAAATGCAGCGGAAGATGCATTTTATCTGGATGGATTTGACAATAAATGTCTTAAGCGTATGGACAATGGGGATTACGTGGTAGCCATTGATGGTACGTTGGCAAATGTTCGTGTAACCAGTACGGATGTTTATGGTATTGTCGGCGGAAAGGCATCCCTTGTAGGAAATTATGACCAGGGAAATCCGGCAGTTCCAAAGGATGGCGTGGCATGGTGCTTCGGTGATGAGAATAAGACAAAGATTGAAGCTGATGAAAATAAATACGGCAATCCAGAAAGCACGACGATGACACTAAGGAATATTGAAGCGAATCAGGATGGAACAACCTATTGCCTGTCGGTGACAAATGCGGTTGGCACAGCTTACAGTCCGTTGGTAACCCTTCATGTCCTGGATGCCAGTGCAGAAAATCAGACGGCGCTGGCTGGCGATAACGCCACATTTACAGTATCCTTGAGCGGTGATTGGGGAGGACGCGTGACTTACCAGTGGTACAAGGGTGAAGTGAAAACCGAAAATAAGATTGAAGGCGCAACAGAAGCCGTGTATACGGTGGAAAATGCAGGAACGGAAGACGCCGGTCAGTATCACTGCGTAGTTATGAGAGGTTATGGACGCCCGGATGAATATAATTCCAAAACAGTTGGGGCAGAACTTTATGTTAATGAAAGGGTTTTGAATGCAGACATTACGAGAGACGACAATGGGGATATAGTTACGGCAGGAGAGTCAGTAACCTTTACAGCAAAGGCCGTTGGCGACTGGGGCGAGGAACTTACATATAAGTGGTATGATAAAGACGGAAATGCCCTCGAGGATGGAGAAACCTATGTCGGTACAGATACGGATACATTGACGGTAAAGACAAATATCTCACTGAATGAAATGGGATACTATTGTGTGATTTCCGGAGCATATGGAAGTGCATCCACAGAAGTCCTTGTGTTGAACGTAAAGGAAGCCGATGTTCCGGAAGAAACAGAGAAACCGGAAGAAACAGAGAAGCCGGGAAGTGATCAGGATAAGAATCACAAGCCGAATCCATCTCAAAAAGATACGAGAGTTCCGAAAACCGGAGATACGGCTCCGCTTAAGACGGCGGTTGTTATGCTGCTGATATCTGCCATGGCAGTCATTGGTGTGTTTGCGGCAAAACTGAGAAACAAAAAGCGGGAACGGATGTAAAATATCCAATAGAATTTCATAATAAGAAATGGCTGGATGGTGACAATTAGCCAAAAGAAAACCCCGGAGATAGCAGCTTCGGGGTTTTCACTATATCATATGCAAAATTGAATTATGATATTCGTTTGGGTGGATATTTTTGGGTATATATTTTATAATGAAATGAGGATATATAGGGGGAAGATGTGATGGGAAAGTCAGATAATCAACTGGATTTTAGCAGATATGACAAGGCGCTGGATTTGAATCGGCTTATGCGGCAGGGAATGGAGGCAGTGGTTGGAGAACTGGTGTATACCCGCGAAATTTATGAGAAGCTGAATGCTATATTTGAAGATTCCCAGGACGGATTTTTTATTACGGACGGTGAAGGTAGGGTTTTGAAGGTGAATAAAGCCTATGAGGAAATGTCGGGAATCAAAGGTGAAGAGATTTTGGGCAGTAATGTGAAGGAGCTGGAAGGTAAAATGATATCCTATTCCGCGTCCCTTATAACTATTCGTTCCGGAAAGCCGATGACGATCGAGCAGACCTTTTACAGAACTGGGCGCAAAGCTTACATCAGCAGTACACCGATTTTTGATGATAACGGAAACATTGTTATGATCGTGAGCAATACAAGAGATTTTCAGATGATTGAAGATTTGCGGAGGGAACTTTCCCAGAAAAATGAGCAGGTCTTAGAGTACGAAGAGCGGATGAAAACCATCGCGCAGCAAAATGTGAATCAGTCTCAGCTTTTGGTGAATGATCCGAAAATGTATGACACGATTTATAAGGCCCTGAAGGTGTCGGATAAGGATACGACGGTGCTGATTCAGGGTGAAACCGGAACGGGGAAGGAGATGCTGGCAAATTTTATCCATCAGAACAGTTTGAGGAAGGATAAGATTATGCTTTGCCTGAACTGTGGGGCTATATCGAAGGATTTGATTGAGACAGAATTGTTCGGTTATGTGGGCGGCGCCTTTACGGGGGGACTGCCAAAGGGAAAGCCGGGATATTTTGAAATTGCCGATGGCGGGACGTTGTTTCTGGATGAAATCGGTGAGCTTCCTTTTAATGTGCAGATGAAGCTGTTGAGAACACTTCAGGAAAAAGAGATTATTCGCGTAGGCGCGGGAAAGCCTAAAAAAGTGGACGTGCGGGTAATCGCAGCCACCAACAGAGATTTGATGAAAATGGTGGAGCAGAACGAGTTTCGGGCGGATCTGTATTATCGGCTGAATGTGGTTAACATTGAAATACCGCCGCTTCGTGAGAGAAAGCAGGACATCATTCCGCTGGCAGATTTATTTTTGAAAAGGTTTAATGACAAATTTAAAACGAATAAAAGTCTCAGCGCATACTCCTATAAAATGCTGGAGGATTATGAGTGGCCGGGAAATGTCAGGGAATTGAAAAATACGATTGAAAAAATGGTCATTTTAAGTGATGAAGACATTATCTCTGCGGCGGATATCGAAAAACAGGAGTCGCGTTTTACTGTAGAACATTCGGAAATTGAAACGGTAAATCTAAAGGAAATATTGGAGCAGATTGAGCTCCAATATATCAACGACTATTATGGTGCCTATAAAACGCTTGAAAAGGCTGCGGTCAAATTGGGAGTAAATGTAAAAACTCTTTCAAGAAGGAAGAGGTATCTTGAACAAAAATATTCTCATTTATAAGAAAAATCTCATAAATGAGTGATTGGAGATATGAAAAAATCTCACAAATGAGAAAGAAGGCTTATTTTTACAGGTAATTCGGAATTTATGAGTTGGCATGAAAGTTGCTGTATAGTTAAGTGAGTAAAAATGGCAATAAAAAATAAAAAGGAGCGATAATTATGGCCTTAATGACAGGAAAAGAGTATGAAGAAAGTTTAAAAAAATTGAAGATGCGGATTTTTCTTTTTGGTGAGGAAATGGAAACAGCCGTTGGAAATCCGATTCTTCAGCCATCCATTAATTCCATCAAAGCAACGTATGATTTAGCCCATATGCCGGAATATGAAGATTTAATGACAGTAACCTCAAATCTTACCGGAGAAAAGATCAATCGTTTCACTCATATTCATCAGAGTGCGGAAGATTTGGTAAAGAAAGTAAAAATGCAGCGTCTGCTCGGACAGAAAACAGCGGCTTGTTTCCAGCGTTGTGTTGGTATGGATGCCTTTAACGCGGTATACAGCACAACCTATGAAGTCGACCAGAAGTGCGGAACAAATTATCATGAGAATTTTAGAAAATTTGCCGCCTATGTTCAGGAAAATGACCTGGTTGTCGACGGCGCGATGACAGACACCAAGGGTGATCGGAGCCTTGCACCTTCCAAACAGGCAGACCCGGACCTGTATCTGCATGTCGTTGAACGTCGCCCGGACGGTATCATTGTCCGCGGAGCAAAAGCCCATCAGACAGGTATTGTCAATTCCCACGAGGTTCTCGTAATGCCGACGGTGGCTATGGGCCCGGATGATAAGGATTATGCTGTTTCCTTTGCTGTGCCTCTGGATTCGGAAGGACTGATCATGGTCGTTGGACGTCAGAGCTGCGATACAAGAAAAACCGAGAATACCACATTAGACGTAGGTAACGACATTTACGGCGGTATGGAAGCGTTGACCGTCTTTGATAACGTATTTGTTCCAAACGACCGTATTTTCTTAAATGGTGAAACGGAATTTGCTGGTATGCTTGTTGAGCGTTTTGCCGGATACCACAGACAGAGCTACGGCGGATGTAAAGTCGGCGTAGGCGACGTCCTCATCGGCGCAACAGCTCTTGCTGCTGAGTATAATGGCGCAGAGAAGGCTTCCCATATTAAAGATAAACTGATTGAAATGACCCATTTGAATGAAACCTTATACTGCTGTGGTATTGCATGTTCCTCCGAAGGAACAGAGACGGCTTCCGGCAATTATCTCATTGATCTGATGCTGGCCAATGTCTGTAAGCAGAATGTCACCCGTTTCCCATATGAGATTGCCCGTCTGGCTCAGGATATTGCCGGCGGTTTGATGGTAACGCTGCCTTCTGAAAAGGATATCAATCATCCGGTAGCCGGCGCTTATATTAAAAAATACTTTGCCGGAACCTCGACAACGCCGATTGAAAACCGCTTTAAGGTAATGCGTCTCATCGAAAACCTGACCATGGGAACCGCCGCCGTCGGATATCTGACCGAATCCCTTCACGGCGCAGGAAGCCCGCAGGCCCAGAGAGTCGTCATTTCCAGACAGAGCAACATGCCGGGTAAAAAAGAACTGGCAAAAGCCATTGTACATATTGAAGATTAATTAAGGAATGGGACGTCCCAAAGGCCCGGAAGGACTTAAGGGGCGTCTTCTTGTGTCAAAAATGACATGAAGTTTACCGGTTTTGACATTAGCCAAAAAAAGTGCATTTTAGATGATATAATGTATATACAAAATACATTTTAGAAATGCGGGATATTATGAAAATGAATTTTATGAAATTAAAAACACTGTCGACCTTTAATCAGAGGTGTATATATACAGGTTATTCTACAGAGGAAAGAAATCGGATAATAGATATATTAAAAAGAAATAAGATATCCTATGTTTTAAAAGAAAAAAACGCACTTCAGTTTCCTTCCAGAAAAGGTGATTATGGTCAGTTGCGTGAATATTCAAATATATATAAAATATATGTACACCAAGAGGATTTTGATGAAGCAAGTTATTTGCTGCGTCGATAATCTAAATGTATATTAAACTGAAACATCTTATACCACTGTGAAAGGTGATGAAATGGTGAAGCTTTTTGTAAAATGGATGAGTTACACGAACATACTATACATTCTCTTCTTCAGTATTAATGAATATGCGTTTGATTATTCATCTGTTTTATTCATTTTATTTAATGTGACATATGAGGTCGTTTCTGTTCTGTTTATGTGCAGAATTATACTTAAATCCACGTCGGCATTGATGCTTGAGAAAAATATTGTTCATCTGTTGGTTACTTTTAGTGTGATAGGTGCTGTAAATCATATCATAGGGCATTACATTTTAACAGATATTTTCCCGTCTGTATATAATTTTGTGATCGATATGCCAGGGAGCATAACGGAACATTTTTTGAAATGGATTTACTATAATATCCTATATAGTATCATATACATTGCAGTGATTTATTTTGGCGTAAGAAAATCCTGAGAGAATGTGAAATAAGGACGAGTTTTTCAGAGGAATCTAAAAATGGAAAAATTAATCAAAGTTATTTCTATATTACTTATTATTGTTGTTTACTCAATATATCTATATAATAGAGTAAAAAATAGAAATAAATGCACAGACACTCCGGAACTTGTTATCAAGCCGTCCGATGAACAAAAAAGAATAAATATTTCCCTGGGTATTGTATGTGCCGTCTGCATTATTTTGCTGATTCTATTTAGTATAGATTTTGATATAAATATGGACGCATATACCAAAATTAAAATTTTGAGCTTGAAACAGACGAAGCCTGTTTTGACTGTGGTTATTGGATTTTTACTGTGGTATTTTATGAATTCTGTACAAGCTACGATATTTTATCAGCACAGCATTCAGTTTCGAGGCGATTTCATAAAATGGTCGTCTATTTACAGGGTTAAAAGAGTGAATGATACAAAACTAAAAATATGTTATAAAGACAATGTGAACGCGTACATCAATATTTTACATTCTTCTCAGCAAAAAGACATAATCGATAATATAGTCATGCTTAAAGTGAGTGAAGAAGTAAAAAATGTGGAAATCGATCTGTAGATTGACATGATGAAACGCCGTACAGCTGCCAAATTCGACGGCTGTGCGGCGCTTTTTTGTGTTTTCTCAAAAGTACAAAAAAAGAACTTGCATATTACTGGCAAATCATGTATAATAACGAATGTTGTGACATTGATAGCTGTGAAGCGTGAGGTTGCTGCAGGCCATGCAGGTGTTCCGTGGAGCGAATGTCAAGTTAGAAAACTGGCGACAAGTCACTGTACAATGTAGAACCATCTGTGAAGAACAGAGATGACGTGTGCGTGGAGAGATAAGGACACACACGGGAGGATGTACAGTCACCGCTTGTCGTACTGAATGTAAAAGTGCGAAAAGGAGGCGACTTTTTTTATGGCAAGTCAAGTAATGAGAATTACGTTAAAAGCGTATGATCACAAATTAATCGATCAGAGCGCCACAAAAATTATCGAAACTGTAAAGAAAACCGGATCTAAGGTGAGTGGACCAGTGCCGCTGCCGACAAAGAAAGAAGTTGTTACAATTCTTAGAGCTGTACACAAATACAAAGATTCCCGGGAACAGTTCGAGCAGAGAACACATAAGAGACTGATCGATATCATCACACCAACACAGAAAACTGTAGACGCATTATCCAGACTGGAGATGCCTGCTGGTGTGTACATCGACATCAAGATGAAAACAAAATAATTAATGATGGAAATTATCCTTAGTGTTGAGGAAGTAAATAGATTACCGAATCAATACATCTAGGATGATTGCACATACAGTGTAATCCGCTGTAGATGAAACAGGAGGTAAATATGAAGAAAGCGATTTTGACAACCAAAGTTGGAATGACTCAGATTTTCAACGAAGATGGAGTATTAACTCCGGTAACTGTTCTTCAGGCTGGACCTTGTGTCGTAACACAGGTTAAGACTGTAGAAAATGATGGATACGCTGCAGTTCAGGTTGGATACGGCGATATCAGAGAAAAATTAGTGAACAAACCGATGAAAGGCCACTTTGCAAAAGCTGGTGTTGCTCCAAAGAGATTTGTTCGGGAATTCAGATTAGAAGATGCTGAAAGCTATGCTGTAGGTCAGGAAATCAAAGCAGACGTTTTTGCTGCTGGAGATAAAATCGACGCTACTGCAAAATCCAAAGGTAAAGGCTATCAGGGTGCAATCAAGAGACACGGACAGTCCAGAGGACCTATGGCTCACGGTTCCAAATACCACAGACATGCAGGTTCCAACGGCTCCGCAACAACACCAGGTCGCGTTTTCAAAGGAAAGAAGATGCCGGGCCATATGGGTGCTGTAAGAGTTACTGTTCAGAATCTTGAGGTTGTAAGAGTTGACGCTGAACAGAACTTAATCTTAGTTAAAGGTGCGGTACCAGGACCAAAGAAATCTTTAGTAATGATTAAGGAATCAACCAAAGCCTGATGAGCTTTGAGGAAGGAGGACATACAGATGGCAAACGTATCTGTTTATAATATCGAAGGCAATCAGATTGGCGAGATGGAATTAAGCGATGCAGTGTTTGGTGTTGAAGTAAACGAACATCTCTTACACATGGCTGTTGTAAATCATCTTGCTGCAAAACGCCAGGGAACACAGAGCGCAAAAACTCGTTCTGAGGTCAGCGGCGGAGGAAAGAAACCATGGAGACAGAAAGGAACTGGTCATGCAAGACAGGGTTCAACAAGAGCTCCACAGTGGACAGGCGGCGGAGTTGTATTCG
>ENA-ORNG01000829-ORNG01000829.1-human-gut-metagenome-genome-assembly--contig:-NODE-829-length-24996-cov-4.434987_pt1 | contig 24996 bp, 39 predicted proteins | sample MGYA00242113_ERZ509018 | MGnify/ENA primary metagenome ERZ509018 (study PRJEB26280, sample SAMEA2338711) | human gut metagenome | biome: human gut; feature: human-associated habitat; material: faeces... | reverse complement strand
TCTCTCTCTCTCTCTCTCTCTCTCTCTCTCTCTCTCTCTCTCTCTCTCTCTCTCTTCTGAGGGGATAGGAGAAGTATAGAGCGTTTCTACAGAAGAAAAAGAGCGAAGTTTAGACATGGGGATGCTCCTTTGAGTGAGTTTAATTATTAATCATGTGATACATATTATACGGCTTGCTGATCTATTAGATAAGATGTTATACTCTTTATATCTTGATGATAATAATGGATGAACGCACAACCAATAAAAAATCCCGCATGGAGCGGGAAGGACACAATATGGAATCCAGCAATGAAGATCGTATTATTTCTTTGTTAGAAGATATTAAGAATATTTTACTCTCTCAGAGAGATTTGTACTTATACTATAACACGCAAGAATATCATCATGCCATTTTCGGAAAAGAACAAGATAGATCATATGTATTGCATACAATGTACCCGGAACCTTTCGGTATATTGACACAACGCGGTAAAATTCCTGCCCCTTTATTTATGCAACCTTTTTTTGAAAACGCACTAGAAAATATAACTAAATTTTACAATAAGGATAAAGAATAATATTGTACGTATTAAATCCACAAAACCATGATCGTTTTATTTTTATCTCTATTTCATATTTATATTTCCCATCTGATAATAAATAATTAAATTTATATTTTTGATTTTTATATAAAACTTTTTGAATATTTTTTACATTTCCAATTTTTATGTACTCTTTAAATTGTCCAGTATTTGGGTCTATTTCTTCTGAGTTTTCGATAATATAGAATCCCTTAATAGATAAGGCTTTACATATAGTTATGGGTTTTGACGAAGTATTATATAGAGTTTCCTTATCTTCAAGAATCAAACCTATATTCTGATTTGCTTTGAATGTAAGGTATACTGTAGCACAAGCTGTTACTATTCCAGCAATATCAGCAATCGTTATACTATAAGACATAACATCATTCCCCGCCCTGTGCGGTTTTTTTTTAACAACTATCCATCATGTTTATTTTTATTCTTTGATACATTGAGTAATGACTCGTACTGTTCTATACGGAGTTTTTTTTCTTCTAAAAGTTCTTTCAGATAATCATTTTGTTCTTTTATTAGGTCGTATCGTTCTTTGAGCGATTTTAATTCTGAATCGCATTCTGATGGAACTTCTCCCGGCAAAAAAACTTTTACCCCTAACTTATCAAGCCAAGAACAGAAAGTATCCGCCTTCGATATATTGATAAAACGTAACACACCGCTGAGTGTGGAATCTCCTACACCCAAAAGCCTTGCTGTTGCATTCTGTCCTCCGTAAAGAGGAATAATATCTGTTTCTATCCATCTTATAATACGTTTATATGTATTACTTTTCACTTCTTGAGGCACTTTCGACGACTTAAAAAGCACAGCTTTTTGGGGGTCTCTTCTTTCTTTTGTGTAGGTCATAGCAAGCCTCCTCATCACTGCATAGCAGAATATGCGAAAATTCGTACATCAAAACTTCGAATAATTATTGCTTTTTCATGCGAACTACCGCATAATGCAGCCATGAATGCAAAGCAACTAGTCAAGAAACATTTAGAATCAAGCGGCGAATCCATTCAGTCCTTTGTAGAGAGGGCAGATGTGGGGCGTTCAAGCTACTATGACTTGATGCTAGACAGGCACGTGACAACTGTTCCTGTTCTACAAAAAATTTTAAGAGCTTGCGGGTATAAACTGACTATAACGCCTATCCCCACATCCGCCCCCAATACTCCCAACGAATGCAAAGAGGCATCCTGCAATGAGTAACATCTTGATAGGAATTATTGTGGCCCTTGTTATGCTCGTCGTCTTTGTCCCTACCGACTAATCCCGCAGTGCACCGTCTTACCGCCTCTTCCAGAGTCGGGTATTCCGCTATCCGGTAGCTTTTCCAAAGAATGGAGCCACGAAAGAGGATGCGGACACGCCAGACGGCACGACGCCGTGTGATGAGCAGGTGAACGGTTTCCATGAGGCCAGAATACGGATTCTAAGCATTAGAAGGAAAAATAATATGAGCGAAGTTTCCCAACGCATCGCGCGCATCATGCACAGGCAATGCTGCCAGTATCCGGGCGGCATTCAGGCCATCGCCAGAATCCTTTCTCAGGAAGACGGGCGGGCTGAATCCACCATCTACAACGATCTTAGCCCGAACATGAAGCAACGGCCCAATGGCGAGTTGAAAGAGCCTCAACCCAAGGTTTCAGATCTGATCCGGGTACAGGAACTTGTCGGAAACCTGGATGCGCTGAATGTCTTGAATGCGCATTTTGGAATGGTTGCTGTGAGCATGAGCGCGATTCATCCCGATATGCCCACGGTCGAAACGGAAATGCTCCAAGATGTGCCTTCCGTGGTCGAGCTGCATAAGGCTATCGACGAATACCTTGCGGGTAAGTGTGGTCAGGAAAAGGTTCTTGCCGCCCTTGATTTCGCTACCCAAGACCTTCGGCAAACGGTTGTTCGCGCGTTCGAGAATGAGCCCAAATCCGGACATATTTTCAGGCAGGGGCAAGGTTGGGTTCCTGTCAAACAAGCGAGGCAGTAACCATGCAAAAATGCCAGCTTTGCGGAAGGTGGATCAGGGGGAAAAAGGCGGATCATGTTTGTCCTCCGCCTCTTGACCCCCGTACCTGCCCCATATGCGGACAGGTATTCACCCCGCTTAAGGATTCGCAGATATGCTGCTCAATAAAGTGCGGCAGGATAAGGCAAAAGCGGGAAAGTTACGAGCGGGTGCGTCAGTTCAGAGAGAAGGAAAAAGAGGATAGGGAGACAAGGCGTTGTGCCATATGTGAGGAAGAATTTATCCCGCGTAGTCACAACCAATTGGTATGTGAAAAGCAATCATGCAGGGCAGAATACAAGAAGCGGTATGATGCCGCCCGATACAAAGGGGATTTTACTCCTGCACCTTGGTACGGGCAATTCTGTATGCCTGATCCTTACCAAGGGAAGAAGCTGTACTTCGACGGACTGCATAGCGTCCTGGGGAGTATGCCGGGAAGGGCCGCAGATCCGGTTCTGGGGTTTTGATATGTCGCTCCATTGCCGTCACCGCCTCCCCACTCCGCAAGCCGCAGGGTACGAGACGAAAGAGGCATTGCTGGAGGCTATCAGCGCATTTCCGCACTTGAGGCCATGCCCAAAAGCTAACTGGTGGTGGCTCGACAAGAAGCGATGCCAGAAGTGCCGGAACAGGGTTGAAGTGAAGCTTAATGCTTCTAAGGCATAGGCAAAAGAAAAGGCCCGATGCGGGAACACCGGGCCAAATCAAAACAACTAAACTGACGGAGTAATTATGATGGAATCGCAGAGTAAAGTCAATCCGATAATTATTGAATCGCTCAAGAAGGTCGAACGCCTATTCCGAATCAAGGCGCGTATTGTCGATGCTATCAATGCAAAGATTCAAGTCGAGCGCGATAAGATAGCGAGCCTCGAAAAGGTGGAGAAGGCATGAACAATGACATCCGCCTTTCCGTGGAGTTTTTCGATCACCCGAAGACGGTCAAGCTCCAGAGACGTCTTGGTGTTGGTGCTGTTATCTGCCTGCAACGGCTTTGGATTTGGACGGCTCAAAATCGTTCAAACGGCGTGTTGAGCGGAATAGACTACGAGGATGTGGAAATTGCCGCGAAGTGGGATGGGGAACCCGGAGAATTTTGCCAGACGCTCGTGGATCTGCGGTTTATAGACGAAACTGATGGAGTTTATGCGTTGCATGATTGGTGTGAGCATCAAGAATATGCCAGCAAAGAAGAAGAACGAAAGGATCGTGCGCGCAGGGCTGCCGATGCTCGTTGGGGCAATAAGAATGCCTCCGGTATGCCAAAAAATGAAAATAGCAATGCTAATGATTCAAGTGAGCTATGCTTACACTATGCTAATAGCATACTGGACGCATCGTTAAGCAATGCCCCAAACCAAACCAAACCAAGCCTAGAAGAAGATACTACCCCTGACGGGGTAGTTGTCGACGCCGAAGCCGCCGACGCCTCCCAGCCCGGCGAAAAGCGGCAGGCCCATGCCTCGCCAGCCTGCCCCTATGACGCCATTGTCGGCCTGTATCACGAGGCTTTCCCGGAGCATCCCCGAGTTGCAATCGTGAACGCAAAGCGCAAGGGGGCAATGAAGGCCAGATGGACAGAGGCCGGAGAGAGGCTGCGAATGCTGAACAGGGACACCTCCGCCGCCGAAAGGCTGGATTACTTTCGGCGGCTGTTTGCGAGGGCTTCCCGGTCTGATTTTCTCACTGGCAAAAAGGCTTTTCGAGACGGGACAGTGTACCGGGTGGATTTCGACAAGCTCATGTCCCCAAGCGGATTTATGGGCGTGATTGAAGGCAAGTACGACAATCGGGAGGTGGCTTGAAATGGCAGTTCAGACGCTTGAACGCGGCATCATGGCCCGCAGGCAGAACGCTCCCGCGCCAAAGCCCGTCATGGCCTCGGAAGCCCGTGCACAGCTTGAGTCCAGCGTCATTGCCGCGACTCTCTCGGGCATGAACCGGGATGCCCATTTGCTTGGGGATGTACTCGATATTTGCCCCGCAGGTTGTTTTGTGACGCCGGAAGCTGCGCCGCTTGCCGTGGCTCTCGATTTGCTCCGGCAGTCCGGTCAACGTCCCAATCTCACCGCGTTGGCAACACAGATGCAATCGCGTTGGGCGAAAGATCCTGAACTTTGGCCCGCCCCGGATATGGCGCGCATGGCTGAACTTTCTACGTCCGCGTGGGGGTTGAAAGGCCATGCCGAGAGTTTGGCCCGAAAGCTTGCCGATGAACATCGCCGGGCGGAACTCCATGCCGGATTGCTCGAAATTGCTGCGGAAGCATCGGTTTACGGCGTGGACTCCGAATACATCGCTGACCGTGCCCGAAAGCTTGTTGAAGCTTCGGAAGGGATTCAGGAAGCCGTAACTATGTCGAACCTCATGGGCCGCATTCGGGCAAAGCTCGATAATCCGCAATCGCTGCGCAAAATTCAGACTCCGTGGAAAAGCTTGAACAGCGTTTTGCGTGGGGGATTCATGCCGGGGGAATTGATCGTCCTTGCCGCTCGTCCCGGCCTTGGAAAGACGGCTTTAGCCGCAAATGTGGCGTTGGGTGCCGCATGGCGCGGAATGGGTGTGCTCTTTGTCTCATGCGAGATGAGCGACGAAAGCCTTGGGCATCGTCTCATCTCCCGCGTAGGGCGTATCGACGGACGGTTTTTCCGTGAAGGGATGGGCGTCACGCCGCAGATCCGTGGAGCCATTGACGCCGCCATAGGGCAGCTTGAAGCCCTTCCCTTGTCCATCGTGGAAAAGTCAACTGTGCCCATGTGCCCCCGCGAAGTCCGCAGGCTGGCGCGGGGCATCAAGGATTTAGGGCTCATCGTAGTGGACTATCTCCAGCTTTTGCATCCCGACGAGAAGAGCACTAGCAGAGAACGAGAAGTTGCGGAGATGTCACGCGCCTTTAAGCAAATGGCCCTTGATCTGCAAGTTCCTGTACTTCTGCTTTCCCAGCTTAACCGCTCAAGCGAAGAAGGCAAGCGAGAGCCCCGGGTTTCCGATCTCAGAGAGTCTGGAGCGATTGAGCAGGACGCGGACATCATCCTTTTGCTGCACACCCGCGATCTGGACAGGGCTAATGCCAGACCAGACGTGAAATGCATCGTCGGGAAATCCCGCAGCACGGGAACAGGTGCATCGTTCTTGCGTTTCGAAAAAGCTTTTTCTGAGTTTACCGAGGGTGAAGCATGGGCCGGGCGTCCTGCGGTACAGGAAAACGATTTGTGATGTGCCCACGGTACTGTGAAATCTTCGGCCCCGGCGCGTGTGCAGGGGTATTTGACAAAAAGGAGTGTGTGATGAGCACAGCGAAAAAATCGGTAATGGAAAATGTACGCCTCGAACTCCCTATCCCTCCGCTTGTCAATCACTACTGGCGGAACATTACCATCAACGGAACCCCCAGAACGCTCATATCCGCCCGTGGACGCGATTTTAGAAAAAACGTGATGCAGATTGTGGGTGATGAAAAGAAGGCTCTAAAAATCGATTCTCGCGTCAAAGTCAATGTGGTTGTTTGCCCGCCAGATCGCCGTAAGAGAGATATTGACGGGTATCTGAAAGCCCTTCTTGATTCCCTTACCCACGCCGGGGTGTGGCTGGACGATGAGCAAGTCGATTCGATTTACATCACACGCGGAGAAGTGGTGAAGGGTGGAAAGGCCATTGTCGAGATCCTGCCGATGGGGGTGTGAGCATGGCTGAGAATGAACGGAAATTGCTGTGTGGATGGAAGCGCATCACTGAGTACACCGGAGTTAGCCGACTGCTCATGATCCGCTATGCCTACCCCGTCCACGACTGCGACAGGTCCGCTAACCACGGGTACGGCGTCTGTGCTTACACCGACGAGCTTGACGCCCACAGGGAGGCTATCAAGCATGGGAAAGCCTAGCGGAAGCAGGTTGTGGGCGTATGGGTGCGTTGGCGTCGTGTTGATTATCGCGGCTGCGGTTGGGGTCATAAGCAAGGCAATGGGGTGGTAATCATGGAAAATCTTTGTGTTTTGGCAAGTGGGAAAGTAAAACCCATGACCATCAAATTCAAACGCCTTCATCCGGACGCTGTTACCCCGAAACAGGGGTCGGAATGGGCGGCGGGATTCGACATTACCGCGATCAGCCGCAAATGGCTTCCCGATGAAGCCTGTTACGAATACGGTACCGGGCTTGCTATTGAAGTCCCCAAAGGATTCGCCGCCCTCCTGTTTCCCCGTTCGTCCATCTTCAGGGTGCCGCTCCAGCTCTCCAATTCCGTGGGCGTGATTGACGCTGATTACCGTGGGGAAATCAAGGCAAAGTTCAGGCGTACCGATGGAGGCGAGCCGCTTTACCAGCCCGGTGACCGCATCGGACAGCTTGTCATCATTCCCGTTCCGTCAGTCAACTATATCGAAGTAAAGGAACTTTCACCCTCCAAGCGTGGAACAAACGGCTACGGAAGCACGGGAAGGTAAGCATGAGAAAACGCGCCAAGCTGGACTTTGAACGCAGGGGCGGGTTGACCGCTATTGACGATGCGGCCTTTGCCCGGATTTTCCCTATCATCCACCAGTACATGCCCCGCATCCATCTTTCCATGTCTGCCATTGAAATCAGGGCGCATCTGGACGCTATTCTGTATCTGTCCGTTTTCTACTGTCCTTGGCGAAAAATCAAGAACTACCGCTCCATCTATCGCTTTTATCGGCGGTTGCGCAGCCGTGGCGCGCTTACCATCATCCAAGTCAAAATAGGACGTTCTACTCCCCTCGAAATCATCCGTCCACGTAAGGAAGCCCGGACTGAGCCCAGAAAGCGCAAGTGCCCGCCGTGCCCCAAGTGCCATCAGGACGCAATGGTCTGTTATCACACCAAGAAAAAATATGACGATGATGGGAACATCCGCATGATTGTCAGGTACTCAAAGTGCTCTGCCTGTGGGCATACCTCCGTTTTCATTGAGACGAAAAACAACAAATGGTGGAATAATCCAAACTTCGTACCAACATGCTGTTGATTTTTCTCCTCCAGAAGCTCCTAGTATCCAGAAACAGGAGCTTTTCTTATGCAAATTTCTCTTCGCCATTTCTCCCCGGATGAATTCCGTTGCAAGGACGGATGCGGTGGCGGCATTGAGCACATGAATCAAGACTTGCTCATGATGCTTGATGAAGTTCGAGATCGTGCTGGTATCCCGCTGGTATTGTCTTCCGCCTACCGTTGTCCGGCGCACAATCAGGCAGTCGGTGGAGTGGACGATTCCGCCCATACCCGTGGGTACGCCGTAGATATCAAGTGCATCAACTCGCACACCCGTTTCCTGATTCTCCAAGCTGCGCTTGAAGTCGGATTCCGGCGCATCGAACTGGCCCCCACATGGGTTCATCTCGACAACGATCCGAACAAGCCGCAGGACGTCGCCTTTTACCAGCATGGAGGCAAATACTGATGGAAACCACCGTGATTGACTTCATTCTGTCTACCTTGGCGCAGCTTTCTGCACAGTATCCCGACGCGGCATGGATCATCACCGCCCTGAGTGTGCTCATGACTGTGTGCGGCCTATGCGCCGTAGCCACCGTATGGATGCCCGTACCCAAGGAAACAACCGGGGCCTATGCCGCCGTATATCGGTGGGTTCATGCCTTTGCAGCGCATTTTGGACAGAACAAGGGGGCCGTGGCTGACGGGAAGTCCCCCGCCGTACAGTCTGAAGTTAAGGCCGTGACCGGGAAGTGAGGGCATGTGTCGAACATTACCGCCGTCATTCTGTCCTTCCTGCAACTTGCTTTACGCCTTCTTGATACGGTGGATAAAGCCGCTGCTGACGATTTTCGGCGGTCTGTTGCTCTTGATGCTTCTGGGGTGCTCGTCAGCAAATTGGGCGGAAAGAACACAGATACCGTCTACGCCCATACTGGCGAGCATCCGAAAAGTGAATCTTGATGGAATCGATGGCGTGTGGATGGATTCAAGAGATGCCGGGACTCTCGCCCAATGGATCAATGACGTGGAACAGGTCAAAGCAAGGTATTAATATGGCTGGTTATGCTGGAAAAAATTATCGCGGATTTTTCCCGTGCTATCGACCTGCTTTCGGGCGGAATTACTTGGATCATTCTTGGGGCTGTAGGCGGTGTAGCCGTGGAATGGGAAACCGCTAGGGCATATCATCGTGAGATGAGGGTGAGCGACATCCTCGCCTCGTGGGTTATTGGCATTTGCTTTGGTGCCATGACTTGGGTGTGTGCCGCAAATTCATCCGAAGGTATACGTATGGTTTACACGGTTTCGTCTGCTATGTTCGGACATGGTTGCGGGCCTCTTATCAAGAGAAATATCAAGGGAATCATAGAAAATCTCGGCAAGAAATAGCCTCATCTTGCCCTGCCCAAGGTTTTCATGCGGGGCCGATAGCGGAGTTGGGAAAATGGATGGACACTTACGCCTTACAACGGGTTATCCTGAAAATGGATTTGCTGCCCGGTGAACGCTATGTCGGAATGGTGCTTGCACTGCATCTCAATCAAAAAACGGGGACCATCCAAGTCCGTCAGAAGACGCTCATTGAGGAGACAGGCTATTCACGGAACACGGTACAAAAAGCCCTTCAACGCCTGATAGCTTCCGGGGTGTTCATCTCTCAGCAAACAGGACGCGCTGCGGTTCTTGCGCTTGGAAATAATACTGGAAATATGGATACCCCAAATACTGGGCATCAGCTACCCCAAAAATTGGGGTATCGGCGCAAACGGAAAGGCGCACCTTTTGATTTGGACACGTCGCTCAGTACGCGAATCGAAGAACTGAACAAGCGCGATGAAAAACGGTTCCAGAGGGAACAGAAATAGGTTTCTTGCCCCCTCGTTATGTGAGTGGGTTTGAAATATCGGCAGAGGCAAAGCTTTACACATCAACAAAGGAGTTTGACATATGGGCGCTCGTGCAAGGGCTCTTGCGGCTACCCGTAGGCAGATGGCGGCGGGAAGACGGGCCGGACGTGGGGGCGGTACAGCCGCTTCCCGGGCTGGCGGTGGCAGGGCTGGAACCTGATTTAATAATCCTCAACGAGGGCTAGCAGGGCTTTGTCAGGCTTGGCAACAGCCCTCAGTCCGAACGGAACTACAGGAACATCAAGGGATATGCCGAATTTCTTTTCTACCGCGTTGCACACGTCTTCTACGTGTATGAACTTTCCTTCCGGAAGGGCAAGCTTCTTGCGGGCGGCTTCCATGTCTTTCTCGGAAGGGAAGCATACGGCGATCCAAGTGCGGTCTTCGGTATATCCCTGCATCTTTTCTTGTGTCCGCTTTACTTCCGCCCGGAGCTTTGAGTATTTTTCGGCGTTGGTGGGTTCAGCCTTTGCAGCTACAGGGGCTTCCCGTTTGGCGAAAGGATTTTCCCGCTTGTATTCGGAGAGCGAAGTCCCTTTCTTCTCTTTCAGAAGTTCGAGCGAGCCCATGAAGGCTTCCCCCGTCCAGTACTGTTCACCGTGCCGTGTCAGGCTCAAGGCTTTTCGGAAAGCTTCACGCTGTGCGAAGCTTTCAAAAGCTATCGTAAAGAAAAAACGCGAATCAATGCCGTACGGTCCTTTATTCTCTCCGGCATCAGAAGCGCGAAAAGCCTTGAGCACAATCTCAAGCTCTTTGAGGGCGTCCGCGCTCACATTTCCCGAGTATTTGAGCCCGTCGAGCGGGTTTTTCATGGTTACATGCCGGGTATTACGGTCTGCCATTGTTGCGGGCTTGTCGTATTTGTTTAGGAACATCTCAATTTCCTCCCTTGGCAAGGTGTCGTTCATATCTCCATACCTCAGCCTCAAGCATGGGGAACCATTCCAGAAGCCGGGCATAGTCTCGCGGGGAATGCTTTTTCAGCCCCCACGAGTAGAGCAGTACAGGGCCGTCAAAGGTGCGCCCGAAAAATTCGTATTCTTTGGAAAGCTTCACCCCGTCCGTCTTCAGCTCTTCAAGCAACCGCGCCTTGTTCCAGTCCCAGATAGGGCTCAAAACCTTTCTTTTGTCATCAACGGGGCCGTGCTTTTTGAAGTAGCTACCGCGCATGATGGAATCCGCCGCCCTCAGCCCAAGGGCCACATAGCAAGATTTTTCAGGAAACCCGCAGTCGTTTTCAACACAGCGGTGCAAGTCGTCTTTGGTGAAGCGGGGGAGTTCAAGATGTTCAATCGTCCAACACCGTTGGGGGGCCTGTGCCGTACAGCTTGTGAGCATATCGTACAGCATAGGATGCGGGTATTGCCGGATTTTACCCACCCGCTTTTCACATCTGGATAGGTATTCATCAATGATTTCAAGGCCGGGAACGATATAGTAATAGAAGGGCGTCACGTTGAAATGGTCACGAATGGCGATCCATGTCCCCCATGCATCCTTCCCGCCTGAAAAAGATAGCAACACATTGTTCTCATATGTTTTTTCTTGAACGTGGGCGATCATTTCGTCAAAGGTGGTGATCATGGCAACCTCCAAAGCTGATAAGCCAGTAAAGCATAAAACGGCAAAAAAAGATACTACAAAAAAGATCAAAGTCTGCCGTAGGCCGTCTCTTAACGCTATACTAAAAGCAATTGAAGGGACAGGAGGCATTATTGTAAGGATAGCTGAAAAGCTTAGCGTGTCTCGACAAGCCGTTTATGACTACATAGATAGATATGATGAAGTGAGACAGGCTATCCAAAATGAGAAAGATACAATACTTGATGTCTGCGAAGAAGGTCTTTTTTCTATGATTTATGGTGGAGACTTTGACGCGATAAAGTATTATCTTGAACGAAAGGGAAAGTGCAGAGGGTACGGAGGGCAAGACAGGTTTGGGAAGGGTCCGGATGATGAAGTGGACATGGACAAGCCCGAGTCCGGTGTCCTTGTGACTCCCGGCTTGCTTTCGGAGGACGCATGGGAAACAGCAGCCCAAAAGTAATCTGGAAGCCGAACAGCAAGGCCCAAACCCTTTTCCTTTCGTGTCCCTATTCAGAAATCCTGTTTGGTGGTTCTCGTGGACCGGGGAAAACGGACTCGTTGCTGATGGATTACATCCAGTTCGTAGGTTTGGGATTTGGACCCTCATGGAAAGGGATTATTTTCCGGCAAACCTATAAGCAGCTTGAAGAAATCGTTAGCAAATCAAAAAGGTTTTATCCTGCCATTGTCCCCGGTGCCCATTGGCGGGGGTCGGCTATGGAATGGGTATTCCCGAAAGGGGAAACCTTGAAGCTGCGCCATGCCAAGCGCCCGGCTGACATGGAGAACTACCAAGGGCATGAATATCCTTTTGTTGGGTTTGACGAGCTTTGCAACCTGCCATCACAGGAAGTTTACGAGAAGGCCAAAGGGTTCTGCCGTTCTAGCGATCCCAATGTTCCTAAGATGATTCGTTGCACAGCCAACCCTCTTGGGCCGGGCCATCTTTGGGTTAAGCGATATTTCATTGACCCCGCACCAGCTTTGACCCCGATTGTCGAGTCACATGGGGGTAAGCGCGTATTCATTCCCGCTACCATCTACGACAACAAGAATCTTGTGGAGGCAGACCCCGATTACCTGCGACGTCTTGAGTCCATCGCTGATGATAGCTTGCGCCGGGCATGGCTCAATGGGGATTGGAATGTCGTAGCGGGCTCTTTCTTCGGAGATGTGTGGTCAGCCTCACGCAATATTGTAAAGCCTTTCAATATTCCTAGGAATTGGTATTGCTTCCGCTCGTTTGACTGGGGGAGTTCGCATCCCTTCTCAGTAGGGTGGTGGGCCATTGCTGACGGGACACAGGCCCCGGATGGCGTTTTCTACCCCCGTGGGGCATTCATCCGTTTTGCTGAGTGGTATGGTGCCAAACGTGGCTCCAATGGCATGGTAGTCCCCAATGAGGGGCTCAGGATGTCCAGCAAGCACGTAGCGCAGGGCATCCGTGAACGTGAACGGAAGATGTCCGACGCTATGGGGATTCGTATCAATCCCGGTCCTGCCGATCCTGCTATCTACGCTAGTACTGACGGCCCAAGCGTAGCCGACAATATGGCTTCTGAGGGGATTAAGTGGGTTCGGGCTGACAATTCCCGCGTCACAGGATGGCAGCAAATGCGGGAGCGCATATGGCAGGAGGGGGAAGAACCCATGCTGTATGTATTCAATACCTGTACCGAACTGATCCGAACTCTTCCCGCTGCGCCGAGGGATGAACATATCCCGGATGACATTGATACGGAATTTGAAGACCACGCGCTTGATGAATGCAGGTACGCGGTAATGTTTAAGAAACGTGAAGTCTTTTTCGGCAGTTCAATGGGCTAGGAGAAAATATATGGCTGACAACACTGAGTATAGCAAAAAGCACCCGGACTATTCCGAGTCATACCAACGCCGGGGGCTGGCCCTTGACCTGTATGAAGGCGGCAGGCGTGTGGAGGAAAACCCCGCGTATCTTATCCGGCACCCGTACGAGACGCAAAAGCAGTATGATATCCGGTTCCAGCGGGCAACCTACCGCAATTTTGCGGCCCCCATTGTTGACGTGTTCGCCAGCTTCATCAACGAAGGGCGGCCCCCACGCGTATTGCCCGCCAAGCTTGAGGATATGCAGGACAACGTTGACCGTCTCGGCACCAAGGCCAACACTTTCTTTGCCGATGTGACGCGCCTTGCCGCTGCCGGGGGCATCAGGTTTGTGCAGGTTGATGCGGAACCGCAGGCGGGCATTACACAAGCTGAGGCGGAAGAGGCCGGGCGCAGGCAGTGGCCTTATTTCATCTCCCTTGATCCCACGGACGTATGGGATTGGGAAATCGGCGCGGACGGTTTGGATTGGGTTGTCATCCACGGCGCAGGTATGGAGGGGAATGCCCCATTCACCAAGGGTATGCGCTACGAAACCTTGACCGTGTGGACGCGGACGGAATGGACGCGCTACAGGCGGGAAACGGATTCCACGGCAAAGGCAGGGACCAGCCTCGGGTGGAAAGAATACGACAAAGGGATAAACCCTTCCGGGGTGGTACCCATCGTTCCGTTCACGTTTGAAGATACGGCGGGATCCATCATGTCCGGAGTCCCGGCAACGGATGATGTCCTTTCGCTTGTTCTTCGCATTTACAGGCGCGATTCCGAACTGGATAAGATGCTGTTCGACCGGGCCGTCCCTCTGCTCAACGTCAATGGCCTAAGCAAAGAGGACTGGGCAGATTTTGTCGTGGGAAGCTCTAACGCCCTCATGAGCACGGACCCAGGCGGCATCACCGCGCAGTATGTGGAATCCACGGGAACCTCCTTTTCGGCGCAGACTGAATTTTTGACCCGTGACGAGAACTCGGTGCGTGAAATCGCGCTCCGCATGATCCGCCCGCAGTCCGGGGTAGGGGAGTCCGCCGAATCCAAACAGCTTGACCGTCAACAGCTTGATACACAGCTTGCGAACTTCGCCCGCAGGTGTGCCAATGCTGAGGCGCAATGCTGGAAAATCGCGGCCCGATGGATGGGACTGGACGATAGCGACATTTCCACGCCCTATACTGAGAATTACGATGTGGAGGCCGCAGGGGATGCAATTGTGTCCGCGCTGGTATCCCTGAACTCGCAAGCTATTATCTCCAAGCAAACCATCAGGAACACATCCGCAGTCAAGAAGATGATGCCCGAGGGATGGAATCCCAAAGAGGAAGAGACGCGGTTGCAGCAAGAGCTTGGAAGCACGAGGGGAGCTTCTGGAACTTTGCGTTTGCCGAATCTTCTTGGAGGGTCGGGGACGGGCGGCGGGATGGAGATATAAAAATAAAAAGGCGGCTCCAAGAACCGCCTTTTTTACCAAATCAGGACATTTTACCTAGCGTTCGCTATTTTCAAGTAAGCTTACGGTATTGCCCCATCCAATCCAGTCCTAAATTTTCTATTATTGTTTTTGCTGGAGTGTAGGGACGATTGAGAATGGTAACGCAATAAATGGTATCGCCGTGGAAGGTAACAGGGGAAAGTTTGGCATAACAGCCTCCAATAGAATAATAATTTTGCTCTTAATGAGGTATAGAGATCATGTCTATACCTTGAGGAAAAGCCGGGCCTCAACTACCGCTATTGGACGGCTGCCTTTATTCCCCCGAAGGGTATTATATTAGAGGCTATCAACCCGGCAAAGAATATACTGGAAGACGGCATTATAGCCGAAAAGAAAACCCAACAAAAGAGCCGGGTAGAGACACGCGTAATTTTTGGAGCCAGCGGCGCGAACACTGCCAATAGAGATAGTGGTTATACCACGACACAAAACCGGAAAAATGTCAAGAAAACCCCTTCAACTGTTCTACAGAAGAAGGGGAAAGTGTTTGCGTGAGGGCTTGCTTAGGCTACTGAATTAGCTGAGTAGGCTTTAAATTCAAAACCTGCGAGATTTTTCTTAAATTCATAGGACAAGGATCCAAGGAAATCAAGAATTACCCTCCAACAGGCTTTAAAGAATCCAGCCATCATATGTTTCCTTACAAGATATCGTCACGCATACACTTATTGTGGAAGTGAATTTTTTCATAGTTCACCTCCTTTTGGGACTAGGGGTCAACTCAAATGGCAGTTGCTTTCGCAGGACATTCTTATATCACCCCGATAGTGTCTTATTATAATAAGACACTAATTTTGTCAATAACAACAATATATTAATATAGTGAGATAAGCTGAATTATGCCCCCTCAAGACCTCGCTGAACTCTATCTTCTCTCCCGTTCCCTCTGGTGGCGGCACGAACTTGGCTTGCTTTCCGATCAGGCCGTGTCGGAACTCATCAAAGTGCTGCGTTCGGCACGTGCCGGAATCGTGGCGCAAATCGAAGCCGAAGCTCAAGGTCTGGCCTCCATTTCGGAGTGGACGAGGGAAAGGAATGACCAGATTTCCGCATGGATTGACGATGTTCTTGCGGGCACATCGGCAAGCGTCACCAGCTACATTTCCGAAGCGTCCGTAGGCGTGGCCCTTGCGTCCGTGGCGACGTACAACAACATCCTGTCTTTTGACGGGAAAGCAAAGGCGGTAAAGCTGGTTGAAGGGCTCACACGGGAACAGGTGAAGCAATTCTTCCAAGACCAGCCCCTAGGCGGGAAATTACTTTCCGACTGGGTGGGCAATGCCTTCTCGACCGGGGCGCGGGATTCCATCCTTGACGCCATCCGCGAGGGCGTGGTCATGGGCGAGGGATACCGCAAGCTCGTCAAACGTGTCATGACGGCGGCTGATGCGGGGTTCTCCATTACTCAACGCGAGGCCACAACCTTAGTCCGAACGTACGTTCAGAGTGCCAATACAGGCGCACAAGAAGCGGTTTACGAGCAGAATGAGGGAATAATCAAGGGATACAAGCGCGTTGAGACGCTCGATAACCGTACATGCCGAATCTGTGCGTTGGCAGATGGAACCGTGTATGGCAAGAACGAGAAACGCCCGGAACTTCCGGCGCACCCGAATTGTCGAGGGGTATGGCTTCCTCTTTTAAAATCATTTCGAGAGATTGGGTTGAATATAGACGAACTTGAGGAAGTTGCGAGGCCGTGGACTATCCGAGAGCAGGGGCCGATAGGTACGGGCGGTCGAAAAATCCTGAACTTCGGCACCACGAAAGAGAATTTCGGCGGCTGGTGGGAATCCCTCTCCGCAGAAGACAAGCTGAAAACCAGTGTCGGACCAGTGCGTGGAAGGTTGCTTCAAGAGGGACTAGTGCGATGGGAAGACCTGAGCGATAAGCGCACAGGGTTGCCGTACACGCTGGAACAGTTGGGATTTGATGAACAGGGCAATCCGTTGCGCTAATGGCTCTTGACCTTCCCAACAGGAAAATTTATCTTCTAGAGAAGAAGGGCGGCAAGCGCGCTAACACTCACCGCCCCGTGTGGGGCACGTCCCCCGTGATTCAGCATCACAGTTTTGCGCCCCGGTAGGTTCGCTCCCTACCGGGGCAACTGCGTTTTTAGAGGTTCAGCAAGCGAACCACCACAGCCGCAAGAACGCTCGCCAGCAAGCCGACGAGAACGTCCCGGAGGAAGCGTTTCATGGGGATACCCTCCTTTCGGGAGAGGCTGCCCCACATCCCTATCCTATAAAATCACACCTCCATCCGCAATCAATATCCCCCGTGTCAGACGATGCGGGGGATTTTTTGTGCCTTTTCGTATTTCGTACCAACATCACGTTGTTTTTTTCTCTCCAGCCTCGTCTATTCTGAGCAGTTACGCGGCACGAGCCGCAGAGGTGGCGTGAAGCCGAGGCAATGAATCCGGCGTGATGCCGCAACAACGAACCGAGAAGGAAAAGATGAAACTCAAGCTCGATGACAACGGCAATGCGGTTTTGCAGGAAGGTATCCCTGTATGGGTAGCCGATGACGGCAAAGAAATCCCCTACAATGTCCCCGATCTCGTAGGCAAGCTGTCCGCTGTGAATGCGGAATCCGCCGGACGCCGTAAGGAACTGGATGACCTCAATGCCAAGTTCAAGCTGTTTGAAGGGCTTGATCCGGAGAAGGCTAAGGCCGCCCTTGAAACCGTCGCCAACCTTGAAGCCGGGAAACTCATTGACGCCGGGAAGGTGGAAGAGTTCAAGGCGCAGGTTGATCAGGGATGGAAAGTCAAGCTTGAAGATAAAGACAAGGCTCATGTGAAGGAAATTGAAAAACTCACAGAAGCCTTGGATAGCAAGAACGCGGCGATTCGTAACCTCGTTGTGCGGGGTGCTTTTGAAGCAAGTACCTTTTTGCGAGAAAAAACTACCCTTCCCGCTGACATGGCCTATGCCGCTTTCGGCAAACATTTCGAAGTGAAAGAAGAAAACGGCGAACTTAAAGCCGTGGCATCCCTCGACGGTCAGCCCATTTTCAGCCGTTCCAATCCGGGAACATTCGCTTCTCCGGAAGAGGCTATCGAAGCACTGATCGAAAAGTATCCCTACAAAGAACGCATTTTGCGGGACACCATGCCCGGCGGTTCCGGTGCGACCAAGCCTAGCTTTGTAAGTGCAGCTAAGAATCCGTGGGCAAAAGAAAGCTGGAACGTAGGGGAACAAATGAAACTTTTTAGCGTTAATCCGGCCCGCGCCAAAGCGTTGATGCAAGAAGCTGGCGTCCCGATTCCTGCGGGCCTCTAAGGAGTATTTATGGCAGTTCAGAGCGGTTCTCAGGTTTCCACTCGTCTCTCCGATGTACCGATTGTACCGGAGATTGCGACCGCAGCCATCATTCTGCGTTCGCTTAACAGCAATGCGTTCGTCAATTCCGGGGTTATGATCCGTGACCCGGAAGCCGACGCCTTTTTGACCAACAACCTCGGCGGGAAAACTTTTGCGCCTCGCTATCTCGGCCCGCTTGCCGATGATGAGCCGAACATTTCCTCGGATGACCCTTCCGAAAAGTCCACGCCCAAAAAGATTACGGGCGGGAAAAATAAGGCTGTCAGGCAAAGCCTCAACCAGTCGTGGTCTTCGATGGATTTGACCAATACCTATTTGGGGTTGGACATTACCACGGCGATCACCAATCAGATCGGCGATTACTGGAATACCCAAGAAAACAAAAGACTTTTGGCTTCTCTTAAAGGGATCATCGCCGCAGATTTGGCGACAGGTAGTCCCGTCATGACCGTAGACGTTACGGGGAAGACGGGCGCTGATGCCCTGTTCAATGCCGAAGCATTTATCGATGCTCAAACCACGATGGGGGACATGGCGTCCTCTCTGACTGCTGTAGCCGTACACTCTACTGTGTACGCCACCATGAAAAAACTTAACCTGATTGACTTCATCCCCGCTTCTGAGGGGAGGGTGGAAATTCCCACCTATCAAGGCCTTACTGTCATTCAGGATGACGCCATGACCTATGTTCCTGCGGTCACTGGCGATTCTCCTTCTCCTGCTAAATATTACACCTACCTGTTCGGACGGGGCGCGGTAGCTCTCGGCGTGGGCACTCCGAAGACCCCCTTTGCTATCCATCGTGATGAAGCTGCGGGCAATGGCGGCGGTGAAGAAATCGTTCATTCCCGCCTTGAATGGATCATCCACCCGCAGGGGTTCAGTTTCGGTCTGGAAGAGACGCCTACCTTGGCGCAGCTTGAAACGGCAAGCAACTGGACTCGTCAGTATGAGCGCAAGCGCATTGCCCTTGCTGCCCTGATTACGCAGGGCTAGGAGGCGTCTTTATGGCGAAAGAAAAAGAATCCCCTGAGCAGCCTGTAGAGGAAAAGATTCCGCCTCAGCAAAGTAAGGAATCAGGTAAAGCCGAGCGCATGAGCGAAAGAACACCCAACCAGCAAAATATGTATATTTCTGAACTGTTGCGGAAAAAGGCACAGGGTCAGAGCATGGATGCCTTGCGGGGTGAAAACCAAATGCTCAAAGCAAAGCTCAAAAGGCTTGAATCAGGACAATAAGACATCAAGGTCACGAGCACAGGCCCACAGCAACAGCACTCCTTAACGCCTAGCGTCTGAGCTTGACCACGGGCGGGGCACAGCCTCCCATGTCCCGCCCGGAATCAAGAACGGAACAAAGGACAAAGATATGTCGTATGAAACGGTTGAACTCAATGTCACGAAGCTTTCCGAGAACAAGTATCGGGACGGGAACAAAGTCTATATCGTCGCCAACTTGATTGAGCGGGCGAAAGAGCTTGAGCCGTTTGACTTGCCCCTGATTGCCCTCAACGCCAGTTCCAACGTTTGGCACCCCGTTTCTTGCGCGTATGACCTTGCCCGCAAGATGAAGCGAGTTCAGCAAGCCGATCTGAATTGTCCGATTATTCTTGATGAATCGGGGTTCGTCATGGACGGTTGGCACCGCATCGCAAAGGCTCTTTTTGAAGGTCGGGAAACCATCAAGGCTGTACGGTTTAAAGAAACGCCCCCCTGTGACTATATAGAGGCGGAATAATATGTCCCTTATCGTTGAAGATGGAACCATGCCCGAAGGCGCAAATACCTACGCTTCAGTAGCAGATGCGGACGCTTATCTTTTATCCCGTGGTGTTTCTGATTGGGCCGCGCCGCCGTCTTCCGATCTGGAGCCAGATCCGCAGCTTTCAGCTAAAGAAGCCGCCCTCATCCGTTCCGCCGATTACCTCAACGGTTTGAAGTGGAAAGGCGAAAAAATTGAGTACGATTGGCCTATGGCGTGGCCCCGCGCCGGAGTACCTACCGGAGTCAAGAACATTCACGGCGTGATGCAATTCGTCGCTTGTGACACTGTTCCCTCTGCGGTCAAGCGTGCCTGTATCGAACTTGCCGCGCTTTTCATTGCCGGGGAAGACCCGCTTGCACCCATCGAACGCGGTGGGCGTGTGGCGTCTGAAACCGTTGGGCCTATCTCTACCAGCTATTTTGACGATGCCGCTAGCGAAACCCTGTATCCTGCCGTTTCCGGCCTTGTATGGGCATTTTTGAGGGAAATTCCCGGTCAATCGGGGAGTATCTCCGGTTTTGCCGAAACGGGGAGGGCATAGCATGGGATCTTGCATCTACCATCCCGAACTATCACAAGTCCTTTCCCATACCCATATCCCGGTTGAAGGAGGCCCCAAGTACTGGACTGTCTACCTGTGGACGAACGGTAAGGCGTTGCAAAAGGCGAGGGATTGCCACGGTGATAAGTGCTCAACCGCCGTCAAGGGACTCACGTGTCCCGAGTCCTTTACCCTGCGCCGGGATGGAACGGTGGATGCCTCTGATGAACTTGGGGAGATCCATTTCGCGGTGGGTGAATGGGATGAAGAGATTGTTTCCCATGAGTGCCAGCACGCCAGCCAGCAATGCCGCCGTGTTTTGCAGATAAACCCCGACGCCAGCGTCGATGAAGAGGAACGCCTGTGCTACCTGACAGGGAAGCTCACAAAAGCCGTGTACAGGTGGCTATGGAGGCTAGACCCTGATATGTGGTGGGTTTACCGATGAATCCTACAGCACTTGCCAAGAAAGCAGATAAGCAGTTCAGAAAAAATGGACAGGCCATGACCTTCATTCAAGAGAATGAGAGTGAACAGCCAAATCCAGACACGGGGCAACCCGAAGTCGAGACAATACCAACAGAGTTCTATGGGTTGTGGGACACCATCTCTCTACAGGAGATTGGAACGCTCATTCAGGTTGGCGATGCCGTGATTTGGGCTGGAGGCTTGGCAATCCCCAAGCCTGACAATACCGACTGGATAGATGTTGACGGGGAAGCGTGGAATATCGTTGATGTAGAACCCACAAAACCGGGTTCTATCCCTATCGTGTACAAAATATATGTTCGGAGTGCGGGAAGTTCAAAGGGATATAAGCGATTAGGGAGAAAAGCCTAATGCCCGTTGAAGCCTACGAATACCGCATCCAAGAAATCCGTCGCAAGATCAAGGAACTTGATTCCGTCATGACGGACGATGTGAACAAGTTTGAGAAGATATTACAGGAGCAAGTTCGGCTCACCATTGAGGGGGAAGCCCTCCTTATTGTCAAGAAAGTAATTTCAGAAGTCTTTGTCCGCATCGTCATGCGAACGCCTGTCGATACGGGGCGGGCGAGGGCTTCATGGCAATTCGGCGTCGGAACGGCACCATCGGGGGTTGCTCCGGACAAAGAGTATCCCGAACTCAAAGATAAAGAAATTTCAGAAACTCAGGTGCGGGCGGCTGTCGCTTCTGCTCTTGAGGAAATATCGGTAGCTCCTGCATCTGTTTTGTTTATTTCAAACAATCTTGAGTATATCGAAGCGCTAGAGGCGGGATGGTCAAAGAAGCAGGCCCCTGCGGGCATGGTTTCGTTGACTCTCAGAGAAATGACCCGGCAACTTGAACAGGAACTTGGAAAAGCATGATTAGGCTCGACCTCATACGGAAAGCTTTTGACAACGCCATGCTTGCGCAGATGAAGGAGCTTTTGCCGGGCACCCCGACACCGTTCGTTTGGTTGGGGCTTAACGTCTCATCAACGCCTGACTTGTCCAAGCTGCATATCATAACGGGTTTCAATCCGGGGGAATCCTCAACACAAGAACTCGGTGGCCCCGGTTCTCTCGCTATCCGCGACGGCGTGTACATCATCACGCAATCCCTACCGCAGGGAATGAACGTTGATGAAGCGTGGAGAATTGCCAGTGGGCTAGAGAGCTATTTTTGGCAATTCATCAGGGAAACCCCCTTTTACACTGGCGAGTGTTGCGTATGGCTTGATGTGCCCTCTACCGCCAACAGGGGAACGGATCCCGATCAGGGACGTTACCTCATTTCTACAACCATTCCGTGGTATACCGCCTATTCGGGCGGTGCAAAGGAGTAAACGATGTCGCAGTACTGCCCCTCTGTGCAGAAATCGAACGTCCAACGGGCGTTTGCGATGATTGAGACGGTTCCGGGAGAGTTGGAAAAACCGACGGCTTCCGGTTTTGTGGCTCCGGCAGGCCGTGGTTCCATTTCTCAAGCCCCCACCTATACCGATTCCCCCGAACTCTCCAATACGCTTGACGTAGTGAGCCAGTCCAGAGACGCCATGCCGCCCGGCGATTGGTCTTTACCGATGGTGGCGCGGCTTGCTGCCAATGCCGGAGCACCACAGGGCGACGCAATGTTTCATGCGGCACTTGGCAAGCTTGATACTTCGGTATCCGGCAAGCGCGCCTATAAATTGGATACCTGCCGCCCCACGCTTTCCCTCTGGCTTCAGAATGACGAAACCGTACAGTTTATGAGCGGCTGTACCGTGGAGTCCTTGGAATGGGCCGTAGACCGTGACGGATTGACCATCTTTACTTTCTCCGGTCGTGGAAGAAGGGCGGGGATTGTTGGCGTTGGGGAACTGGCGGAAGCCCCTACTTCCGCTACCGTCAAGCTTGAAACAGGCCAATCGATGGCTTTTTCCATCGGGGGCTATATCACCAACAGAACCAAACAAGACGGAACAGAGTACCAAATCACCGCCATTGATACGGCTACGGATACTATCGTCCTTGATAGTGCCCCTGCGGAGTGGGTTGCTGGTGAAGAGATTGGTCCGTGGCTTCCTGCGGCTGACTCCATCGGTAAAGAGGTCGAAAACAATAGCGTCATTTTGCTTATCGACGATGTAGAAGGGAAAATGCGCCCTTCTACCTTTACCGCGTCCCTTCCGACACAATTCCTTGAAGAGATCGGGGATCAATATCCCGGGGAAAGCGCCGACAACAAACGCTCCATCACGATGGACATGAGCGTCTATTTCCGCCGTGCCGAGGCTGTACGGTTTGGGCAGGCTCTTGAGGGCAAGACCCTCTCTGTAAAGCTCAAGGCGAGAAACGAGAATGGCAGTATCGAAGTTGCCATGCCCCGCGTTCGCATTTCTTCGCCTACCATTGGGGAAGACGACGCCGTTTTGACCCTCGACAGTTCGGGTACGGCTTTGGGGCTTACGGGCGAAGACTCTTTTACCATCACTATTACCAAGGCGGGCATCTAATGGCTCTTACTGTGCTCACGAAAAAGTTTGCTTCCCGTACTTTCAGGCTCGATCTTACCGCTGACGGTTCAGCTTATTTTGTCTGCAAGCCCATTGTTGGCTCAAAGCAGAACGAAATCGCTAAAAAGGTCATGGCTGAATACGCTTTTGACGCACAGATTGCAGCATTCAAGATACTTCCTGCACTGCTTGAGGCCCATATTGTCGGATGGGAAGGACTGCAAGATGTTTCAGGGTCTCCAATCCCGTATTCCAAGGAAATGCTTTTGGAAATGTGCGAATATGATTATGAATTTATGGAAGCACAGTTGAACCGCATTCGCCGCATTGCCCGAGAAGGGCGGTTGGAAGAAGAAAAAAACTGACGGAGTGGGCCGCGTGGCAATTTGCCGAGCGGCCCACGTGTGACGAATGCCGATGGATTTATAAGGAAAAACAGGATTGTTCATCCTGTACCCGTTTTCAACCGCTTTCCCCACGTTCTGAAATCGCCGTGGAACGGTGGGCATTTCTTCGCCAACACGGTGCGGGTATAGACACATGGGCGGGAATCCCGCTTCATATCAGGTATGAAGCTCTCCGCGCCGAGTGTGACCATTTCGCTGATTCAGAAGAACTTCTTTGGCGTATTTCCCTGTTGGACAGGCTGTTTCTGGAAGAACAGGCGAAAAAACGCGAAAAAGAAGAGAAAAAGAAGTCCAAAAAATAAGGGGGAGTTGGTAGCTCCCCCTCGACCCGGCGTAGCAGCGCCGGATCACGGCCCTATACGGGAATCGCGGCCCCCGTATAGGGTATCCGCGATCCCTGTCTAACTTGGGAGTGCGGTTAGGGGTATGATTATCATATGCCGCGTCCCCTCCAGATTTGTCCTGTTTGCGACACCTATTCTCTCCGTTGTTCCGAAACTCGTCCTGATGAGACGTATCTAGGGCATTATCTTGAAGCCCCACGGCGTTCGATATGGATATGTCGAACCTGCGGGGCTCGTTTTGTGCTTGATACCCCGGAAGGAAAGTTGACCAGAGTTCAGGACAGCCCGTCTTATTCTTACAGAAACACCTATCCATGTACTATGGATAGGTAAGTAATTATCCATAGTTGAATCATCATGCCTCCAGAAGTTCCGGCATCCCGCCGGGCAAAAACTTTTGGAGGTTTCTTATGGGTATGGACGGTCTCGTTCCTACTTTTTCCGTCAATGGCGACGGGAACGGCTACAATGGCGGAGGTTGGGGTGATGCGGTAGGCGCGTTCGCTGGCGCATTGATCGGTTCTTGGTGGGGCAACGGTTGGGGCGGTGGCTTCGGCAATGGCGGCGGGAACGGCGGTTGCTGTGGTTCCGCCCCCTCCGCCCCCTCGGTGGTCATTGCTGGCGGTGCTGGTGGGTGTGGTTCTACTGCGGAACTTGACGCTTTGACGGGCCTTCAGGCCAGCGTCAACAGCCTTGGCCTCCAGTCACTTCAAGGCCAGAACACGACCAATATGGCGATGTGTCAGGGATTCTCTGGCGTGGTTGCGGCTGACAATGCCAACACCGCCAGCCTGATGAACGCCACCACACAGGGCTTTGCGGGCCTGAACACCGCCATCATGACGGGTGATCAGGGGATTCAGCAATCCCTGTGTCAGGGCTTCAACGGTCTGAATACCGCCGTGCTGGTCAGCTCCAAAGACGCCGCTCTCCAGAATTGCCAGTCCACCAATCAGCTGACCAACGCCATCGATTCGTGTTGCTGCACGACCCAACGCACCATTGCAGCGGAAGGTTCGGCTACTCGCGCTCTCGTGTCTCAGCTCGACCGTGAACGTCTCCTGACGCAAATCTGCGATCTCAAGAGCGAAAATTCCAGCCTGAAGAACCAGAACTTCACGACCGCCGCCATTTCCGCGTTGGGCTCTCAGCTCCGTACCGAAATGCAGCAGAACACCCTGAACATCATCGGGCACATGGCGGTTATCCCGCGTCCCACTTCCGGCACTGCTACGGCTGCGGCCTAAAGGGGG